>Ga0255761_10000143_pt1 | contig 64059 bp, 36 predicted proteins | sample 071ome_29_FD_179961 | JGI IMG/M metagenome (GOLD analysis project Ga0255761, IMG submission 179961) | Coastal salt marsh microbial communities from the Groves Creek Marsh, Skidaway Island, Georgia - 071407BT metaG (version 2) | ecosystem: Environmental > Aquatic > Marine > Intertidal zone >... | reverse complement strand
TTGGCGAAAACCGCGAAAAGAAGATGATGTGGGTTGTAAAGTCTCTTGCTTATAACCCAGACGGGACAGTTAAAAGAACCCCCGGATATTACTATCCAGATATTGGTATGGTTTGGAAAGGAGATTTTGAGGCAGAAGTATGAACTTAGATGGTCTTATGCTTACTAAAAGTAAGTTCAGTAAAATGGTTGAGAGTACAGTTAAGAAAAAAACTATTTCTTACCTAGATGCTATCATTGATATTTGTAATGAACACAATATCGAAATCGACGATATCAAAAAGTTTATATCGCCTGCAATCAAATCAAAACTTGAAGCTGAGGCAATCAAGTTAAACCTTATGGTAGAGAAGAATAATAGTTTAGAGTTAGAATAACTTGACAAGTCTAATATTTTTTGATACTATATACTCTTATATTATGAATTCTGTGAAATACACTGAAATACAAAAATACACACTGTAATACAAGGAAAATATATGTCTTTTGAAGCATTAAAGCGCAATCGCGCATCCGAAATCTCACGTCTAGTTTCTGCTGCTGCTCCTACCACGGAATCAGCAACAAAGTCTTATGTCGATGAGCGTCAATGGAAACCCACGGTAGATAAAGCAGGAAACGGTTATGCCGTTCTGCGATTCCTGCCTGCTCCTGAAGGTAACGACCTCCCATGGGTTCGCTACTGGGATCATGGGTTCAAGGGTCCAACTGGTCAATGGTACATTGAGAAGTCTTTGACTTCTATTGGACAACAAGACCCAGTTTCTGAAGCAAACAGCAAACTGTGGAACTCTGGCGATGATCGTGACAAAGAAATTGCACGTGAACGTAAGCGTAGATTGCACTACGTATCAAATGTGCTCGTCGAGCAAGATCCGGGTAACCCCGAAAACGAAGGTAAGGTGATGCTCTTCACCTATGGTAAGAAAATCCATGACAAAATCATGGACGTTATGAATCCTGAGTTTCAGGACGAAGAACCAATGAACCCTTTCGACTTCTGGTCCGGTGCATCTTTCAAACTGAAGATTCGTAAGTTTGAGGGATATCGCAACTACGATAAATCAGAATTTGCTGCACCTTCTGAACTGTCTGAAAGCGATGCAGAGTTAGAAGAAATCTACGAAAAGTGTTACGATCTGAATGAGTTTATTGATCCTGCGAACTACAAGTCATACGACGAGTTGCAAGCACGTCTATTGATGGTTCTTGGTGAAGCAAATAACAAAGGGTATCATCCTGAGTTAGCAGAAATTGAAGAACCTGTTGCACGTAAGACTGCTCCGGAACCTTCTATCGCATCTGATGATGACGATGACACCATGTCCTATTTTGCTAGGTTAGCAGAAGAAGATTAAGCGAGTGGGTTAATCACCTTGGGTATCCCGCAAAGGGAGTGCAGTGTCTCGCTGTGATATGCACTTAAAACCACCAAAACGATTACAGGGCACCTCCGGGTGCCCTTTTTTTATCCGCCGCCTCTTTGACGCTTCCTTCGATTAGATGCGTTATTAGCGTTTGGTGTAGAACCTAGAGTCAAACTAGAATTATTATTTGATACGTTTGTGGTACTGCTGTTCGGAGCAATGACAGTGTTTCCTTTCGCCGCATCCATTGCTGCAGATTTCTTATTTGCTTCTTCTATATACGCTAAACGTTTTTCTTCTTGTTTAGCAGCAAGTTCATCTCGTCTAGCACGAATGTTTTGTGTTGCTTCGTCATCGTCTCCGCTGAAAAATGATGATATACTATCCCAACTGGGTATTAAAGATTTAATACCTTCCCACATTTCATCGACTAGTCTAGAAAGTGCTAAAGTAACATCAATCATAATATCCGCCACAGAAAAACTATCGAGAAACTCTGATACCGGGTTACCTTCACCAAATATTTTTTCTAAGATCCAAGAAATACCACTCTTTATGAGATCTATAAGAGAACCGAAGAAGGAGGCAGCGAAACCTCCCATAAATCCTATGATAGTAGAAACTATGTTACCGTCAGTTTCTGCTGATGCTTCTTTTGCAACCAAGAACCCATCAAAGGCAGACATTAATAAACTAATAGGGAAGAAAATTTTTCCTAATACTTTAGTGAATGCTCCACCAAACCCTTTTAAACCTTGGAACACTTTGGCAAGAATACCGTCTCCCTCTAAGGAGAAAAATGCTTTAATAGGTTTGAGTACCTCATCTAATACTGCACCTACTTTACCGCCTTTGCCTCCTTCACCGAAAAATTCTTTTATCGCAACAATCGCTTTATTGTTTTTAATGACATTTGCAAGTTGTGTTGTTTTAGTTTTCCACCATTCCGTAGTGAAAAATTCTTTGACTCCCTTTAATGCTTTGAACTCTAATCCTGTCAGACCAAGATTAGACAATCCAAGTGCGGCAAGAATGGCAGGAAGAATTATAGTGACGAATTTGGTTAGGGTTACTGCTAATGTTTTGAAAAAGTCTGCAAGAGAAAATCCACTATCATTATCTGTACTAGCAGGACTCGATGGTGATCTTGAGGTAACGTCTGGGGTATCAGTGGATCGTAGTTTCGCAAATTGCAATCCCTTCGCCAAAGATTCGAACATGCTTGCGATTTCATAGTATACTAACTCCATCACATCTTTCATATCTTTTAAGACATCGAGAGTTTCTTGGTTTTGCTCTGTTTGGAGTTCATTCCAAGTTGCGATCTCACTAAGCATTTCTCCGGAATTGCTCCCGGAGAGACTTAATGTAATATCAGCCATGTTTGCCATTCTTTCTTCTCTCGTTTTCTTCTTTTATTCTTTGAGTAAGCAAGGTTAAATAAATTTCCCTTTCCCATGGCATCATATCGTTTAACTCTGTTAGCGAATATTTGTCATTATACATTAACTCGAAGTTAGTCTTATAATGATTCACTAACGTATCATGAGAAAGGCATATTAAAAAAAACTTTGCATACCCTCTAGTTTTAACGTGTTCTTGTGACTGCAATGAATACAGTCGTACTTTACATTCTTCTCAAGTTTTGGCATCGTTTCGACAAAGTCCATGATGATTTTAAATTGTTCTTTTGTCATGGATTCTAAAAACTCTGTCAATTCTTCTGTTGGCACATCATCACACTCAATTCTTTCATCGTCATATTGAATTGCATCGATACACTTTCCTGCGATGAAAAAAGTGTTTTCCGCATCATCACCATCTTCGAAATCCATGTCTAGAAAAACGCTATACGGAGGATATCGTAATTCGATGGTAATTTCATCATTCAACGGATGTACTTTTTCTACTTTCGGCACATTGACCTTCAAATCGTCTAAAGTAACATCTACTTCATTTAATTGTTCGCACTTTTTACACGACAAACCTATCTTAACGGATTCTCCCGAAGATTTTGCCCTCATTTGAGTGAACATGTATTCAACATCAAAGGTGGTTAGTCTATCGACATTAATTTCATCTTGACAACATGCGGAAATTGTGTCCACTACTGCAGAAAGACCAGTTTTCATGTCCTGAGACTCTACCGCCATCAAAAGAACTTTTTCTTCTTTTACTAAGTAAGGTCTAAATTTAATTTTCTTCCCTGTTGAAGGAATAGTCATCGTGTATTTGGGTGAATCATTAAGTTTGGGTAATGCCATTATTAAAATCCTAATTTATCAGTCAATTTGTCAAAAACCGTATTTATTGCTTTGCCGAAAATGTCTCCTTTCGACGCTTCTTGTCCAACCGATGTTCTCCAGTCCTTGTATGTGAACTCTACATCGATCTGCATAAACTCTGATCTTGGCGCGTTGTCTAGTGCTATCGCGTTTACAATAGATGGATATGCATCTTCTAACACCCAAGAATATATGATTTGATCATCCAGACCAATTTGTAAATCGAACTCACCTTGTCTGAAGTTGATAGGTCCGATGTTTGGTAATCTGTTTTTGATTGCTGTAGGGATTGGTAACTTGAATTGCTTTTTAATAACGGATTGCGTGAGACCCTTTTTGAGTACATCGATGTCTATTCGACGGGTATAATCTTTGTAGTATCCTAGAGCATAAGTGTTTGGATCAACAATCTGTGCCTGCCAGTTGTGAAAATACTCTAAAATCATACCGTCATTCAAAACTAAGAAAGACATTTGTATAGGAGCGACACCAAACCCGTTGACTACGTTAACCCTTGGCAGTCCGTATTGAACTTCAGTTCCGTTCATTGCTCTTCCGGGCACACTTGTTGCTACACACAAAAGGTTTAAACTTCTAGACTCGTAAGCACCTAAACTTGGTAGTTTAACTTGCCACAAGTTGTTCATGGCAGCACCACCAGCAAGACTAATCTCCGAGAATAAATCGTCGATACGCTGTGTCATATCATGCTCCTAGAATCTGCATATACTTTTCCTTGTGATGCTTTGGACCATTGAGCAGTTGGTAAGAATGTTGCAATCTCCCACTCTGGTGCAGGAACCATTGCTAGTCTTCCTTCAACATGCGAAGTCAAATATTTTTTAAAACAAGGTTTGAAATATTTCATCTTCGCTGCTGATTTCAAGTAACTATACGACAAATCAAACCTTGTTGAATCATCAAACTTTTTGTTGCTGGTTTGGTCCATCAGTCCGTCTAAAAACTTTGCTCTTAGTGTCATAGGTAAGTAGTGCAAATTCAATCCGTAGAACCCACCTTTAGTACCTTTTACAAAAATGATGAGAGGAAAATTATCGTAGTATGGAAGTTTGTCTTTAGTTTTGGGATCATAAAAGAACATATACATTCCACCGACACCACCACGATTTCTCATGATAATTTCTTCTTCTCGCATTAAAGATCGTCTACTGATACCTCTCATGTTCTGAACTTTTTTTCTGAACCATTTACGAGACTGTGCTGTACGAGGAGTGATCCCCGCACGGAATGCTTCTCTTTCTACTGTTGCGAACAAGTTACTCATAATCTTTATTTAGTCTTTTTTCGGGAATATGGTTTCATTTTTTTGAGAGGTTTTAATTTACCGGGCATCTTTTTCGGCAAAATGCCCATTTTTCCTAATTTGACCTCTGTCCAAATATCAAATTGCATTTTGTGGTCTTTGCAATACTCTTCTGCCGCTTTCCACTTGCAAGTATTTTTAATATAAGTAAATGCTTCTGTGATATAGCGTTTTGTCCGTTTGTTTCCAGTAGGAGCAGTTGTTTCTTTTTGAGGTTTGACTTCAATGAGGGATTGTTTTCCGTTTTTCCATTTCACCCAAAAATCCGGAAAATATCTGTGCACTCTTTTGTCCCCTTCGTCGTAATAAGGGATTGTTATTTCTTCACTGGACCATTGTACAACATCAGGAGACTTATCGAAAAACATCATGCAGTTCTTTTCCCATAAACTCCTATAGACAATATTTCTATAGTCTCCTTTATACTTATTAGTGTTTTTAGGACGGAAGTAACCTGAGTATGCCATGATGCGTTATAAATAATGAAATACTATCTATTTAGATGAGATGAACTATGCCCACTAGAGGTCAAATTAAGCAGCGGGTCGCAAAAGCCAAAGAAGAAGCGAAACAACAGTTACGCGAGGCACGTGCAAATGGTAAAGAAGCACTAGAAAATGTTCAACTGGAATCTGAAGCATCTAAAGCAGCAAGTGCTGCTCCTTTCAACCGTAACAGGCAAGATCGTTTAAGATATCCTCTTGAGGATCGGGATGCTTACAAAGCACAAGTAAGATTTCGTGTTGTAGAACTCGCTCCACTCGAAGCTGCGCAATTAGGCAATTTAGATTTTGTAAACGAATTGCTTTCTACAGATAAAATTTCTAAGTTGGATGATAAGATCGATAAAAAAACTGGCGATCAAACAGAACAGGACAAGAAAAAAAGAACTGAACTCACCAACAAAAATTTAGAGAAATTAAAGGGTTCAGGAAAAGATAGTTACGATAATCCCAATGCACAGAAAAAATATGCCGGGAGTGTAACTCTGTACTTACCTCAATCATACAGAATAAACGATAAAGTTAATTACAACGGAGGTGCTGCTCTAGGCGCTATTGGTGCTGGTGTCGAAGCGGGTCTGAAAGGAGGTGCTTCAGCACTAGATGCGGTTGGTGCTGGAATAACGCAAGGTATCGATTCGTTCACAAGTCTTTTTCAACAAGGATCTTTAGATAGAGAAGCATCATCTCTAGCACTTACCAAAGTTTCTCAATCTTTTGCTCCCGAAGGAGTTGCTAACGGTGTAAGAGCGGCAACTAGGGTAACAACGAATCCTAATCTTCGTGTATTATTCGACGATGTTGGAATTCGAAGCATTCCCTTTTCGTTTCGCCTTGTTGCAAAGTCTGCTAAAGAAGCAGTGGAGATAGAAAAAATAGTTAAGTTTTTTAGGTATCAATTATATCCCGATGAAATTGTCGGACAAATTGGTGGTGCAACGGTTTCTCTTGGTTATAAGTTTCCAGATCCCTTTGAAATCACTACTACATATGGAGAGGGATCGTCTGGGAGAAGAATAGGTTCTAAATTTTTAGATGCTTACCTTACCGAAGTAGATGTAGCATACAATGAACAAAGTATGGGATTCCATGCCGATGGATATCCTTCCGATGTTAGTATACAACTTACCTTTATCGAAAGTAAAGCACTGACACGCAAACTTGTGGAAGAGGGTTACTAATGTCTTATTTTAAAAATTTTGGATTAGTAGAATACAGATATGGTGATGAAGACGAATCAACACGGGTTTTAGTCGAAGACTTAACCATATACGTTGATTTGTTAGATCAGATCGATGATCTTGTTGGGTTTTACGAGTATTATTATATTCTTGATGGGGATCGCCCGGATACTCTATCCTATAAGTTATATGGCACTACTGACTACTACTGGACATTTTACTTAATGAATCAAAGTTTGAAAGAAACAGGTTGGCCGTTACATCAAAAAGAACTAGACGTATACGTTGCTAAATTGTTTAGCGGTATCACTTTCAGACCAGAAACTGTTAGTTTATGGAATAGATTGACACAGGATGGAAAAAGGTTGCCCTATAGATTTCCTGTAGCAACTGTAGATCAATCAAATAATGTAACTAGTGCTCGACAAGATTTAGTTATAACCACAACAATCACAGTTGATGATCCTATCGATGACAATTTAATCTATGTCTCAGAAGGTGCTGGTATTGTAACAGGATTTAATATATCCGGTTTAAATATACCAGACGGTACCACGATAACAAATATTGAATTCACGGGTGCCAACCCTGCGAGTAGAACAGGTCCTGCTACGCTGACTTTATCAAACAATACCACAGATGATTATGAAGCAGTCGATGGAGTTTCTTTTCCAGTGACTTTGACAGTATGGAACGGTGATGCATACAAAGTTGATCTCAATGCGCACAGTGTTGACATTCGTGTTGGCGATATCATAAGACTTGATGATGTTATTCAAGACGAAACATATGTAACAGCATATTCTAACAATGTGGTGACTTTAGATAAACCGATGATTGCACCTTTAACGACAGGTGCTGCAATAGAGATTTGGGGACCCTTGGATTCTGAAAGAGACTATCAGTTAGGTTATGCAACTATGCATTCGACAAATAGAAGTGGACCAGAACTTCATGCATATATGCCAATTCCTTATTTTACGAACAATACATATGATATTGCAGACACTTTAAATGACACTTATCTCCTTGATAACTTACAAAGTGGTGGTGTTGATGCGGTGATTGAACCGGATGCACACCATCACTATGAAAATTCGAGTGGTGAGTGGTTAGACGCAGTAATTGCAGATAATGTTTTTAAATTAAACCCTTTAGAGTATGGTGTAGTACCAATAGAAATTGATCCGCCTCCCGGAGCGACTATTATTACTAATAGAGAATATCTTCAAGCAACCAATGACGAAGCACGTCGAATTAGAATCATTAAACCTAACATCATCGCTAGAGTAGTCTCTGAGTTTGAACGACTAGTTAAAGGTTAATCATGGCAGGCAGAGACCAGCAATTTAAATTAGTCGAAGCATTTATTACTGCTGATCGATTTCAAGAGAAAGAAATCGAAGTTGTATCTAATGTTTTTGAAATTGTTATTTTTGAAGATATCGAATCCGCTTGGTTAACAGGCACAATAGTAATAACAGATACGACTGGTTTTTTGAGTAAGACTCAATTTAAAGGCACAGAAAAAATAACACTTCGTCTTGCAGGAGCAGAAGAAAATGCAGACGTTGTTGTAGATAAAACTTTTTATCTGTATAACATGGAAAAAAGCGTAAGGTCGAATGATACGTCCACCACCTTTCTTTTTAATTTGATAGAAGAGCATGCTTACGTTAATGCTCTCAAACCATTTAGTAGAGCATACACCGGACCTATCGAAAAAATGATTACTCAAATTGTTACGAGTGAGTTAGGTAAAAAAGTAGATCAGTCTTATCTTAGTACAGGCAAAACAGCGCAAGGAGAACGAAAATATATTGTTCCCTATTTAACTCCAATCGAAGCATGCGAAGTTTTGCTCGATAGAGGAACTACTGATTTTGGTTCGCCTTTATTTTTGTATTCTTCTATACACGATGATAATGTAAGACTTGCAGATCTTGATGGAATTTTATCACAAAAAGCATTTAATTCTCAACTGCCTTACATCTATTCTCAGGCGGCAACCCAGTCTGCTGCAAGTCTAGATCCTGCTCGTGCTTCTACTCAAGTTGCTGCAATCGATTTTAAGGATCCTGTAGATACTCTTAATCAAATCGAAGAAGGGGTGTACGGAAGTTTCTACACTAACACCGATGTTTCTACAGGAATTTCATATCGAGCAAGAGTTACATTTAAAGAAATTTTTAAGAGTCTGCAAAGTAACGAAATTATAGATCCTGCTTCAGAGCAAGATATCTATGATGATTTCCAGACTATAGAAGACAAAGGCGTTGATGAATTTAACTCTGTGTATTGGCATCAGGTATCTGCTTCTAACTTATATCCAGATTACCGTTCATATCACGATGACATATCAAATGCATCGTTCGCATTGAAAGTTAGATCAAATATTTTAAGACAGGTTTTGTTATCGAACTCAATAACCATAGTTGTTCCGGGGGTTGCCTTTTTAATATCAAAAGCAACGGTTGGAGATATTCTTAGTTTGGATGTACTATCTCCGGAATCAGGTAATACCGAATTGTATGATTCCAGATGGTCTGGTGATTACGTGATTACCAAAACCAAACATGTTTTTAGAGAGTCTACTCACAATGTTACCTGTGAAATATCGAAAATAAATAGACCTGCGAATCGTTTAGGTGCGGCATGATATATCCTTATTCATTACCAAAAGAATTTTATGGAGACGACACTCGTTGGTTTGTTGCAACGGTGGTCAACGCACAACCTCCTGCTGGGTTTGAGGGTAGAGTTCGAATTCGAATCTACGGTGTACATAACCTGTATACTGGTGACATCTCAGAGTCAGATCTTCCTTGGGCACAGGTGTTAATTCCTAACACAGAAGGTGGTATTTCTGGGTATGGTAGAATTGCGCAGTTGTCTGCTGGGTCTTTTGTGTTCGGTGTTTTTTTAGACGGTAAAACTTCTCAGTTACCTTTAATATTAGGAAGTTTTCCTCGTATCGAACTTCCTACCGAAGTTCAAAGAAATGTAGGAAATAGTCTAACGTCTTTTAATTATGACCAAGAAAAAATCCAAAATGTTGTTACAATCAATATTGACAATGATACTTCTAGAACAGGTACCTCAGTAGCAAGAAGGAGAAGTCAGTCTCTTAAATTTTTTATAGATAATGGTTACACTCCTTTACAGAGTGCTGCAATCACGGGTAACTTAGAAGCAGCATCAAACTTCGAAACGTTTCCTGTCGATGGGTTTCAAGGTGACGGTGTAGGGATTGCTGCATGGAGTCGTTTAAAAGGCAACAGGTACAATCGTCTTATTCAATTCGGTTCCCTTTTCCAACCCAAAGTAGATTGGAAAAATTATTCAACTCAACTTCAATTTGTTATTTACGAACTCAGGACAACACAAAACTTGGCAAACAAAAAACTTCTTCAAGCAAAAACTATAGAAGAAGCATCTAACATCGTGACTAAATTTTATATTAAATCTGATATACAAAACCCCTTGTCTAAATCAGAAAATGCCTTTGAAGAGGTGTTCGCATGACAACTAAAGAAACAATAAAAACTAATCTAAACCAGACGGTTGCCTCTGTAAATGATGCGTATGAAGGTAGTGTTAAAAATGCTGCGACAAATGCTCAAACCTCTTTTGCTAATGCAACCGAGACAAAGGTGGGGCAGGTTACAGGCGAAATTAATGGTGGTATTCAGAGTGTTACGAATCTAACGAAAGATGTGTCCGGTAAATTGAATGCGGGTGCAGTTGAAGGGGTGGTCACTGATCAGTTGTCTGCCCTCGAAGGAGCAGTAAACGACTTTGGTTCTCTACCAGCAAAAACAAAAAGTGCAGTCAAGATTGCTATTGCTTGGAGTGACCCGGATTCTGATGGAAATGTTTATCCGATATCGTCTTCAATTGATCCTAGTTCTCAAATAGATGAATCTATTAATGCTATGCTTGCCAAAGTCACCGGGTTGCAAGTTTTTGACGGATACGTACAAAAGATTGCTGGTAATGTGATGCCGAAAGGACAGTTGAGTTTGCTTGAAAAAGCAAAGGGGAATCTAGGCAAGTTTCCCGGTGCAGACGCACTGAATGAACTTACCGCAAAGGCAAATGATCTTGCAGCAACCGCTGAGGGTGCGATCAATGATGCAGTGTCAGGTTTGGGTTCGTTGCCTGCGGGTGCTACTGCCGCTGCTAGTGATGTTGGAAAAAATTTAGCAGGGGTGGCAAGCGGTGCCGACGCAGTTACAGCACTTCAAAGTCAAGGTGCTGCTTTAACCTCTGCTGTCGAAGGGTCGGTTACCAAAGTTGCAGATGGTCTCACGCAAAATATTGACATTAACCAAGACAAACTCAAAACAGACTTTCAGGAACAAACAGGAAAAATCGGAGAGTCTGTTTTTTCAGATGCTAAAAAAGGATTAGATGATAATTTAAACCAATTATCAAAAGGCAGAGATGCTTATGATAAAACGGTAGGTACCATTGTTAGCGATTCCAAGTCAGGGTTGCTTCAGGGATTTACGGAAAAACAAACCGGGCAAGGTACCACTATCATGAGAAGTCTTGCACCCAATCTAACTTCTTTAGATAGGGACGAGGTTATTACTCTGGCACAAGGAGATCAAGCGGAAAGAGATAAAGCGGTTGACATTATCTCTAAATCTTCCGGTAAAACCCCAGATGAAGTTAGGGCAGGATTAGAAGACCTTAACACAACCATTGCAGGAAGTGTGGTAATAGAGAATGAAGAGTCTGCTTTTGCGGATCCGTTTGATCTTAGTTCTACTTTAAATTTCGAAGACAAGGGAGCGAAGTTTTCGTATGTGTCTTCAGTAGAAGAATTGCAAGCGGATATTAACTCTATCTCTCGTCAAGTAACAGAAGTTATTGTACACTGGACTGATACTTACACGAATAAGAATATTGGATCAGAAGAGATTAATCAAATTCATATTGATCTAGGTCTTAGTGGTATAGGATATCATTATGTTATTCGAAGAGACGGTTCATTACAAAGGGGCAGACCAGTCAACAAACAAGGCGAACACGCTAATGTAAACGGACATGACGAGTATAGCATCGGACTAGTTTTTGTCGGTGGTATCAATGCTCCTTCAGGTACTGCGTTTCCGGGTTCTTATCGAGGGGTGTCATCTTTGACTCTTGCACAAATGAATACGTTTAATGCTTTTTGTGCTGCCTTCTATTCTCGATATCCGGGAGGACAAATCCTTGGACATAATGATATAGACGTTTTAGAAGAAGATCCGGGTTTTGATGTAAGAGATTATGTCGATGATTTGTTCAACAAAAAATCATTGTTCGAAGATCCCTCTGCTAGAGGTCCTTTCTCACCGTCAGAACTTGTCACAACAAGGATACCAGAATGACAACCAAAGAAGATAATATAGTAACACGTATCCAGAAACTGGGCGAAGGTCAGGAAGACACACTCGGAGTACCTCAAACAGGATTCTCTGACGCTAGTGGTCAATACCCTACACAAGATTATTATTTTGGAACTTCTACTAATAAGGCAGCAAAAGGCGAAACCACTACACAATTGTTTAGTGGTGGTGGCGATAAAAACGTCTCGATAGAACTTCCGGATCAGAAACCGTCTCAATATCCGTTCAATCAGGTTCAGCAAACACCCGCAGGACATTCATGGGAAATAGATGACACTCCCGGTGGTGAACGAATTATCATGAAACATCGAACGGGAGCAGGATTAGAACTTCGTGCTGATGGATCTGTGCTATTTTCTGCGGTTAATAAAAAGGTCGAAGTCACTGGGGGAGACCACACTGTTATCGTTGAGGGTGAGGGTAACCTTGTTTACAAAGGCAATCTCAACGTTCGAGTCACCGGAGACTATAATCTCACCGTAGATGGAAACATTAACGTTGACGTTGCTGGTAATAAAGAAGAAGCAGTGCATGGTAGTTATACAGGTACATTCGATAACAACCATAATTCAACGATCAAGGGTTCGCAGAGCAGTCGAGTTGTTGGAACTCACACACAAACCTTATTATCAGATAATTATGTGTTTGTCAAGGGGGATCAGAACAATTGGGTAGAGGGTGATGTAGAACTCACTTCTGGGAATCGTCTTGTGACTACGGCAGAGAGTGAGTGGGCAGCATCATCAGAGACCACGAACATCACAGGAATCACTGTGTCTGTTCTGGGGACGAAAGGAACCATCGGTGGCACATTGGTCGATCACTACGGTAAAGTCTATTCTGGACCTCCAGAAGGCGCAGGAAACGGCGGTACGACTTTCTACGGAACTCTCGTGGGTCGAGCGGCAGAGGCAATCACTGCTGATTTCGCAAACAAAGCAGGACAAACTCCCTTTGCCAAATATGCTGAAGGTGCTGGTAAAGCAAAAACTCATAGTAATGGTTCTGGTTCCGCGCCTAGTGTGAAAGAACCGGAGAAGTATGAAACTATTTTCCCTTTTATCGAAACTCCACCGGATGCACCAGAACCGACAACAGAACTTATTGCTCCACACTTGGCAGTGAGTAACTTTGCTATTCGTAAGGTAATTGTGGATACGGACATCGAAGATCCAAACTCTCTCGTTTCTAAGATTCTGAAAACGGACGATTACAAAGACTTGTTTGATCGTGATCCTACTATTGATGAGATCCGTTCTAAGATCCGGGACACCGCTAATTTCAATAACAAAGAGTTTACGAACAATCTTGTCGCAGAAGGTTTACTGTCTACTGATTTCGCAAAAGCGTTTGATGGTAAGATTGGTAGAACTTCAAATAGATCTAAACAGAAGAAATTTGGTTACAAACCTTTGGGCAATAACCCCGCAGACGTGAAAAGCAAGAGATTCTTAGTATGATATATTTACCAGATCCAGTTTATAATCCTAACTTTGCTTCTGATATTACCGCTAACACACAGTTAGCGGCAGGAGTACCTATAGTTAAGTTTTTAGGAGCGAGAGGAAGCAGGGTTCAATTCGAAAGGATAAAAACCGATAAAGATCAACTGGCACGTAATCTCTACTTGCATGCAGAATTGATTAAAAAGACTACTGCTAACTCAGACTTTGATCAACATAGATTGACGGTTGCGGAAGGAGTTTATGTTGCTGCGGAAAAAGAAACAGTCACTTCTAATTCTACCAACGATTTGAAACAAACAGGAAGAGCAGTTGTATATCAGTTATACGGAACTAATGGAAAAATAGATTTTGCCAAGTCGTATGATCTTGCTGTATTCTGGAAAGACTATTGTGATTACGATAAATTAATCTTAGATTATGATACTTACGATCCGTCAGGAAATCCGTCTTGTCAGATTGTTGTTGAAATGCCGAATGTACCCGAAAGTTTTGATATCTCTTTTAAAAGAAATGTAGAAACTACGTTTAACACAAAACTCCAATCGAAGAACGAATTGGTTGAGATTCTGTTATAAATAAGACTATGGCAAAAATACTTTCAACAGAAGACGGTAATTTACAGGGTGCTACTCTAGTAACGAGTAGGCAGAAGGTTTATTCTGATATAGATCTTACCTTTGGTCTGAACTCTTCTACTGGAGATATATTTAAGAAAAAAGATGCTGCAGCGGTAAAACAAGCGGTTAAAAATTTATTACAGACTAACAGATTCGAAAAACCTTTTCGTCCAGATTTTGGCGCAGACTTAAGAGGACAATTATTCAATCTTGCGGATCTGGATACAGAAGATGAAGTGCGAGAGCAAATATACGGGACCATCGCAAGATACGAACCTCGTGCTTCTATCAAAAATTTAGACGTAAGATTCGATTTGGATAGAAACGCATGTCGAATCAGAGTTGAATTTGGTATTTTAAGTACAGATGAAAATGTCGTATTAGAAACCACAGTTTCGAGGTTAAGATAAATGGCAACAACTATTAGCAGCACGGGTTTAGATTTTAACTCGATAAGAAATAATCTTAAAACATGGTTTGAACAGAAACCAGAATTTGCTGACTATAATTTTGAAGCGTCAGGTCTTTCTAATCTTCTTGACGTTCTTGCATATAACACACACTATAATGGACTGACTGCAAACTTTGCTCTTAACGAAGCATTCCTCAGCACCGCTCAATTGAGATCGTCAGTTATTGGTCTGGCAACTGCAATTGGATATATTCCAAATTCAAAAGTATCATCTAAAGCAGTGATCAATGTTGTTGCTGCGGGTTCTGCGACTTCTGGTCCTACTCTTGTGTTGCCTGCTGGAACTCAGTTCACGACAACTGTAGAAGAAACTACTTACACTTTCCGAACTCTCAAAGACTATTTCGCATCGAAGGAAGGATCTGACCCATATTCATATACGTGGGAAAACGTTGAGATAACGGAAGGTACTGAAAAACAAAAAACATTCGTTGCTGGTAATGATGCTGAAACTGAAGCATATGTTATTCCAAACGAAGACATGGACATCAATACGGTAGAAGTTACGGTTGGACCTACTAACAAAACGTTTAATAACGTGAACACAGTTTCTTCTTTAGATCAGAACTCTCGAATTTATGTTTTGAAAGAAACGCCAAACGGATATTATGAACTTGCTTTCGGTAATGGTGCTAACCTCGGTGAAGTTCCAGCAACCGGAGACAAAATTGTTGTCACATATAATTCTTGTGCTGGTTCTGCTGCAAATGGTGCGAAAACATTTACTACAACTGCTTCTGTTGCCACTGGTGGTACACCTTCAACTGCTTCTATTATTCCCACTACTATTACTAACTCATATGGCGGAGCGAACAAAGAAAGTATTGAGTCTATTCGTAAAGCAGCACCGTTTTTGTATGCATCTCAAAACCGAATGGTAACCGCCGAAGATTATTCTGCTCTGATACGAAGAAATTTTTCTAATGAAATTACAGACATTCTTGCTTGGGGAGGAGAAGATAATATTCCTGCTCAATACGGAGCAGTCTATCTTTCTATCACTCCTTCTCCTAGCGAAACGTTGAAAGGTCAGATTAGAAATTTAGTTAAAGACTTAGCAGTTGTTTCGTTCGATGTTGTGTTTATAGAACCAATCACTACATACATTGAGACTTCAGTAACATTCCAGTTCAACCAAACTCTTTCTTCATACGCTACGGTTCCTGAGATTGAGTCTGTAGTAAAAGGTGTTATTGAATCATACTTAGATACGGTTACAGATGAGTTTAGTGAAACCTTTAGACGTTCAAATATGTTAACTCTTATCGATGCTTCTGATCCGGGCGTTCTTTCTAGTCAAGCGGTTATACGCATACAACAAAGATTTACACCTACCCTTTCAGTACCTAAGACGTATGAGTTAGTGTTCCCCTCGACTATTCAGGCACCCAACCCATCGACTTACTCGATAACTTCTTCCGAATTCATTTATAACGGCAGAACCTGTATCCTAAGAAATCGTCTTAACACTAACGTGCTTGAGGTTATCTCTGTTGTCAGCGGTAATGCTGTAGTAGATAATGCTGGTGATTACGATACCGCTACAGGTAAAGTTACACTTTCAGGTTTTGCACCACAGGCAGTTTCGTCTAACGAAATTAAAGTAACGGTTGTTCCTGCTAACCAAGGTTATGTTTCTACAGTAAGAGAGAACAAACTTGGGAAGGATACCGCTGCTATTACTGTGACTGCCGTTGAGACAACTACACTATAAATAGGACTATTACGGATTAAGATATGGCAGCGGTAGTAACAACAGAATTTATTGCACAGATCATCAAAGACACGAAAGAGACTTTTAACTCCGGGTTGTACATTGGTTTGGGCAGATCAGAAACTTGGGGTGCAGGCGAAACTCCAGCGAGTCCTCAAACCAGTTTTGAATATGCCAGAGAATCTCGTGGTTCTACTCAACACGTAAAAATCGTCACGGGTGTTTCTGCAGCGGTTGCTAGACAGGACTGGTCATCAGACACAATTTATCAACCGTATGATGATTCATCACAGACTGCTATTCCTTACGTGATGAACAGTAAATATGAATTCTTTTTGTGTATAGAACAAGGGTACACTGATGCTGGTATTGTTATTCCTAGTGATATAGAACCAGACAGATCTTTTATTAACGGCGGAACTGGTGTTTTTTCAGATCCTATTCAACCATTAGAAAACGAATTCGTTACTCTAGATTCACAAAGAGGAACGGGTGGTTACGGTAAAGGATATACTTGGAGATATTTGTTTACTCTAAGTCAGGTTGCTATCAATCGTTTTCTTACTCTTAACTACATTCCTGTCTCGTCTTTTACTCAAGATCCTTTAGATCAAGACGTTGAAACCGAGCAATATGAAATTCAACAGGTTAACAAAGCAAGTTATAATCTGACTGGAGATACAACGGGTCAGGTATTAAACATTAAAGTAATTGATGGCGGTGCAGGATATAGTGGTACAAACACTACAGCAACCGTGGTAGGAGATGGCACCGGAGCAACGGCAATCGTGAGCGTTGTCGGTGGTGTTATTCAAACCGTTCGTGTTACTAATCGTGGAACAGGATATAGTGTTGCTTCTGTTGTAATTGAAGATACTTCTATTCCTTCTGAAGACGCAACCTTAAGGGTTGTTCTTGGACCTAACAACGGAGTTGAAGCAGACCCTATTAAAACTCTTAAAGCAGAAAGTCTTCTTGTAACAACAGATTTTGAAGACGATGAGTTTTCTACACTGTTTACTGCCAACGATTTCAGACAAATACTTCTGTTTAAAGATCCAACTAATTATAATAGTTCTGATCTTTTCACTGCTAATACTGGAAAAGCAAACCGTGCTCTACAGACTACGGGTGTTACCAATATCCAAGAGGACAACATCATTGCTGGTGACACTAGTGGTGCTAAAGCGATTGTTGACCACATTGACGGTAATGATGTATACATTCACCAAACCGCTGAAACTGGATATGCTAATTTCCGTCAAGGAGAAGTTATTACCGATCAGGACACTGCTGGTAATGCTACTCTTATCAATGGTCCAGTTGATCTTGGTACGTTTGTACAAGCGGATCAGATAGACCCAGACCTTGATGTATATTCTGGTGAGATACTATACATAAATAATATCGCACCAATCGACAGAGACCCCAACCAAACCGAAGACATTAAGATAATTATCTCATTCTAGGATTAACACATGCCTAACACTTATAACAGCACAACCGAATCATCGATTTATAGAGACGATTGGGACGAAGCAGAAGGTTATCACAAAATATTGTTTAACTCTGGGCGTTCTCTTCAAGCAAGAGAGTTGACTCAGTTACAAACAATTATTCAACAAGAGATAACTCGTTTCGGAAGAAATATTTTCAAAGAAGGTTCTGCGGTTCGAGCGGGACTTATTGAAGTTGACAATAATTACAAATATGTTCGTGTTACGGGAACTGGTGCAGAAACTATCGCGGTTGGTACCAATTTGGTTGGTGATACCAGTGGTGTTTCTGCCGTTGTATTAGAAACGGTTGAAATTGCATCTAACGATGCACGTCTTTATATTCGATACACAGGAACTGGGGGAGCAGCACCGGGAGCAACAGAAACTCGTTTCACGTTGGGTGAAGGAATTAACTCTGGTGTTTACACAGTAGGTTCTAACAGCACTGACATAGGTGCTGGTGTTCGCGTAATTGTAGATTCTGGTGATTTCTTTGCGGCAGGGAGATTTGTTTATGCTCCTAAGCAATCTTTGATTGTTTCTCCAACTTCTAGAGTTTTTAATGGAACCGTAGGTTTTGTTGTTACACAAGATGTTATCACGGTAAATGATACCACAGATCTATATGATAACAGTGGTGAAACTCCAAACGTTGCCGCACCCGGTGCAGATCGTTATAGAATTCGTTTGGTGTTAACAGATAAAGCAAATGCAACGGGAACAGATTCGTTTATTTTCTTGTGTCGTATTATTAACTCTACCATCGTAGAACAAATTAATGAGTTGGATGAGTATAACACAATTAACGACATGATGGCAAGAAGGACTTACGAAGAATCGGGGAACTACCTTGCAGAACCATTTCAGTTAACTTTCGAAGATGACGATAGCACCGACTCAGATATTTTTGCTGTTATTAGTCCCGGACTTGCATATGTTCGCGGTTACCGTGTCGAAAACGAAAATCCTCTTAAGTTAAAATTACCTCGTCCACAACAATACGAAGAACTGGAAGCAGACTATATTCCGGTTGACTATGGTACTTATGTTTATGTTGATGCTTCCAGTGCAGACTTAAGTCGCTATGCAGATGCAAGTGGATCGGATCGAGTTAACCTTTATACTTCAACCGGAGGCACCGGGGGACCTATAGGGACTGCATATATCAAGGGTTTAACATATGAGTCTTCTGGTGTTTATAGGGTTCATTTAGATAATATTGAAATGGTCGATGTAAACTCTGATTTCAGTTCAGTTGCATCTATAGGAACAAGTACTTCTGATTACTTCGATTTGACCACGGCAGGAGAATTGAAAGAATCAAATAACCAGACTGGATTGTATGCTCTCCCTCGTGTTAGACCACGTTTGATTTCTAATTATCAGTTTAGATATTGGAAGCAATACACCGTTCAAAACGGTGGTAGTATTTCTGGTGATATCTCTTCTCCAGATGAAGAATACAGAGACAAGGCGCAATGGTTGGTAGTTAGTAAAACCACTAATGCTATAGTCACCAATGCTGTTATTACTATAGGTGCAACTCCGGATAACTTTAGTATTTCTGGTCTTGGAGCAGGCGACCACTATGTTGTAGCAGTAGTAGAAAGAAACAACGCACAAAGAAAAACAAAGACTTTGTCTACGAAAACCTATACGGCAACAATCGTTGGTGGCGTAGCAGAACTTCAGGACCCAGATGTTCTTGAAGTGACCAGCATCCTTAAAGGGACTGCTGATATCACAAGAGAGTTTACGTTGGACAATGGGCAAAGAGATACGCATTATGAAATTGCTTCTCTTAAACTAAAAGACGCAGGCGCTTATACAGGAGCAATTGATGTTACCTACAAGTATTGGAGTTGGGGTAACGTTGAAGTCGGTGGTGCAGGAACTGGATTGTTCTTTGATGCAGGATCTTACGGGAATGTGGATTATACAGAAATACCCGATCATGTTCAATCTGATGGTACGATTGTAAGTCTTAGAGACTATGTGGATTTTCGTGGACTTAAAACGGGATCTAATCGTATAGAAGCAGTTCATCCTGTTCAAGGAAGTTCAATTCAGGTTACTGCTAGTTACTATCTTTCACGCGCAGACAAATTAATTGCTACCGAAGATGGTCAATTTCAAATATTGTTAGGACAACAGTCGAGGGATCCTCAGTTTAAGAAGACCCCTGATAATGCTTTAGAGTTGTATAAGATTGTGATGAATCCTAACACAGTCAGTCCTGAAGATATTAACACGACTTTTATCGAACACAAACGATATACTATGGCAGACATTGCCAAGTTAGAAAGAAAGTTAGATGCTTTAGAGGAATCATACACGTTGTCTCTTGCTGAATTAGAAGCAAAAATGGCAGCACAAAGAACCGATAATACTGGTACTCCAGTTCCAGAAACAGGAAGACAAGTAGATGATTTTACAGATCATTCTGGTTCTTTTGTAAACCATGATGACTATTGCGCTTCTTTAGACCCGGAAAACAAATTGCTTCGCGCATGTGTTTCTGATGATAACTATCGTTTGATTTATCGTCCAGATGACGGAGTCACCGATGCAGGATTGCCAACTTATAAGCACAGTTCTAAAAACGTGCTTTTAAAAGGGGATAACATTTATATTGATCATACGGAAACACAGTGGATCGATCAACCTTTGTTCACTCAGTCAGTTTCAATTAACGCAAACTCTAAAACCGATTATGTCGGAGATTTGGAACTTTCTCCTTCGTCAGATGAATGGAAATCTGAGCAAACGGGTACCAGAACTACACCGGGAGGAGGAAGAATAGAAGTTAAAGAAGCACTTCTTTATAACTCTCACCAATGGAATTGGCACGGACGTAGAATAGAAGATTTCGAAGTTAATCCTAATGAATTGACTCGATATGGTCGTGCAGGAGTTGTTAAAAAACCAAGAAACGTTTCTCAGCGACATCCTCGAAGAGCAGTTTCTAGTGGTGGGCACGTAAATCGTGTTATCTCAAACGAGACTATTAGAACAGTGAATTCTGCAGGTAGAACCGTTGATGCTGCTATTGTTCCTTGGATTCGATCACGTAAAATTTATTTCCGTGCCACAGGGTTGAAACCAAACACTCGATTTGTTCCGTTCTTTGACGGTGTAGACGTTTCTAACTGGTGTAATGACGAAGCGTTTTCTCGTTATGCATCTAACTCAAATGATATTGGTAACCAAGGGCAAAGCAGCACTTCTGGACATCCAGACGGTTCTGCTACTTTGACCTCATCAGCATCAGGGAAAATCGAAGGTTCATTCTTCATTCCTAATGTTAGAGGCACATCAACGGTTCCTCTTCGTGCTAATGGTATTCCAAGAACCTTAGTTGCGCAAAATGACACGTCTCTTAGATTTAAATGCGGTAAGAAAGAATTTAAACTTATGGACGTAAGTACTCCGGATATTAATCAAGCGGGTAGTTATGCCGTTGCGATATATGATACTTCTGGGATGGTAGAAAACAGAAAAGATGGTATCACTTCTCCACGCATGCCTAAAAAAGCAAGGTTAGTTGAAAGTAAAATCAAACGTCCTTACAATGCTTCAGAGATGAAAGATTATCTTAACGGTATTGGTGTTGGTGATGTTGCATTAATTCAACCAGCAATCTCTGGTGGTTGGGGTGGCGACTTCCCCGGAAACATTAATCTTTCTGGTATAGATCTTTCTAGTGTCATTTCAGATTACGTAGATGTCAACCAGATGTCATACGCGGGAACATCATCTTCTCCGGATGATGATGTGTCGTATCCTTTTGCACAAAGTTTCACGGTAGACAATCAGTTTGGTGTTGTATTGACTAAAGTAGATTTATTCTTTGAAACGAAAGACACTTCTATTCCGGTTACGGTTGAAATCCGAAATATGGTAAACGGAAAACCCGGAAACTCAGTAGTACCCGGATCTACGGTTACTCTGGAACCCGGTTCTGTAAACGAAAATGCAAGTGGATTAGAATCAACAACGTTTACCTTCGAAGAACCTGTTTTCTTAGATCCCGGTAAAGAGTACGCGTTAGTAGTCAAGACACAGTCTTCAAACTACAGAATCTTTATTGCTAAGACTGGTGAATTCAAATTAAACTCTACTGATGTTGTAGTTTCTTCTCAGGCAGCAAACGGACAACTGTTCTTGCCGCACTCAGGAAGTGCTAAAGCATCTAAAGAACTAGATCTGGCATTCACTTTGTATCGTGCAGTTTTTGAAACCAACGCAAGTTTGGTATTACGCAACGTGACCCTACCTTACAACTTGTTACAAAAAGATCCTATCGTTCTTAATGGCACTACTACGGTTAAAGTTAAACACGACTGTCATGGATTAAGTGCGGGAGAAAGCGTAACTATTTCTGGTGTTGAAGCAGGAAGTTTTGGTAACGGTATAACAGAGGCAAACCTTAACGCTACTCATACCGTTGTAGATGTCGATGCTAAACACTTTACGTTTACTTTGGGTTCTGCTCCTACTACTACAGGCAACGTAGGAGGAAGTAATGTTCTTTCTAGCAGGAACAGGCAGTTCACCACCGCGATGGCAAACATTGATTCAATTGTACCTAATAAGTGTTCTATTGACGTGTCTGCACGATTCACTTCAGGCAAATCCCTTGGTGGATCTGAAACTAAGTTTGTGAAAGATCAAAATTATTCTCGAATCGTTCCCGGCACTAATGTTGAATTTGATTTCCCCAAACTTATCGCTGATAGAAGCGTAGAAATTTCTGAACCGAGTATCTCAGGGAACAGTGGGTTTTCACTAGACGTTAAAGTGGACCTTAAGTCTGCAAACAATTACGTTTCTCCGGTTATTGATCTCCAAAGATGTTCAATGACTTTGATTCAGAATTGTATAGACAATGGGTATTATATCGATGAAGTTGTAGAAACCGAACCTTATGGTTCTTCTGCTACTTCTCAGCATCAAACCGCACCACTAGAAACCGTAGAACCTTCTACAATTTTAGAAGCGAAAATCGATGCTAATGTTCCTAATGTAGCAAACTTAGATTTCTATTATCGTGCAGTAATGACGGGACAAAACATCTTAGATCAGAATTGGATTAAGGTTGAACCCGGTGCTGCTGGTCTTCCTAGTGGAGCAACCGTTAACATAAAGAAAGACATAATAAAAGAAGAGAATCCTCAAATAACTCATCCGATTGAATTTGAAGTTACAGGACTTCCTAAATTTAGTATGTCACAAATTAAAGCGGTAATGAAATCTACTAACTTAGCGAAAGTACCTCAGATCACAGGAATCAATGTAGGAACCTTCTTGTAATGCTTGATCCTAGCAGATATCAACAAGTGATAGACCATCCGCATTTAGTAAGAGACAAAACTAGCGGTGCTTTGATAAATACGAACGTGGACGAGTTTGAAGCGTATCGTAAAACTCGTGATCTGAAATTAAAAGAACAGCAAGAGAAACAAGATCTTGTTAATCGTATTAGCAATTTAGAAAACGATATGTCTGATATCAAAGGCATGTTACAACAATTACTGGAGAAAAACTAATGCCACAGTTATATGACGCTGGACCTCTTTACCAATGGAGGTTTGCTCGTCAAGGTGATGAAGCTTTTATAGATGCTTGTCGAGATACAGAACTAGACCTTTATGCCGCTGGCGTAAAACAAAGTCCGATGGTCGAAGGACAAGCACTAGTAGGTAACACCGAACTGTTTTTGTGGTTACATTGGGATTTGTTTAAATTCGAGTCTGTAGATCACGCTTACTATGAAAATAAACATTCAGGTCTTGGGGATCCGGTATTAGGACGAGCGACAAAACATGTTCATCGTATTGCTAGAATTTATCGTGAACGTTCTTCCGGAGAAGATGTTGCAGTAGTTTATCCTTACTGGCAAAGACTGAGTACAGGAATGACAGACGTATATAATCTTCCCCAAGATTGTTATGGACAGTGGTGGTCGCGTGATGACGGTTTTCATGTTCATCCTACTCATAGAGGAAAGAAACACTCTTTGTTTTTACGATTGATTGAAAGAGACCTCATGCAGTATCATTTTCCCGGCGTTAAAATTGCAGGGCAATTTTTCTATTATGATCAATATCTTCAAGCGAACCATCCTGCGTTTGTTCATAAGATTGTAGATCATAATACTGGAAATAAAGATTCTATCGTTAGCGTTTTTAAATCTATTATTATTAATAGAGAAGAGTCTTTAGAACCCTATATGTCTCGTATCGCAGTCCCTCGTAGATTCAACGAAACTGAAAGCACTATATACGGTACTGACCCTGCACTAGGAAGAGAATGGATTGCTGTTCGAAACATGTATGATAACGAAAAAGCAGTTCAAAGAAACGCCGGGAGAGGAGCACATTACGGACACTGGGCAGATTGGTCACGCGATGTTGGACCAAGATCAAGTGACGGTAAAATTGTATGGTTAGCAGATGAAACCAAAGGTTTAAAACCCTTTGTTAGTAGGTTTACCTCCGATTCGGATTGGATAAATACTAATTTTGCATAGGACTATTTAAATGTCACACCTTTATGACATGGGACCAGTCTATCAATGGCGATTCGCTCGTCAAGCAGATAGGGAATGGGTTGATGCTTGCTTTGACTCTCAATGGAACAAAACCGTTCAGGGGTTTGATTCTTCTCGTCAGATAAGTGCTGATGATTTAATCAATCACACTGAATTTTTTATTTGGATGTTTAATGATTATTTCCCCCATGAATCTATAGATGTCGGTTTTTATGAAAGAAAACATGCGGGAGAAGCGCATATTATACGTCAACATCGTTATCAATATAAGTGGGTTACTCTTATCATACATGATCGATCTATCGGGCAAGATGTTATGTGGGTTTCGGAAGACTTTTTCCGAATAAATGGTGTAAGTGCTACACAATTCAATATTAATTTTCAGAAACATTCTGGAGAATGGTGGCAACGACAAAGTGCTATAGGAGTACACCCAGACCATCGTGGCAATAAACATCATATTTTAGTCGGACCTTTTCATCGTGGTCTAATGTCAAGAGGACATTTTCCTGCCTTTAACGTCGGAGGTTGGATTCGCCACGAAGATACGACTCTTCATGTAACACATAAACAACCAGATTCCGATCCATATCCTTGGGACAAAAGAATCTACAACGGTAAGAAAATGTCTAGTGTTGATTGGTGGAAAGAAAAGTTAAAAGAAGACGATCCATCAGAAAGTATGTTCTCTATACCCAATCAACTGAATGAACAACAAAATAACTTATTCGCACCAAATGTTGGATATAAATGGATTGCTATTAGAAAGCGTACTGAAGCAGAATTTGCTGCACTTTATAATGATCCTAATGGTGCTATCTTTACTTGGGGAGCAGACTTTATGACGGAGGTTGGATACAACGAAGACGGTAAGTTATGTTTTCTCCCAGATCCCACAAAAAGTTTGAAACCTTATTTTTCTATGAGATCTAGTGACACAGAGTGGATCGATTCAACCTTTGTATAAAGGAAAGTCAATATGAAATACTATGACGCTGGTATATGGCAGTGGCGTTTTGGTTACGACACTGATAATGCATGGATGGCAGAATGCATGTAGACAAAACATATAAATAGAAGAATATTCACGCTATTCTGAACAGTTTATATGTCATCACGCCCATTAAAAAGTCTAGGTACAGGTGCGCTTCAAGAGTTAACTCTTACTGAAGAAGAATACCTCGCATATCGTGCTGGTGTACATCTAGGCACGATGACAACTACTTCTGCTGCGGCACTCTGTTTGGATGACACCAAAACTGCTATCGGATCTTACACAGATTCGTATTATAGTGGTTCAAGCGGCAGTGTAAACTCTCAGACATATGATCTGGGAACACTGGTCATGGAAGTAGAATCAGGATCCGCGAACGGATCCCTAAGTGCTGCTGCTCCCAGAATATCTCCCGATGGTGCTGCTAATTTTGGTCCTGTTCCATCTACCGTTCAGGTCGGGGACACACTTACTTTTGTCGTTCAGACAGACTACAATATATTAACAGGCGGTATACCGGAATTAATTAGTCAATATATTACTACTACAGTTGATGGAGTAACTGGGGGTTCCGTTTCTTTAAGTAACGTGACTTCACCAACTGCAAATTCTACTACTACGACTTCTGCTGTTTGGGACAGTACACAATTTAGTGCTCCTTCTTCTGGCACCCTTCAATCGACCTTTACTATGGTAGTTGAAGGTGAAGGTGAGTTGAATATTATTTTTAATGTTCTTGTATCGAAAGATGGTCTTACTCCTGATAGTGCTTCTGATTCGTGGAACATGGGTACTGAAATTTCAACGATTCAGGTTAATGCAGGATCTCCCGGTTTAATAGAAGTAAATGGCGATCCTTCTTTATATACTGATACTGATGCTCTTGGCAATGTTGAAGTAGGAACTGTTATTAATGTTACGTTAGGTGGAGGAGCAACACCGACTCCTTTTTGGAATCAAGCATTATCTACTAATCAGTCTGCATATACTGTTACTTCAACGCTGGGCGGTGATATCGGATACGAGTATACCGTTGAAGTAACAGGAACCGGACCATGCGAATTATATTTTAACGATGGACCTCTCACTGGTGGAGATCCGGTTCAATATTATACTTTAACTTTTACCGGAGTTGCCGCTAGTGGCGGTGGTTATACTTTAAACTCAGATGTTATCAGTCTTTATCAAAATCTGACAACAGTTGCTTCTCAGAGAAACGAAGCGAATTGGCGAGGATTGTTGCAGTGGGATAAAACACAGAATCCTCCGGGATTGAAAGAGATGAACGACACTGAACTTGATGTTCTTGTCGAACGTCTTGTTAAAAAGATTATGCGAGATGAGTTCCCCGGTGTGTTTCGTCTTGCGTCTTCTTCTCCCGGTGCAGATTGGACTGTTTTCTTATCTAATGTATTTACTGATACAAGAAACGATGGACACAGTCAAAACTATTCTATTTACATAAAACAATCGGGGACTGTACCCACGAAGCGTAAAGCGATGACAGTGGAAAGGTCTTCCGGTAGTGTTGGAACTTTTGCTGGCATTAAAGAAGGCAGTGATGCAGTTCTATCTACTACATTAGGAGAACGCGCAAAAGAAGTTATCAAGTCTACGGGGATTGGTACTTATCAGTTGAGGTCTTCTGCACAGGGTTCTCCTACTGAACCCGGAATCTGGGTGTCTAGAGGAATCGCCGTTGATACCAGAAACCAAACAACTTATACCTCTGACGTAGAACAGTATCTCGCAGATTATCAGTTAGATTACATTGCTGAATATCAAGGCGAAACAAACCCGACTCTAAACTTCACTTCTCAGTTTGAAGATAACGTTATCTATGAAGGCGACTTTATCTTAGACATCTTGTATGAGGGCGACTTCATATTGGACATCGTATATGAAGGAGACTTTGTACTTAATATTCTTTATGAAGGCGATTTTATTGCGGACTTCATTCTTGATATCATTTATGAAGGAGACTTCATAGGAGATTTCATTCTTGATACTATTTACGAGGGAGATTTTATAGGGGATTTCATTCTCAACATTCAGTATCAGGATGAAACGAACCCAACGATTCAGTTTCAGGACGAGACTAATCCTACTACGAATCCTGTCATACAGTATCAAGACGAAACGAATCCGACTACTAACCCAACAATTGTCTTTGAAGGAAACTTTATTGACAACGTACAATTCGAAGAAAACGTTTTGTATGAAGGGGACTTTATCCTTGATATTCTTTATGAAGGCGATTTTATATTAAATATTCAATATCAGGACGAAACTAACCCGACTACGAATCCTGTCATACAGTTCCAAGACGAAACGAATCCGACTACTAATCCAACTATCGTATATGAAGGGGATACTAATCCTACGATTAATTATGTTGGAGATTTTCAGGACGAGACGAATCCAACCACAAACCCGACGATTCAGTTTCAGGACGAAACTAATCCTGTCATACAGTTTCAGGGCGAAGTGGATAACACAACTAACCCAACGATTCAGTTTCAGGACGAGACGAATCCAACCACAAACCCGACGATTCAATATCAAGACGAAACGAATCCGACAATTGTATACGAAGACAACATTGATTATATTCTTGATGTTGACTATATCGCGGATTATATTTACGTAAGTGAAACTAATTTCACTGAACCTTATCTTGCTGAACCTACTCCTTCAGCACCTTATATCGATGATGTTGATTACATTGGAGACTTCGTTGGTGACGTAGACTACATTGGAGATGCCAATTACTTCGAACCTTATATTGACAACGTTGACTACATTGGTGACTTCATAGGAAACGTAGGATATACACAACAAACCAACCCAACAATTAACTATCAGGATAACGTTGATTACATCGGTGACTTTATTCTTGATATCACATATGTTGCTGAACCTACACCTACTGCTAACTATCAAGCCAACGTTGACTACATTGGTGACTTCGTCCTTGATATCAACTACTTTGGTGAATCTAACCCAACTATTAATTACCAAGACAACGTTGACTACATTGGTGACTTCGTCCTTGATATCAACTACTTTGGTGAAACTAATCCTACTGTTAACTATCAGGATAATCCAGATTACATCGGTGACTTCATTAGAGATCTTCAGTATTTTGCTGAACCTAATGCTACTGCTAACTATCAATATAACCTTGACTACATTGGTGATTTCGTTTATACTATCGATTATATTGGCGATGGAGCACAAGAAGTACCTTATATTGGTGACTTCATTGATAACGTTCAGTATTTTGCTGAACCTACACCTACTATTAATTACCAAGACAACGTTGACTACATTGGTGACTTCATAGGAAACGTAGGATATACCGCTGAACCTAATGCAACGATTAACTATCAAGACAACGTTGATTACATTGGTAATTCTGCTAACCCTATCGGGTATACTGCTGAACCTAATGTGACGATTAACTATATTGGTGGTCCAAAACAGACTACTCCTTATGTTGGTGACTTCATTGATAACGTTCAATATTTTGCTGAACCTACAACTCCTACTCCATATATTGATAACGTTGACTACATTGGTGATTTCATCGGCAACGTTCAGTATTTTGCTGAACCTAATGCAACGATTAACTATCAAGACAACGTTGACTACATTGGTAACTTCGTAGGAAACGTAGGATATACCGCTGAACCTAATGTAACGATTAACTACATTGGAACTGTTAAAACTGCTACTCCTTATATTGGAGACCTTAATACTACTGCTAACTATCAATATAACTTTGACTACATTGGCGACTTCATAGGAAACGTAAACTACGTCGGTAACACTAACCCAACGATTAACTATCAGGACAACGTTGACTACATTGGTGACTTCATCCTTGATACCAACTATGTTGGTAACACTAACCCAACAATTAACTATCAGGATAACGTTGATTACATCGGTGACTTTATTCTTGATATCAACTATGTTGGTAATACTAACCCAACGATTAACTATCAGGACAACGTTGACTACATTGGTGACTTCATAGGAAACGTAGGATATACACAACAAACAAATCCAACAGCGCCTTACGTTGATAACGTTAACTACATTGGCGACTTTATTCTTGATATTACATATGTTGCTGAACCTACACCAACAGCGCCTTATATTGATGATGTCGATTACATCGGTGACTTTATTCGACAAACTCCTTACATTGGTAATCCAGTTGGAACCGCCCCTTACCTAGACGAGGTTGATTATATTGGAAACTTCGTTGGTAACGTAGATTATATTGGTGATTTCTTAGGAGCGTCTTCTTCAACGATTAATGTGGTAGTAACATTCTTCTATGGAGACGTTTCGGATTATGATACAGAATCTGTTTATACGACTCCTTCTGTAACTTATTCTGGTTCGCCTAATGGCGGCGACACCGTTTCCGTGACATTTGCTAACGTGTTAGTTTCTGATATTGATCATGATGGTATCATCGCAACTTCAGGTAACATTACAAACGTTTCAGGTTCTGCTGCAGGTTCGACTAATCACCAATTTAAGGTTAATGCTTTAACACCATCGCCTTACTATGTTGATTATCAACAAACTTTCAGCGGACCTAAATCAGGTACTTACTATGCTCGTTTGACTGGTCCTGTTGACAACGATTCTTCGACTGCAAATACCACAGCACCTTTCGTTCAAACAACTCCTTATGTTGGTAACACTCAGTATACCGGAGACTTCATTCTCGATATCAACTATACCGGAGACTTCATTGCAGACTTCATCCTTGATATCGTCTATGAAGGAGACTTCATTGCAAACTTCATAGCAGACACTTTATACGAAGGGGATTTCATTCTTGATGTTCTTTATGAAGGGGACTTCATCGCTGACTTTATTCTTGATATCGTTTATGAAGGCGATTATATCGGAGACTTCATTCTTGAAACTCAATATACTGGAGACTTCATTGCTGACTTCATTCTTGATATTCTTTATGAAGGGGACTTCATCGCTGACTTCATCCTTGATATTCTTTATGAAGGCAACACCAATCCTGTCATTCAGTTCCAAGATGAAACAAACCCAGTAATTCAATATGAAGATAACATTCTCTACGAGGGCAACTTTGATAACTTAGTACAGTATGAAGGCGATTTTATTGCAGACTTCATCCTTGATATTTTATATGAAGGAGATTTTATCGCTGACTTTATCCTTGATATTTTATATGAAGGCGATTTCATCTTAGATATTCTTTATGAAGGTAACACTAATCCCACAATTAATTTTGTTGCGGAGTATCAGGACGAAACTAATCCTACAATTAATTTTGTTGCGGAGTATCAGGACGAAACTAACCCAACGACTAATCCGACGATTCAGTTTGAAGGTAACACTAACCCCGTTATACAATTCCAAGACGAAACTAATCCGACGATTCAGTTTCAGGACGAGACTAATCCCGTCATACAGTTCGAAGATAACATACAATATGAAGGTGATTTTATTGGTGACTTTATATTGGATATAATATACGAAACTAACTTTACACAAACTGGTGCGACTGCTCCGTTTGTTGGTGGTGAAACATCTTCTCAAGTAGGAACAGATGTTGCTGTCGTAGAAACTTATACTTTGTATTGTAAAATTGATGAGGGGTTAGATACAGGTGGTGGTAATGTAGGATTCGCAGTGTATGACACCGGATTATCTCAATTCCTTTCTGCTCCACACAATTATGCAGAAGATGGGTACATCGAGTTCAGAGTTGCTACTACTGCATATTCTACGGTTTATCTTGAGATTGATCATATTACTACCTCGAATGCAGATTTTACTACAAGCGTTGGTAGCAGAATTCCTATCACTATTACTGGTGGTGTGGGATTTAGTGGGCAGATTCAATTTAATGAAGATAGTTTAACGGAAGGTGACGAGACCTTCTACGCGAGACTGTATGATTCCTCTACCGGAGGAACAGAAATTGCAACGAACATTTTTGTTACGATTAACGATACTTCTATCGCTGGATCAGATCTTGCCGATGCTCAAATTACAGTAACCAATTTTGAGGTCAACCAACTTGGTAATCCGGACTTCAGTGGTACTTCATATCAAGCAGGTTTCTCATTACAATCTGATGGTGATTTAGTTTCTTTATCTGTGCCAGATTATGCAAGAACAGATCCTCTTAATGCTTCTCCAAATGCTAACTGGTTACCAGAAGCAGCGAAGCAAGTGGGTATCGGATCTGAATACGAAGTTAATATCACACAAGTCACAGGAACGATTACCGGAACAACGGTTGGTTATGTGACTTTGGGCACAACTAGGAACGTTAGAGGACGATCTTCAATTGCAAACGACAATGATATTTTCCTAGACACCGCAAGAGTTCGAATACGAAAAGTTGGTGCTGGCACAGATGATGTAGATGTCAACATTACCATGCAAGTTAATACGCAACAATAATTGACAACTATATAGAAGTAGTATATAATTAGATTATTTTGAGGTCTATAGTATGAAAAAATCCTTTTTCCAAGAAAACGCTTTCTGGAGAAATCAGGAAAAAACCGAAGCAATGTCCATCTATTGTATTGAGCAAGACGATGGTTCTGTTGATAGGCGACAACAACCTGTACCTAAATTCGTAGATGATAAGATCAATCCTTTGTGGACCCAACTCATGGAAGAGATTGGTCCTAAAAAGTTAGATGAAAATACGGAACAGCGACGAAAAGAAAAAATCACCAAAAAGAATGAGCAATCTTTAAAACAGAAACAAAGAGAAAAGTCTGTTAAGTTAGAAGAACTTTTTGCTCAAAAACTTAAAGCGTTTGAGATTCAAGAAGTCAGAGAGTGTAAAGACAAACGAGTTCGTACTAAAATTCGTGCTGCTAAAAACGAAGTGGAGATGAACGCTTGGATCGCTGTTGCCTTTATGAAATCTTTGGAGGAGGAGGATGAGTAAAGGATTTGTCGTCGTTGCTTCCACAGAAGAATTCTATTATTTCTCCGCTCTAAATTTAATACATTCAATCAAAGATTTTTATCCGGACGCTAAAGTCTGCCTTGTTGCGGAAGAAAGATTTTTAGAAACTGGTGGTGCTGATATTGCAGATGACGTTCTAACGTGTATTGATCATCGAAGATCTAAAATCTGGGGTATGGCAAATTCTCCTTACGATCAAACTTTCTACATCGATGCTGACTGCGAAATCGTTCACGAAGACGTAAAAACAATTTTCGATAAGTTCAACGGTAACGATATTCTTTTCACTGCTCTTACCGAAGAACGATCATATATGTTTAGAGAATATTATTGGGGCACCGAAGGAGATCATTTCCATTGGTGTGGTGGTACTTGTTTGTATGATAAGACAAAACCCTTAGTCGCAGACTTCTTGCATGACTGGTATGACCTTACCGTAAAACAATACTCGCATGACTGGTGGCCAGTTGACAAGCATGGACAACCTGATTTCAAAAACTATCCTGAATCTTTGCGCAGATGGGATCAGTTTTCTTTATGGTGGTTGCTAAACAAGACCCCTAAATATGAGAATATCAAAATCGGAAGACTTGATGGTGATGACGATGCAAGGTGGAATTACTTCGCCGGGTATAGATATGATCACTGCGAGAACCCGATAGTGATGCACTACTCTAATTCTGCAGGCAAAAATGACATGCGAGCAAAGTACGCAAAGTGATATGCAAGATATACCTATAAGAAATTCTGATCTGCTCAAAGATTTAAAGCGTCTAGAAAAGTTTGCAACCAATGATGTCCTGCAGGACATGAAGATGCGTGGAGAGCACTTCACAGAAAAAGATCAGAAGTGGTATACGTCTATTCCTTATCTGAAAGATGTTATAGCAAAGGGCAAGGAACATGACGGATATCCAGCAACAATTAAAAGTTATAGTCTCCAACACAACACGTTTCTAATTAACGAATCTCATAATCCTGCCAGAGTTAGAGAAAGTCTGAAAGAAATATGGGACTGCCTTGAAACTTTAGAAACTAAATATTGTTTGAAAACAAATGCTTTGTTTGCGGTTTATCCTCCCGGAGGTTTTATTGCTTGGCACAATAACGCCAATGCTTCTGCGTACAATGTGATCTTTACTTGGAGTGAGACAGGAGAAGGAGACTTTTCTTATCTCGATAGAAGAAAAAGTAAGATTATAAAAATGCAAGACAAACCCGGATGGCAGTGCAAACTAGGTTATTTTGCTGCCTACCAAGACAATCCTGCTGATCTGGTTTATCATAGTGCAAAAACAGAATGCTGGAGAATGACCATATCCTTTGTTTTTGATAGGTCTGAGCAATCTCAAAAACTTCAAGAGTGGATTATCGAGGATATTCAGCGGGATCAATAATCGTTTTCGTATAAATAAAACCATAGTATTCTCACGGAAAGTGATTCATGGCTTATTACGAAGACATCACTATTGATCAAGGTACAGATGTTGCAATCGAACTTCACCTGATCAACAAAGACAAAAGTAAAAAAGATCTTACTAATTACTCAGTGAATGCATGGTTGAAACCTAACTATGCTGCAGACTCAAGCGAGAAAGTTGCATTCACTGGGATAGTTGCAGATCCTGCAACGGATGGAATTGTAAATCTTTCCCTTACTAACCTTCAAACCGATCTTTTAAGTACTAAGAAACGTTATGTCTATGACGTTGAACTTTCCTATGTCAGTGATTCTGATGGTTCAGGTAACCTCACTTATATTATAGAGCGTATACTTGAAGGCACACTTCAGGTAACACCTTCTGTTACTAAAGCGTAGGGGAAACCATGACTGTTAAATTAAAAAATGATGGGACCATACTTATCGATAAGATTGTGGTGGGAACGCCTATTCGAACGGTGCAAGAAGCGGGTATTCCCGGTGTTAATGCTTCCGCTGCGGTTGACGGGGATGTTTTAGTTTACAATTCTCAAACTCAATTGTGGCAACCTAGCACCAATCTTAACGTTACTCTGGACGCTGGAGAATATTAATGTCCCATGATTCCTCAACTGCCACGATATTAATAAGAAGGTCAAGTACAAAAGGAAGACCTGTAGAAGCAGGCACTGGTAATTCTCTACTTCAGGTTGGTGAACTTGCTTACTCTTCTCTTGTCGATACCGAAGATGATGGTTTTGGTAACGGCGGTGATCGATTATACATTGGATCAGGAAATGTTTTAAGAGAAGAAGTTAATGTAGGAACTGCAGACTCTGCAACACACTACTACTCTTCAGAAATAACGACTATCGGCGGTAAGTATTTTACCGATATGTTGAACCACCAAAGAGGTGTCGTAACATCCGGATCTGCTCTACTTGTAGACGATGATAAAAAACTTAATGAACTTCTTGTAGACTCTTTACGTCTTGATGGAGATTCAGTAGCATCTACTGCAGGACCATTAAACCTACGTGGTGCAGATGGTAACGTAAGAATCCAAAGCAATTTACTTGTCGATGGTACTCTCACTGTTGATGGTGTTGCGACATTCAAAGCAGGATCGTCTGGTTCTATTCAGATGGGCGATTCCAACACCGACAACGTTGTTTTTGGTGCTGATGTAAATTCAAATCTTGTTCCTAACTTAACCGACACCTATGATCTTGGTGATTCTGTTCAACGTTGGAGAACTGTATACGCACAAACAATTGAGTTTGATTCTGCTACTTTTAGCACTCTTCGATACGAAGGACTAACTGAAGATCGTGTAGTAATTGTTGGTCCCGGTGGAATACTTGCCGATGATCCTAACTTCACTTATGATAGTGTAAGACTCACAGTTTCTGCTCTCACCAAACTCGATGGTGGAGTGACGATGACTGACAGTGCTACCATTCAAGGGAATTTGAAGGTAGACGGAAGCACTACTTTAGACACTACTCTCGACGTGACAGGTGTTGCAACTTTCAGTGACAATGTAGTATTTAATGCTGACATTAACTCTAATGTAGTTCCCGATCTTGACGTTACTTTTGATCTTGGTAGTGAATCTCAACGATGGAAAAAATTACACGTCAGGGAAGCATCATTAGATTCTGCTGATTTAACTAAACTCAATGTCAGTGGACCTTTAAATGTAGACGGTATCACTACTTTAGACTCTACTACCATCGATGGTCATTTGGTAACTACGGGTGACCTTACGATTGGACGAGATCTATATTATGGTGGCGATTTAACCATTAACAGAAACCTTACCGTTAATGGTACCACGACTTTAGATTCAGTTTATATTGAAGGCAGTCTACTTGTTCCCGGTGATATTAATGTTTCTGGACTCGCCAATTTAGATTCCACTACCATCGATGGCGATTTAACAGTAACTCGAAACTTTACGGTGCTTGGCGATACCACTAGTATCAACACTACTGAGTTAGTGATTTCAGATAAAAGAATTGTTATTGCAGATGGTGCGCCTTCAGACGTTCTTGCTAGTGGTGCTGGTATTGCAGTAGGCGATTCTTCTGAACCATACGGCACAATAACATACAAAAATGACGGTGTCAACCCAGAACGATGGGAGTTTGATCCTGTTATCTACACACCAGAAGTACAATTTGATGTTATCGATTGTGGTGATTATTTCTACGGTGAAGCAACGGACACTGAATCTTCTTCTGGAGGATCTGTAGCAGGATCAGGATCTTCAGGCAGTTCTCTTGTAACTAACATATCAAGTCTTACAGATGTTACTTTATCTAATGTTCAAGATGGTCAAGTTTTAAAATATTCTCAGGGCGAATGGATTAATGCGAACGATTTGACAGGTGGTGTTGGTGGTGGTATTGCACTGACAGATATTTCTGTTAGTCAATTAGGTGCTGCAGGATCTGGTTCCTTGTCTTATAATAATGTGTCTGGTGTGTTTACCTACACACCACCTGTGTTACCCTCAGATCAAAATATATTTTCTACGGTTGCTGTATCTGGTCAATCTAATATTACTGCGGGATCGACAGCATCAACTTTGAACTTCGCTGCTGGGACAAACATTTCTCTTACAACTGACGCTGGCACGAACACGGTAACTATTAATAGCAGCATTACGGAAACGCCTCAAAACGTTTTCACAACGGTTGCTGTGTCTGGTCAAACTGATATTGCCACTACCGACCCTGAAGATACGTTGACATTTGCTTTCACTGGTGGTCTCACTGCTACTACCTCTGGTAAAACTTTAACTATAGATGCTTCTGGTGTAAGTGGTGGTGGTTCTAGCGTTGCGGTTAGCGACGAAGGGAGTGTATTAACAACTTCTGTAACTTCATTTGATTTCACAGGAGCAGGAGTAACAGCAAGCGAAGTTGCAGGTGTGGTGACTGTAAATGTACCCGGTGGCGGTGGTAGTGGACTTGCTTCTAGAACAACCCCATCGGTAACTACCAACCCCACAACTGTTGCAGATCAGGCGACTACTGACTTAAGTATTACAAATGGATTCCCCACATACGCTCTTCTCAAAATACAGACTAACGTAGAAGCATGGGTTCGAATATACACCGACACTACATCAAGAACTGCTGACGCTTCTCGTTTAATTACTGACGATCCAGCACCGGATGCAGGTGTAATAGCAGAAGCGATCACTTCTTCCGGTAACTTGACGATCAAAATGTCTCCCGGAGTTATTGGTTGGTTAGAGACGGGATCTGCTATTCCTATAGCAGTAACTAACTTAAGTGGCACCGCGAGTGTTCTCGAAGTAACTCTTACGGTAGTCGAGTTAGAAGTATAATGGAACATTACGTAGTAACTCTATGGAACCATACGGATCTAGATGCTTTCTATGATGATATGGAAACTCCCGGCGGTAGTTTGTATATACCGGATCGAGAGTGTGATTGCTGTAAACGTAAACCAATTTCTCGTAACACTCATTACATGCTCACCGCAGAAGAAGCAGAACAGGTCAGTCAAGACGAAAGAGTTCGAAGCGTTGTTTTAAGGAGCGAAATCCCTAAATTTACGGATGATGCGTTTACTCGATCCGGAACTTATGACAAAAACTGGGCAAATGCGCCTGCAGGTACTTCATCCAGAAACTGGTCATTGTGGAGAAGCAGAAATACTTACAACGATAATTCTGCAACAATTGATGGATGGTATCCCGATGGACCTATGTCAGCGGCAGGAGAAAATCCTCTTCTTTCTAGCAGTATAACACAGACAGAAACGGGAAAAAATGTTGACATTATTTTTGCCGATGGACCCTTGGATCCTAACCATCCGGATGCTGCTGTTAATGAAGATGGGACTGGGGGTACTCGTGTTGTCGAGTATGATTGGAACCAACACACCGTAGAAGTCGGAGGATCTCTCACGGGCGCTTATTCCGGATATGTTTATGAAAACGTTTCTAGTTCTACCTATAATCGACAAATTAATCATGGTTCGTCTTGCGCTTCGCAAGCGGCAGGGAGTCAACACGGACACGCACCCGGTGCAAACATATATTCTATTTGGCCATATGATCCTGCTGCTTTTGGACTTCCTTCGACCTTTGATGATGAGATTTGGGATTACATTCGAGCATTTCATAACAACAAATCTGTTAATCCTGCAACGGGGGTCAAAAACCCTACAATAGTAAATGCCAGTATTGGATTTACTTACACTTTATCTGAGAGTGGTTCACGTTGGCCATACTATGCGCAAAATGGAATAGGAAATACTTTTGGGCAATTCCTCAACACTTCTTATAAAATGAGTAATGCTGAAATGGAGGCGGCAGAAATATGTGCCGAATCAAAAATTACCGGGACCTCTCCAAATAGATCTGCTGATATTAGCGGAGTTTTTGGTTGGACTGCTGTAACTCCCGTTGTTTCAGAAATAGAAGATATGATTGCTGATGGAATTCATTTTTTTAAATCGGCAGGAAATTCTAACAATTTAAGCAAAGTTCCCGGAACCACATCTTGGTTAAATACTTACATGCTTAATGGTTTTACAGGAACAAACTCTTATAATAACGGAACTTTGAGCACCACGAATAAATTTCATTATCATGGTAAAAGTTTTTGTCCTCCGGAAGGGATTACAGTAGGCGCAATAAGTGGTTCACCACAGGGCGTTTTGCAATCGCAAGGCAAAGGAGAAATGCCTATTTACTATACGGTTAGAGGCGAAGGTGTAGACATCTATGCTTTCTGTGATTTTACAGACGCTGCGGTAAACAACAATGGTTTGAGCGTTGGTAACGTAATTCAAGATGGGCGTAACGCTAGTTATTATATTCGTAAATTTAATGGTACGTCTTCTGCTTGTCCGCAAGCGGTAGGAATGGCAGCATGTATCTTAGAAAGATATCCTGATATGTCTCCTGCTGACCTGAAAGAATATATCCTTGCTTCTTTCACAAGAGATAAAGATAATGATAATGAAGTGGGAGATGATGGTCGAGGTTGGCCCGGTGAACAACCAATAAACTTCGATCCCTTCAGTGGAGGATTAGATGGTGATTATGACAACTATTCTTTTGCGGCAGGTGAAAACCCAAAGGTGATGATGTACTTGAAAGACCTCAGAACCAGCGAGGGCAGGGTTGGTAGAGACGTGCTACATAGACAGAGAAGATCAAGCGGAGCAGTCTATCCCAGAGCAAGAGTTGCTAGAACTTATCGAACTTAAAGTATATAAATACACTTATTGCACCTAAATACTAAGATACAACAGAGATCGAAGCATGGCATCACGTAAAAAAATATTATTTCCACGCAGTGATATTCCGGGACGTGCCCCGACACTGAATGAAATCGATTTCGGTGAAATTGCCATCAACACTCACGATGGTAAAGCATACATCAAAAAGAATAAAGATGGCGAACTTTCCATCCAGTCTATCGGTGCCGAAGATGTAGACAACGTTTATTATGTGTCTCAGTCAGGTACCAAAGGTAATGACGGTAAGTCTTTAATGAATTCTTTTGCTACCCTAGACTCAGCGGTAGCGGTTGTATATGCAAAACAAAGTTTCAAGTTCGATAGAGATGTATGTCATCGTGACCTCAACCTCATCATGGACAACGTTCGATATGATATGTTGTTGGGCACAAACTTTGGTAGCATCATCTCTGGTCAGTCTTATAAAAGGGGCAACGCCGCTAAGGTAACGGCAGAACAGTTGTATCAAACCAGACGTGCGATCAACGAAGAACGTCTTGGTATGATCTCGGTTCCAGAAGTTAAAACCAGTTCTATTGCTAAACAACGAGTATCGGCAGGGTTCGATGAGATCATTGAAATTCTTGTCGGCGGTGATGCATCAGAATTTGTTTATCCTGATCCTCCGATTGAATACGATGCTACAGACGGTGGTTCGAACGCTGCTGCTCAGATTCTTATCGACAACAAAGACGCAATCCAAGATGCGGTATTAGACTATCTAAATGACCCCGCAAACGATTTCTTGACTGGATCATACAATGCCACCAAGTGTGCGAGAGATGTTGGATTGATTGTTAACGCAGTAGCACGTGACCTTATCATGGGTACGAACTACAACACGGTTACCGCAGGGTGGGCGTATAACAGAGCAAACTCAGCATATGTTTTAAGTGACCAGAAAGATGCTACAATCGCTGGTGTCAATTTTGCTAGGGACTATGTTACTGCACTCTCTGGCGTCACCAGCGACACAGATATTGAGCAATTGTTCAGAAACGTCACGGTTGTTCTTGATGGTTCGCAAACGGTTTATCCTGCTATCAATTATCCTCAGACACCGGGTGCAACCTATCAGTCTGCTAATTCTTCTGCTAGGGTAAATGCTGCAGCGGCAATCAAGGCAAACCGTGCTACTTTGGTTGCTGACACAACCAAGTATATCAACGATAACTTCACTGGAATCGGATCTACATGTGAGCGAGATCTTGGTTTGATTCTAGATGCGGTTCGTCGTGATTTAATTTTAGGAACAGATTATAACTCTATCACGGCAGGAAACTCATACTTACGTGCAAACTCTGCTTATGTTCTTTCAGAGCAGAAAAATGTTACTATAGCATTAGTAGAATACGCAAGGGATCAGGTCAAGGCACTAGCAGATGTTACCAGTGACTCACAAGTAGACACTTTGTTTGCTCGCGTGATTGATGTTCTTAACGGAACCAATACCACTGTTCAACCTGTAACCACATATCCGGTGGTTGGTACTTATGCGTCTACACGTCAAGCACAGCATGATGCAATTCAAGGAGCAAAAACGACACTTGTCGAAAGTGTAACTCAGTATATTTTCGACAATTACGAACAGATCTCCTTCAAGTATGATCGTGCTAAATGTTCACGAGACGTTGATAACATTATCAATGCGGTTGCAAGGGACTTGTTACTAGGAACCGATTACAATACATACACTGCTGGTAACGCTTATCAAAGAGCAAACTCTGCTTACGTTCTGAGTGACCAAAAGCAAATTACAATTGATGCAGTAAATCTTGCAAGAGATACTTTGATAGCACTTCCTGCTATCACTAGCGATGCTACTATTACTACTCTGTTTGCAAGAGTAACCAGTTTCATTTCAGATACGCCTCCTGCGTATCCTACAATCAATTATCCTACGACTGCTGGATCAACATATCAAACTGCTGATCGTATTGCCGCTGCTGCAGCAATCCAAGCAAACCGTCAAACTTTGATTGAAGGAACTTCTACCTATATCAGTCAGAACTGGTTTGATTTAGATATTGGTGCTACGTGTGAGCGAGACCTTGGGTTAATCCTTGATGCAGTAGAAAGAGATCTTTTGACTGGATCTGACTACTGGACTCTGACTGCAGGTAACGCTTATCTGCGTGGTGCTTCCGCTTATGTTTTAAGCACACAGTCTGCCGTAACTAAAATTTTGGTGGAATATGCTAGGGATTTAGTCAAGGCACTTCCTAACGTAACTAGTGATGCTACGATTGACACTTTGTTCAAGAGAGTCACTGACATTCTAGACACTACGATTTCTACCATTCAAGTACCAACTGGGTTCCCAATTACAGGAACCTACGCAGGTTCTAATTCAAGAGATCTGCAACGAGACGATCTTGTTAATAACAGAGCACTTTTGATCTCAGATACTACTGCTTACATTAATGTTAACTTCCCGTTACTGGTTTATGATGTAGCAACGTGTGAAAGAGACACGGGGATGATTATCGATGCTTTGATTGCGGACTTGACTTATGGTGGTAACTCTGCTTCTAGAGATGCTGCACTCGCATACTTCTCTTTTGGAACCGCACAACTTGGTTCCGGTGAAGAGTCTGCAACCGTAGCAGCATACAATGATTTGGCAACACGAATCAAGGCACTCACTAATGTTTCAGAAGATGCTCGCGTTGACGAACTTATCGGTATTACGACTGGTGTAATCACTGCAGGTAATGTGGACAGTATTGCTGCACTCAGCGAGATTTCTACTGCTGGTTATACTACCACAGAGTTTGATGCTATTACTGCTGCGGAATCTACTATTACAAGCGACACCATCGCACACGGAAGAGAATTCTATCAGAACTACGATCAGGATGCTTGTGAGCGAGACGTAGGATATATCTTAGATGCTTTGGCACACGATGTCAAGTATGGTGGTAACGTAGGTACTAGAATTAATGCAGAAGCATATTTTGTCGGCACTGTATCACAATTAGGACCCGGTGTCAACTCTGAAGGTGAAACCGAAACTCAAGCAACCATCGCTGCTTACAATGATCTGAAAACAAGACTGAATTCGGTGGTCACTACGTCTGCTGAACAAACAGTTGTTGGTGGATTGGTTGATATTATAACAGGAGTTTTGACTGCAGGCAACTTAAATAGTCTGCCTGCTGAAGTAGAAGTTAGTACTGCTGGACTGACCACTACAGAGTTTGACGAATTGCAATCTAACATCACATCAACACAAGAAGTAGTTATAGACTTTGTTAACACTTTCGTTGGATATGATGTTGCTGCATGCGAAAGAGACACAGGGTTTTTAATTGATGCTTTGTTGCATGACCTTTTGTATAGCGGCAACTCCGCTTCGAGAAGTGCTGCTTTAGCATACTACTCGTTTGCTGTTTCATTGTTAGGAACCGGAGAAGGTCCTATCACCGTTGAAGCATATGGACATCTCATTTCTGAAATTCAAGGGTTGACAAACGTCACCGAAGATGTTAGGGTAGCAGAACTTATAGACATCACCAGAGATGCGATCACCGCAGGTAATGTTGATAGCGTACCCGCAGAAGTAGATATTAGCACCGCAGGGTTGACAACTACAGAATTTGATGCTATAACAAACAACAAAACTATTATTAGTGATGCAACTTTACTGTATGGTCAAACAAATTATTCTTTCTATGACCAAGCAGCATGTGCACGAGATGCTGGGTATATCCTAGACGCTGTTGCTCATGATGTTCAATACGGTGGTAACACTGCAACCCGAACTAACGCAGAAGCTTACTACGTAGGTAGTGTGCTTCAATTAGGCAACGGAGAAATTGAAGCAACCGTTGCTGCCTATAACGATCTTAAAACTAGAACCCAAGCAATCATTGCTACTACCTTAGAGCAAAATGCTGCAGGATTAAAGTTTGATGTCATCACGGATGTTATCGAAAACGGACTAGTTGGTCTGCCTGCTGAAGTTCAGGTCGTTACAACAGGACTTGACACCACAGAATTTGATGCTATAATAGCGGGAATCTCAGCAACTCAAGCTGCAACTATCGACTATGTCAATTTAAATTGGGCAACACAACTAGCAGGATATGATGCAGGCAAGTGTGCTCGGGACGTAGGATTAATTCTTGATGCGGTGAGACGAGACCTTCTTCTTGGTACTACATTCTGGACTAAAACTGCTGGGTTTGCATACTTACGTGCAAACTCTGCTTACGTTCTATCGGATCAGAAACAAGCGACGATAGACGCAGTCAATTTTGTCAGGGATGAAATTTTTACTCTTACGGGTCTAGATCTCAACTACCTGTTTGTCAACGTACTTAATGTTCTTAACGGAACTATTACTGAACCCGGAGTTATTGGTGGTTGGGTTGATACCGGAGCAGGAACGTATTCTAACACAAGATTTGCCCAAGCGCAAGACATTATAAACAATTATCAAACTCTTATTGATGATACTACAACATATATTTTCGAGAACTATGATGGTATAGGATTCGAATATGATGTAGATAAGTGTTCCCGTGATGTTGAAGAAATTATCAAAGCGGTATCTAGAGATTTAATTCTGGGTACAGATTACAACACAAACACGGCAGGTAATGCATATCAAAGAGCAAACTCTGCATATGTTCTGAGCGATCAAAAACAAATTACTATTGACGCTGTCAACGTAGCAAGAGATTATTTGAAAGACTTGACAGATGTCACAAGTGATGCTACTATTGACACGCTTTTCGCTCGTATCACTAGTTACATCAGTGACACACCTCCTGTATATCCTTCTATCAACTATCCAAACACAGTTGGATCTGTATACCAAACTGCAAACAGAATCGCTGCAGCGGCGGCAATTCAGTCGAATCGTGCGTCGATTATATCAGATACTACAGAATATATCAACGACAACTTTAGCGGTTTAGGTACAACCTGCGAAAGAGACTTGTCTCTTATAATCGACGCTGTTCGAAGAGACCTCGTTCTTGGTACAGATTACAACACGTTGACTGCTGCTAATTCATATTTGCGATCTACTTCAGCATATGTTTTGAGCGATCAACGAGATGTTACCATAGCATTAGTAGAATACGCAAGAGATCAAATCAAAGCACTGCCAAATGTGTCCAGCGATGCTACGGTTGACACTTTGTTTGGTCGTGTAATCGATGTTCTTAACGGCACGACAACAACACCGCACACAAGCATTACGTATCCAGTTAACGGAACTTATGCAAACGTTGCTGGACGTGCTGCTCAGAGTCAAGAAGTGCAAGCGAACCGTCAGGTTTTAATTGACGATACTACTAACTATCTTGATACTTACTACCCTGAATTAGTATATGATCAAGTCGCATGTCGAAGAGACACCGGATTTTTAATTGACGCAATTAGTCACGATCTTTTGTACGGTGGAAACACGGCATGTAGAACTGCTGCGCTTGCTTATTTCTCAGGAACTAACTCTCAGTTAGGATCTCAGGAAGAACTACCTACAGTCGCTGCCTACGAAGTTTTAAAGAGCAACATTCAATTACTAATTAACGTGTTCGAAGACGCTAGGGTCGCAACCCTTGTTGATATCGTAAGAGATGTGATCTCTGCAGGAAATACTTCTGGCATTCCAGCGGAAGTAGAAATAGACACTGCAGGACTTTCTTTGACGGAATGGAACGAAATCAATACATCTGAAGCTACTATAATTAACGATACTATCGAGTATGGAAGGGATAACTTCTCGTTCTATGATCAAGACAAGTGTGAAAGAGACGTTGGGTACATCCTTGATGCTCTTTCTCATGACGTTCAGTATGGTGGCAACTCAGCAACAATTACCAATGCTAAGTCATATTATGTTGGTGCCATCTCTCAATTAGGTTCTGGTGAGGTGTTTGCTACTGCTTCTGCATACGAGAACTTAAAGACTTTAATTAATGCAGTAGTAGCAACAACACCTGAAGAAACTTACATCTCTAACTTGCTTGATATTATCATCACAGTTGTCAACGATCAGAGTTTAGACAACCTTGCTGCTGAGATTGACATTGACAGAACCGGACTAAACTCTACTGAGTATGATGCTCTCAACACAGCAATTACTGCTACACAAACAGAAGTTATCGACTATGTCAATACTTTTGTTGGATATAACGTTGCTAAGTGTGAAAGAGACACTCTCTTCTTAACGGAAGCACTCATTGCCGACTTGACATACGGTGGCAACTCTGCTATGAGGAACGTTGCGAAATCATACTTTGTCGGTACTCAAAATCAATTGGGTGTAGGAGAATCTCTTCCAACCATAGATGCATACAATGATTATGCAAGAAGAGTTAAACTATTACCTAACGTAACAGAAGATGTACGAGTCGATGAACTCATCGCTATCGTGACTAATGTTATCGCTGCTGGTGGCATCGATGATATTCCTGCTGAAGTCGATATCGACACCACAGGATTCGATACTACAAATTATGATCTGATCAAGAACGATACTGGAGCAATTCAGAACAGAGTTATCGATTACGTAAACGACTCTACGATTGTTTCTAACTTTGATCAGCATAAGTGTGAAAGAGACACGGGATTGATCGTCGATGCAATCGCACTTGATTTACAAAACAATACGAACTATAATAGCATAACCGCAGGTCTTGCTTATCAGCGAGGTAATGCACAAAAAGTTCAATCAGATCAGTTACAATATACAGTTGATTCGATCAATTACTTACGTGATCAAATCAATGCTACGGCAGGATTGACAGAAGCCAGTCAAACTTTCATTACTGCACGTGCAAAAGAAATCACAGACCTCCTTGAAGAAACAGGTGCCTATGGTGCAGAAGACGGAGATCCAATATTCTTTGATGGGACAGGTCAAGAAGATGCTGATAAGAGAAATGCTGCAAACGCACTCATCGTTAATCGAAGAAAGATGCAGCGTCAGATCATCACGTGGATTCAACAGAATTACGATTCGTTAGAATATAACCAAGACAAGTGTGAAAGAGACGTTGGTTATATCGTAGATGCTTTGACTCATGATATTCTTTTCGGTGGCACCTTTGCTTCTGACACCAACGCACGTTCTTACTGGGTAGGGACGGACCTTGATATAGAAGGTGGTACTACTTACGAAGATCTAGATGGACAAGCGGATAACTGGACTAATCAGTTAGGTGACGGAGAAATCGTTGCTTCAGTTGCCGCATACGAACAACTCAAAGTCTTTGCAAACTCATATATCTCGACGAGTGCAGAAGAAACTCGTGTAAACCAATTGCTTGATATTATCATCAATGCGATTCAGATCACTCCTCCTGCATCTCCTTCAGTTGATGAGTTAGTTACTGTTACACTTCCTGCTATATCAGGACAGGCAGCATTGTTCCATACGAACAAAACGACTCTGCAACAACAAACAGTTTTCTATGCAAATTCTGTATTCCCAACCTACTCCTATGATCAAGCAACTTGTCGAAGAGACGTTGGTTATATTGTAGACGGTTTGGTTTACGATCTTAAGTATGGTGGTAACAGTGCTACTTCATATTCTATGCGTTCATACTTCTCTGTGTTCAACAAAGGGTATGCAGACATCTTAGGAGATAGCGAACTTGCTGCAACCGTAGCAGCATATGAGCAACTTAAAATTATTATCGGAACTCAAGGAGTTTCTGGTGTACACTTAACTCGTGTAGGAAATCTGTTAGACCTGATTATTCATGCGTTAGAACAATCTTCGACTGGTATTTTCCAAATTGGTGATTTCTTTGGTCCTAATGGTGAACTTTATCAGTATAACTATCCTTTCGATCTAGCAGTTGGGTTTAATACTTTAACATTCCCAGATCCTATCGCTTTGGGTATTAAGATTACATACCCAGACATTTATGAAGCGTTTACAGAGTTTAATAAAGACCCAGTTGTTACGTCTGTAAGACAAACAATTATTACACAGTCTTTGGCAGTTTCTGATAACCAAGGGGCAGACACTACGATCTTCTTGAAGTCTGGTGACTACACCGTCAACAATCCAATCAAACTTCCTCCGAAGACTGCTATCATCGGAGACGCATTACGATCAACGACTATTCGTCCTCGTAACGTAGATAGCGATATCTTCTGGGTTGATAACGGTTGTTACGTTAAAGAGATTACATTCCGTGATCATCAGAACGGTGCAGCGTGTGTCGCGTTCGATCCACGCAACGATAATATTACAGGTCCGTTTATCACACAATCGCCTTATGTTCAGAACTGTACTTCGTTGACTACATCAGGTATCGGTATGAAGATCGATGGATCTAAAGTGTCTGGTCTTCGCTCAATGGTTCTTGACGCATTCACTCAGTTCAACGCAGACGGTATTGGAGTTCTGCTGAAAGAACGTGCATATGCACAGTTGGTATCGTGCTTCACGATTTCCACGTCAACTTCGATCAAAGCAGAGTCGGGTGCCCAGTGCTCGATCACAAACTCGAACTCATCGTTTGGAGACTTTGGTCTCGTTGCAACGGGTGGATCTAAGTCTATCTACAATGGTTCGTTGCATGCAGATTACAACTTGAACGATGATATCATTCGAGTTAACGGCATTCTTAATACAGACTCAGCAAACTACTCATTGAACCTTGGAGATTTTAAAACTCCGAACTATAACGATGCAATTAAATTTTCTACTGATTCGTATTACTATACGATTCTAAATGTTTCAGACGAGATTTTGCAGAACTGGTCTGTGTCAGGAAATGAAGATCAAATTAAAATCGCTTCTAACGATCCAGCGGATTTTGGTACAGGGTTTGGTGTGCGCATGTCTAAGAACGATCAAGTTCTTGCCTTTGCAAACATCGAAGAACGTAATGTAGAAATACTAAATCGTGATGTTTTGGCATGGACTAACACATCAACGATTGTTCCTACTAACCCGGTAAACAATGCTGCGGATTCTGATGCATTCGGACAACAGATTGTAATGAGCGAAGATGGGACTACAATTGTAGTTGCTGCTCCTGCTAACCGTCACGTTGTTGGCGGTGTAGGTCTAACTCAATACGGTGGTGCATATGTTTATCATCAAGATAGCGTTGACACTTCATTGTGGAATCAGGTTCAATTTATTCAAGATTCTGTTTCTTCTTCACCAAATCCGAATACAAATAGAAGGTTAGGCGATAGAATGTCATTGTCTGCTGATGGTAACACATTGTTGCTTTCTAATAGAGCAGACTCAGATGCTGGATTCATTTCTGGTTCGGTGCAGATTTGGGGAAGAGATTCTGCTAACGATGTTAATGGTTACCAATTCAAACAGAAACTTTTGTTCCCGAAAGGCACTGCAGCACTTGCTCCTCGAACCACAATCAATGAGGATGGTATAGCAGTTCTTGTTTCGTGGAGAGGAAATACTCATTACTATTATACTAAGAATCAGTTCGGAAACTATAGTATCTCACAAAACGTTACGTCTCAGTTAGCACAAAATGACGAAGCAGATTTTGAAATAGTGATGAACAAGACTAACGGTTATGCTGCCTTCACTTCTTCACAGACTGCTCTAACTGCGATAGATTCTGCTCCTTCTCAAGCAACGGGAAGCGTTTTCCTTCAGGTTAATGATGCAAGTAAGTTTGAGATTGGACAAAGGGTCTATGCCTCTTCTGCTACAACCATTGAGTATACTAGCAAAGACACGCGAATCCCTGATAATACGACGATTGTTGATATTGTAGGTAATACGTTAGAGTTATCCAATCCAACAACTGGGACCATTGACGGTAACTTTGATTACATCTTTGGTTATCATCCTAATTCAGGCGGTGTAGAACTTTATCGGTTTAATGAAGGTTCTTGGAGTCTGCAGGAATTAGTATACCCAAGGGATGCTCGAACAGACCAAGGGTTTGGTACTACTATTGATATGAACACTAAAGGTGACTTGGTTATTGTCGGACAGAATCCTAGAAACGATTTAAATGATTCGTGTGCGGTATATATGGTAGAACGTGCAGGAACAAACTGGTCTGAAGTCGCTATGATCAAACCACAAACAGTTCAAAAAGTGGGTGACGGTAATGGTAGCACTGCGGATGATCGTTTCGGTAGATATGCTACTATTGGTGGAACAGGTGATTACATTGCAGTAAGTGCAGATAAGAGAACCGTTGAAGGAGATAATGGTGCAGTATTCACTTATTCTTCTATTCTCCCAGAGACAGGTTCTTATGAATTGACGATTGCACCACCACTAAATAAAAACGCAGGTGCTGAACAGAAAGTAGATTTCCATCAGAGATCATTGATTAGTGCTTCTTCACACACGTTTGAATTCGTAGGTTCGGGTACAAACATGTTTGCTGCTATTCCTCAGAACGGCGGTATACCGAAGAAAGAAAACGAAATTGTATTTGACTCTGCTGAATCATTAACGCCTAACTTTGGTTTGGTATACTTCACTGCTACGGACGAACTTGGTGACTTCCGTATTGGTGGAGACTTGACCATTAACCGTGAGTCAGGAACGATTACAGGAACAACGTTTGACAGATCGTTGTTCGCGGTGTTAACACCATATATTCTAGCATTAGAGGGATAAAATGGCAACTCCATTAAATCAATTTAAAACAAAAACATTTATTATCCAAGATAAAGATCCTACGGATGCTCTTAAAGCACGTGGTACAGACGTTGTGTATACAGTTCCTGCTGGAGTTTCGGCAATTATTCTGATGGCACAAATTTCGAACACAGCGAACGATGCGTCTTATAACGTTAACTTTATTCATCACGATGTTGGAACAGACACGTCTACCTTTCTAGTGAAAGACTTTTCTGTTCAGGCATTCGATGCTGTTTCTCCGCTAACAGGAAAATTAGTTGTGCAAGAAGGAAACCAGATTGCGGTTTGGTGTGAACAAGCGGGTAAATTAGAATTGACGTTAAGTTACTTGGAATCATTAAATGGCTAAGAGACTCATATCACTCGCAGGGAAGGTTATTAGGAGACCTGTTGACGAACTGGACGCAGATCGTTATCAATACCTTTCCTTAGAGCAAGCAGAACCTAATCCGGGTAACCCAGACAGCGATAATAGTTTATTCTTTTCTAACGCTGATGGTACCCGTGGGTTTACTAAAAAACCCATTTTAAATGGACTTCTGTTTGAAGACGGCCAACTTCCCGAAGCGGAAGTGAATGATGACTTTGCTTTAATATTAAAGACTAATCCCTTTGATCCCGGTGATGATAGTGTTGGTTTTAGACAATTAGGTGACTTAGCGTTTAGTGATTTCACAGACCTAAACCTTCAGATTGTAACCCAAGGCGGTAACACAACTGACCAAGGTATTGTATTACAAGAGATAGGTTCTACAGGAGCAGATGTTTTTCCGGGCACAGTGTATGCTCTGAGAATTGAAGCAGAAAACTCCATGCAAGTGGATGGGTATTCACGATTTGATAACGCTGTTCAATTCGGCGCAGCCGGAAGCGTTAACCTCGACGGTAATACTTTTGGTTCTGGATTCACAGGATTAAATTCTATTCGTTTGGTTGTTCTTGGTGACGCAGATAGTGTAGGTTCACGTCTATTCAACTTTACAAACTTTACTGCTCCTACCCTACAACAAGTAGTAGAGCAATCTATTGCTGCAGGAGATCAAGGTTCGTCGGGTCGTTTTGGTGCTACCACAGATAAAGGTATCCGCGCAACGTTTTTACAGTTCGGACAACTTCCAAAAGACAGAGGAGTCAGTAAAACTTCTTATCGTAAAGGTTTAGTTATAGAGAGCATCGATGACTCTATTGGTTATCGTGATCTTAGAGACCTTGCTATCTTTGATAGTACAACTGATGATATTCGAGTTAATAAAATTGATGTTGTAAATCCGACTACGGGAAATCTTCCCGGATCCGGAACTGTTCCTTTAGTTAAATGGAATTCAATTTCTAAAGAATACGAAGTAGTAAACATTGAAGTTACAAACCTCGATGATACTTTCGAAACATTACATTCAGTTTCCGGAAGACAAGAGGTAGGATACGATACAGGGGAAACAGGAAACCGTGTTATATTCAGCAACACAGTTAAACTAAGAGGAACTGTAAACGATCAACCTCTGCAAACTCGCAACGGCACCAACACCGTATTGGTCGCAGAAACTTTTGGTATTGGAGACAGTGCAATTGTTGGTGTAAGACTTGCTGAAGATATTGCTTTCAATAGTTCACTAGTAACCCTTGACTTTGTATTAGGTAATGATGGCACGTCTAACCAAGAAATGGAACTTACGGGGAACTTTATATTAGGTAACCGTGGAGACCTTGGAGCAGTCAACGAACCAAGAGTTTTAGCAATCGGTGGCGGTGACTCTGTAGGGTTTGTTAATCTTAACACTATTGCGTTCACAGGAACAGAACTAGACACTTTACAGTCAGTAACAGATCAAGCGGATCCATCATCATCCTCTGGTTTTGGTGATAGCACGGATCACTCAATCACTGTAGGTGGATTGGTTATTAACAATGCTGCAGGTATCGGTTTCTTAATAGACTCTGCTGTCATTGAAACGGGTACTAATACTTTCAATCGTTTCTTAGTATACGATGATACCCTTGGTAAAGTAATTCTTCGTGAATTAAACAATAATCTCCTTGACGGTGAAGATGATACTTTACAATCTGTCACCGAAAGAGGGAACGAAACTGATCGAAGGATGATTGCAAACGGCATCCTAGTTGAATCTGCAACCTCAACCGTTCTTCGTGTTACCGACTCTGCAACTATTCAGGGTCCGCTTTCTGTTACCAATCTTAACACTAATGATGCGATAGTCTTTACAGGACCCGGTGGAGAGTTAGAGGTTGACGCAAATCTAACGTTTGATGGAACTACTCTTCAAACGTTAGTTAATTTCGATGTTGGTGGAACCACTACTTTAGACTCTACGACTATAGATGGCGATCTTACTGTTACAGATATTTTAGAAGCAGGCGAAACAACTGTTGCTGGAATCACGGTTTCAGATATCACGGCAGGAAGAATTCCTTACGCAACTACTGGCGGCAAGTTAACCTTTAACGACAATTTACAATGGGATAATGGAAACACCAAACTGCTTGTTCAGAATGTTCAAGTTAATCAAGGTCTCGACGTTCTTGGTAATTTTGATGTAGACGGTACCACAACTTTAGACTCTACTAATATCGACGGTGGACTTAATCTCACTAACTTACAAGGCGATCCTACTGCTCTCGACGTTCTTATCATTGATGCTGAGAACGAAGTTCAAAGAAGGTCTATAGAATCAACTGCATTTACCGGAGAGACTTTAGAAACTGTAACAGATCCTACGAGACCCGCTGGATTTAATACGACAACTACCCCGTTGTATTTGAACGGTGGTATATCTACCATTGCGGATCCTGTAACAACCGCTGCAACTTATAACTTGCTGGTGTTACAAACTCCTGCAGGAGATAGTGTCGAATATCTAACAGTTAATGCTAACATCTTAGACGGAACTGCTCTAGGATTAGACGATGTTCTTGCCAACAATAATCAATCAGGTAGGGATATTATTCTAACAGGGACAGGTGGTCTTAATATCGCTGGTGCTTCTACTTTAGATTCAGTCACAGTTAACGAACTTGTTGTTCTTGGTGACATGAGAGTCGAGGGTACTCAAACTATTATCAATAGCACCGTCCTCTCTGTTAACGATGTTAATATCACTTTGGCAGATAGCGCACTCGTTAAGTCAGACGCTGACGGTGGTGGTATTACAGTTAATCTTGGTGCAGACGGATCTGCTACACTTCTTTATGGATCTGTCAACGATGACTTCACGTTCAATAAAGATCTTGTAGTTCCTAGTTTACAAGTAGGCGGTGATCTTAATGTAGACGGTGTTACAACTTTAGATTCTACTGCTATTGTTGGTGGACTCAACCTTTCAAGTCTCGTGGGGGTCGAAGACGATACGGTATTAACCATCGATCCTTCAGGAGAAGTACAAGCAAGAGATGTTCCTGCTTATATTTTCACTGGACCTACGTTACAAGACGTTACAGAAAACGGTAGAACGACTACTATCCCAGTTTACTTTAATGGTGGTGCGTCGTTTAACATTTCAAGGAATCTGAGCGGATCAAATGACAATATAGAGATTATGTCTCTCACTGCTAATGACAGTGCGCAATACTATACGCTTGGTGATCTGTTAGACATTGTTAATCTTCAGTATGTCACAGATCATAATGCTACGACTTCACGTAAGGTCACGATTCAGGGCGGGTTGGTTCTTGAAAACCTCACAAATAGAAACAACAATCTTACGGTAGCAGGACTCGAAGATGATAGTGTAGTTTCTACCGTTCTTGAAACTACTGCTTTCGAACCTCTTGCTAACTTTACGATTGATGCTGCAGTCGTTCGCGGATCTAACGCGATGGCACAAAGACTTTCTGCTTCTAGCAGTATAGATCTTGATGGTGGGTTTACTGCTGCATTAACTAATCCCGGAACTCCTACAGGTCAGTTCGATGTTATTCGTCTCGCTGATGCAGGCGGCACCGACAGTGCGTTTAGAGTTACTCTTAACTCTGGTGCTACACAACCACTGGAAGAGTTTACGTGGGCATTCACTCTTGAGCAGGGAGATTCATCAGGCGGGTATGAGGTTCACGTAAACGATGGACTATGGATTGATAGGACTCAGATTACCAACCAATCTCCATGGTCTACCAGTTTACAAGTACCTGTTTTCCACCCAGATCCTTCTACGGCTGCCGTAGGAGATAGTGATAGGATTGGACGCAGAACGCTAGGCACGGTTGCGAACAGAGACGATAATGAAATCACATTATCTTATGTCACAAGTCACGGACAAACTGCGTTAAGCAACGGAACAGAAAATTGGTCACAAACTACTGATAATGTTATTATCGGTAAATTGAAGATGCAGGCGGATAACTGGACGGGTGTTAGTAAATACACCGGGACCCAGAACGCTCTCTTCTACAACGTAGCACATGACAGCGTTGGTTATCGCGCACTCGGTGATCTTGCCTTTGAGAATGGGCAAACACTTTACCAAGTTACTAACTTTCCTGATGGTGCTACTTTCTCTGGTGTTGGTGATAGCACAGACCAATGGTTGAAGATGAAAGGCATTACGATTACGAATGCCAACCAGATCTATATCAAGAGAGGAAACTTCCCATTATTATCAACAGACGCTGCTCTTATGTGGGACAGCGACACTGATCAGGTAGGTTATCGTAAACTTAGTGATGCTGCTTTCCTTGACCCAACACTTCAGGCGGTTACTGAAGCAGGAGACTCTACAGACATTCTGAGTACGTTTGGTGGCGGTTTAGAATTACCACCCGGAGGAACGACTCTTCTTGATGGTGCTGCGATCAACACCACAGATCCACAAGCAGCAAACTTCTGGCAGATGTTGGTTATCAACACAGACACCAACCGTGTTGCTAGAGGTCAAATTGGTGTAATCAATCAGAACACGCCAACAGAGACGTTGAAGACTGTTACCAATTATGGTGCGTCATTAACAACCTCTGGTATCGACTCTACAAACGAAAATGTAGCATTCACTGGTGACTTTTATTTAACTAACCTCGCTAATGATGCTACAAAGACTCAGGTAATTGTTCAAGACGAAGCAACCGGAAAACTTTTCTATGCTGGTGTTGATGAGTTCTTACAACAATCTACTTTAGACACTGTTGCCGCTGCGGGTAACAAAACTCAACATCCTATTGCTGCGAGTGATGTTTATCTCCGTTATAACCCCGGAGGGGTATTCGCAGACACTCCCGTTGGTACAGCATTCAGTGGCGAATACAAAGCGGCACTTCTAGGGCGTCAAGGTGGAACTAGACTTCAAGTCGATAGCGCAGAAGTTTCTGGCAACATTGTCGCACTGAACAAACTCTCTGTTGGTAGCACGATCAACGCGCAAAACGGAACGATCACTGCAGAAGGTGAGATCATGTCGAGAGGATCAACTCCTCGACTTTCTTTGCGATATGATTCTGGTGGTGCTGATGAGATTGAGTATCGATTAGACGGTGGACAATCCGTTGTTCAAATGAACATTGGCGGAACCACGACTTTCCCTTGGTTCTTCAAACCTGTTTCGAAAGAATTTGGTATTTACGCATCTAACTTCTTCCCATCATATAATCCAATGATGTCGTTTAAGAGGGATGAACTATCTGGTGCACCTTCAATCACGGCAAATGAGCGACTGATAGTCGAAGACTCTGCTACGTTTAATTTTTTAACCACTCACAATGATAGGGTTAATCTAAGAGATGCTTTCTTTGATATCGACAACCTCGGTGTAACACGTTATCGATTCAGTGCTGGAGCAAACTTTGTTGAAAACGTTGCCGTAACTACTGCTGCTTCTCTTGCTGGTTTTACTGAAATTTCCGGCAACGGAGCAAACGAATCGATTGTCTCTTTAACAAGACACAGCAACAACGAATTCGGTTCATATCTTGTTCTGGCAAAAAACCGTGGAGACAGTGCGTTTGATTTGTCACCAATTCAAAACGGAGATCAACTTGGTTCAATTATTTGGAATGGTGTTGATAATACTTCTCAAAGCATTGGTGCTTCTCTTAGGGTAGTAGCAAACGATACAGTCTCTAGTGGAAACCTCCCCACTAAATTCCAGTTTAGTACTTACCCAAGCAATACCGAAAGTATTGATTTGGAAATCGATGATAATTATGTTACAACTCCTCACAGTATCAATATGGGGAATTTCTTAACTATTAATAACGAAGCGAACGGCACTTCCTCTGGTATTAATGTTAAGACTGATGTAAGTAACACGATATCACACTTCATTGCTTTTGATAGTGCTGACAACGGTAGTGGTGATTCGTTTACTAAAATGCGATTTGGCGTTAAGTCTATTGCAGACGGATTTGTTACAAACCAGTTGATACTAGACGGGCAAAACGGAGCGTCGATCACTACAGATTATTCTTCCACAGATTTTAAACTGGATAACAGAACAAATGGTGCTGCTACCGCTAGTAAACTTTTGTTCACTTCAGGTAACAGCACTAGCGCGACTCAAGAGTACGAATACGCTGAGATTCGAACTGTATTCACAGAAAGAACTGCAGGCAGTGAAACTGCCAGAATGGAACTTAGGGTTGCTGGTAACGATTTTGGTGCTGCTGGAACGAGGGTTAAGATCGATAGTGCTGGTGAGGTTTTGGTTACTGACACTGAAAAACTCAAACTCGACACTGGTGTTAAACTTCAGGATGCTAACGACAGAACTTTGGTTATATACGATTCTGCAGGTGCAGTCCTCTGGGGTAACGTATAAATACAGGTAAAAGGTATCTAAATGGCAAAACCTAATTCCAGACAAACATTGATCGATTTCTGCCTTCGTAGGTTGGGCGAACCCGTGATCGAAATTAATGTGGATGAAGATCAGATCGAAGACAAAGTCGATGATGCTATTCAGGTATATCGTGAGTATCACTCTGACGCTAAGTTTAAGACTTATCTGTCTCATAAGATAACGGCAGAAGATAAAGCAAACGGATATATTCCCATCTCAGACGATATTCTTTTTGTGTCGCAGTTGTTTCCAATCAATCCTACGTTCAGCACAGTGAACATGTTTGATGTTCGTTACCAGATGATGCTTAACAGTCTGGGCGATTTCATGAACTTTGCTGGTGGGATGGCATACTATTATCAGTTCGAACAGTATCTTGATTTCTTAGATATGCTGCTCAGTGGTACACCTAAAACCACTTTCTCTCGTAGACAAGGACGATTGTATATCTACGGTGAGTGGTATAACAAAGATCTGGACGTAGATGATTACGTGGTAGCAGAAGTCTATCAAGCAATTGATCCGGATACACACACTAGTGTATACGATGATATGTTCTTAAAAAATTATACCACCGCATTGATCAAACAACAGTGGGGCATGAACATGTCTAAATTTGAAGGTATGCAACTTCCCGGTGGTGTCACGATTAGCGGAAGACAGATGTATGAAGACGCTACGGCAGAACTCGAAAAACTAGAAGAGAAAGTAAGACTCGAACAGGAGTTACCACCAGACTTCTTCGTAGGATAACCAATGGCAACTAACAAGTATTTTTCACAAGGTGCCAGATCAGAACAACTCCTGTATGAGGATATCATTGTTGAATCCTTAAAAATGTACGGGCAGGATGTTTATTATCTTCCACGCGACTCAGTAAACGAAGACACTATATTCGGAGACGAAACGTCTGCGGTATTTGATGACGCATATAAGATTGAAATGTATATCGAGAACGTGGAAGGGTTCGATGGTGAGGGCGACTTGTTCTCTAAGTTCGGTGTAGAGATTAGAGACCAAGCAACCTTTGTTGTCGCACGTAGACGATGGAATCAACAAATTGCTCCGTATGAAGCATCAGAAGAGGTTCCGTTTTATAGACCACGTGAAGGTGATCTTATATTCCTTCCCTTGTCAGGATCTATATTTGAGATCACTAAAGTGTTCGACGAAACTCCTTTTTATCAGTTAAAAAACTTACCTGTGTTTAGACTGTCATGTGAACTGTTCGAATACAGTGGTGAGAATTTTGATACTGATATTGCTGAGATAGATAACGTAGAAATATTTGGACACAAGATTCAACTAACATTTGGATCTGTAACTTCCACAGAGTCTTTAGGGCAACCAAGCATGTTTGTAGTTGGTGAAACAGTTGAGCAACTTTCTACTAGCGGAGGGTACACGGTATACGGAGATGTGGTCGAAGTAGATGCATCTAACTCTTCTGCTATCAAAGTCAGTATAACAAACTTTAAAACAAGCGATGGAAAATTCCATTCTTTCAATAGCGTCGATTCTGTTTTAGGACAGGAAAGTAAATCGACTGCGTTACCGTTAGTAATCGAAGAAATCGATATGGAAGTAAATCAAAACGAAGAGTTTGAAACTCTTGGAGATACTATCCTTGACTTCTCTGAATCAAATCCATTTGGTGATCCATAATGTTAGGCAATTGGTTTTACAACGAAAGGATCAGAAAAGCGGTTGCCGTTTTTGGTACACTGTTTAATAACCTTTATGTAGTTCGTCATAATGCTGCAGGCGAGGTGATCAACCAAACTAAGGTACCTTTATCTTACGCACCACGTCGAGACTTCCTTGATCGAATCTTGAGTATGCAAAGTGGCGATGCACAAGAACGACAGATTGCTATTAAACTGCCACGAATGTCTTTTGAAATCATATCTATGACGTATGATGCACAAAGACAGTTGCCTAAAATCAACAAGAGAATTGTACCTTCTGCTGGAGATAACGCACAGAAAATTTATACTCCTGTGCCGTATAACATTACGTTTCAATTGAACATATATGCTCGCAGTCAAGACGATGCTCTGCAGATCGTAGAACAGATTCTTCCATATTTTACACCTTATTACACAGTTTCTGTTAAACCGCTTGAAGGATTTGACTTACAAGAAGACACCCCGATTAAACTTGACGGTGTTGTAATGCAGGACGATTATGAGGCAGCACTGGAGTCAAGAAGGACTATTATATACACCCTTGATTTCGAAATGAAATTGAATCTATATAAGACGGTTGATGGTGCTTCTTCTATCATCAAAAGCGTTGAAACCAGTCTCCTTGATTTTGATACGGGTGGACTTCTTTCGTTTTGTAAAGTTGATGCAAACGTTTTGTCTGGTGATAGTGCAGAACTTTCTGCAGAGGATGTTGGTGTTGCTACTAATACCCTTTCGTTGAAGAACACTCTAAATGAAATCGAAGGTTATAGTATTGTTACTCAACCGACTTTTGGTTCTGCTACAGTTGATGACGCTGGCAAGTGGACTTATACTCCTAACCCAGATGCATATGGAGCAGATAGCTTTGTTATTGGAGTAGACGTAGGACAAGGGGTAACAGAAAACGTTACTGTTCAGGTCAGAGGTACAACTAATACGGTTGACGTGTTTGCTGATGCATTCACCTATTATAATAATGGAAGTGCGTTCGAATTTACAGTTTCAACTAACGACGAATGGGAAACTGTTGGAGAAATTACTCACACCGTTGAAAACCAACCAGCGGATGGAACAGTTACGATTGTAGATGCTTTGGCAGGAACGTTTGGATACACACCACCTAGCGCATCGTTTACAGGAACGGTTGTTTTTGAATATCGTGCTGTTCCAGATGGTGCAGAGAACTCGTCAGAGGTTGGTGAGGTGACAATAGAAGTTCTTGAAGGATACTCATATACTGTATCTGTTCCTAATACGATAGAAGGTGAAACCATACAGGCAACAATCACTAGCAACTATGCTAACAATCAGGTAGTTTCTTGGTCTATAACGGGTGATAATAATACCAATGGTAGAATATCAACGGCATCCGGTACAGTGACTATGGATGCTTTAAGTAAAACGGTAGACATTGTAATAGGACAACCTGCTGGTGAACAAGGTACGGTTACAAGCACCTTTACTATTAATGATGCGGCAGAAGGAATCACTGAATCAGACACATTCAACATTCTTGATTCATATCCTCCTGAAACATATCAGGCACCGACACCAACAAACAACGGCGACTTTGCATATTCTATTGATACTAATGACACATATGCAGTTATCGGAGAACCCGGAAACGAAAAAGCATATTTGAGAACTATTGCAGATGGAACCACGATTGAACTAGTTCCGTCTGGTGGAAATACAGTAGCAACTTTTGGCAGAGCAACCGCAATAAATGGTAGTCAAGTTTTGGTAGGTGCATTGAATACTTCTAATGCAAATGGATCGGTTTACTTATTCGATACGTCAGGCAACCTTCTTAATGTGTGGGACGATACTGGAAATGCTAGGTTTGGTTTCGAATTGTTCTTTACAGAAAATTATATTGGTATCGCACACCCAAGAGCAGGAAGTGCTAGTGGTGGCATAATTTATTTTTATGATAGATCTTCTCCGTATAGTTTAATCTATACTAAAGATTACGGAGCATCAACTAACAATTATGTCGGAACTTCTGTAGCATCTTCGCCCTATGCTGATGATTATGTTGTTGCTCTTCCGGGTAGAGCATCAGCCGGTAGAGTAATAAAAGTTTCTGGCGGCACTTTACAGTTTAATAATTTCTTAGATACGCACGATAACACTGCTAGTATTTGGAATTCACATTACGATGCAACGAATTCTTTTACAAATGGTCCTACTAGTGTAGCAATGTCTAACAATCATATTTTTATAGGAGTGCCTAATCTTAATCGTGTTTCGGTTTGGAGATATGCAGATCCATTAAACGGAAGGTTTGGAAGTTTGGGAGCAACTCCAACTACGCCAAGGATCGATGGTTCTTTCTCAGTCACTAATAGTGGCAGTCGTATTGATCTTGGAGCACAAGCACCCGATCTAATTTCAGGTCGAACTGATCCTAACAATATGTCAGTTGGTGAGTATGACGGAACTTTGTATAGATCAGCCACTAATACTTGGTATGGTGCGAATGGTGGAATTGCTTGGATTCGAAACAAAGATACCGATGAATATATTATTTGCAGACTTGCTCGTGACATGCAAGCATTTGGGTTCCCTGCCGTACCGCAGTATCCAACGTCTGTCCGAACTCGTACTGTGAATTGGACTACTGACGGATCAGAACCCGGAAGTGCGCCTGCTATACCCGGATACACAGGAGATGGAACATATAACTTGCAGATATCTATGATTGTGCAGTTTAGTCACGTTATAACTCTTACTGGTCAGAGCGGCGAAACTGATATTGATTTTGGAAGATATGTGACAGTCAATCCGGACAACACAGAGTTATACGTTACGGCACCATTGGAATCTTGGTCTGGCGAAAACCGTGGCACAATTTATAGGTTCGCCTTGGACGATACCGTTGATGTTGGTTTTGACAGGACGCTCGCTTCTGATACGATTGCAACTCTTAATGGGTATTTACGTGGAGAAGTAAATGACTATCTCGGGTTTGGCACGACGAGTCAGAGTTATTTTTATGGACAGGTTACTAATTCAAGTAATTATAATGCAGGTAGTCCTGCACAAATATCGACAAACGGAAACTTTGTTAAAATCGGTAACAACGAGTTTACCAGCAATCAGGGTAGAGTTTTAGAAAATCAAGTATTTACTAGCATCTAAATAAAACTATGGCACACGATAATTTTAAAGATTTAAAAAGACGCAAGTTAAATCTTCGGGACGTACATATTGAAGACGTTCTTCCCGAACATTTTGCTGAGTCTTATCCTAAATTTATATCTTTGCTAGAAAGATACTACGAGTGGCAGAATCAATACGATACCACAGAACTACTCAACCATTTGTTTTCTGCTCGTGATATCACAGAAACAGACATCACACTCCTCAACTTCATTGAAGACGAACTTCTTTTAGGTGGCAGTTATTTCGAAGGGTCAGAAGACAAAAGAGCATCTGCTCAGTTTTCTAGTGTGTTGTTCAGAGCAAAGGGATCCAAGTATTCTATTGAATGGTTCTTCCGTTCTTTCTTTGGTCTCGATCCTGATGTTATCTATCCGAAAGAAAATGTTTTCTTATTAGCAGATGCGGACAAACCAGAATCGTTTAAAACAAAGATTGGTCCTTTCTCTTTAAGATATCTGACCAACGACAAACTCTATCAAACGTTTGCTATTCTGGTCAGAGCGGGTATCCCTGTCAATCAGTGGAAAAATCTTTTCAAACTATTTGTTCATCCTGCTGGAATGTATCTTGGAGGAGAGGTACTTCTCGAAGGAGAAGCAAACCTTTCGTTAGGGACTATTCAAGAAGATGCTGTAATAGATGAACATGAGTCACCTATCTTAACGTTGACTCCGACTCTACAACCTGTTCCTGAAGGGGTGGAAGTTACGTATACAGTAGGAGCAGGTACAAGCACGACTCCTGCTCAGACCTATCTGTATCCCGGAACTTATAAGTGGGACTTAGAACACATAGACACCGTTGATAGTGATTTTGTTGTTCCTCCTCCACACAAAATTGATTACACTTCTACTACAGTGCCCGATCAAACTCCTGTCACTGAAGGTGAATTTAGCACACAGTATCCTAATCGTAGACTTATCTTAGACACCATAAGTCCTGCAATTAATATTACTGATATCGTAGGGTTTGACATTAGAGGACCCGGCATATTTGGTGGCAGCGAAATTGTAGAAGCGTTTGTTGATGAAGGCAGAAATATTGTCACTATAAAAGAAGAACTGTATCTTCCTGCTACTGGAGGAAACCAGTATACAATTACAGGTGGGTGGGGAGATTTAGAAGTAACGGTTCGAAGAGAACTGGTTCCTGCAGACAACGCGGCACAAGATGATTTTGTTTACGACTTGCCTTCGATAAGAAATGGATCTAATCAGATCACGTTTACGATTGCGAACGACTTCTATTTGAATGCAGAAGGATTAGAAAATTACAACATTCGTATTTACGACTGGTGTAACGAACCGCAAAGAAATAGTATTTTCACAAATCAATATGGTATTGCTGATGTTCATTACATAGTCACAACTACTAACGTCAATGAAGATCCTACTGGTCAAACGATTAATATTACAGGTACTAATTTACCAGACGGACAGATTTCTTATTACTTAGCAGACGAAACAACTAATATCGGTAGTTCTTTTACCCCCGATACTTCTACTTTAACAACCCACTCCAATGATTGGGATGCTGCTCAACCTAACGTATTCGGATTTTCTAATAGAGCACCAATTACAGTTTCGGGTGGTAATGCTTCGTTTACCGTTTATCCGAAGAAAGATTATATCACGGAAGGAGCACAAACGTTCAGAGTGTTTTTGACAGGTCCTGCAACTTATGCAGATTACCACAACGACTCAGACAACGTTGAATTGCTCGCATACTTAGATATCAACAACACTCAACGTCAAGGTGCTTTGATTACATTAAACGATACTTCAGTTTATCCACAGTATAGCACTGGTGATCAAACCATTACTGAAGGTGACAATATTGTAATTAATGTTTCCGTAACAAATGAACATAACCCCGGTGGTGATTATTTCTACAATCAATCCACAGAAACTTTAACTTCTGATGGGGTGTTATGGGAAATCCTTGATGACCTTGATGGAAGAATCTCCACGCTTACAGGAAGAGAACCTTTCTCTGCTGCATCAACTAACTTGACGATGTCTACGACTACCGCTGACGGTTATTATCGTGGGCAACAAACAGCAACGGTTCGTGTAACTAACCACGATGTTCCTGCACAAATAAGTACTGGCACCATCACAATGAACGATGCTGCGGTTTCTAATCCGGTTATCTCAGGACCCACTTCTATCACCGAAGGTCAAGCAGGAGGTTCATGGTCTTTCACTCACAAGAATGCAGCACCCGGAACTAATTACTACTGGTGGGTAGACGGTGTTGCAGATGCAGATTTTACCAGCACACCTCCTCGCACAGGAAGCAGAGGAGTGCTAACCGTTGACAGCACTGCTAACAGTGTTACTGCTGCTGGCGACACCATGATCATGACATCTACTATGGATCTTGCTGCCGCACTGGATGCTTTGACAGAGGGCACCGAAAGTTTTACGATCAAAGTGTCTGACAGTAATACAGATGCAGCAAACGAAATTGCATCTTTCACTGTGGACATCACAGACGTTGTTCCAGAATACACAGTTAGTTCTAACACACCAGTTACCGAAGGCAACGATATTGTCTTGTCTCTCGCAGTAGTTAATCCGGTAGGAGAAGATGTCAACGTTACTGTTGCAGACGATGGATCAGGACGATACACTGCTGGTGCTTACACATTTACTGCACCCGCTTATAACGATATCACTATTGCAACAACTTTGGATCCCGCTATACAAAATGCAT
>Ga0255761_10000142_pt1 | contig 64083 bp, 101 predicted proteins | sample 071ome_29_FD_179961 | JGI IMG/M metagenome (GOLD analysis project Ga0255761, IMG submission 179961) | Coastal salt marsh microbial communities from the Groves Creek Marsh, Skidaway Island, Georgia - 071407BT metaG (version 2) | ecosystem: Environmental > Aquatic > Marine > Intertidal zone >... | reverse complement strand
AATGTGATAACACCATGAATAAGAATAAAACAGACATAGATGATGATTATGAATTTGCTAGAGCTAAGTATTATAATTTAGCAGATAAAGGTGATGAAGCTATTGAACTTATGATGGAATTAGCCCGTGAGTCAGAACATCCGCGTGCATTTGAAGTTTTATCAAATATGATGAAACAAAATGCAGAAGTTGCTGACAGATTAATGGAACTCCAAAAGAAAAAGAAAGAAGTCTTAAAAGTAGATGGCCAACCAGCACTACCTAATAGTATGACGCAGAATAATGTTTTTGTAGGTTCAACAACTGATTTGCAAAAAATGTTAGCTGCAAAGTTTGAGGAAAAAGCTAATGTCATTGACGCTGAAGAATAACACTGCTGGTTATCTCGGTAATCCTAATGTAAAACGCGATGGTATAGAACAGAACTTCAATAAAAACGAAGTTACTGAATATGCCAAGTGCATGAAAGACCCTAGCTATTTTGCTAGAAAATATCTAAAAGTAATTTCTCTTGATAAAGGTTTAGTACCATTTGATCTTTATGATTATCAAGAGAAAATGTTTGCACACTTTGAACAAAATCGATTTTCGATAGTATTAGCTTGTCGCCAATCTGGTAAATCTATTTCTTCTTGCGCATATTTACTTTGGTATGCGTGTTTTCATCCAGAAAAAACTGTAGCAATTCTAGCAAACAAGGGATCTACTGCAAGAGAAATGCTTGCTAGAATTACATTAATGCTAGAAAATCTTCCATTCTTTTTACAGCCAGGTTGTAAAGCATTAAATAAAGGATCTATTGAATTTTCAAATAATTCACGTATATTAGCAGCTGCGACATCTGGCTCTTCAATTCGTGGTTTATCTGTAAATTTACTATTCCTTGATGAGTTTGCTTTTGTTGAAAATGACGCACAATTTTATACTTCAACTTATCCAGTAATTGCAGCCGGTACAAATACACAAGTAATTATTACATCTACAGCAAACGGTGTTGGTAATGTATATCATAAATTGTATGAAGGAGCATCACAGGGTACTAATGGATTCAAACCATTTCGTGTAGATTGGTGGGATGTTCCAGGTAGAGATGAAAAATGGAAAACTCAAACAATTGCAAATACTTCAGAACTTCAATTTCAACAGGAATTTGGAAATACTTTTCATGGCACTGGTAATACACTAATATCGGGTGATAAGCTATTAGGACTAACAGCAAAAGATCCTATCGAAATAAAAGAAAATTTTTATTCTTATCAATCTCCAATTGAAGGCCATGAGTATATGATGTTTGTTGATGTTGCGAAGGGTAGAGGTCAAGACTATTCAACATTTAATATTATTGATATATCAAGTAAGCCATTCAATCAAGTTGCAGTGTTTCGTGATAATAAATTATCACCTTTGCTTTTTCCAGACATTATTCATAGATATGCAAAGAAATATAACGAAGCATACGTAATAATAGAATCAAATGACCAAGGATCAGTTGTATGTAATGGATTATATTATGATTTAGAATATGAAAATGTTTTTGTCGAATCAATTGTAAAAGCAAATTCAATTGGCGTGACGATGAATCGTAAAGTTAAAAGAATTGGTTGTTCAAATATGAAAGATTTAATTGAGCAAGATAAGTTAATTATTAACGATGCAAATACTATTATTGAATTATCTACCTTTGAAGCAAGAGGTAGTTCATATGAAGCTTCTCGTGGTAATCACGATGATTTAGTTATGAATTTAGTATTGTTTGGTTGGTTTACCACAAATCAAATGTTTTCAGAGTTAACTGATATTGATGTGAAGAAAATGTTATACGACGAAAAAATTAAAGCTATGGAAGAAGACATTGTTCCAGCTGGTGTATTTGGCGATAGTAAACAAGACAAGTATATACGGGAAGGTGGTTTAGTTTGGGAAGCAATACCTACTAAACTTTATTAGAAAATACATTATTATAAATAGTAGTAGATTGATAAATAACCGTATAATGTGTCATATTATAATATAGATTAATCTATTATTGGAAGAGGAATAACTATGGCTTTTCAAGTATCACCAGGAGTTCAAGTTCGAGAAATCGACTTGACAAATGTGGTTCCGGCAGTTTCTACCTCAATTGGTGGATTTGCAGGAGCCTTCAACTGGGGTCCTGTTGAAGAGATAATAACAGTAGGTTCTGAAAAAGAACTTGCTACAATCTTTGGCACTCCAGACGCAAATACTGCAGTGCACTTCTTAACGGCGGCATCTTTCTTAAAATATGGAAATGCTCTTAAAGTTGTGCGTGTAGCAACAGGTAACTTAAATGCCGCGGCGGGTGGTGTAGGTACGTTAATTAAAAATGAAGCTGATTATGAAGAAGCTACATTAAGTGATACGTTCTACGCTAAATACCCAGGCACTTTAGGTAATTCAATATTAGTATCAGTATGTCCAGCAAGCACTAACGATACAGTGTTTAATGGATGGACGTATGCTGATGAGTTCACAAGTGCACCGGGCACATCTACATGGGCGAGCGCTCGTGGAGCATCAAACGATGAATTACACATCATTGTTATTGATGAAGATGGATTGATTACCGGCCGGCCGGGCGATATTTTAGCTCGTCACGCTTTTGTATCTCAAGCAGCTGATGCTAAAGCCGATGATGGCACTTCAAACTATTATCCTGATGTTGTTAACGCTGACGGATGGTTATGGTTTGGCGCTCATGATGCGCTTTTAGCTCATGCAGGTGTTACCACATTAAATCACGCTGTAGCTCCAGAAGCTGGTGATTTCTTAGATGGTGTAACTCCCGCGGTCATGACTAGCTCACTTACAGCTGGAACTGATGATAATGCTCCAACTGCTGGAGAAGTTGCTCTAGGATTCGATCTTTTCGAAGATGCAGAATCAGTAGATGTCAATTTATTATTTGCTGTTCCAGGCGCGGATGGTGGCGACGATGTTACTGTTGCTAATGATCTTTTAGGAATCGCAACTGCAAGAAAAGACTGTGTTGCATTTATTTCTCCTCCAGTAGAGGATACTGCAAATAAATCAAATGCAGACGCTGTGGCGAATGTGAAGGCGTTCGCAGATCAATTAACATCAACTTCTTATGGTGTTATTGATTCAACAGCATTAAAGGTATACGATAAGTATAATGACGTATATCGCTGGATCCCGGCTGCTGGTCATACAGCTGGACTTTGTGCAAATACAGATAACGTAGCTGATGCTTGGTTCTCACCGGCCGGTTACACCCGCGGACAATTGCTTGGAGTAACAAAAATTGCTGTTAATCCTAAGCAGGCTGATCGCGATACACTGTATAAAGCACGTGTTAATCCTATCACCTCATTCCCAGGACAGGGTATTGTTTTATTTGGTGATAAGACTGCACAAGCTAAGCCTTCTGCTTTTGACCGCATTAACGTACGTCGTCTGTTTATTGTTCTTGAAAAAGCAATTGCAACGGCTGCTAAATATCAACTCTTTGAATTCAATGACGAATTTACAAGAGCAATGTTCCGCAACATGGTAGAACCATTCCTTCGAGATGTGAAGGGTCGCCGTGGTATTACTGATTTTGCGGTTGTATGTGATGAAACAAATAACACTGGCCAGATTATAGATACCAACCAGTTTGTTGCTGATATCTATATCAAACCAGCCCGTTCCATTAACTTCATTACATTGAACTTCATTGCTACTAGAACTGGCGTTGAATTCTCTGAAATTATCGGTCAATAAGGAGAATAAACAATGGCGATTTTAGGCGTAGATGACTTCAAGTCAAAATTAACTGGCGGCGGAGCACGTGCTAATCTTTTCAAAGTTGAAATGGGTTGGCCTGCTGCAATTGCTGCTGGAGCAAATGAATCAGAAATTGGTGGCTTTTTAATTAAAGGCGCACAGCTTCCTGGATCAACTATTGCTCCAATCACTGTTCCATTTCGTGGACGCCAATTACAAATTGCTGGGGATCGTACTTTCGAACCTTGGACAGTTACTGTAATGAATGATACGAATTTTGTCTTAAGAAATGCATTTGAAAATTGGATGAATGTAATCAATAATCATAATGCAAACACTGGTGCGACTGATCCTTCTGAGTATTTTGCAGATGCATCTGTTTATCAGTTAGACAAAGATGGAAGTGAATTAAAAGGGTATACTTTCCGTGGAGTTTGGCCAACAAATGTTTCTACAATTGAAGTTTCATTTGATACTGAAAACACAATTGAAGAATTCACTGTTGAATTACAAGTTCAATATTGGGAATCTAACACCACTACTTAAGAAGGTATAGATAATTAGAGGGAGGGATAATTCTCCCTCTTTTTATCAATTATGGAGATATAGCTTTGGCTGAATTATTCGGTTTTGAAATAAAAAGAAAAGGGCAAGACAAGGAAGAAAATAAAAAATCCTTTGTTGCTCCATTAGAGAATGATGGCTCCACTTATATTCAGTCTGCCGGAGGACACTTTGGTAGCTATGTTGACATGGGCGGAGATACAGGTACCGCAGAACAAGATTTAATTAAAAGATATAGGGATGTAGCTACACAACCAGAATGTGATTCTGCTATTGAAGATATTGTGAATGAAGCAATTGTTGCAGACACTGATGCTGCGCCAATTGAACTCTTAACTGATAATTTAGATCAACCTGATAATATTAAGAAATTAATTCGAGAAGAATTTACTAATATTATTGAATTGCTTCAATTCAATAACTACGGCCACGATATATTTCGTCGGTGGTACGTTGACGGTAGATTATTTTACCACATTATCGTTGATGAAAAAAGTCCAAAAAAAGGTATTTTAGAATTAAGGTCTATAGATCCTATAAAGATTAAAAAAGTAAAAGAAGTTGAAACAATAAAAGATAATGCTACTGGTGTAGATCTTATAAAAGAAATAGATGAATATTATCTTTATCAAGATAGTTCTTTATCTAATTCGAATGCTGGAATAAAAATATCTAAAGACGCTATTCAATATACTACTTCCGGTTTATTAGATGTAAGCCGTAAAAAAATACTATCGCATTTACAAAAAGCAATTAAACCAGTGAATCAACTTCGTATGATGGAAGATTCATTGGTTATCTACAGACTTTCTCGTGCACCCGAACGTCGTATTTTCTATATTGACGTAGGTAATTTACCAAAAGGTAAAGCAGAAGAATACGTTAAAGGTATCATGAACAACTATCACAATAAGCTTGTTTATGATGCATCTACCGGAGAGTTAAAAGACGATCGTAAACATATGTCAATGCTAGAAGATTTCTGGCTCCCACGGCGTGAAGGTGGTCGAGGTACAGAAATTACTACATTGCCTGGTGGCGAAAACCTTGGACAGATTGATGATATTATTTACTTCCAGAAGAAGTTGTATAAAGCATTAAATGTTCCGGTAAATCGATTAGAACAAGAAGCTCAGTTCTCACTTGGAAGATCTACTGAGATTTCAAGAGATGAAGTTAAATTTCAAAAATTCATTGATAGACTTCGTAAAAGATTTGGTTGGTTGTTCTTAGATCTACTTAAGTTGCAACTAATCTTAAAAGGTATTATCACAGAACAAGATTGGAAAGAAATCAAAGAGCAAATAGGATTAGATTATATTAAAGATTCTCATTTTGCTGAATTAAAAGACAATGAAATTCTTCGCGAAAGAATAGAATTATTAACAACTATGGAAGAATTTATTGGAACATATTTCTCAATGGATTATGTGCGCAAAAAAATATTGCAGCAATCTGATGAAGATATTGAAGCTATGAAAGAACAAATTGAATCTGAAAAAGATGAAATGCCTGTCCCAGATGATGAAGATTTTTAAGATTGAAAATCATTTTTTTATAAATATAGTATAAGGAAAATTTAATATGAGTGATATCGATACATTAATTACTGCACTTAATAGCGGAAAACAAAACGACGCTAATAAGGCATTTGATGCAGCAATGCAAAATAAAATTAATACAGCATTAGATGCTAAAAAAATAGAATTAGCAAATGATGTTTATAACGGAATAACGAATGCAGAACTTCAAGACACTCAGATCGAAACTGACTGAAGCGAAAGCTATTAAGACGCTTAAAGTCGGTAAAAAATCTAAAGCCGTTATAACAAAAAATGGTTCTAAGTTTGCCGTTACTATTGACGGTGATTTATTAGACGATAAATATAAGTCGGCCAAAGAAGCCGAGCAGGCTGCAATAGAATTTGCAGATTTAATGGGAGCATAAATGAAGCTTATAACGGAACATTTAGAAGATAATCTTAGTTATCTTATTGAAGCCAAAGATGGTAAGAAAAATGTCGTTATTGAAGGCATTTTTATGCAGGCAGAATCAAAAAATCGTAACGGTCGGATTTATCCACGTGCCGTTATGGAAAGCGCTGTAAACAAATATGTTACAGAGCAGGTTGCTAGAGGAAGAGCAGTTGGTGAGCTAAATCACCCTGATGGTCCTACTATCAACCTTGACAAAGTTTCTCACCGTATTACCGAACTTTCTTGGGACGGTAATAACGTAATGGGAAAAGCATCCGTATTAGATACTCCTATGGGTCAAATCGTAAAAGGTTTGGTCGAAGGTGGTGTTCAATTGGGTGTTTCTAGTCGTGGTATGGGTACGCTTGTGCACAAGAATGGAGCTAATTACGTCGGAAACGACTTCGTCTTAGCGACAGTTGACATTGTCCAAGATCCCTCAGCTCCGCAAGCCTTCGTAAATGGGATTATGGAAGGTGTTGAATGGATTTGGGAAAATGGTATTCTAAAAGCACAAGAAGTTGAAAAATATGAGACTGAAATCAAAAAAGCATCTTCATCCCAACTTGCGGAAACGCAGTTAAAGGTGTGGCACGATTTCCTCTCAAAACTTTAACTCTAATTATCAAGGAGTAATATATGTCCGAAGAGATCAATGATCTAATTGAAGACGTTTCAGAAGTTGAGCTCCAAGATGAAGCCCTCGAGGAAAACGTTGAAGTTGAGAACGAGGAAACCATCGCGGAAGATGCTGATGAGTTAGAAGAAGGTAAAAAAGTCGCCAAGGAAGAAGACGACGACGAAGACGACGACGACTCAGATGATGAGGATGACGACGATGACGTTGAAGAAAAGAAAGCTGTTAAGGAATCAGCAGCACCTTCTACTAAATCTGGCATGATAAATGCTATGTATAAAGAAATGTCTAAGATGAATAAGTCAGATCTTCAAGCTGCTTATGATAAATTAATGGCGCAAGATGATGATGAAGAAGAAGTTGAAGAATCTGTAGACGTAAATGAAGATGAAACAGTGGCAAAAGGATCAACTGCAGAATCATATGATTTTGAAGCTGATTTAACTGCTTTAGTTTCAGGAGATGAAACACTTTCTGAAGGATTCCAAGAAAAAGCAGCTACTATTTTTGAAGCAGCTGTAAAGTCTAAGGTATCTGCAGAAATCGATCGTCTTGAAGAGGAATATAAAGTTTCTCTTGAAGAAGAAACAGCTGATATTAAATCCACAATGATTGACAAAGTAGATGGTTACTTAAACTACGTTGTTGAGCGTTGGATGGAAGAAAATAAATTAGCTGTAGAAAACGGTTTACGCAACGAAATCTCCGAATCATTTATGGAAGCACTTAAAGGCGTATTTGTTGAGCATTACATCGAAGTACCTGAGTCTAAAGTTGACTTAGTCGATGATTTAGCAAATCAGGTTAGAGAGCTTGAAGAAACTTTGACTCAGGAAACTGAATCAAATATTCGTCTTAATGAATCGGTACAAGCGTTCCAACGCGCAGAAATCATTGCACAGGCTTCTAAAGGCTTGGCCGAAACTGAAGTTGAAAAACTGAAGGGCTTAGTTGAAGAAGTAGATTTTGAAGATGCTGAAACTTTCTTAAAGAAGGTATCAACAATCAAAGAATCTTACTTTGCAAAACCAATTGTACAGAACACTGAAGAGATTGAACCTATGAATGAAGAAAGTGAAGAAGTTGAACTTTCTGCATCTATGGCTCGATACTCAACAGCAATAAAAAGAACCTTAAAATAATTTTGGGAGTATAACCTAAATGTTTAATTCAGATAAAATTGCAGAAAAGTGGGCTCCAATTCTTGAGCACTCTGATCTGCCTTCAATTGATGACAAGTACAAGAGATCTGTAACTGCAGTTCTTCTTGAAAACCAAGAAAAAGCTCTTAGCGAAGAGCGTGGTGCAATGGGTTTCATGACTGAAACTGCTGCTAACGCTACTGCTGGGGGAACTGGCAACATGGCTAACTGGGATCCAGTATTGATCTCTTTAGTACGTCGTGCTATGCCTAACCTTATGGCTTATGACGTAGCTGGTGTTCAGCCTATGTCTGGTCCTACTGGTCTTATCTTCGCCATGAAGAGCAAGTACAGCACTCAGGGTGGTACTGAAGCTCTTTTCGACGAAGCTGATACTACATTCTCTGGTACTGGTACTCACGGTGGTGATTCTTCATCCGCTGTTGGTACTACAGGTACTGACGCAAACACTGATGACGTTGAAGATTCATTCGACGTTGGTACTGGTTTAGCTACTGCTGATGGTGAAGCATTATCTAACACTGGTGCAGCTATGGCTGAAATGGCTTTCAGCATCGAGAAGACTAGCGTAACTGCTAAGACTCGTGCGCTCAAGGCTGAATACACCATGGAATTGGCACAAGATCTGAAAGCGATCCACGGCTTAGACGCTGAAAGCGAATTGGCTAACATCCTTTCAACTGAGATCTTGGCTGAAATCAACCGTGAAGTTATTCGTACTATCAACGTAAAAGCTAAGCTTGGTGCTCAAACTTCAAACACTGCAGTTAACGGTGTATTCGACGTTGAAACTGATTCAGATGGTCGTTGGTCAGTTGAGAAGTTCAAAGGTCTGATGGTTCAGATCGATCGTGAAGCTAATACTATTGCTCGTGAAACTCGACGCGGCAAGGGTAACTTCATTGTTTGTTCTTCTGACGTAGCTACTGCTCTTTCCGCAGCTGGTCTGTTGGATTACACTCCTGCACTTTCTGCTAACCTGAACGTAGACGATACTGGTTCTACTTTCGCTGGTGTACTCAACGGTCGCACTAAGGTTTATATTGATCCTTATGCAACTCGCGATTACGTAACTGTTGGTTATCGTGGTACTAATCCTTACGATGCTGGTATGTTCTATTGTCCATACGTTCCATTAACAATGGTTCGTGCAGTTGGTGAGGAAGACTTCCAGCCACGTATCGGGTTCAAGACTCGTTACGGCATGGTTGCTAACCCATTTGCTGGTGGAGCTGGTGCAAGCGAAACTGGTACTAATCGTGCTAACCAGTACTTCCGTATCTTTGCTGTAGAAGATATCATGAAGTAAAAACAAAAAGAGCAATTTATAAATTGCCGTTTTGAAGGGGAGTCATTTGGCTCCCCTTTTTTTATTGTATAAATAATAGTATAACAATTTTATGGTGTAATCAATATGCCCTACGATTTATCAGTCAACTTTACAGATTCTGCTTCATCAGATAATCTAACAACTCAAGGTGCATTAAATTATCTTGGGTCGATTTCTTTTAGGCTTGCAATCGATTCACTTAAATATCCAAATGCGCAATTCAATGTGCAATTGGTTGCTTTACCTTCTATATCCATAGCACCTGCTGCATTAAATACGCCAAAAAGAAACGTATTTGATTCTCCTGATAAGGTATCTTACGATCCGTTAGAATTAACGTTTATAGTTGATGAACAAATGGCAAACTATAGAGAAATTCATGACTGGATTTTTGGATTAGCAAATGAAGTTGATAGAGCAAATGATACAAAAGAAAGAGATATACAACTTATTATTTTAGATTCCAATAATAACGTAGTAAAAGAAATTCAATTTGTAGATGCATTTCCTACCAGCATTAGTTCATTACCATTTGATATAACACAAACAGACGTTAATTACTTAACTGCAGCTGTAACTTTTGAATATAGCTATTTCAAATTTAAGGATAATGTGATATAATAATATATAGAATTAACTGTGATTGGAGTATATAATGAATCTTGAACAAATACTTGAGATGTGGAAAAAGGATTGTGTAATCGATGACATTCGTCTAGATGACGCGTCCAAACAAACTGCAGCAATGCATTCAAAATATCTTGAAATACTTACACTAAATAAATTATCTCTAAAGCGCAAAGAAGCTGATTTCAAAATTCTATTGAAAAACAAATGGCTTTGGTATAATGGTAAATTATCTAAGCAAGAAATAGATGATCTTGGATGGGAATACGATGCACTGAATGGATTAAAAGTGCTAAAAGGTGATATGGATTATTATTATGATTCTGATCCGCATATACAAGAAGCAAATGCTAAAATTGATTATTTGAAAACCACTATAGATACTTTAGAAGAAATTATTAATAATATAAGATGGCGCCATTCAACTATTAAAAATATGATTGATTGGAGACGTTTTGAATCTGGTGGTTAATGAACATAAAAGTTCAAAAGAAAAATCATGCATTTTTACATGTTGATTGTGATCCAGGAATTGCGAATGAAATTTGCGATTTTTTTACATTCTATGTTCCTGGATATAAATTTATGCCGGCCTACAAAAATAAAATGTGGGACGGTAAAATAAGATTATATAACACACGTACAAAAGAATTACCTGCCGGTCTTTTCAGATACCTAACTGAATTTGCTTCTACTCCTGGAAGAGACTATACGTTAGAATTATTGCATAATAATTATTATGGCCTTCCCGATTCTATTACTGATATTGATATGTCATTTGTCGATAAAATTACATATTCAACTAAAGGTAAACAAATCTTTCCAACTGAATATCAATTAGATGCGATAAGACATGGACTTACTTATAAAAAAGGAGTTCTTATATCTCCTACAGCATCTGGAAAATCGCTTATCATTTATAGTTTAGTTAGATGGTTTTTGGATAATAGTGATAAAAGGGCCGTGATTATTGTACCCACAACATCATTGGTAGAACAATTATATAAGGACTTTGCTGATTATTCTGAATTTGACCAAAACTTTAGCGCTAAAAAACTATGTCATAAAATATATTCAGGTAAAGAAAAATTTACTGATGCCCGTATTGTAATTACTACATGGCAATCAATATATAAACTCCCAGGGAGTTGGTTTGCAAATTTTGGAATGGTTATAGGTGATGAAGCACACAATTTCAAAGCAAAAAGTTTGACTTCAATATTAACAAAATGTAGAGAAGCAGAATATCGATTTGGTACTACTGGAACATTGGATGGAACACAAACGCATAAACTTGTTTTAGAAGGTTATTTTGGTCCAGCTTATTATGTGACAACAACAAAAGATTTGATGGATGACGGGCATCTTGCAGATTTATCGATTGATATATTATTACTTAAATATAAAGATGAATACTGCAAAGAAATTTCCAAGAAAAAATATCAAGAAGAAATAAGCTTTTTAGTTTCGCATGAACCTAGAAATAAATTCATATGTAATTTAGCATTAACACAAGAAGGAAATACACTTGTGTTATTTCAATTAGTAGAAAAACATGGTAAACCTTTACATACACTTATTTCTGATAAAGCTCATAAAAGAAGAAAAGTTTTCTTTGTTTCTGGAGCTACTGATGTAGATACAAGAGAACAGATAAGAGCTATTACAGAAAAAGAAAAAAATGCTATTATTGTTGCTAGTTTAGGAACTTTTAGTACAGGTATAAATATTAGAAATCTTCATAATATTATATTTGCTTCGCCTAGTAAATCACAAATTAGAGTACTTCAATCAATTGGGCGTGGTCTTAGAAAAAGTGATGATGGAAGAGAAACAAAGTTATATGATATAGTTGATGATTTACATTGGAAAAATACAAAAAACTTTACCCTCAATCACGGTGGCGAAAGAATAAAGATATATAGTAAAGAGCAGTTCAATTACAAAATATACGAGATTAATTTATGAGTAGCTTGCTGGAAGATTTACCAATAAAACATATTAGACTAGTGAATGGAGATCAAATTGTGTCTTATATTCAAAAGCTAGAAGACGATACTGTTTTATTAGAACAGCCGTTACAATTACATATTGTGAATAAACATGAATTGAATTCTTACTCGTTTTATTTTACTCGATATATGCCATTATCTGCAGATAGTGCAGTACATCTAAATCCAGTTAATATAGTAACTTATTCTGATGTGACTGAAGATGTAATGGAACGTTATATTGCTTCAGCACTAGAAGCTTCAAATGAAACTACTAAAAAAGATCGTGTTGATGAAATATTAGATGATGCTTTGAAAGACTTTCGAAACGAAGTTAATACTGTACATTAATTAGTAGTATATCCCCCACTCCCCGGAGGTACTTTAATATTATATCACATTTTCGTGATTTTGTACATATGTACTTTTCCTTAGATACGATGTATAATATACTATACGCGTAAAAATAAACTAGGAGTTTATAATGAAACCAAAAGAAAAACCGCACTACGTCAATAATCGTGACTTTTCTGAAGCCGTTGTTGAATATATCTTAGATGTAAACGAAGCTAAAAAGCATACTAATGAAATTCCGGTTGTACCGAATTATATTGCAAGTTGCTTTTTGAAAATAGCTGAAGGTTTATCACACAAATCTAATTTTATACGATATACTTATCGCGAAGAAATGGTAATGGATGCCGTTGAAAATTGCTTAAAGGCAATAGGCAATTACAATATAGAAACTCAAACTCGTACTGGTAAACCAAATGCATTTGCTTATTTTACTCAAATATGTTATTACGCATTTTTACGTAGAATCGATAAAGAAAAGAAACAACAAGATCTCAAAATGAAATGGCTTGAAAAAGCTGGTATTGAAGATTTTATTGATGGCGATGACGATGTTGATACTGATTTCTTTGATGAACTGCGTACTAGAATTGATAGAGTAAAAGAAGCAGATCGTCAGTTAAAAGAATTCGGCATGAAAGAAAAACAAAAACAAAGTTCTGGTATTGAATTGTTTATGGATATTGATAAATGAAAATAGCTATATTAAATGATACTCATGCCGGAATGAGAAATTCTTCTGATATTTTTATTAACTATCAAGATAAGTTTTATTCAGATGTATTTTTTCCATATCTAAAAGAGCATAATATAAAGCAAATAATTCATTTAGGTGATTACTACGATCATCGTAAATTTATTAACTTTAAAGCACAAAACGCAAATCGTAAAATGTTTTTGAATGTCTTGAAAGCGGAAGGCATTCACATGGACATTATTCCTGGCAACCATGACGTATTCTATAAAAATACAAATGAATTATGTTCGTTGAAAGAACTCCTAGGTTATTACACTTCGAACGTAAACATTATTATGAAACCAAAGGTTATGGATTACGATGGATGTGCTGTTGCATTAGTCCCTTGGATTAATTCTGAAAATTATGCTGAATCAATTCAATTTATTAAGACGTGCAAAGCATCAATCCTCGGTGCACATCTTGAATTGGTTGGATTTGATATGATGAAGGGAATGCCAAATGCTCATGGTATGACTACAGAACATTTTGATAGATTTGAAATGGTATTATCTGGTCACTTTCATACAAAATCAAGTAGAGGTGCTATACATTATCTTGGCTCACAGATGGAATTCACGTGGGCTGATTGCGAAGATCCAAAATATTTTCATGTACTTGATACTGAAACGCGTGAATTAACTCCAGTGCGCAATCCACATACCATCTTTGAAAAAGTTGTGTACAATGATGCCAAATTAGATTATAATAAATATGATACAAAAACACTACGCGATAAATTTGTAAAAGTTATTGTATCACAGAAAAATGATCCATATATGTTCGATATATTTATTGATAGGATTCAAAAAGAAGATATTCATGAATTGAAAGTTGCTGAAACTTTTGAAGAGTTTGTTGGCGACAATGTTCAAGATGATACTGTATCAGTTGAAGATACAACTCAACTTTTGGATTCATATATTGAAGCGGTTGATACAACATTGGATAAAAATAAATTGAAGTCTTTAATGCGTAATTTATATGTTGAAGCTTCATCAATGGAAATAGTATGATTAAGTTTCGAAAGATAAAATGGCGCAATTTTTTAAGCACCGGTAACGATTTTACAGAAATACAATTAGATCGACATCCTACAACATTAATTGTTGGTACAAACGGTTCAGGTAAAAGTACTTTACTTGACGCATTGTCATTTGCTTTATTTGGTAAACCTCACAGAAACATTAATAAACCACAATTAATTAACTCGATCAATAACAAAAAATGTGAAGTAGAAGTAGCTTTTGATATTGGTAAACATTCCTTTGAAGTAAAAAGAGGAATCAAACCAGGAAAATTTGAAATATGGCAAAACGGTAATATGATTAATCAATCATCTGCCGCAAAAGATTATCAAAGATTTTTAGAACAAAATATTTTGAAATTAAACCATAAATCATTTCATCAAATTGTTGTTCTTGGCTCTTCTTCGTTTATTCCCTTTATGCAATTACCAGCACAACATCGTAGAGAAGTTATAGAAGACTTATTGGATATTGGTATCTTTTCAACGATGAGTCAATTGGTGAAAGAAAAAGATCTTAAGCATAAAGAAGAACTAAATAATATTTCTTATCAACTTGATATTAACGATTCAAAAATCACGATGCAACAAAAATATATTCGTGATATTACTGAATTGAATGAAGGCCAGATAAAAAATAAAGAAAAAGAAATATTAGATTCTCAAAAGATAGTTACTTCTTTAGAAAAAGATAACAAACAATGGAAGGAATTTATTGAAGAACATTCAGATAATATCAATAACTCTATTGAAGAAACAAAAAAACGAAAAAACCAATACGTAAAATACGAAGCACAATTTCAACAGCAAATGAAAAATGTTGTAAAAGATGCTAAGTTTTATGAAGAAAATGATTCGTGTCCAACATGCACTCAAGAAATTGATAATTTTCTTCGTGATAAAAAGTTAAATGAAGCAAAAGGATCTGCTCGTAAATTATCAGAAGCTCTACAAACAGCCGGCGAAGAATCTGCAAAGATTGATATTGAAATTGAAGAACTTGCTCAAAAGTTTCAACATATTCAAGGATTGAATGGTAATATTGCTGGTAATAATAAAGCCATTCGAAATCACCAAAACAGAATAAAAACACTTACTGATGAAATTTCTGTTCTTACTGATTCTCATGGCGATTTAGCAAATGCTAACCAAGAATATCAAGCAATGATTGAAGAAAAAAATATATTGAATGATAAGAAAATTGAAATATCAGGCGAAAGACTTTATAATTCTATTGCATCTGAAATGTTGAAAGATACTGGAATCAAAACAAAAGTTGTAAAACAATATTTGCCTGTTATGAATACCTTAATTAATAAATACTTACAGGTATTAGACTTTTTTGTTTCGTTTAATTTAGATGAAAATTTTAATGAGACAATAAAATCTAGACATAGAGATTCTTTTAATTATGCATCTTTTTCTGAAGGTGAAAAGCAAAGAATAGATTTGGCGTTGTTGTTTACATGGCGACAAATTGCTAAAATGAAAAATTCAACTTCGACTAACTTATTAGTCTTGGACGAAACATTTGATTCTTCGTTAGACCATGATGGAGTTGAAAATCTAAATAAGATACTACAAACTCTTGATTCAAATACTAACGTTTTTGTGATATCTCATAAGGGTGATTTGCTAGATGGTAAGTTCAGAAGCAAAATAACCTTCAAAAAAGAGCATAATTTCTCTAAAATGGACATGGTTAGCGACTAAGTAATTGATTCCGTTACATTTTTGCTCGTAACAATTTGTTACAATTTATTTTTTTCAATCAAATCAATAGCTTATATAAGAAGATTACGTAAGTTATTGATTTGATTGACAAAACTTTTTTTGGCCAACCTGTTTACTTTCTCAGATAGATGTAGTAGAATAGTACTATCAATTGGAGGAATACATGTCAAATTCAAAATCAATGCTAGCCAAATTGATGGCCACCGAGAATATCGAGGTCATATATGGCAATTTTTCAACTGCTTGGTTTGACGTCCAAAATCGTCGTCTTGGAATGCCTTATACAAATTCAGACAATAAAGACGTTATCGATTTATTTACTGGCCATGAAGTTGGCCATGCCCTTTATACACCCGTTGAAGGATGGCATGATTCTCCAGTAGAATTCAAAGTCCCACGCTCATTCTTAAATGTGATTGAAGATAATCGTATTGAAAGGTTTGTGCAAAACAAATATCCAGGCCTTGTTTCTTGTTTCAAACGTGGATATAAAGCTCTATTTGATCAAGATTTTTTTGGTATTCATGAGCGTGGTGTAGATCTTTCTGAAATTTCTTTAATCGATAAAATTAATTTGAAATCAAAGCTTCGTGATTTGATTGATATTGATTTTAGTCCTCAAGAAAAGAAGTTTTTCGAAATGGCTAATACGACTGAAACATGGGATGATGTTGTAGATGTTTCAAAAGCCATATACGAATTTATGAAGCTTGAAGAAGAGAATAAAGAAGATCAAGAAGAATTGTCTATGCCTAGTGGTGAATTAGGCGATGGCGATTTTCAAGAACAACAAGAGCAATTAATGGATTCAATTGATCAAGATGAATCAAATGAAAATGAAGCAGAAGAATCTAGTGGTGATTCTGAATTTTCAAATGATGAATCAGATGAAGATGAATCTGAAGGTGCAGATGTTGGTGAAGGAATTGCCGAACCAGAAGAAACTGTAGAAGAAGCTGCCTCTGCGGCAGACACCAAATCTGAAGACGGTGGTGATGACGCCGAAATTGAATCTGAAACAGATAATTCTTTTCGAAAAGCTGAAGAGAAAATGAATGAAATGTTTGATGATAAAGGTGGTCAGAAAATTTATGTTAGACCAATGACTCGCGCTCAATTTGAATCAATGCATTTTACTTCCGATGAAGTAATTCAAGATCGTAAACGTGCTATAAAAAAATTCAAAGAATATCGTTGGGATCCTTACTATGCTGAGGAAAAAACGCAAGAAATCTATCAAGATTATGATAAGTTTGTTGAAGATACCAAACGTTCAGTTGGTCTTATGGCTAAAGAATTTGAAATGCGCAAAGCTGCTTATCGCACGCTACGAGCCTCTACGGCTAGAACTGGTTCTTTGAATGTAAATAAGCTCCATTCATACAAATACAACGATGATATTTTTGCTAAAATCACAAATCTTGCAGATGCAAAATCACATGGTTTGGTTTTACTTGTAGATTACTCAGGTTCAATGCAAGACATTTTGAAAGATGTTGTTTGTCAGATTCTTTCAATTACTGCTTTTTGTAGAAAAGTAAATATACCATTTGTTGTTTATGGTTTCTTTTCTTCTTACAATGAAACCATAAGTCAAAAAATGAATGACATTGAATATACGGTTGGCGATATTGATGTCAGATCATCTTGTGTATTTGAAATGTTGAATTCAAATATGAATAAAAAGGTTTATGAAGATACTTGTAGAGATCTTTATTTCTCTGTTGAAACTCGTGCTTATGGATTTGGTAAGATTGAAACCCTTGGTGGAACACCATTGAATGAAGCTTTACTTGCTTTTAATTTTATTAAAGCTGATTTCATGAAAAAGAATCCAGTACAAAAACTCAACTTGATTGTATTGAGTGATGGCGCTGGTGGTGATATTAAAATATCAAATAATGGTATATTGGATCTTCCAACGACAATTAAAAATTCTTGGCACGCATTACAATATCCACGCGAAGTTGTAATGACTTTGAATGGTAAGGCTAAAACAGTAAACTTTCGAAATATGACTCCTGCTCTTGTAAAAGCTATTCGCGAAAGTGGAGTTTCAACGACTTGTTTTTATCTAACAGAGGGTAATAGAGATATTGGACACGGATTATCAATTGCAAATGGTGGTGAATATATTCCTCGTTTTGAATTTACGAATGAGATCTCTGACATCAAAAAGGTTATTCGTAAAAATAAAGTTGCCGTGATTGATACTCCAGAAAAAAATGGCTATGATAGATTCTTTATTCTGCCAGCCAATAATAAAAATCTAGATACTGAAATTAAAGATTTTGATATTGACCCAAATGCTTCGAAGGCTCAAATACGAAAAGCTTTTTCAACTTATTCTGCTTCGAAGAAAGGAAATCGTGTTCTGGCTTCCAAATTTGCTGAGGTTATTTCCTAAGCCATTGATTATAAAGGAAAAACTTTTTTTCGTAATCAAATCAATGGCTTATATGTTGAAATGCTCTATGTTATTGATATTATTAACAAAACTTTTTTTCACAAACCTGTTTACTTTCTCAGATACCTGATGTAGAATATACTAGTACAGTGAATTTTTATTTGATTATCCTATAAGGACTTTATATTATGAACTTTGAAACAAATCTTTTGAATGCTGTCGCTCAATCTTACCCTGATCGCTCAAACGGCGAATTCCGAGTAAAAGAAGTTTTGGCTGTTGCAAAAGAAATTGGTGTGCCTGAAAGTCACGCATATAAATACATTACGTCGCAAGAGAAAGTTAAGCGTGGAACCTATCGCGTTAATATGTCTGCGGTTGTAATACCTTTTAATGAGAAGAAAACTGTGACAGCAATAACATCAGTTGTTAATGACGAAGTTTTTGTTCCAGCAAAAGATTCAACATTTGTTCAGTGGGGTCACTGTAAAGATGTTGTTTCAATTATTAAAGCTGGAATGTTCTACCCTGTGTACATTACTGGTCTTTCTGGTAATGGTAAAACCATGATGGTTGAACAAGCTTGTGCTAAAACTAATCGTGAATATGTTCGTGTTCAAATCACTCCTGAAACCGATGAAGATGATTTGATCGGCGGCTTTCGTTTGGTAAATGGCGAAACTGTTTTCTCAAAAGGTCCTGTTATCAAAGCTATGGAGCAAGGTGCAGTACTTCTTATTGACGAAATCGATCGTGGTTCAAATAAGATTATGTGTTTGCAAGGTGTGCTTGAGGGTAAGCCAGTTCTCATTAAGAAGACTGGTGAAGTTGTAACCCCAGCTCAAGGATTTAATGTGATTGCTACGGCTAACACAAAAGGTAAGGGTTCAGACGATGGCCGGTTCATTGCTGCTACGATTATTGATGAAGCATTCCTTGAGCGCTTTACGATTACTCTAGAGCAACCCTATCCTTCTCAAGCAACTGAGAAAAAGATTGTTATGAATCACATGGAAAAATTCGAATGTGTAGATGCTGATTTAGCAGATAATCTTACATTGTGGTCTGAAACAATCCGCAAAACTTTTGAAGATGGTGGCGTTGACGAAATCATTTCAACTCGTCGTCTATGTCACATTGTTCAAAGCTTTTCAATCTTCAAAGATTCTAAGAAAGCCATTGAGCTTTGTATTTCTCGGTTTGATGAAGATACTAAAGACGCTTTTGCTGATTTATTTACAAAGGTTGTAGCTGAACCTGAGAGTCAAGATTTTATTGAATCAAATGGTTTAGGCGATAATGTTATTGATGAAATTGTTAATGAAATATAAGGTGGTTTATGATTGAGTATAAATTTAACGAACCTGCTTTATTGGAAGAACTAAGTGAATATGTTGATCGTACTTACGGTCAACATTATTCTAAAAATTCTTTTCAATCTTCTGAGTTCATTATGGATTGTGGTCATGGAATGGGATTCTTCTTGGGCAACGTATTAAAATATGCTCAACGTTACGGTAAAAAAGATGGAGCAAATCGAAAAGATCTAATGAAAATTCTTCACTACGGTTTGTTGGCCTTAAATCAACACGATAAACAAAAATATTTTGATGATTCAATGAGCATTACAGATGATTCAATATCTATTACAGATTTGAATATATCAGATTCAATCACGGCAACTTGGGATTCTGATAGTATGTACAATTCTGACTCTATGATGTATAATATATCTGATAGTGTGGATACTATTAATTTGGAATTGGATTTTGAAGAACCAACATTTATAATTACAGATACTGAGGTTAGTGATGATGAAACTAAGTGAACAAACTTTAACAACATTGAAAAACTTTGCTGGCATTAATGCTAACATTGTTATCAATCCTGGCAATTCTATTAAAACAATGTCAGAATCAAAAACGATTATGGGTCAAGCAACTATTGCTGAATCAATGCCAAGTCAAATTGGTATCTATGACCTAAACGAATTTCTTGGTGTTGTTAATATGTTTGAAGATCCAGACATAGACATTAGTAGTGATGCCAAATTTTTGAATGTTAAAGAAGGAAACAAATCAGTAAAATATTTCTTTGCTGATCCTAGTATTCTTACTTCTCCTACTAAAGATATTACCATGCCTCCATGTGAAATTACTTTTACTCTCACAGCTGCTGACATGGCTAATGTGCGAAAAGCTGCAGCAGCTCTTGGCGTGACTGATGTTGTTATACGTAAATCTGAACCAGCAGCAACTCCAGTCTTGATTGTTACTGATACTGAAGATGCTACTTCAAATTCATATGAAGTTGAAATTGCAAATTGTTCGTCCGCAGGATTTACTTGTAATTTTGTTTTTAATATTGCAAACTTTAAATTTATTAATGACGATTACGATGTATCTATTTCGTCAAAGCTTCTTTCAAATTTCAAAGCTAAAAATAATCCAGTTGAATACTGGGTAGCTCTTGAAAAGAAATCTACGTTTGGAGTATAATATGGCCGAAGAAACTACAATTGATCAAGCAAATGACGAAGAAGGTTTGTCATTAGACGATCTTATTAATGTGTTGCGTATTATTAATACTGCAACAGACCGTGGTGCTTTTAAAGCACATGAACTTACTATGGTTGGTGGAACATATGATCGATTCGCAAGATTTATTAAACAAGCACAAGATGAGAAAGCTAGTGCTGAGCAAAATGAAAATGGAACAGGTGATACAGATGATAGTGAATAACCCTGAAGAAAGAAAAACAATTATGAATGCGCTAGTAGAATATTCTAATTCTGCTACGCGAGCTGAAGCTGAAAAAGATTTGCAAAAAAATATTATTTCAGATTTGGCTGATAACACAAACGTTGAAAAGAAATATTTGCAAAAAATTGCTAACATGTATCATAAGCAAAACTTCGCGATTGTTTCACAAGAACAAGAAGAAGTTGAAGAGCTTTATGAGTCTGTTGTTTCTTTGAATACAAATTGAATGATGAGTAAAATTAAATTAGATGTAGAAGTAACCGCAGACCTGGATCCTAAAGGTATTCGTAAGCTTGTGTATGTAGGTCAATCAGATGTTGAGTGTGTCAATGAAGTAGAGACTTGGGACGAGATCATTCAAAGGACTATTGAATATTATACTTTTGGTGGTTCTATCAAAGAATGTCACCGAGAGGAAATTGAGGCTCTTCGTAAAGGCCTTAAAAAGGCACTTAAAAAGTTTGATAAACTTGTACATGAGTATGGTTATAAAGAATAAATTATTGCCTCGGTGGTGAAATTGGTAGACACAACAGACTTAAAATCTGTCGCTCATTACGAGCGTGCTGGTTCGATTCCGGCTCGAGGCACCATTTACTTTTTGAGCTTAATGTTGTATAATATTATATTTGTTATGGAGTTATATGAATGTCTGATTTCTTATGGGTGGAGAAATATCGCCCGCAATTAGTTAACGATACCATTTTGCCGAAAGGCTTAAAAAGCGTATTTCAAAAAATTATTTCTACCGGCGAATTGCCAAACATGCTTTTTACTGGCACTCCAGGTGTTGGTAAAACAACAGTTGCAAAAGCGCTGTGTAATGAACTTGATCTTGACTTTATTGTAATCAACGGATCTGAAGAAGGTAACATTGATACTCTTCGTAATAAGATCAAACACTTTGCTTCAACTGTATCTCTACAGGGTGGTTATAAAGTAGTCATCCTTGATGAGGCTGATTACTTAAACCCACAATCAACTCAACCCGCCCTCCGCGGTTTTATCGAAGAATTTTCAAACAATTGCAGATTCATTCTTACCTGCAACTTCAAAAATCGCATTATTGAACCTTTACATTCTCGTTGTTCCGTTTATGAGTTTGCTATTCCAAATAGCGAAAAGCCTGAAATGGCCAATGCTATTTTCTTACGAATTTGCAAAATCCTAGATGATGAAAAAGTTGCTTACGATAAAAAAGCTGTTATTGCTCTTATTGAAAAACATTTTCCAGATTATCGTCGTGTTATTAATGAATGTCAACGTTATGGTATTACCGGTAAGATCGACGCTGGTATTTTGGTAAACCTAACTGAAGATAACATTAAAGCACTTGTTAAATATCTGAAAGAAAAAGATTTCAAAGCAATGCGTAAATGGGTTGTCGATAATATTGATACCGAGCCTGCTGCTATCTTTCGTAAAATTTACGATAACGTAAATGAATATGTTCAACCAAAATCTATTCCACAATGTGTTCTTATACTGGCTGACTATCAATATAAAAATGCGTTTGTTGCTGACCACGAATTGAATGTCGTTGCTTGTATGACCGAGCTAATGGCGAATTTGGAGTTTAAGTAATGAACCCTTTTGAATATGTTACTGCTATTAATTCTTCTAAAAAGAATATTATGGTTGATGACGTAGCAGAAAAAGAATACAACCCGTTTATGGTAAATCGTAGCTTATCGTATTTTTACGATACTATTTTATTTGCTAATGAAATGAACCTTAACCACCATCTAGATAACCGACTTCAATTCGACTTTCTTATAAATAGTATTAGACCGAGGAAACGTTTTTCCAAGTGGTTGAAGAAGTCTGATCCAGCAGCGCTGGATGTAGTGAAAGAATATTATGGTTACAGTAATGAAAAAGCCCGCCATGCTCTTTCCCTATTATCAGATGACCAACTCAATGAATTGAAGGTGAGGTTATATAAAGGTGGAAAATAATAATAGTGAAATAGTCGAATGGACTCCGGCATCCATGTTGGAAATTTCTCTTAATGAGCCAGACGATTTTCTAAAAGTTCGCGAAACTCTTACACGTATTGGTGTTGCATCTCGTAAAGATAGAAAACTCTATCAATCGTGTCATATCTTGCATAAGCAAGGTAGATATTTCATAGTGCATTTTAAAGAATTATTCTTGTTAGATTCTAAACCATCGAATCTAACTTTGAATGATGTGCAAAGGCGTAATACCATTGCAACATTGTTATCTGATTGGGGTTTAATTAGTATTGTTTCTGGTGGTCAATTAGACACAGCACCATTGAGACAAATTAAAGTAATCTCACATCAGGATAAAGGCAATTGGGAACTTTGTCCGAAATATAATATCGGTAATATTCACTAATTGTATATATAATAATGAGGTGCGGAATGGTCCGGCCTCATATTCAAAACCTTGCTTAATAATAGGGGGTCTTTATGACACACTTAAATATGTTTCGTTCGCATCCATCATTAGTTGGATTTGATTCTTTATTCAATCAATTGGAAGCATCTGTGGATAGATCTACAAGTTCTTACCCACCGCACAACCTAGTAAAATTATCAGAAAATCAATATTCAATTGAGTTAGCTGTTGCCGGTTTTACTATGGATGATTTCGATATTGAATGGAAAAAGAATGTCCTTACTGTAAGAGGTGAAGGCAAAAGCACAGATAAAGATCAATATATCTACAAAGGTATTTCGCAAAAACGTTTTGTGAAAACATTTAATCTTGCAGATCATATTGAAGTATCTGGTGCTGAACTAAATAATGGTATTTTATCAATTTCTTTAGAGCATAAAATACCAGATGAACTGAAACCACGTAAAATTGCTATTAGCTCACCTCAACTTTTAATTGAAGGAGAAGAATAGCTTACAGTGAGCCGGCGCTTCGGTGCCGGCTTTTATATTAATTATGAAATTGAGACCAAATACAATGGATAAAGTGCAAGTTATTCGACTCACCACTGGCGAAGAAGTTATAGCATTCGCCGAAAAAGTAAAAAGCGGCTATAAGATAGATAAGCCCGGACTGATTGTTCCTACAGAAAATGGAGTAGGAATTATGGTTTGGATGCCTTATACTGTTATGCAAGAAAAAGAAACCATATTGAATGAAAACGTTATTGCGTTTGTAACTCAAGCGGTTTCTGGTTTGGAAGAACAGTATCGTAAAATTAATTCCACAATTGATTTACCACCTGAAAAGAAGCTCATTCTGTGATGTACAATAATCTCTTATTGTGATATAATAGTATTATTAGTTATGGAGATTTACTTTGAGCTTTTACACTTGTCTAAATAGATATGGCAATCAGATTCTTTATCGCGGTTATAACGAATCTGGTCGTCGTGTCATTAAAAAAATAAAATTCAATCCAACTCTTTTTGTACCAACCAATAAGGAAGAAGGTTGGCAAAGTATCGATGGTACAAATCTTGCACCAATAAACTTTCCTTCAATGAAGGATGCTAGAGAATTTTGCGATCTCTATAAAGGTGTTGAAGATTTTAAGATATATGGTACAACAAACTATATCCACCAATGCATTACGGATATGTTTCCAAATGAAATTGAATTCAATCCTAATTTTGTCAACGTTGCAACTATTGATATTGAGGTTGCATCGGACGACGGCTTTCCATTTCCAGAAGAAGCGGCACAGCCAATCATTTCTATTACAATTAGAAATAATATCGATAAAGTTTTCTACGTTTGGGGTCTAGGCGACTTTGACGTTGACAAATCTATTTTTGCTGATCAGCATACTGTAAAATATATTCATTGCAAAGATGAAAAAGAATTAATTACTTCTTTTATTAGTTGGTGGTCCAAAGAAGAAAACACTCCAGACATTGTGACTGGTTGGAACTCTAGACTATTTGATATACCATATATCATAAACAGAATCAATCGTGTGTTTGGTGAAGATACTTCTAAAAAACTTTCGCCTTGGAATATGATTAATTATCGACAGATTGCTATAAAAGGTAAACAACTCGATACTTACGAAATTTATGGCGTTCAACAGATGGATTATCTAGACTTATTTCAAAAGTTTGGATATTCTTATGGTGCACAAGAATCTTATAAATTAGATCATATTGCTCACGTTGTACTTGGTGAAAACAAACTTGACTATTCAGAATATGGTGCCCTCCATAATCTCTATAAACACGATCATCAAAAGTTTATTGATTATAATATTAAAGACGTTGAAATAGTAGAACGCCTTGAAGAAAAGATGGGCCTTGTTGTTCTTGCTATGACTATAGCATATAAAGGTGGCGTGAATTATAGTGATACATTTGGAACAACTGCAATATGGGATTCTATTATTTATCGTGAACTCAATCGCAAAAAGGTAGTTCCACCACCAAATGACGATAAATTCAAAGCATCGTATCCCGGCGGTTATGTAAAAGATCCTCATGTTGGTTTGCATAACTGGGTTGTATCATTCGACTTAAACTCTCTTTATCCAAACATTATTGTTCAAAACAATATGTCACCTGAAACTCTTGTATCAGAAGTTCATACATCAGGCGTAGATCATTATCTAAACAGTGATACTAATGTAACTAGCGATTATGCAGTTGCCGCCAATGGATCTTGTTATCGAAAAGATCAGCGTGGCGTATTACCCTCAATTGTTATTAAGTATTATGATGAGCGTAAGCAAGTCAAAAAAGAAATGCTTGAAGCAAAGCAAGAATATGAAAAGAATCCTTCACCAAAACTTGATCGCCAAATTAATCAACTTGAAAATAGACAAATGGCAATCAAAATTCTATTGAATTCACTTTATGGTGCAATTGGTAATGCGTACTTTCGTTATTTTGATATACGTGTTGCTGAAGGTATTACCTTATCTGGCCAGCTCGCAATACGCTGGGCTGAAAAAGCTTTGAATCAAGCAATGAATAAAATACTAAAAACAGGAGATAAAGATTATGTTATTGCTATCGATACTGATTCCTTGTATGTTGATTTCGGACCCTTGGTTGATAAGTTTGCTCCGAACGATCCCATTAAGTTTCTTGATCAAATATGTTCTGAACACTTCGAGCCCGTATTCGATCGAGCATATGAATCTTTATCGACAAAACTAAATTCATTCGAAAATCGTATGGTAATGGCTCGTGAAGTCATTGCAGATCGCGGTATATGGACTGCAAAGAAACGTTACATATTGAATGTGTATGATAACGAAGGTGTCAGATATGCTCAACCAAAACTAAAGATTATGGGTATTGAAGCAATTAAATCAAGTACTCCATCAGCGTGTCGTACAGCACTAAAAGAATTATTCAAAGTAATTGTTTCAGGTTCAGAATCAAATACACAAAAAGCTATTCAAGATTTCAAATCGCATTTCACAACATTACCGCCAGAAGATATTTCATTTCCGCGGGGTGTGAATGACGTAACAAAATGGAAAGATAGACAAAACGTTTATAAGAAAGGTACGCCAATTCATGTGCGCGGTGCTATATTATATAACCAACAATTGAAAGATAAAGCTCTTGAAAAAAGATTTGAACAAATTCAAAACGGCGAGAAAATTAAGTTTTGTTATCTTAAGTTGCCTAACCCTATAAAAGAAAATGTAATTGCTTTTCCCACGTTTCTGCCGCCTGAGCTTGGGTTAAATAAGTATGTTGATTATGATAAACAATTCGAAAAAACTTTTCTTGACGTAATTACTCCAATACTTGACGCAATTGGTTGGAATGCTGAAGAGGTAAATACTCTTGAATCTTTCTTTGTTTGATTGTACATCTTCGCGAATTTGTTGTATAATATATTTTATTTGGAGGAAATATGGCTAGTAAATGGGTAAACGATATTAACACTATGCACCGTAAGTATGGTGTACACCAATGGGTTGCAAATAAACTTGTTACCAAAGATAAAGAATCTCTTCAAAAATTTCTAGAATTTCGCCTTGGTTTTATTAATGAAGAATTGCAAGAAACTATAAAGGCATGTAGTGAAGCTGATCCAGAAGAAATTGTCGATGGCTTAATTGATATTTGTGTTGTTGCTATTGGTACTCTTGATGCTTTTGGAGTTGACGCTGATAAAGCATGGGATCAAGTTCAAAAAGCAAATATGAAAAAAGAAGTTGGTGTAAAAGAAAGCAGACCAAATCCATTAGGTCTACCTGATTTAGTAAAGCCGAGAGGATGGGAAGCACCGGAGCACAAATCTAATCATGGCTATTTCCGCAACACTTTTTAATTCGATATTTGATAATAAGACTCACCGCAGTTTATCCTTGAAAGACTTTGATGCTTTCAAGGATTTGCTATTTAAACTTTCTGAAATAGAAAGAAAAGATAAAAAGTCTGCTCAACTAATATCCCCAGCTACTTACGTTCCTCATACAACTCGTGCAAATAAGAATGTAATTAGCTGGGGTGGTTGGGCAGCAGTTGATGTTGATGATTTTGATTGTACAATGGAGAATTTATATGACAAGTTACTTGATAGGATTCCTGATTGGAAGTTCATTTGTTATAGTACTGCGAGCAGCACACTTGATCGACCAAAGTTCAGATTGGTCTTTGATCTTAACAAACATGTTGAAGTTGATAAAATTAAACACTTCTGGTTCGCACTCAATTCCGAACTTGAGTCAATGGGAGATCGACAAACTAAAGACTTATCCAGAATGTATTACATCCCTGCGAAGTACGCTGGTAGTAATAACTTCATATTCTTTCATCCTGGCTCTCGGATTGATATATCTGCTTTACTCGCAAAGCACCCTTATTTAGAAAAGCGTAGTGGTAATACTTTATTTGATTCACTACCAGAAGAAATGCAAGAAAAAATTATTGCACACCGTAAAGAACAAATGGATAACACAAACATTTCATGGAACTCTTATACCGATTGTCCATTTGTTAATAAAAAATTGATTGCTGAATATAAAACAATCACTGAAACTGGTTGGTATCATAAGATGTATCAAATTATGGTATCAATTGCAGCAAATGCTGTGAAACAAAAATATCCAATTACTACTGCAGAAATCGTTCAGCTTTGTAAAGAACTCGATCTTGAAACTGGTAATTGGTATAATAATCGACCACTTGATAAGGAAGCAAATCGAGCAATCGAATTTGTTTATACTAATTTATGATTTCTATAACAGACACAATTAATACACACACTTATACAGTTGACCAATGGTTACTTGATGAATTAGAAAAACATTGGAGCTATGGTTCTTATAGTAAACGAGAAAATGTAGATGCATTAGCACTTGAACTTACTTTAAAGCATCAAGGTAAAATTACAACTTTACCAAAAGTTGAAAGCGAAAAATACCAATGGCGCCATGATTGGGCGTATACGCCAGAAATTCTAATTGATTTGAAACGCAAACCAAATAAATATCGAAATATTAGTTTGCCACCTCCTGGCAAATATGGAAATGGTTGCAAAATGATTGAATCATATAATATGGGACAACTTACTCATATTGTAGGATTTTCTCAAAACATAGAAACTGATTATAAAATTGGAGATGTTCTTAAATTTAAGTTTTTAGGAATATTGCCTCTTAAAGAAGCAATACACTTTTCAACTAACAAAATCGTATGTAGACTTTTATCTCCAGACCATTTACAAAATGAAGAAGATATTGTATAATAATATAGTTAACAAAGGAAATTCGCAATGAAAGAATCACTTAAAGTTTTACAAGAATGTGCTGAAATCCAAGCTAAGAAAAGTAATGATTATCAAAATCCAAATTCGCGTATAGTTCAAGCAGATTATTATCCACGTGGTGTTGCATCGATTATGGATATTATCCATGCCAAAACTCTTCGTCTTTGGTCTGTTCTCGAAGCTATGGAAAATGATCCAACATATCAGCCCAATTTTGAATCAATGGAAGACTCATTCAAAGATCTAATTAATTACGCATCCTTCGGTGTGGCATATACCCGTGGCAAGATCCCTGGACAAGATCCAAATAAGGATTTTCTTAATAGATCTAAGGGTTCCAGTGCACCACCAACCAGTGAGCTCTCAGACACACCATAAGTTATTGATTCTATTGGCCTTTTGCTCGTAACAATTTGTTACAATTTAAATTCGTATATAAATCAATAACTTAGAGCCACATTCGCGTAAGTTATTGATTCTAAAGGAAAAAATAAATTGTACATTCTCAGCTACTTATAGTAGAATATACCTATATTGTGATGATTTGGAGTATGCTTAGTGGCTATTGAAAAGATTGAATTTGGTCAATCTCATAATTTGCGAGATTTTTATTATGAAGATAAAAATTATTTTAAAGTTGGATCTTTGAATCATGTTGAATGTTATGCTTCATACGAAGAAACAGACATTACAGTTTGTTTTACTACAATCAAAAATCATAGATGTGGACATACAGTAGCTGAATTTCAACTCAACAAACCATCTGAAATTTGGAGAGGAAAAGAAACTCATCGCAATGAAGATGTTTATGAAGTTGGTATGTCAATAGTAAATAAAAAATTTCAAGGTATGAATTTGGCTCCAAAGTTTTATCGCTACTTTATCAAAAAGCTTAATATTGTCTTAAAAGCTGGTACATGTCAAAGTCCTGGTGGTAGATATATTTGGAATGAGCTAAATAAATTTGATGATATTGCAGTCTTTGCAAAATCTCTCTATGGTCAACCACATCCCGTCGAATCTGACGACGACAATAGAGAATTATTTTGTGAAGGTCATAAATTATATGATGGTTCTAATTGTTTGAATGTTTATGCTTGTGCGGCATAGGAGATTATATTATGTTGAAAACTTTATATTATGCGTTTTGTCTTTGTGCAATTTGGCTTCTAATTTTAACTTTGAATATGCTCAGTGATGGGCAATCTGCGTTTGAACAAGAACTTGAAATGCAAAATGAATTGTATTGTGAAATGGTAGAATTATCTATTCTTACTTCTGGCGATCTTGGCTGGCCTGATTATAACAACAACTATAATGAGGTGTGCAAGTGATGATTCAGTATTTAGATTGGTTTTCTCAATTTGTAATTACGTGTACAGGATTTTTGTCATTATATTTAATGGCATCTCAAGATCCACGAACCAGATTTTATGCCGGTTGTATTGGTTTATTTGGAGAACCATTTTGGTTTTTTACAGCTTTTGTAAATGGTCAATATGGCGTAATACTTCTAGTCTTTGTTTATGGAGTTAACTGGGGTAGACTAGTTTATAGTAACTATCAAGCAATGGAAAAAGAAACCTGCCTTTTTTCTAAGGAGTGGCTCAAAGTATGAACCCAGATACGTTATTCTTAATTTTTGGTATTATTTTGTTTGTTGGAGTAGCATTCACTGGTATCTTTGTTAAAGAGATACAAATACGTCAAGAAAGAAAATATTTTGATAAACACGTAACTAAGTATACTGATGGAGATAATACGTGAATAAAAAGCTAATTGATGTAGTTATACAAGTGCTATTTGTTGTTTGTATAATTATATTAGGACTTACTTTATTTGCATTTAGTACTGCTGTTATGGGAGAAATTTAATGGGCGATGTAATAGATTTTAAAAGAAAAGAAAAAACTATAAGCTTAAATACTAATACGTATGGATTAGATACAGTTACGGTTGATGGCATTGAATTAGATTTATCAGATATATCTTATGGAGGAACTATAGTGACATCTAATATTACAACTACAACTCAGGCTGAAATAGATTATAGAGAAGAACTTGAATCTAAGTGCATGCGAATGAATAACTTTATTCGCTCGTTACTTAACCCTGATGGTTTCGGCCATGCTGTTTCCGCTGAAGTTCGTGACGAAGCTCGTTACGTTCTCGGCATGGAAAGGGTAGAGACAAATTAATTTTGCTCTACCTATTTACATACAACTGAAAATGTTGTATAATATACTTATCTTATGAAATATAAGATGTTTTGTTAAATAAACTGAAAGGTGAAATATATGACTGTTGTAACTAAAGAAGCTCGTGTACTATCTGCTCTGCAGACTAATACTAAAGGTCTAACTGCTGCGCAGATGACATCACGATTTGGTGTTGCAAATCCAACTGCAACTGTAACTGCTCTTCGTCAGAAAGGTTATGCAATTTATGCTAACCGTATGACCAACAAAGGTGGTGAAACTCGTACCTTCTATCGTTTAGGTACTCCTTCCCGCGCTGTTGTAGCAGCTGGTTATAGGGCTATTGCAGCTGGCTCATAAGTTGATAGGGGGAGCTTCGGCTCCCCTTTTTTTCTGGACAAATATATGAATGTTTCTGATATAAGACTTCATTTTCGCAATGAACTTGAAAATGAAAATTTTACTGTTGATCGAAATGGCCAAAAAACAATTGAATTAATTGGTGCATCATTCACTGCAGATGAACCATCTATATTCGGCGAACCGAATCAACAATATATACAAACAGAACTTGCTTGGTATCGTGAGCAATCTACAAATATTAATGATATTCATAAAGGTAATCATGAACCACCGTTGGCTTGGAAATTAACTGCCAACAAACATGGTGAAATTAATTCAAACTATGGTTTGTTAATTTGGTCTAAAAAATTCTTTTCTCAATATGATAGAGTTTTAAGAGAATTGAAATCAAATCCAGATTCAAGACGTGCATGTATGGTTTATACGCGTCCATCAATATGGTTAGAATATAATGAAAACGGTAAGTCTGATTTTATTTGTACTAATGCTGTAACATATTATATTCGTGATTCAAAACTACATTGTGTAGTTCAAATGCGTTCTAATGACGTTGTTTATGGTTATAAAAATGATTATGCTTGGCAGGCTTATGTTCTTAATGAGCTTAGTAATTCTTTAGGATTACGAATCAAAGCGGGAACCATTACTTGGCAAGTTCAAAATCTTCATGTATATGAAAGACATTTTGATTTGGTCAAGCCAGCAGATGTTTACTTAGATCATTTGGAAGTATAAATGAAAAATTCAGTATTGGAATGGGATGAAAGATTTTTAGCACTTGCTAAACAAATTTCTACTTGGTCAAAAGATCCATCTAGACAAGTTGGAGCTGTTGCTATAGGAAAAAATAAAGAAATACTTTCTCAAGGTTATAATGGATTTCCTCGTGGTATTGCCGATTCTTTTACTCGATATCACGATCGCGAAGAAAAATATAAGCGGATTGTTCATGCTGAAATGAATGTGATATACAATGCTTGTCATAATGGAGTATCTCTACAAGATGCTACATTGTATGTTTATGGTTTACCAGTTTGTCATGAATGCGCAAAAGGTATTATACAAACTGGTATACATAAAGTAGTGATGGCTTCTGAATCAGTTCCAAAAAACTGGGAAGATTCGCATAAAAAAACTCAAGAATTATTTAGTGAAGCAGGAGTTATATTTTACGAAAGATGATAGATTTTATAATTATACCTACACTTGGAAGAATTGATAAGCAAATTACTTACAACAATCTTCCAGAAAAATATAAAGCAATTACTCGATTTGTTGTGCAAGAACATGAGTTTGCCGATATGTATAAACGGTATGGAACTCAAGTTTTGAAATTGCCAAAAGAAATTGATCGTATTGCTCCAACTAGAGAATGGATATTTAATCAATTTGCAAATACTCGTCATTTCGTTTTTGATGATGATTTGGATTTTGTTGTAAAGGAACCAAATCCTGGCGAAGGTACTAAATGGCTGTCTCGTAAATTTACTGATCAAGATTTTGATGATGCATTTGATTTAGTAGAACAATGGATGAACGACGGGATTGTATATGGTGGTTTACTACCAGCATGGGTTATTCCAGACGAACGGCAATGGCCAATACGTGAATGCCAACGTATTATGACTAACGTATTTTATGATGGGCCAAAAGTTCCCAGGGATATTGAATGGAGCCGCGTGGCAGCTGCAGAAGATTTTGACGTAAATCTACAATTACTTTCAAAGGGATTTAAGAATCGAATTTCTGCTAAGTATATGGTAACATGTTCTGAAACAAATGCCGAGGGTGGTTGCTCTACTTGGCGTACCTTAGAAGTTCATAATGAAGCTCAATTAAAGCTTGCCAAACTTTGGCCAGACTTTGTAAAAGTTAGAGAAAAGGAAGTTCCTTCTGGTCCGTGGAAAGGTAAAATCAAATTAGCAACTACAATACAACATAAGAAAGCTTATGAATCATCGCAACACCAATCGTTAGAGGATTTTTTCTAGTGAAATACGCGTCAATAGTTCCATTAATTGGTGGTGAAACTATAGCAATGGAGCAGGCATTCAATCAAAGGCCTGAAACCATTTATAGTTACGAAGGGTTTGAAAACAATGACCAACACCTTATTGAATATTATGAAAGAAAAGTACCGTACAAGCTTCTCGGATCTAAAGGAAGTAACGACCGTGTGGATAATCTCGATGTTGTCAATACTGTTTGTCCCTGTGCTGGTCTTAGCTCCCTTAGTCCTGGTGCTAGCTCAGATAATTCTGCAAACGATTGGATGTCTACTTCTGCTAAGTTTGTACTTGGTAACTTATCCCCTCAAGTTTTTTGGGGTGAAAACGCACCAAGACTGGCTTCTAAAATGGGCCTCCCGGTTGTAGAAAATCTTCGTTATATTGGAGAGCGATATGGATATAGCTTCTCTATTTTTAAGACTAAATCTATTTTGCATGGATTAAGTCAAGTGCGTGATCGTACTTTTTATTTTTTCTGGAAAGGATATGGTGTTCCATTATTTAATTACATTTATAGACCACACGAAAAAATAGAAGAAACGATTCGTAATACTGTAACGTCTCCATCTGATCCAATGAACGTCGTTACTAATACTAAAAAGCCAAGTGATAATCCTTTTTATAAGTATGTTCTTGATGAAATGTTAGGTGGAATTTCTCATCAAGAATTTTCACACATGATTGAAAAAACCACAAATCCACTCGACTATATTGAAGCCAATGGATTGAAATATAATGAAGTAGCTAAATGGATGACCAAAAATGGCTATGAACGTGAAGCTGCTAAGTGCGAAAGAATGTATGCTAAATTAGAATCCGGTGGAAACATTATGAGAAAAAACACCGAGATACCTAAGGATTATATTGGCGCTTTTGTTGGGCATCTTCCAACATCTCTTACACACCCTGATATCGATCGCTATATCACAATACGCGAAGCATTAACTATTATGAAAATGCCAAATGATTTTATTCTACAGGGTGGTCTTAAAAACTTAAATCATATTTGTCAGAATGTGCCAGTTACAACTGCAAAAGATATGGCACTATCTATTAAAGATTATCTTGATAATAAATTAAATATAGTGCAAACTGACTTTTTGGTTCAAGACAATAAAACACAATCATACTACGTTAAAGATTCAAGTGTACAACTTGATCAATTTATGATATAATATTATCATACAAACACAAAAGGTAAACGTTATGATTGAATTGATTTACTGTGAGGTTCTTGGGCACGTTATCGGTTATCGTGCCAAAACAAAGACAGTAATATTCGAATGGAATAATGGTAAGCCCTCTATCATGGGAAACTGAAGAAAACAAGACGAAACGAGGAGAAACGTTATGTCTGTAATGGATAAATTAAAAAAGAATTCCAAGCTTGCGCATACGGAAATTCTTTCTAATTCAAAATTTTTTACTGAAAAAGATATGGTACCAACTGATGTACCAATGGTAAATGTTGCTTTATCTGGTTCTGTTGAAGGTGGTGTAACTCCTGGACTAACAGTTCTTGCCGGCCCATCAAAGCACTTTAAAACTTCCTTTGCATTACTTATGGCCGGTGCTTATATGAAACAGTATGAAGATGCTGTTATGCTTTTTTATGATTCTGAATTTGGTTCACCTCAATCTTATTTTGAATCTTTTGGAGTACCAACTGAACGCGTACTTCACACACCAATCACAAATGTTGAAGAACTAAAGTTTGATCTAATCAATCAACTTGAAGCAATTGAACGTGGAGATAAAGTAATTGTAGTTATCGATTCAATTGGTAACCTTGCATCTAAAAAAGAATTGGAAGATGCCATTAATGAAAAGTCAGTTGCTGATATGTCTAGAGCAAAAGCGTTAAAAGGTTTGTTCCGTATGGCAACTCCATATTTGACAATGAAAAACATCCCATTGCTTGCTGTAAATCATACATATAAAGAAATTGGATTGTTCCCTAAAGATGTTGTTGGTGGTGGTACTGGTATTTACTATTCTGCAGATAATATCTGGATTCTTGGTCGTCGTCAAAATAAGAAGGGTACAGAAATTGAAGGTTATGATTTTGTAATTAATGTTGATAAGTCTAGATTTGTAAAAGAAAAATCTAAAGTACCAATCACAGTATCTTGGGAAGGTGGTATTGAAAAATATTCTGGTCTCTTAGATGTTGCATTGGCTGGTGGTTATGTAGTAAAACCAAGTAATGGTTGGTATCAAGCAGTAAATAAAGAAACTGGTGAAATGGTAGAACCAAAGGTAAGAGAAAAAGAAACTTTGAAAGAAGAATTCTGGGCTCCTATTTTTGAAAACTCAGACTTCAAAGAGTTTATAAAGAAAAGTTATAGTATTGGCCATCGTTCAGAATTAAGTATGGAATTTTTAGATGAGGAATGATTATAAATTAATACCGTATATGGAAGATTCCTCGCATGAATCTTTCAAAATAACTGATGGTAAATATGCCGGTGTTGTTGTGACTTATGGAAAAGTAGGATTAACTGAGCCAATGGATGGCGGAGATAATGCAACATTATCTTTTGAATATAACCTTCATGAAACTGGCATATACGAAAAAGATGAATTAGAAAATAGTGATGAATTCCAACAATATTTGGGTGACATGTTAGTTCACTTTATTGAGAATTCTTTAGATGATTTTAAGATAGGAGAAAGAAATGCTTCAGACGGCCATACTGCGGAATCTAATCACTCATGATGATTATACACGTAAGGTCATTCCATTTCTTAAGAAAGAATATTTTGAAGGCGCTCATAAAGTAGTCTTTGATAAAATACTTGAATTTGTTGGTAAGTATAATAAGCTTCCAACTACAGAATCGCTAAAAGTTGAATTAGACGATTCTTTCTTAAATGATACTCAATTCTCAGATGCAGTTGCTTTAATACAAGAAATTACTTCATCTGATGATAAGAGCGATATAGAATGGTTAACTAACCAAACAGAAAGATGGTGTCAAGATAGAGCAATTCATCTTGCCATCATGAAATCTATTTCTATTATCGATGGTAAAGACCCTAACCTTACAAAAAATGCTTTGCCTGAACTTCTTCAAGAAGCTCTTGGTGTTGCCTTTGATACAAACATTGGTCATGATTATCTCCATGATATTGATTCACGTTACGAATTCTATCATAAGGTAGAAGAAAAAATTAAGTTTGATCTTGAAAGATTTAATGATATTACCAAAGGTGGTTTACCACGTAAGACTTTGAATATTGCTTTGGCTGGTACCGGTGTTGGTAAATCTTTGTTTATGTGTCATGTTGCAGCATCGGTTCTTGCCCAAGGTAAAAATGCTTTGTATATTACAATGGAAATGGCTGAAGAAAAGATTGCTGAACGTGTTGATGCAAATTTAATGAATACACCAATTGATCAATTAACAAATATTTCAAAAGAAATGTTTGCGAATAAAGTAAACAATATTGCTGAAAGATGCCAAGGCGAACTAATCATTAAAGAATATCCAACCGGTGCTGCTCATGCTGGTCATTTTCGAGCATTACTAAAAGAATTAAAATTAAAAAAGAATTTTATTCCTGATATTATCTTTGTTGATTATCTTAATATTTGTGCTTCATCTCGAATGAAAGGAATGGGTGGAGCAATTAATTCATATTCATATATTAAAGCAATTGCTGAAGAAATTCGTGGTTTGGCTGTTGAATTCAATGTTCCTATTGTTTCAGCTACTCAAACAACTAGAGGTGGTTATTCGAATTCTGATGTTGGCCTTGAAGATACTTCAGAATCTTTTGGTTTGCCAGCAACGGCTGACTTAATGTTTGCTTTAATATCAAATGAAGAGCTCGAAGGTCTTGGTCAGATTCTTGTAAAGCAATTGAAGAATCGATATAATGACCCATCTGTAAATAAAAGATTTGTTGTAGGTGTTGATCGTTCTAAAATGAAGTTGTTTGATGTAGAACAATCTGCGCAATTGGGGCTGGTTGATTCTGGGCAACCAGCAGATAGTCATAATACTAAATATGAAGGATTTAAAGTATAATGAACGATGTATACACAAATGAGAGTGGCAGGATAGCTGTAGTGGCTACTGATCCATCTGGCCATTATTGCTTGGAATATTATACCAGCGAAGGTATACCATATCATATAGAAGTCTTTGAAGGTAAGAGTCTTCATTACGTTCAAGATGCTGCATATAACTGGTCAATTGGTATCAAAGAAGATCCAAATGTATAAATAGTATTTTAAGGAGCAAAAGATGTATATTACATGGTGGATGGGAGCGATTATAGCAGCTTGGTGGTTCGGTTCTATTTGGCAAATCACCAGGATAGAACGCAAAAAGTTTTTCCAAGCTGGCTTACACACTGGTATGCATTATACTATTAATAAGTATATCACTGATAAGACAATTCATTTTAATAGAGTATTAACTTCTTTTGAAAAAGATATAATCGAGGAATTTGTAGAATACGAGGAGTAAAGTTTGGACTATCAATATAAAGCAAAAATAATAAAAGTTATTGATGGTGACACAGTCGATGTTGATATTGATCTTGGATTTGATGTGCATCTCACAAAGCAAAGAATCCGGTTTAAAGGAGTAGACACGCCAGAAAGTAGAACTCGCGATATGCTAGAAAAGAAATATGGCATATTAGCAAAAGATTTTGTAAAAAGCTATTTAAAGGTTGGCCAATGGGCTACTCTTAAAACGTTCAAAGATGGTAAAGGCAAATTTGGTCGTATCCTAGGAGACTTTATCGTATACGATAGTAAAAAAGACGCATACGTTAGTCTTGTTGGCCAGATTATTGAGAACCATCATGGAGTAGCATATCATGGCCAGAGTAAGGATGAAATTGCCGAATCTCACCTCAAAAACCGCCAATTGTTACAGGAAATTATAGGTCCAACTACCTCAGATTCCTAACGTATTGATTTATATACGAAAAATATTTTCTGCTCGTAACAATTTGTTACAATTTTTATTTCCTTTAGAATCAATAACTTAGAACCCCGCTCTTCTAAGTTATTGATTTGTATACGAAAAATAAATGAAAAAAAATTGTACTTTCTCAGATACCTAGTGTAGAATTACTATATAAATTAATGAAACAGGGAATATTTTTTATGTCTAAAGTCCAAGTTTATTTTCAAAACCGTGAAGTTGAAGGTACCTTTGATTACATGTGTGTTGTGAACGTTGGTGAACGAACTGGTGAGGATGCTCTGGAATATGCTTACTTTGCAACTCAAAACATTCACGGTTCTTGGTCAATGGGAGAACTTCTTCCAGACAACACTGAAAATAAAGATTACTCTGGAGACATTTCTCACATGGTTGACCTTGAATGGTATGATGGTCGACAATACGGACATCGTTCTTCGATGATGGGTGATCGGTTCATTTACGACGGCAAAGTTTATCGTGTTAGCGCTGTTGGTTTTAGCGAATTGACCGATCCTGAAGATTTTACAGACACTTTAAAAAAGGCATCTTAATTATGAGTGAACATAATCCTGTTATTGATGGATATCAAAAGTGCGTCATTTGTGACGATAATATTTTGGGCTATGGTAATAACCCGTGGCCTTTATTTAACGACGACGAAGGCGAGTGTTGCCAATTTTGCAACGACGTCTACGTTATCCCTGCGCGCCTTGAGCAACTTGCTAAAGCTCAGGCCAGAAAAGCTGAGGAGCTTATATGAGTGAAGTAAACACAGAAGTAAAGCAATTAGTAGAAAATTTAATCAAAAAGCTAGATGAGATTTTAGAGAGGCTAGATAATGAAACCAGTAGATAAAATGGACATAAACTTTGTAAGACTAAATACCCACTTTAGAGAATTAGCTGCTGCTGCTGAAAATCAAGATTTCAGCGAAGTTAATTATCGTGCGGCCTTGGTAAGAAAATTCGCTGAAAAAGTTCAAATGGAAGCTATTCGTGCTGATCTTAGTCGGCCATTCGCTGACCAGATTGGATATGGACAAAAGGATTATTAAATGACTAAAAGAACTTCAACAAGCTACGTTATGACTGTCGATTTCCAATCAACTAGTGATATGGAAAAATTACAAGCTATCAAAGACTCTGTCAAAGTAATAAATCAACAGCAGAAAGACTTAGCTAGCAGTCGTGCACGAATAACCGGTATGTTTGATGGACATTTAAATATCAATCCTTTGCAATATCGAGTGTGCGTCAAAGGCCGCCGGCCAATCACTAAAGTTAATGGCCGTGGTTACTCATGCATGGGTAATGTGATTGGTGGTCTTAAAAACTCGAGTCACGCTGACGTATATATTTACCAAAGGACATAATATGTTATTGGTTGACTTTGAAGGGAGAACCAATTTAATTGAAAGAGGTCTTATACGAGGCCTCTCTCAATTTGTTGCTGACAAATATTTTCCTAGACATAAAGTTCATATTCTATTCAAAATGTCTTCTATATTAGAAGAAAATGATGGCGTTGAAGGCGATACTACGTGGGAATATAACGATAAAGATGATGAACCTTTTCTTCCAATCTCTAATGATTCAAGACCAAGGTGCTTTGTTATTCGTTTACAAAAAGGATATAACACTGAAACATTGCTTACGTTAATTGCTCACGAATTAGTTCATGTTAAACAATACGTTCTTGGCGATCTCAAACAGATTTATAATAAAAGTCAAAATGAATTTGTAACTTTTTATAAAAGCAAAAATGTTTCAAAGATGGAATATTGGAAACAACCTTTTGAAAAAGAAGCATATAGACTTCAAGATAAAATAGTAAAAGAATATTTAAAACATATAAATAGTATAATATAAAATCCATCTGTACACGGAACATATGTTATGCTAAAGTTTAGATCATTTCTTTCTGAAGCACCAGTCGGCCTTCGGCCAGCTGAATTAGCTAAGCCTAATAGTAAAACAAAAGAACCAAGAATTGATATTTTGATGCGCGCAGCGATTGAAGGTATTCCATTGGTTTTAACTTCAAATAAAGAAGTACAAATTGCCAATACACCAGAAAATCGAGAAGCTATAGCAGCATTTGATGGTAAAAAGCCAATTGAGTTAACAACCACAACTGGTAAAACTATTAGCTCTTCTGAAATTGGTAAAACTGCAGTTTTTGGTGGAGGCGGAGGCGCCGGCGGTGGCACAGATAATACTGCAGTAACCGAAGCTGCACATTGCTTATGGTTAGCCGCTATGTTAGAACATGGTGCTAACCAACCTATCGAATATTTTATGCCTTCTGTGTTGAAGGCATCCGCTAAAAAGATTTCAATTGGTAAAACTACTATTCAAGAAGTTTTAGACATTGATTCTTCTTGGCAAGTCTCAGCTTATCTATCTGCACAAGAAATTATTAAAAGAGGATATGCTAATAAGAATCATGTTTTTCATCGTGATTCAAAAGAAATGAAACAGATTTATGCTGCTAAAAAAGAAGCATTTAAAAATTCAGGTTTAGAAGTATTAACTGACGATAAATGGAATCCTGGCGATATATGGGCAATTGAAAAGGGTGTAAACTTAAATAAAGAATTAGATACCTCTTCAATTGCAGCATTAAACGCGGCTATTTTAAAATTATTTAAAGAACGTAAAGTTGTTGGTATTTCACTTAAACTTGTAAAGAAAGACGCAAAGGCAAAAGAATATAATATCGGCCAATCACCGGCTGCACATAAATTTGTATCAGCTGCTGTTAGATCTAATAGAGGAAATTTCTTTTCGAATAAAGGTGGTACCATTCAATTTTCTGGCGGTTCTATGGAAATCCGTCCAAATAATTATCTTGGCGCAAATAAAATTGAAATTTCTGGAAAGACCGCACGAGGCGGCGGTGCTGGTTGGGGCGTTATTATTGCAGCAGCAAAACGACACATGGGAGTAAATATTCCTAAGCATGCTGGTATTAAAAGAATAGCACAAAAATTAGCTTCCGGAAAAAACAAAAGATCTCAAATGTATTTTTATAAGATGGCTAAAGTTTCTGATCCTTCTCTTACATTTGATTATTTTATGGAACAACTCCCTGAAAAAGATGCAGGTTGGTTTTCAGCAAAATTAGCTGCGGTTATGATTACGCAATATTTGATTAATAATAAAGGAAAGAAAGCTGACGGCTTTGTAAACGCGATCGTAAATTATGCTGCATCAAGCTCAGACGATTCATCAGCATTTGTTAAAATTTATCAATAGGAAATTAATGTGCAAAGTTTTCGAACATATTTAAGAGAAGAAAAAAATACTCACATGACTCACATTGAAGATCAGGTGATCTATGGTGGAGTCAAAGGAGCTAAGCAAGCAATTTTAGCTTTAAGATCTTTAAGAGATATGTTGGCCGGCTCTGCTAAATCAGCTACTGATGTAACTGTGAAATGGGATGGAGCTCCAGCTGTCTTTGCCGGTATTGATCCAAATGATGGAGAATTCTTTGTAGCGAAAAAAGGTATCTTCAACGCAAATCCAAAGGTGTATAAAAGCCATGAAGACATTGATGCTGATACTTCAGGTGATTTATCTACCAAATTAAAGATAGCATATGATGAATTATCAAAGCTTGGAATTACTGGTGTTGTACAAGGCGACATCATGTTTACTGGTTCTGATTTAAAGAAACAAAAAATTGATGGTGAAGATTTTGTTACCTTTCATCCAAACACAATTGTTTATGCAGTGCAAGCATCTTCTGATGAAGCAAAGAAAATAACAAAAGCAAAAATTGGCGTGGTATGGCATACAACATATCAAGGTGGATCGTTTGAAAGTATGAAAGCATCTTATGGTGTAGACATATCTAAATTTAAAAATGTTTCTACCGTTTGGTCTAAATCTGCTGAAATTCGAGATTTATCTGGTACTGCAACGCTTACTGCAGCCGATACAAAAGAAGTTACACAGGCACTATCTACGGCTGGAAGAATATTTCAAAAGATTGCAGGTTCAACATTAAGAGAAATCGAAAAGAATCAAGAATTTGCCAAGATGATTGAGACCTTTAATAACTCTAAAGTTCGTGGTAAAGTCGAAGTAAAAGATACGAAGAAACATGTAAACGAATTAATTCAATGGATATCAGATAAATTTCAAAAAGAAGCTGATAAGCGTAGTTCTGAAAAGGGCAAACAGGCTCAATACGCAAAGAGAGATGAAATACTTAAATTTTTCTCTTCTGAAAATAAAAAGAATTTAAAATTAGTGTTCGATTTGCAACAAGCTATTGTCGCTGCGAAGTTAATTATTATAAATAAGCTAGATAGACTAAAAACTATAAATACATTTGTACTGACTAAAAAGGGGTTTAAAGTAACCGGCCAAGAAGGCTTTGTTGCTATAGACCGCGTTGGTGGTGGAGCAGTTAAACTCGTTGATAGATTAGAATTTTCAACGAATAACTTCTCTCCAGATATTATCAAAGGTTGGGAAACTGCTTCTCGATCTTAATGGGAAATAGGAATATGTACTCTTTCAAAGACTACTTAACCGTAGACTATACTCAAACCGGAGATGAGCTTCTCGCTCTTGCAGCTAAAAAGCGCAAGTCTGACGATATGGAAGAAGCTCTTACCGCAGTCCAACGCCAAAAGGCTAAAGCCAACTTTCGAAAAAATAGAGCTAAAATTGCTTTAGGTAAAAAGAAAGCTGAGAAAAAAATGGCTTCACCTGAGAAGCTTAAAGCTAGAGCTCAAAAGAAAGCCAGAGAAATTTTACTCAAAAGAATGCTAAAAGATAAAGATAAAGGTGATTTATCTTTTGCTGCCCGTCAAGGTATAGAAAAGAAATTAGATACTAAAAAAGCGCTTATATCAAAAATAGCGAAAAAGCTTTTACCACAAGTTCGCAAGGCCGAAAAAGAAAGAGTAACAAAGGCTCGTGGAGCAGGAGCTCAAGATGCAAAATAATTTTAAGAGCTTTTCAGAATTTCTTACAGAAAACACAAAGGAAGTTGTCTTCACATTTGGAAGATTCAACCCACCTACTACTGGCCACGAAAAATTATTAAACAAAGTTGCTTCACTTGCACCGGGTAATAATTATCGTGTATATGCGTCTCAATCTTCTGATCCAAAAAAGAATCCATTAGATTACGCTACTAAAATTAAAGTCATGCGTAAAATGTTTCCTAAGCATGGCCGTAATATTATTTTAGATAAGAAAATAAAAAATGCTTTAGATATTTTGGTTCAATTATATGACCAAGGATTTACTAAAGTCACAATGGTTGTTGGATCAGATAGAGTAAACGAATTTTCGGCATTAACCAATAAGTATAATGGAGTTAATGCAAGGCACGGTTTCTATAATTTTCAAGATGGTATTAGTATAGTTTCAGCCGGTGATAGAGATCCAGATTCAGATGCAGTAGACGGTATGTCAGCTTCTAAAATGAGAGCTGCTGCAGCCGATAATGATTTTTCATCTTTTTCAAAGGGATTGCCTTCTAAATTTAAAGATGGTAAACAACTGTTTGATACTCTTCGTAAAGCAATGGGTATTAAAGAAGAGTCTGAATATCGCAATCATATTCAATTAGAACCAATTTCTGAAAAGCGTGAAGCGTATGTTCAAGGTTCTTTGTACGAAGTTGGTGATGAGGTAATTATAAAAGAGTCTGGTGAAATTGCTACTATTTCTGTGTTAGGTGCTAATTATGTAATAGTAGAAACGACTTCTGGCAAATATCGTAAATGGTTAGAAGCCGTTGAAAAAGTCGAAGAAAAAATGAAAGATTATAAAAGTATGACTGCTAAACAAAAAGCAGCTCATGACAAACCTCGTCCAGGTGCACCAGAATCTAAGCATACTAAAAAATTTAGAGATATGTTTGGTGAGGAAAATTTAGAAGAAGCTGATGCAAAAAAAGCTTTGAAGAATAAAGCAGAAAAAACTGGTATATCATACGCAATATTAAAGAAAGTATTTGATCGTGGATATGCCGCATGGAGTTCAAGCCATCGTCCTGGCACTACTCCAACTCAATGGGGTCTAGCTAGAGTAAATTCATTTGCTACTGGCGGAAAAACGAGAACAACAGCAGATGCTGATTTATGGAAAAAGCACAAGGGTTAAACAATGGCTTACGAAGAAGGTTCAGACAAATTAGTAAAAGCTTATAAAAAAGCAACTCCAGGCGAGGCTGTAGATCCAGCTGATAAAGGTGAATATGATAACGAGGGTCAAATGGCCAAAACGCAACTCCGCGGTATTGTTGCTGACGCAAGTCATATGATTCAAATGTTTTCTGACGAACAAAATTTGCCTGAATGGGTTCAAAATAAAATTACTAAATCAGCTGATTACTTAAATTCTGCTCATCGTTATATGATGAATAAAGAAGATACTGATGAAGCAGTTGATTTTATGTCTGCTGGTAAATACGCGACTGTTATGCACCCCAAGACAAGAAAATTAGAAAAAATTCTAAAGACCGATTTAAAGAAATACGTAATGAAAGGATACCAACACATGGGCCCAATAAAAAATCGTGTTACAAAAAGCATGTTTGAAGAAACAATAGAAGAAAAAGCTGGAAAATATAGCCGTCGTGGTGATAAAGAATTATATCAATGGGGTGATATTAACCAAGCTATGATGGATTCGGGTTTGAACATGCGTCAAATTTTGAAAGTAATGACTGCATTAAGTCATGCTAGAGTTGGTTATAATGAAGAAAAAGTTCCTGCTGTTGAAAACAAAAAAGTAACTGGAAAATCATTTGACAATGTTCGTAATGGTACAACTAATGAATCAGATGCTGAATGGGAAAAATCATTAGAAAAACAAAAATTCAATCGGTTATCGCGAAAAGACCAAGAGACATTCAAAAAGCTGATGGCTTTAATGAATAAAGAAAAAGGCAAAAAGAAATAATGAAAACTTTTAAAGAGTATTTCACGAGCGAAGATACTATGACTGATATTTCCGTAGCTATAGGAAAAATCACCGGTCGTAGAGCTTATAAAAAAGCTGCTGAAATACTGCAAAAAGTTTGGGATCGTAAAAAAGGGTCTACTAATAAAAGCATTGAATATTACGCTGATCGAATTGCTAGACAATTTGTAAATAAATTAGACCCTAAGACATTAGCTGGTATGATATCTGAAGGTCCTGGAAAATCTGAGAAATGGGAAGATGGTTTCAAACGGCGTGTAGTAAAAACTACTAAGCCTGAGCATTTAGAAAAAGGTTATAAGTGGAGAATCAAAGGAAAAGATCGCGATGAAATCTCCATTAAATTGTATAAGAAAAAACCAGACTTTGCTGAATTTAAGAAACAAATGCGCAGAGTAGCTGGTCATGAGTTTGGTGGATGAAACAATTTAAAACATTTGAAAATAAAAGTACGCATTTAACGTATCATGTGGAGAATAATATTCCATTGCATGAAAACGTTTTTCGTGTTGGTTCACAAGCATATTACGAATTATTTCAAGAAGCTCGTAAGCAAATGAATTGTGGTACTTATATTCCAGAAGGAATTGATAAAGTACTTTTAGAAGAAACTGATATTGGCTATTATGACATGTACGAAGATCAACATGTACCATTAGATTGTCCATTAATGGAAGCAGAATATCAAGGAAAAGAAGTAAAATTAAATGATCCAAAACGTGGTGGCTCAAAGAAATTTTATGTTTACGTTAAGAATGACAAAGGCAATGTAATCAAAGTAGAATTTGGAGACACTTCAGGATTAAAAGCAAAAATAAATGATCCAAAAGCTAGAGCGTCATTTGCTGCTAGGCATAATTGCGATCAAAAGAAAGATAAGACCAAAGCTGGTTATTGGTCGTGTAGATTACCACATTATGCAAAACAATTGGGTTTATCAGGAGGAGGTAATTTCTTTTGGTAGCTTATATTGACATTGGTAATATCAGAACTTTTTCAGTCAATGCAAATGAATCTGAATTTGTATGGCATAGAGACAGGGAAGATCGAGAAATAGAAGTATTAGAAGGAATTGGCTGGCAGTTTCAGTACGACGACACTTTGCCAAATTATATTAAAGAAGGTGATAGGTTTGTTATCAATAAAATGCAATACCATAGACTTATTAAAGGCAAAAATGATTTAATGATTAGGATAACAAAAAATGGCAACTAAGACTGAAGAAGCACGACTTGATCGTATAGAACAAAAGATCGATAAATTGGCAGAGTGCATGATTGCTCTTGCCCGCGCGGAAGAAAAGCTTGGCAATCTTGAAGAAGATACAAAATTATTAAACGAGCGCCTCAATTCGCAATCAAAAAAAATCGACAATGTAGAAATAAAAATTGATGAAACCCAAGTTACAGTGAGAGTTATTAATAGAATATTTTGGATTTTTGTTAGTACCGTAATGGCCGCAGGTGCGGCCGACTATTTTAATTTAATAAACGCAATATAGGGAGAGCTCCTGTGATAAACGATAATATTACGCAATCGATTGCAAATGCATACAAAAGTATGTATGAAGCAAAAGAAGTAAAAAGAGAATCTTGGGTACCTAAGCAGATTGCTGATGAAGACGTAGCAGACTTCATGGGTGCAGCTGCAGCGGCAGCTAAAGATGGTAAAAAAGATTTTAAATTTGGTGATAAGACATATAAAGTCACCATGAAAAAAGATACTGTTGACGCTATTACTAAGGAAGAATCAGTAAAAGAAAAAGACCAAATCGAGGTTTGCGAGAAGTGTGGTAAAGTACACGAAGGTTCTTGTGGATCAAATGAGAAAAAAGAAGTAGAAGAAGTCGCTGAGCCAGAAGCAAAGGGCGAAAAAGACTTCAAAGATATGCACACCAAGAATACTGAAAAGTCTGGTGCAGAAGACGACGGTACCGTAAAAGCATAAGGTAATTAATAATGGCACAGTATAGTGTTAATAGGGGTAGACACTACCCTTCAGCAGGAAATAAAGACATTCATGAAGTAGTAATGCTTGCCGATAAAGATGGCAACATTATTAATTCAGCGGGCGCTGCTTCAAATATTCCAATTGCTGCCGGTTTAGTTGATGGATACTCACACATCAATAAGTTTGGATTTAATCCATCGATTGGTTCTGGTGCTTGGGAAGCTGTCTATGATGGTTCTAGCGCGTACACCTATACTACTCTAGCTGATGTTGCGGTAATTGCTTCAACAGATCCTGCCGACACAGGAGCTCTCGTCGAAGTGCAAGGATTGGATCAAGATTATAACCTTGTTGTTGAAGATGTTGCTGTAGGAGCATCAAGTGTTACTACATTTATTCGAATATTTCGAATGATTAAAAAGACAACCACTAATATTGGTGATGTTACAGCTACAGTAAATGGTATAGTATTAGCAACAATATTAGCCGGAGCTGGTCAAACATTAATGGCAATATATACTGTTCCAGCTGGAAAGACTGCTTATCTTCTAAAATTGCAATGTAATGTTACAAAGAGTACTGATGTGCAATTTAGATTAATGGCTAAACCATTTGGCGGAGCATTTACTGTAAAAGGTCAATTTGGTACTTTCGGTGTACCATTGGAATATAACTATCCAGTTCCATTGGTATTTACAGAAAAAACAGATATTGAAATACAAGTGCTGTGTGGTAATACCGCAGCAGCCGGTGCTTTATTCGATATTATATTAGTAAATAACTCATAAGGAGTAACAAATGGCAACAAAAACTGGATATCTTAAGGATTCCATTGCAAAAGCTGACGGATACTATAGCCCAAGAGGCGAAAAGCTAAAGGGTGGAACATTATCTCAAGCTGATATCGATGCTTGGAATGGTACTAAGAAAAAAGCTAAAGCCGCACCTAAGAAAAAGGTGGAAGAAGTAGCTGAAGAGTCTTCTGAGGAGGAAGACTCACCAGCTCCATTAAACGAAGAAGATCCACGTTCAACTGAACAAAAAAGTTTTTTTAAGAAAATCTTTAATAAATAAAGTTAGGAGTTAACTTTATATTGAGGATTTTTTGTGAAATTATTTGAAGTATTGAATGACGATAATTTTTTACTATATGCAGCAAACAATTACAGAAATAAACAATGTAGTGATGCTGAAGAATTTTACGATGATCTAAATCGATTTAAGTATATTAAAAGACTTATTAGTCGATATAGACAAAGCGGAGAATTGCAAGAACGTTTATTAATTAACCATGTTGTTATATTAGCAAATGTATTTGGAATTGAAGCTGCGGTAAGAATGTTATGGTATAAAATAAATCAAAGTAATTGGGATATTATAAAAACAATTCTTATTTACTTAGATTACATAAAAGAAGAAGATAGCATAGAAGTTGGTTTAGACCAACACTTAGTGGAAAAGTTAAGAAACATATGAGCATCATTTCAAGAACAGCAGATTTATTTTATGCGTATCGATTTATCAAATTGCTCGTTTCGAAATGGGAAGATACCGATGCTTATAAACTAGGTATATTAGATAAAGATGGTAAGCTACTTAAAAAATCAGCGCAATTAAAAACCTCTGAAGAGAAAGCCGCTTACACTGTTTTCCATCGTTTAGTTTTTAATATTAAAAGACTCCTCAATAAACTTCCATTTGGTAAAACTAGACTTGCGTCTTGGGCAACGGCCTTATTCTTAATTAAAGAAGAAACCGGTATGACAGACGAAGCAATTCAAAGAGTTTTAGATGAAATGGAAATAGATTTTGATCAAGATTTATTTGAATCAACTTGGTACATGTCTGAGAATAATCAACTTTATCCTGGCATTTATACTTTAGTAGATGATTTACCATCTCCAAAAACTGGTGAATATATAGCACATAAGAAAAGCCAGATTATGGTTCATGAAAATTGCTATCCTATAGGAGATATGTTAGGTGTTCCAATATATGAAGTTATTCATGTTGCTACACAACAAAAAATATTTGTAAATCCTGGAGATATTGTAAAATGATAGGATTCAAAGAATATATAAATGAAACGGCGGCAAATGCTGTAGCTGGTGGAGGTGTTGATTTAACTCCACATAAAAAAAGTGATTTTACCTACACCCGTAGAGATAAAAGAAAAAGAGAAGATACCGATTCAATGTATAAAAGATCTTTAGGTCTTAAACACATTAAAGACATGTTAGAGAGGAATAAGAAATGAGTTTAGGAAAATACGATAGAGTCACTGATATGTCGAATCCATTAGGAATTCCAGCTCATGACTTTATTCAAAATGCTTACGACGGTTCAGGTAATTTAATTACTGTAGAATACAAATTAGGTGGATCAATGGGTACAGTTGTTGCTGTATTATCAATGACATACGATGGTTCTGGTAACTTACTTACTGTTGAGAGGACATCGTAATGGCTTGGAGATTAAACCCATTCACTGGTAAATTACAAGAACTTGTAACTTCAGGTGGTGGTAGTTTTGCCGAGACAGACACGCTTCAATCAGTTACTACTCGTGGTGCAACTACTACCTTGAATGTTACTACTGGTGGAATTACTACAACTGCTGATTCTACAATTGGTGGACACTTAATTCCAGATACCAATGTTACATACGATTTAGGATCTCCTGAATTAAAATTTAGACATCTATATCTTTCGTCAAGTACAATATATCTTGGTACGAATGATGATAGCATATCTGTATTGGATGCTGGATCAGGCCCAGAACTTCACGTAAACGCTGAACCAATTCGTACAACTATTAATCAATCGATTGATAATTCAACTACCGTACAAAATATCATTGATGGATCTGGTTGGCAATTACCTGGACCATATACAAACGAAGCAAATGCTGCCACAGCTGGTGTGTCAATTGGTCAAGCATATTACGATAATGGTGGAACTGTGAGGGTTAGGTTGGCATAATGTTAAAATTATATGCATTCATATTTGTATTAGGTATCGTAGGTGGAGCTATCTACGGTGCTAAATACTATTATGAAACAACACAAGCAACAATACAAAGGTTGTCTGCTGAAAAGGCTATATTAGACACAGCTTTAGAACAGCAATCAGCTTCGCTTGAAGCTATGCAAGCTGAAATAGAAAAACAAAATCAACTTACCACTGAATTACAAGCAAGTCTTCAAGAAGCTAATGCTGGATTGAATGAAATGAGAAGCAAATTTGCTAGACATGATTTAACTCGTTTAGCAGTTGCACGTCCGGGATTGATACAAACGAGAATAAACAATGGAACATATGAGGTTTTTAGAGAAATTGAAGAAAAAACAAATAACACGTCTGTTAGCGATCTTGAGCCTGCTACTACTGAGTAGTTGTTCATTATTTCTCCCTAAGCCAGACCCGCAACCACGAATAGTTACTGTAACTCAAGTAACATATCCAAATATTCAAACACCGGTAGCCCCACAACCGGTAGAACTCAACGACGTAAAATTTTATGTAGTTACGCCAGATAATTTAGATGAGTTCTTAGAAGAATTTGAAGAAGACAATGGTCAAATAGTTTTCGTTGCGACCAGTGTTCCTAGTTATGAAAATCTTTCCATTAATCTACAAGAACTTCGTAGATATATTCTTCAGCAAAAAGAAATTATACTATATTATGAAAAGGCAGTAGATTTTTCTGAAGAACGTGCTGCAGCTGAAGCTAGAGCAACCGAAGCTCAAGCAGCATTACAAAATGAATGATGAAAATGGTCTTATAGTATCTTTAGAAGACGCTCGAGCTCTTAGGGCTCGTAAACAAAAAGAATTAGAATATTATTTAGATCATTTAAAAGAACTCCAAGTAAAAATATCTTGGCTTGAAGCTGATCTTCGTTTAACTGAAACAATTATTAAAATTATTGAAGATGAAACCGTTGTTAACCTACCTCAATTTGAAGATACAGAAAAATAATTAATCATTTGTTATTTACAAAGTGACGAAAATAATATATAATAATACTATCTAATATGCACTAATACGTCGATATCAGTTTGTCGACTGGTCTATAATTTACAAGGAAAAAGATATGGCTAAAGTCGACTATATGGGAATTCAAATTGATTATTCCCGCGATGAACTTTTTGATACACTCGGCTTAAATAGATTGCAAGAAAGTTATATGAGAGATGATGAAACATCTCCTCAAGAAAGATTTGCATATGTAAGTTCTACATTTGCTTCAAACCCAGAGCACGCTCAACGCTTATACGAATATTCTTCAAAACATTGGTTATCTTATTCTACGCCAATATTGTCTTATGGCCGTTCAAAAAGAGGTATGCCAATTTCTTGTTTTTTAAATTATATACCTGATACGGCGGAGGGATTAGTTGATAACCTATCTGAAACAAATTGGCTATCTATGCTTGGGGGTGGCGTTGGCATTGGTTTTGGGATCCGTTCCGGTGATGATAAGTCTGTTGGTGTTATGCCTCATCTCAAGACTTACGATGCATCGTGCCTCGCGTATCGCCAAGGACGCACGCGCAGGGGCAGTTACGCTACTTATCTTGACATTTCTCATCCCGATGTTGTAATGTTCCTTGAGATGAGAAAACCTACGGGCGATCAAAATCTTAGATGCTTAAATCTACATCATGGTATTAATGTTACTGATCGTTTTATGGAGTTAGTAGAACGATGTACACAAGATCCAGATGCCGATGATGGATGGAATTTAACTGATCCGCATTCAGGTGAAATTCGAGATACTGTTTCAGCTCGTGCATTATGGCAAAAAATATTAGAATTAAGAATGGAAACGGGCGAACCTTATATTCATTATATTGATACAAGTAATCGCAATTTACCTGAATTTCAAAAAGAACTTGGATTGAAAATCCATCAATCAAATCTATGTTCAGAAATTATTCTTCCAACGAATAATGAAAGAACAGCCGTATGTTGTTTATCATCAGTCAATCTTGAGCATTATGATTCTTGGAGTAAGAATCCACAATTTCTGAAAGATATGGCTGAAATGCTTGATAATGTATTACAACACTTTATCGATAACGCTCCTGATCAAGTTGCTAGAGCAAAGTTTTCTGCAATGAGAGAAAGAAGCATTGGAATTGGCGCACTTGGTTTTCATGCTTATTTGCAAAAAGGTAATATTGCATGGGAATCTTGGCAAGCAACCAGCGCTAATGTTAGAATGTTTAAACACATTAGGAGTAAATTAGATGAAGCAAATTTGGAATTGGGTACAGATCGAGGAGAAGCGCCTGATGCAGCTAATACAGGAAGAAGGTTTAGTCATGTCATGGCTATTGCTCCCAATGCTTCTTCTTCTATTATTATGGGCAACACTTCACCTAGCATTGAACCTTTTCGTGCAAATGCTTACCGGCAAGACACCCTTAGCGGAGCGTATCTCAATAAAAATAAGTATTTGGATAACCTTATTAAAAGCAAATTGGATTCTGGCGAAACAAAAACTGAGTACGATGAAATTTGGTCGTCGATAATTTCAAACGATGGATCGGTTCAACATTTAAGATTTTTAAGTGAAGACGAAAAAGCTGTATTCAAAACAGCAATGGAAATAGATCAACGTTGGTTAATAGATCATGCTTCAAAACGACAAGAATTTATTGACCAAGCACAATCATTAAATTTATTTTTTAGACCTGACGTGAACATTAAGTACTTACACGCTGTTCATTATTTAGCGTGGAAATCTGGCCTTAAGACTTTATATTATTGCCGATCGGAAAAATTAGGAAAGGCAGATAGAGTATCGAAACGTATTGAAAGGGAAATTATTCAAGAAATAGATGTAAGTACATTAGCAGAAGAATCAACTTGTTTAGCGTGTGAGGGCTAAAATGAAAACAAATTTGACGGACGAAAGATCTTATTTCAAACCTTTTAACTATCCTTGGGCATATGAGGCTTGGTTAAAACATGAACAATCGCATTGGTTACATACCGAAGTACCAATGGCCGAAGACGTAAAAGACTGGCAAAAGAAATTGTCACACGAAGAAAAAGCTTTCCTTACAAATATCTTCCGTTTCTTTACACAAGGAGATATTGACGTAGCTGGTGGATACGTAAATAATTATCTACCTTATTTTCCACAACCTGAAGTCAGAATGATGTTAGCAGGCTTTGCTGCTAGAGAGGCCTTACATGTTGCAGCGTATTCGCACCTTATTGAAACACTTGGTATGCCGGAATCAACATACAACGAATTCCTCGAATACGAAGCAATGCGAGACAAACACGATTACTTTACAGATTTGTCGAACGCAAATGGTACAAAAGAAAGCGTTGCTACGAACATTGCGGCGTTCTCGGCATTCACTGAAGGTATGCAATTGTTCTCGTCCTTCATTATGCTCCTCAACTTCCCTCGTCACGGTAAAATGAAAGGTATGGGACAAATTGTTACTTGGTCTATTGTTGATGAAACAATGCATGCTGAGTCTATGATTAAATTATTTAGAACATATGTCGAAGAAAACCTTGAGTTATGGAATGATTCTTTGAAATCACAAATTTATACCATTGCTGAAAAAATGGTTGAATTAGAAGATAAATTTATTGATCTTGCTTTTGCAATGGGTCCAATGGAAGGATTAGAACCCGAACATGTGAAGAAGTATATTCGATATATTGCCGATCGTCGATTAATTAGTCTTGGACTAAAAGGTATTTTTAAAGTAAAAAGAAATCCATTACTCTGGGTAGAAGAAATGATTAATGCTCCTACTCATACAAACTTTTTCGAAAATAGAGCAACTGACTATGCCCGTGGTGCACTCACTGGTGATTGGGCAGAAGTCTGGGGTAAATCAGCAATAGTAGGAGGAATCTAAAGTACATGGGAAGTAAACGTACTATCGAATATTTTTGCGAAGATTGTCACGCAGAATATATGGTTACATGGGACGAAGACAATCTATTAGATAAACCACTATATTGTCCATTTTGCGGCTATGTAGAAGACGAATTAGAATATGATGAGGATATTGACCTATAAATAATCCATATAACTGCTATATGGATTACTTATGACACATTGGTTAATTGAAGAAAATATATCGGGTCTACCTCCCAGGGAAACAGCATTTGATCCAGAAGAAGGTGAATTGAATCCTAAAGAAATTTATGGATTTGTTTATGAAATAGAAAATACTTTGAATGGTAAGAAGTATATTGGTAAAAAGTTTTTTTGGTCAATGAAAACTCGCCAAGTAAATAAGAAAAAGAAACGTTATAAGGCAGAGTCAGATTGGAAAACTTATTATGGATCTAATGAAGAGTTAAAAAAAGACGTTGAAGAAATTGGTAGTGTTTTCTTTAGAAGAAAAATATTACATTTATGCAAAACAAAAGCCGAGTGTGCTTATTTAGAATTAAAAGAGCAAATTGAAAGAAATGCTTTAATTCGAGATGATTATTATAACGCTTGGATTCAAGTCAAAGTAAGAAAGGCGCACTTAAGAAATTTGTATGAATAATGTAATAGAGTTTCCATTAGATAGAATAAAAAAAGCTAAAGAGGAAAAAGAAACTCGCCTTGGTGCTGCTTCTAAAATAGAAATAGTTGATTCTATGCAATTTAATGTTGCGGCAGATGGAATTGATCAGTTAGTTAAAATATTATTGGAGTGTGGATATGATCCATTATCCAGTAAAGCTATGATTGACGATTTAGCTGTTATTATTAATTGTACTTATGCAATGTTATTAAGACACGATGGTGAATATCATATTTTACAAGACTTTTTGGACGATACAAAAATTTCTTTAGTTGAACTCCAAAAAATGATGGACCATCATAATGAGTTATTTAATAAGCCGGAAGATGACACATGATAGTTTGGAGAATAATTACAGCACCTTTTAGATGGTTAAAAGCTTTGGTGCTATGGAAACTAAAAATTGCGAAGGCTATATGCGTATGGATATCTAATTCGTGGAACACTTATTGGCGAGAAGAATACCAAATCACTATCTATTATCCTGGTGAAAAAGCAACTTTAGCAGATGGTTCAATTGTTGAAAAAGCGCCAGCAGAAAAAACATTTACAGCTAAAAAAATACTAAAGAAAAATCCCAAGCACTTTATGTGGATTGATTTAGATGATAGACATCATGAACTTAAATTCTTAAATCCAGTAGTGTTTCATGTTGTAAAAATATTTTAGGTGTACAAATCGCCAAAAGTGGTGTATAATATATTATAAATTGATTGAATGAGATGACCCATGATTATTATAGATTATAATGCAATTGCAATTGCAAACATTGTTATACAAAAACTCGAAATCAAAGAAGACCTAATACGTCATATGATTTTGAATTCAATTCGAATGTATAACAAAAAATTCAAAGATAAATATGGCCAAGTTGTTATTGCTAATGATACTTCATCTTGGCGTAAAGATATTTTCCCTCAATATAAATACAAACGTAAAGAAGGTAGAGAAGAATCTGAAATTGATTGGGATGAAGCATTTCGTATTATTAATCAAGTCTTTGAAGATTTAGGCGATCATTTTCCGTATATTACAATTCGTGTGCAGAAATGCGAAGCAGACGATATTATTGGTGCGTTGGTAGAACATACACAACAGCTTGGTTGTCATGAAGAAGTATTGATCGTTTCAGCGGATAAAGACTTTATCCAATTGCAAAAATATAATAATGTCCGTCAATTTTCTCCCATGACTAAAAAGTTTGTAGAAGATAAAAATCCAATTGATTATCTTACAAATCATATACTCAAGGGAGATGCTGGCGATGGTGTACCTAATATATTAAGTCCTGATAATACTTTTGTTGATAGTATTCGTCAATCACCAGTTACTCGAAAAAAAGCTTCTATGATTACTGACCTTATAATGGACGCAACCATTTCGTCAGACCAAGAGTTATATCGTAATTATATGCGAAATAAAATGCTAGTTGATTTATCTGAAACTCCGGGATATTTGAAAAAAGAAGCAATAGATAAATATCTAAATCATAAATTAGCACACCCGTCAAAGGTATTGAATTACCTTGTAAAGAATCGTTGTAAACTTTTAATCGAATGCGCAGGAGAATTTTTATAATGTCCTTATACGTTTATGAAGTTTTAGAAAAAGCTGCTGAAGCTAAAACAAAAGAAGAAAAAGTAGAAATATTACAAAAGAATAATTCTCTTGCTTTACGTTCTATATTGCGTGGTGGTATGGATGATACCATTCAATTTATTTTACCAGAAGGTATGCCACCTTATGATGTTGAATTAGCAGAGAGATCTGGTTTTACTCGTGGCGCTATTCAATCTCAATGTAAACGTTTTAAGTTCTTTATTAAAGGTGGAGAAGGTGAAAGGTTAAACACTATTCGAAGAGAAACAATGTTTATTAATATGCTAGAAAGTGTTCATCCAAAAGAAGCTGAATTATTGGTTATGATGAAAGACAAAAAATTAATTAAAAAAACAGGAACTGCTCACTATAAAGGTGTTACTAAAAAGCTGGTCCAGGATGCATTTCCCAATCTTATCAAGGATTGATTTTGTATAAATAAAATTATGAGCATATTATTATACTCATAGGATAGGACCTAGCTTCACTCGAGGCTTAGGTCCTTTTTACTTTCTAATACAGTCACTTCACAGGAGGAAATTTCCAAAACCTTTTCATCAACTCATAGGGAGAAGTATATAATATATGGTAGTTCAAATCGAAAGATTGAAGAAAGATACTAGAGAATTAGAATATTATATGAAACGTTTGGAGAAATCTGGTAATACTCAAAAGGCATTTTATATTCAACGAAAAATGGAGTATTTGCAGAGCAAAATTGATGAGATGAAAGATTATCACTTAAGTCATTAAGGAGGTTAGGAAATATTACTCGTGGAGGGGAGACCCTCCACAGTTTTATCAATCAAATCAATCACTTACGCTGTAACAATTTGTTACAATTTATTTTTTCCTTACAAATCAATCACTTAGAGCCGTTCAAGTTATAACCTATTGATTTGTAAGGAAAAAATATTTTCACAAAACTGTGTACTTTCTCAGATACCTGATGTAGAATATATCTATAAAATGATGAAAGAAAGGGTTTACTGGCGCCACAAGGCTAGAGCTTCAAAGCTACTGCATGACCCTTTCAACTTTTGAGGAATGAATATGTTTATAGTATACAACGTCAATAACCACGCTGATAACACAAAATTTGAAACGAAACGTGGTGCTTCCATTTCTAAATCATCGCTGAATAAAAAATACGATCGAGAATATGCTGTTGCTTCGTTAGAAGAATTTAACAACAATATTGTAACGATGGTTGAAAAAACGAATTTAATGACTGGTAAGAAATTTATGGAGCGTTCAGATACTCCATACTATTGTTCACCTTCCTCTGAAACTTATTGGAGTAGTTAATATAATGAGCCAAGCCACCCTCACTCAAGAAGAACGAGATATGATCTCATCATACATTTACGACGAGTATAAGTCGGTGTATGGCGTTAAGCCACGTTGGATGGACTTCGATGCTATGTCAGACGAAGAGCTGGAAAGAACCGCTGACGATCTCGAAGATCAAGTTATTGAGCAAGAAAAGCAGCGCAAGATAGACGAGCAAATTGCAATCAAGAAATTTAAAAACTTGGTTGCTATGACTATTGGTCTAGGTGCCAATGACGAAGAAACAGCTCTTCGCTGGTTGGTCCAAGACGAAAAATTCTATCACGCTCAAGACGTGGAACATTGGCTTTACAATCACGGTTTGCTGTTTACCGATTACGGTAAAAAGATGCTTGATAGGCTGTGCGACATTGTTAAATTCGAGGAGTGGGAAGATAATGATTAATTTTGACCGCGATAAAATTATTGTATCGAATGGATATATCACTAAAATCTTTGAATCAGAAAAAGCGGCAGAATTGTTTTTTGGAAAAGAAGAATGGAACGCAATAGTTACAGACATCCATTCTCAGTATACTTATAGTAGGATTAAGAATGAAGAATAAAGTTATATTAACCGATTGCGATGGTGTTATCCTTGATTGGGAACACTCTTTCGATCGTTGGATGAAACGCCACGGCTATGAAATCTTTGTAAATGGCGAATATAAAATGGATCTCAAATATGGTCTTGAACGATCTGAAGCAAAAAAGCTTTGCCGGATGTTTAATGAATCGGCAACAATTCGTCGAGTTCCACCTTTTCGAGATGCAATAAAGTATATTAAGAAATTACACGAAGAGCATGGTTATGTTTTTCATGCAATTACATCTTTGAGTGATGATGAATATGCTCAGCACTTAAGAACAAAGAACCTTACGGAATTATTTGGTCCAACTGCATTTGAAACATTTGTTTATTTACCATGTGGTGCTGATAAAGATGAAGCACTTGCTAAATACGAAGGTACTGGTTGCTGGTGGATAGAAGATAAGCCACAAAATGCTGAGTGTGGACTCAGCTTTGGATTGAATGCTGTGCTAATGGCACATAGTCATAATGCTTATACATCGATCCGATCGATGAGTGTTCCACGAGTTCAAAACTGGAAAGAACTTTATCATAGGATAATAGGAGAATAAAATGAAAAAATCTCTATGTGCAATAACATTTTTTAGTGTTGGATTTTTTACTAATTGTGCTTATGCTCAAGAAGAAGTTGCAACAGTTGAAAATGTAAAACCACGATTTGTTACAGTATATCGTCGAGTGTGTGAAGCTGTTCCAAATCAAAATACTATCAGTGACGTTGATCCATTGATAGGCGGTGTTGTTGGAGGAATTGCTGGCCATCAAATTGGTAATGGTTCAGGTCAAACAGCAGCAACAATTATTGGAACTATATTGGGACAAAGAGTTGCTCGTAATATTCAAATGGGTCCACGTTGTTGGGAAGAACCATTCCAAGAACAGCGTGGTTCAGTAGTTACTTTTAGATATAAAGGGCAAATATTTAGTCACACTTTTTTTGAATAAAATGGAAACGTGTTACCAAATATTGTTACTTTAAGAAACAAAACTTTATATATAATATTGTGAATTCGTTGAAGCGTGAAATAGGAAGTTTGGACGGGGGTTCGACTCCCCCCGACTCCACCAAGAACACATTCAGAAGTTGTATCACCTGCGGTAAACAATTTAAAGTGATAATAGATCATCCATCTGTTGTTCACTGTTCTAACGAGTGTGTTGTTGATGGGGTCGTTCTGGATTCGACAGACGACTGAAGGCACGTGGAGGATCGTCAGAGTAGACGTAAAAACTAAACTTAAAATAAACGCAAATGATGACGTTTACGCTCTAGCCGCTTAAGGTTAGATGGGGTTTTGGCGGTTCTTCCTTATTACCAAAAGAATCGTCTTCAGAATTACATTTAAACGTTGTAATATGTCTACGGTAGACATTATTATTAAGCGTGCTGAGCTTTTACCGTAGCTTGGCACATCACAAAGCTTTCAAAAGAAGCGAGGAGAAAAAATGAAACCTTTTGGTTTACGCAAGCGCGATTTGAGTAAGGCTATTGCAGAGGTAGGCATATATGTTGTTATTGCTTGTACTTTGGTAGTTTTACCATTTAGCGTTAACGGACTTATCTAAATTAGGATTGTACATTTGTTGTGATTTGATATATAATAGTTATATTATGAATATTTTTATACTGGACAAAGATCCTGAAATCGCAGCACAATTGCAATGCGATAAGCACGTTGTTAAAATGATAGTGGAGAGCGCGCAAATGCTCTCCACAGCTCATAGAGTTCTCGATGGAACTCCCTCCAAGAAACCCTCTAAATCTGGCAAAACAATGGTAACTCATTACGAGTTAGAAGATTATGAGGCCGACCTTATTTACTACAAAGCAGTGCATGTAAATCATCCTTGTTCTATATGGTGTAGAGAAACAGAAGCCAACTATAGATGGTTATGGACACACCTATATGCATTGACACAAGAATATAATTATCGCTATGGAAAATATCATAAAACTGAAAATGTCCAATGGCCATTACAATCACCACCGTTTAATATTCCAAAAGGTGAATTGACACAATTTCCATTAGCTATGAAATCGAATCCGGAATGTATGTTTCCAGATAACCCTGTAAAATCATATAGAATGTTTTATCAAACTAAACAAAGTAGATTCAAAATGGCTTGGACTAAAAGACCTATGCCTGATTGGTTTACAATAACGGAGGATAGTTGTGCAGCTTAGAGAATTAATTACGATACGAATGGATGAACTTCAGTCATATATGGAAAATAATGACCATATACATAATAAAATGGATGGACTGAAGAAGATATCTATCATCTCAAAATATTGGGGTGTATTGGACGAAGAAACTAGAGACTACGTCCATGCGGCTCAAACAGCCATTGAAGATCAAGTTCCCTGGGATTGCACTGCTAATAGAGCTTCTGAATAATGCCAACATATACTTACGCTTGTAAAGGTTGTAATCACGCATTTGAAAAAATTTTAAAAATTGCTGATAGAAAAGAACCGGAATCTGAACCTTGCCCTGAATGTAATGAAGTAAAAGTTGAACATACTCTTACACCAGTAGCTATGTCATATCAAATGAAAGGTGTAGTAGCTCAAGCTTCTCATGGATGGAACGACGTTTTGCAAAAAATCAAATCGCAATCAGGGAAAAAGAATACTATCAATGTCAAGTAAAACTCTTAAATTAAAATTACAAAACCTATTGCAGTTAGATCCAATTACTGGTAATCAAGAAAGAGTTTTTGATTTATATTCGCAAGGTGTTAACCTTTGTCTTTCTGGTTCTGCAGGATCTGGTAAAACTTTCTTAGCAATATATTTGGCATTAGAAGATATATTGTCTATGGATACTAATTATGAAAAATTAGTAATTGTGCGTTCAGTTGTGCCAACGCGTGATATTGGATTTCTTCCAGGCGATGAAGAAGAAAAATTAGATGCTTATGCTGCTCCATATAAAGCAATACTTTCAGAATTATTTACAGATACTGACGCATATCGAAAATTAAAAAATCAAAATGTGCTTGAATTTACGTCAACTTCTTTTATAAGAGGTATAACTATTTCAAACGCTATTGTAGTTATAGATGAATGTCAAAATTTGAATTTTCACGAATTAGATTCTGTAATTACTCGATTAGGTAATAATACAAAAATGATACTATCAGGCGATTATTATCAATCTGATTTTGATAAAGAAAAAGATAAAGAAGGTATATTAAAATTTTTACAAATCATTGGAAATATGAGTAGATTTGAACATGTTGAATTTAATTGGGAGGACATCGTAAGGTCTGATCTCGTAAGAGAATATATCATGACCAAAGAGATGATTGAGCATGGCAAAATTTAAAAGGTTTGATCCAAGAAATAAAAAAGCAGGTACACATAAAAAAAGAACTAAATATGGTAATATAGATAAAGTAGATAAGAAGAGACGTAAATTAAAGAGTACATAGTGAATGATGTGGAGATTATGGGCTAAAGCACTTGGTGAAAAAGCTTCTGACAATAATATAGAAGCTGATCAAATTGCAATTATTCGCACTACAATTGTTTTAGTTAATTTTATTACATGTTTTTTTATTATGGCAAATATCGTACACAATTGGTAATATTATGTTTGAACACGCAGATTGGAAATTAAATTATAAAGACTTAGAAGCAACTACTGGAGAAAAAGAAAGAACTTATGAAACTCCAGAAGGTAATAAGTATCCTTCAGTAACTACAGTACTGTCAATACTGTCAGAAGATTCCATTCGCGCTTGGCGTAAACGTGTAGGAGAAAAAGAAGCAAATAAAATTTCTCATCAAGCTTCAACTCGTGGAACTGCTGTTCATGCTATTATTGAAAAGTATATTGACAATGTAGAAGATTTTACTGAAGGTTATATGCCTAATGTTGTAGATACTTTTCGATCAGTTCAAAATGTATTGGATACTTATATCGGTAAAGTGTATGCTCAAGAGGTTGCACTTTATTCAGATCATTTACAATTGGCCGGTCGTGTGGATTGTGTCGCAGAATGGAATGGTCAACTTTCTATTATCGATTTTAAAACATCTCGTCGACTTAAGAAAAAGGAAAATATCGAAGGTTATTTTATTCAAGAAGCTGCATATGCTATTATGTGGGAAGAACGAACTGGTATACCAATAACTCAGTTGGTAACATTAATTGCTGTTGATGGCGAATATCCTCAAGTGTTTATTGAACGCAGAGATAATCACACAGAAAAATTGTTATCCACTATAAAAGAATATCAACGAAGAAAATTATTTGGAAGATAATATGGCAGAATTAAGCGATCTAATTAATAGCGGCAAAGATTATTTTCTAGATAAGCCGATTAATAAAGTTTCAGAATTTTATTTGTCGGGTACTATTACATCTCCAGAAGATTATATTGATTGGTTTAATCATATACGAAACGCTGGACCTAATGATATTATTTACCTTAGAATTAATTGTTTTGGTGGCGATCTCTATACGGCAGTACAATTTATAAGAGTTTTACAAGAAACACAAGCTCATGTTGTTGCTTCAGTTGAAGGTGCTTGTATGTCAGCAGCAACAATGATTTTCTTACAAGCAAGTGAATTTGAAATTTCTGGTCATTCATCATTTATGTTTCATAATTATTCTGGTGGAAGCTTTGGTAAAGGTGGAGAAATGATTGACCAATTAACTTATGAAAGAGCGTGGTCTGAAGATTTACTTAAAAACGTATATGCTGATTTTTTAACAGTGAAAGAAATAAATTCAATATTAGATGGAAAAGATGTCTGGATGGATGATATTGAGGTTACTAAAAGATTAGAATCAAAAGCTAAAAAGATACAAAAGCAAATAAAGAAAAAATCTTAAACATAGATTTCATATAAATAGTTGTATGTTAACGTTTAATGAATATCTACAAGAAGGGATTAATGACCCTTCAATTTTTAAAGCAATTTTCTTAGCCGGTGGTCCTGGCTCAGGAAAATCTTTTATGGTTGGAAAAACTGGTCTTACTTCTTTAGGATTCAAATCAATCAATTCAGACTCTGCGTTTGAATTAGCTCTTAAGAATGCTGGGATGAAAATGGACCCAGAAAATATTGCTTCTCCAGAAGCTCAAAAGATAAGACAAAAAGCAAAAGAACTAACCAATAAGCAAGTTGAATTAGCTTTAAAAGGAAGACTTGGTTTAGTTATTGATGGCACTGGAAAGGATTATGCGAAGATTGCTAAATTTGCTAATAACTTAAAGAAGCTTGGTTATGACGTTGGAATGATTTTTGTAAACACTGATTTGACTACTGCTTTAACTAGAAATCAAAAACGATCTAGAAGTTTACCAGATGGTATGGTAAAAACTATGTGGAAAGATGTTCAAAATAATATAGGTAAATTTCAAAACCTATTTGGCGACATGATGATTATTGTTGATAACTCTGAAGGATCGAATTACGAAGGCGCATCTACAAGCGCGTATAAAAGGATAAAACGTTGGTCAACACAAGTACCTGTTAATAAGCCACAAGTAAAAGCTTGGATGGCTGCTCAAAGGAGTTAATAATGGACGATATATTTGATTTTGGCTTTACGGCCGTTGACGAGACAGAACTTGAAGCAGTACAACAAGCCACTACACAAGCAACAACTGCAGCATCAAGCGCAGATCAATTACAAGCAAAGATTGATAAACTATATAATTCAATCACTCCACTTCTTACCAATCTAAAAAAGAATCCAGAAAAGGAATATATACTTTGGCCGAATCGTTTAGAAAAGGTCGAACAATTTGAAACACATTTACAAAAAATTTATATGGAATAATTATGAATAGTTATGACGGCT
>Ga0255761_10000127_pt1 | contig 66529 bp, 48 predicted proteins | sample 071ome_29_FD_179961 | JGI IMG/M metagenome (GOLD analysis project Ga0255761, IMG submission 179961) | Coastal salt marsh microbial communities from the Groves Creek Marsh, Skidaway Island, Georgia - 071407BT metaG (version 2) | ecosystem: Environmental > Aquatic > Marine > Intertidal zone >... | reverse complement strand
AAATTATATGCATTCTATTAACAAGCTATTAACTGTTGTAATAATCACACTTGTTCTCTCTATATCTGCCTCAATTTCATCACCTATTTCTATTGATAGTTACGATGAAGAGATAAAAATAGTCATGGAGCGTTATGATTATACCTTTACTTTAGAAAATGGTACTTCTTTTGTTAATGATATCACACTTTATACCGGAGTAGCATATTTATTTAACGCTACCTCCCTCGATCGAACTCACGGTATTTCTTTTGGTAATGGTAACTCTCTGGATCCAGATGGAGGAGAATATGAAACTTTGATCATCACATTCCAAAATGAAGACATAATCAATTACTCTTGTATGCATTATTGTGGTAGTGGTCATAGTTCCATGGGTGGTAGTATCACGATACTAAATAATCCAAACAATAACTCCACAACTGAAACAACCAAAGTATCAAATACCACTACTGACACAACCGTTGTTTCAAATACAACCACCATCATCGAACGAGAAACAACTACTATTATTGAAAAAGAAAAAGTTACTGAGAAAATAACCCTAACTGAAACAGAAATAGTTACTGAAGTTAGCAACAACACCATCACTCAGGTTGAGTCTATCACCGAAACAATTGTGTCGAACGTAACCACTACTGTAGTAGAACAAGCAAATTCAATTGGTTTTCTAATCGTAATAAATTCAATTTTCATATCGATATATCTACTTAATAAGAAAGTTGAGAGAATCCGTTAATGTCGCGGAGAAAATCATCGATATTATTATAGATAATAAATCTCATTTTGGGGTTTTAACTTCATATTCTCTCAATAACATTAGAAATTCATAGTTAATCATATTTATTGTTTGATGGTATCAATATGAGTTTTAATTTTTTTAATTGTTCCAGAAACTAATCTCGTTTCCACTTTCCACGAATTATCATTCAATAATGCGATTGCTGCTTCAACAGTTTCTCTCATTAGATGATTTGTTTTGATAATAATCAAATTATTTTTGAAGTCAATACCATATATCGCCGCTTTAGCTACACCAATCTGGCCATCAATTAAACTAATTTTATTTTTACATTCATTAATTATTTTTCTAATATCAGGCTTTTCACCTAAAATTTCAATTAAAATATATCTTTTCCTTTCATTATTTACTACCATCTAACTCAACTCCAGGGAAAGGTATTTTTCCTTCTATTTTTTTCATGTTTTGTTTAATCCTATCACTAATTATTGATGTTGCCGCACTATTACCTGAAATCTCTAATAATCTGCCAACTGCAATTAATGCTTTATCCGATCTCAATTCTTCTATGTTTGTTGGTAAATTTGTTAAATGAAATGATAATTTCTGTACTTTCATGCTTTTTAATATTCTCATTAATGGTCTAACTTTATTGGCAAAATATTTATTTTGAAAATTAGAAAGGTCAATTTCTAATATTTTTCCATTTTCCAACACCCTATTAGCATATCTTTTATTAAAAACAGACAATCCTAAAGATGGATTTATTCTAATCATATCTACTCGGTTATCTCTAGCTAATAATGCGGCTGTCTTAGCATTTAATGGTACGCCTGCTATTATATGATATTTTTTTCTATATTTCTGTAAGGTCTTTTTGATTTCCATATCATTATCTGATATTATGGTTTTTCTATAAAATGTCTGATAATATGTTTCTCCTAATTCCAGGTTTTTGATTTCATCATCATTAATTTCAATTAAAAATGAATTTATTCCTCTGAAATGTAAATATTCTTCATTCTTTTTTGAATTTATATCTTTTAACGAACCAAAATAAGAAGTCACCATTTAATTAATCCACTCATTTAATTTGAAAAGATTTTCAATTTTATCATAGTTATTTTCATTCTTATTATATGTATTATAAGAGATCTCAATTTTTAATACATCATTTCCCTCATCAAAGATTATTTCATTATTATAAAGATCAAATTTATTCAACCTAAAATATATTTTTTTTTCATCTAAATCAATTAATTTTTTTAGCTTACCCTTTACCTTTAATTTTTCAGTTTTACTCATATTTTTACCAATGTCTTTCATAATTTGATTAACTTCGTCGTAATTTTCTGTTTCATAATTCATTATACTAAATTTATCTCCAAATTGAGAAAATGATTTAATATGGGTGAAATTGTCATTACTAATCTCAAATGGTAGTATGTTTTTAATTATTTGTTCTACTCTATCTACCTCTTCAGTCATGTAACCGAATACAGTTAAAGATATATTTGTAATTTTCAACATACAAATTCACTTATAATGATTTTAATTTATTTATTTCTATTACCATGAGCATTACGTGATGGTCTCGCTTTTTCAGCACCAATTCCTCTATTCCTCAATCCTCTAGCCTTCTTACCAGATGAAGTTAAACCTCTGAAAACTCTTCTTCTTTGATTTTTAGATCTAATCCACCCTATATTTTTATCATTGTAAATTGAGGGATGTGTTGGATCTACTAATATTACTTCAAACCATTTAGTTCTACCATCTTGTCCTACCCAATAAGATCCTAAAACTTCCAAGTTAGTATATTTCCTCGCAGTTCTTGACTCTGCAATCCATTTTAAATTTCTTCCTGATGTGATGTCTGAAGTTGCAAGGTTTTTACCAGTTCTACCTCTATTTGGTCTACTCATTCTTCGTGATCCTCTTCTAACTCGAGTTCTTACCACTACAAAACCTTGTTTCGCTCTGTAACCTAGTAATCTTGCTCTATCAATACGTGTTGGTCTTCTAACTCTGACAGATGTGTTTTCTCTTCTCCATTCCATCATTCGTTCTCTTCTTAATTCTCTAAATTCTTCAGAATTTCTATCTCTCCAGAAATCTCTTACATTTTTATATAGATTCACTTCAATCACTTAGAGTCTCATTTTCGTCATCGACTCTAACTATTCTAAAATATCTATTTAAAAAAGATTGTTGATAGGTTACACTTATCAATCTTATCTAAGTTATAAATTAAATATCAAAATCAGATAAATACACAGTTTGAATGCATTATCTAACGAATTAGTTTAAAATTTAGTTTGTTTAATAATATCTATGGCGCCGGAAGATACTACTGACATTGAGTTTAAATTTATTGAAAGTGAAGAGTTGGCGAAAGTTGATTATATCGTTGATCAACAATATGAACAGTTAAAAAAAGAGGATCATCAAATTTGGAGAGAATTATATGATCGACAAATGAAAATATTAAAACATCGAGCTGCACCTAATTTTTTCAATAACATGAATGAGCTTGAAATCGCAAAAGAGGGTATTCCAAATTATAATCATCTTTCTGATTTCTTAAAAGAAAAAACAGGTTGGACTTTAGTTCCAGTACCAGGTTTGATCCCCGGTAAATACTTTTTCCAACATTTGGCCGAAAAAAGATTTCCAGTAACTAATTGGATACGATCACGCAATCAAATGGATTATATCGTAGAACCAGACGCATTTCATGATGTTTATGCTCATGTTCCTATGATTGCTCAACAAGATTTTAGTGATTATTTACAACATTATGGTATTGAAGCACTAAAGGCACTTAAAATTTCTGAAAAAAAAGGAGTTGATGTTTTAGAACGCTTAGCAAGAGTTTATTGGTTTACTGTAGAATTTGGATTAATAAATACCAAAGATGGTTTAAGAATATATGGTGCTGGTATCCAATCTTCAAAAACTGAAAGTATATACTCTTTAGAGTCGAATATTCCTACGCGTATTGATTTTGAATTAGAAAGAGTTGCAAGAACTCAATATGATTTTAGTAATCTGCAAAAAAATTATTTCCCTGTAAATAGTTATGAAGATTTATTATACGAGACAAGATCTAGTGCTTTAGAGGAAATGTATAAGAAAATAATCGAAAATCAGCAAGATTATACTCATGAGACTCATTTGTCATCCGATAAAATTATTCAACCTAATCCCGTTGTAAATCCTAAGCAACATTTCTATTAAATTTATAAAAATATAGAATTTTCTAAATAATTTTTTCAAATATATTTCAAAATATATTAAAAATGAGCTATATTAAACAATATATGAAGTTACAATTTTTAGGGACTGGGAATGCATTTTCTCAGAGTGGTGATAAACCAAGTTGTACTTTAATTAGCTATCAAAAATATAATATCCTTTTAGATTGTGGGCCATCTATATTGCAAGCTTTGTATGAAAACAAAATTCAACCTTCTGAAATAACGCATATTTACATTTCTCATTTACATCCGGATCATTATATTGGGTTGGCATTTCTTTATCTCGATAACTTTTACATAACAAAAAGAAAGTCTAAAATTATTATCTATTGTCCTTTACAAACAAAATCCAAGTTACAATCATTGATTGATTTACTTTATGACAATGATGAAATTGATACTACGTTGTTAAATGATATATATGATTTTGTAGAAATCGATAATGAGGCTTCCATAAATACATCTTTTGGAATAATGAAAACGATCCCCTCTAAACATTTAGATGACTCAAGAATTGTCATTTTAACTATAGATAATCATACAATTGGGTATTCTGGTGATACTGAATTTGACTCAAATTTAACACAACTACTACTTGATAATTGTAATTTAATCATACATGAAGCAACAACATTTGATAAAAAAATTGTTGGACACACTAATTTGAAAGAACTATTAACTTTGGAACCAAACAATGATCAATTAATATTTATTACTCATCACGATGATACCGTCATATCTGAATTTAATGAATATAATACTAACCCTAATTTTATTCTTGTAAAAGATAATTTTATTTTCGAAATAGAATAAGTCTCGAGAATAATCAATAATAAAAGACTTTATTCACATTTAAAACTCATAAAATCATAAATGTAAAATAAAATAATAATAAATTAGATTAAATGTTTGATTATTCACAAAAAGTAGTTATCATAACAGGTGGTAAAGGATTCTTAGGATCATATTTGGTACGAAAATACTCTGATTTAGGTGCAATTGTCAATGTAATTGATAACCAAGTTAATTCAGAAGATATTGAAACTAATGAAGATAATATTTATTATTATAAATGTGACCTAAATGAAGAAAAATATGTAGAAAATACCATTAAGGAAATTGAAAGTAAATTCAATAAAATAGACATATTAGTTAATATTGCAGGTGGTTTTACTATGTCCCCTAAAACTCATGAAATAAAATTAGATGATCTATATCAAATGTTAGATATGAATTTTGTTTCTATGTTTAATTCTACTAAATTTTCATTACCATCAATGTTAAAACATCAATCTGGTAAAATTGTCAATATCGGCGCAAAGGCCGCTCTAAGTGGTGCAAGTAATATGGGCCCATATGTAGCAAGTAAAAGTATGGTTTTAAATTATACCCAAACTATAGCTGAAGAATATATTGACTCTAATATAAATGTTAATTGTGTTTTACCTGGTACAATCGATACACCTCGGAATCGAAATGATATGCCTAATGCAAATCATAACTCATGGGTTCCTATTGAAGATATATCCAATTTAATTTTATTTTTAACCTCAGAATTTTCCTCATCAATATCAGGAGCGCTTATTCCAATATATGGTAAAACATTATAGTTTAATCAATACTAATTTTTTTTCCTTTATGGTATACTATAATTATCATTATTAATGATATACTATATGGCAAACCGTAAGGCAATCGTATTATTTGTTATTCTTGGTTCCTTATTAATTGCAATAAATTTTAGTTATCTACTTCCTTTCTCAACCGATCTAACAACATTTAATGATGGATATGAACTAAATAATGCATTTCCAGAATTAACCTTTAATCATGCAGTCGATATCCAAAATGATGGTTACTCTGATAATTTATACATTGTAGAACAAGTAGGAATAATCTGGAAAATATCTACTTCAATGGATAACCCACAAAAAATAGAATTTTTTAATATAAGTGATACAGTAAGATGTTGTGGTGAAACTGGCTTACTTGGATTGGCATTTGATCCAAATTTCATAAATAATGGATATTTTTATGTGGATTATACTATCGATAATCCTTTAACAACAAGGATTTCGAGATTTACTATATCTAACAATTCTTACATAGATTATAATTCAGAATTAATAATCTTGGAAGTACTTCAACCATATTCCAATCATAACGCTGGTTCAATCGCATTTGGAAATGATGAGATGTTATATATCACATTAGGTGATGGTGGAAGTGCAAATGATCCTCAAGGCAATAGTCAAAATTTGCAATCATTATTAGGTTCAATCTTAAGAATTAATGTATCTAACAGTACTATAGAAAATCCATATTCCATACCGTCTGATAATCCATTTATCAATGATCAAAATGTAAAGAGTGAAATTTGGGCATATGGTTTAAGAAATCCTTGGAAAATATCATTTGATTACCAATCAGATACATTGTGGGCAGGTGATGTTGGACAAAACACATATGAAGAAATTAACATTATACAAAAAGGAGGAAATTATGGTTGGAATGCAATGGAAGGCAATCAATGTTTTCAAAATCAACAAGATTGTAGCCCTGATGAATTTATACCACCTATTTTTCAGTACGGGCGAGATAAAGGAAAATCTATCACTGGGGGTGTTGTGTATCGTGGTTTACTCAATCCTAATCTATATGGCCACTATATATTTGCAGATTATGTTACAGGAAGATTTTGGTTTATGGATACTACAAATATCCAAGATAATACTTCAATTGAAGGAGTTGAATTCATGAAATATAATATGTATATTTCATCATTTGGGGTCGACATAGATGGTGAATTATATGTCGCACAATATGATTATAATGGAGAAGGTCAAATATTTAATATCAATGCTATCTAATTTCGGCGCATCTATCTATTTATTAATGCGCAAATAAAACGCGAAACATGAAAAGTTTAGTTGTCTCTGATTTAAAAAAATCATTTGGTGAAACTCCAATTCTTAAAGGAATAAATTTAGAAATGAATGAAGGTGATTTCTGGGCTCTTATGGGTGCATCAGGATCGGGGAAATCGACTCTCCTAAATATTATAGGCGCTTTAATTGACGCATCCAGTGGTAAAATAACAATTGATAATAATCCCTTACACGACTTAAACGATAATGAATTAACACAAATGCGACGGGACCATATTGGTTGGGTCTTTCAAGATTTCCTTTTAATCCCTGAACTTACTGCTAAAGAAAATGTACTAATTGCTTTAGACCTTGCAGGTAAAAAAGGAGAAGAATTTGAGAATAAAGCAATTTCATTATTAAAGTTAGTAGGCTTAGAAGAAAGAATAGACCATTTTCCAGAACAATTATCTGGAGGGCAACAACAAAGAGTTGCCTTGGCAAGAGCTTTAGTAAATGATCCAACCATCATACTTGCAGATGAACCGACCGGTAATTTAGATACAAAAACAGGAGAAAAGATAATTTCTATTTTTAAAGAGCTAGCCTCTGATGGTAAAATTGTACTAATGGTTACACATGATGTAAAATTAGCTCATGCCGCAAATAAAGTATTTGTATTAAAAAATGGGCAGATCAATGAAGAAATAGAAGGAAAGGAGGAAATAATATGAAGTTACCACCAATTAAAGATAATCTCATTCAGTTATCAAAAACAATTTTCCGAACTAGAAGACGTGCCTTCGCATTAATTTCAGGTATTATTTTAGCTACAATGATATTGAGTGGTATTGTACTATACTCTTCAGTGCTCGATCAAAATGCATTTAGGAGTATTGTAGGTGAGACTGATTATGAATTGAAATTTGATAAAACTAATAATGAAAATTTCGATATATTGAATGATATTGGTAGCCAAATTTTGGCAGACTCTGAAATTGATGGTCAAATAGATGATTATACTGTTGTTGCAGGTCGTTTTGGTAGTAATAGTGGAACTGATTTTGATATAAATTTACAATTAACTAATAACAGTGATTATGTGAACCGTAATAGTCGATTAAATTCACCATTCAGGCCTCTATTTGTTGATGAAAGATTTTTTACTTCTACAATCGGAAATAGTTCACTTAACAAAATTTTGTATGAAGGTGAATTCAGGCTTCCTAATGCGAATGAAATAATAATTCCCTCTCCTGTTGCAACTGAAATGGGGCTTGTTCCCGGAGATATCATTAATCGTTTAAATATCTCCTTAGCAACTCAAATAGATAATCAAAGGCAATTAAAAGAGAATAGTATAACAAATGTTACAGTAATAGGGGTGTATGATCAAGCAGTATGTGATTTTTGTGAATTTTTTGATGGACCAATATTAGATTATACAAATATAATTCTTAATTATGATACTCTCGATGATTTATATCGTAATGTAAATGATTTAATGTTGGAGACTGGTAATTTTGAATTATTATTATCAATAGATGAAACCAAATTTTCAGTTACCGATCCGGACAATTTCGTAGAAGAATTAAATACTTTATTGAATAAAATTTCAGAAAAATTTGGTGAAGATGACCTCATAGGTACTAACTTCATTGAAGGTGCAATACAAGGATTTACATTTTTATCAATTTTTATATCTGTAACATATGTTGTGATTTCAATACCTGTAATTTTCCTATCATTATATGTATTGACATACGGAATAACTGTCAGTTTAGAAGAGCGAAGAAAAGAAATTGCAATTAAAAAAGTTCAAGGTGGGTCTGCATCACAGATTTTTAGAGAAATTCGTAATGAAACTCTATTAATTTATGTCATTGGCATTATATTAGGGTATATTTTAGCAAACTTTGTTCCATTTATATTAACGGGTTCAACTGGATTTTTTGAATTTAATTTTGGTACAGTATCTGAATTCATATCATATGTAGAATTCAATTTAACGTCTTTATTACTTTCTACTGCAATAGTTGGTTTAATTTTGATCTTTGTAATCAATAGACAGGGTCAATCTTTCATCAAAGAACAAATTTCATCTGCAATTAATAGTAAAAGAGAAACTGATTATGGATTTTTAAGATCGACAAATTTGGATATTATCTTTTTCATAATTGGATTTATTGGTTTTGGCATAAGCTTCACAGAACAAATACTAAGAATCGATTTAGATGGTGGAATTACTTTAGTATTGATAAATATAGTTACACCTTTCTTAATATGGATTGGAGGTGCTTTCATAGGCTCACGTATAGTTAAAATTGTTCCACAATTTTTAGAACCAATATATCTGAGAATTTATATTCTAAAAGACATCGCTAGAATGTTAAAAGCAGGTTTACGAAGACGTGGAGATATAAATAAATTAGCAATAGTCATAGTTCTCTCATTAGCTATATCATCATTAGCAGTAATTCAAGGTTTTACCGATGAATATCAAATTAATCGAGACTTAGAATACCGTGTAGGATCAGATTATAAAATTACTACATCTACCGCAACGAATATTTCTTCAATTCTGAATGATATTGAGGGTCTTCAAAATATGCAAGCTTTACCCACAATATCTGGGCGTATTTTATCAAGTGATATATCTATAGTAGGTATTGATCCGCAAAAAGAAATTGAAGCATTGAATAACCAAAAACCAATACTGAATTGGCATTCAGATACATTTCTTGATGCAAATAATCAAATGCAAAATGCAGAAACAGCTTTAGAAATATTATCGAACTCTGAAAATGGCATTTTTCTTAGTAATGACTTATTTTCTGTTTTAAGCAAAAATGTTGGTGATGTAATTAATATTGCAGTACGTTTAGATAATCCAACAATTAATTCCTCTGAGGTAATCTTTCAAGACGTAAAAATATTAGGTATTATAAATCACATGCCAGGAGGGCTATCAGGTCACTCATTAACTTCTCATAATTTATTGTATGATTTTGTTAATGCCTCAATTGAAGATGATGATTACCGAAAAGATTTGATTTCTGCGAATGAAATTTTTGCTTCACAATACCAAATTGATATGATCAATGATAATCCTACGATAAGTGAAATCTTAGAGAAAAAGGAAGAATTTTTGAATGTTACAGGTGTCACTGCTGTATCATCATTGAATGAAGAATTAAATCAAGTTACAGAAGATGGTTTTGGATTTGGAGTAAGTGGATTACTTACTTTAGCTGCATCTGTGTCTTTAGTAGCTACCTTTGTTTCAAGTTTTGCTTTTTCATCAATTATAATGGAACGAAGGAAAAAAGAGTTCGCAGTTTTGAGAGCAATTGGTGCCCGAAAGTCTCAAATATATAAAATGGCTCTTGCAGAAAATTTCCTGATGATGCTTATAGGTGTAATTTGGGGTACATTCATTGGTATTGCAGTTGCAGTAATATTTAATGGGTTCTTTTCATTTGTTACTGCTGGGCTTTTAAATCAGCTTACAGTTGACCGATTAATTATATTCCCATGGCAAGATCTAATAATATTTGGTACTATAACTATCGTGGGTATGATGACCGCCACCGTCTTATCCATTAGAAATTCAGTTAATGCTGATTTAACCGTGGCAACTAAAGATGATTAAGGAGACGATATATATGGAAAACATGCTTTATAATTACACAAATGAAGAATTAATGGAACAAGGAGAGTTTCAAGTTTTTGGTCGAGGTATTTATACTATTTACGAGGTAGGTGGTGATACTCCAAATGTAGTCGCCTTAAAAGGATTAAATTTTGAGATAAAACGAGGAGAATTTGTTTCTGCATTAGGCCCCTCAGGTTCAGGCAAATCCTCATTAATGAGGTGCATAGGCGGATTACAAAAACCAAATGCAGGGTCCATTAAATATGGAAACTTAGACATTACGAAGTTAAAGGAAGAGGAATTGGTTTCTATTCGACGAAATTCAGTAGGATTTGTATTTCAATCCCCTACTTTAATTCAGCATTTATCTGCAAAGGATAATGTTATCAACACTTTAAGATATTCTGGTAATAGTTTAACTGATGCCAAAAAAAGAACAAATGAATTACTTAATTTACTTGGTATTTCACATAGAGGGCAAGCATTACCAAACAAGCTCTCAGGTGGAGAACGACAAAGGGTAGGGATCGCCGTAGCGTTAGCAAATAACCCCTCTCTTATTCTTGCAGATGAGCCCACTGGCAATTTAGATCATGAAAATACCGCTAATGTGATGGGATTATTCCAAGATCTCCATAATGATTTAGACACTTCTTTTCTAATTGTTACACATAGTAAATATGTATCTACATTTGCAGATCGTAATTTAGAATTAATGGATGGTATCTTTTTGGGGCAACATACAGGTAATATCAATTTGGACTCATTAGAAAGTAGTAGACAAATTTTGATTGGGAATGATGGTAGACTCAATTTACCACCTGAGTTAATTGGTTTAATTGATGAATATGGGTCTGCATGGAATTTAGACTATATAGAAGATAATGAAATACCTGAAATTAAATTAACTCCTGTAAATAAAAATGAAAAAGAAATTAATAATTTTACAACATGCCCATTATGTTCGACTAATCTTCAACCAAATCAGGCTTATTGTACAAACTGCGGTGCACAATTGATTAATTAATTATTATGATTATTCTTTTTTAAATTTTAAATTACTTTTTAATTTCTATGTATATTTAGTTCGGAACAATCTCGGTAGAATTCCAATAAAGGATACTGTTACAATGTACCAAATAAATTTATGACTGACACTTTCTACTTCAGTTGTTTCCACAATAGTTGAATTATTTTCTGTGGTAATTATCGAAGTGCTCTCACTAGTACTTCTTTCACCAATAAAAAATTCATATACATACGTTGCAAAATTTTCGGATTGATCATTCACAGTTATTTCAAGATAGTATGCTTTTCCTTCACTTATTTCTCCGAACACACTTAAGCTAATTAGAGCTCTGAATATTCCAGTTTTACTATTATATGATACTCTGGTGTCAACTAATTCCTCACCATCAATTGATAAAACTACATCACTTTTTGTGATTTCGTCCAAAACATCTTCAACTATGAATTCAATTATTACTGAACTACTCTCTTGATAAATTGTACCATTAGGGTAGTCCTCTGTAAATGATACTACTGGAGCGGTGTTATCAATAAATTTTTCATTAAAAGAAATATAATCTCCACCATATTCTACAACCACATCATAATTTCCATCTCTTTCACCAACATCATATTCAAATGAATATATTCCGTTTTCGCTAACACTTACTTCAATAAATGTTTTATCAATATTTAACGTAGGTCTCAAATAAACTAACGGTTCTTCACTTGAAGTAGTTCCACCTTCTGAGCTTAACATAAAGGAACCTGTTATTTTATTATCAATAAAATTATCTGATTGTTTGATAATTTTATTTTCTCTTGAAAACCAATCCCACATTTGATTTGATAACAACGCATCATTCATCTGCCCTTGTACATTGGCACTATATTCTCCTCTTACTCCAGCATTATCCATCCAAAAGTTAGAACTAGCTACCAAAACATCTCCACCTGTATTTGAAGTATAAATTGCACCTGAAATTCTTCCTTTGGAGTCCATTGTATAAGGAATTGCATTCCCCTCAATCTCCAAATAATTTCCAAAATGAGTTAATTTGGTAACGCCTTTTACTAAAGATGTTTTATTTTTTGTCGGGATATATAATGCATTAGATGGCGTTTCTAATGGTTCACTCACGGCTTTTATATCAAATTTGGATAGTAGTTTATTTACTGCCGTCGCATTAACATTAGCTACACCCTCAGTTCCTAATACTCCATTAAACACAAACATAAGATCATTTCCATTTTCAACAAATTCATGTATCGCATCTATCTCATCTTGTGATATGAAATTTTCAACTTGGAAAATTCCTGCCTCCAAATCAAAGTATAAATCTTCATTAGTAATTGCATTTAAAGAATCTGGCATCCATAACATGTCATAGTTTTTTAATAACTCAGGTGTTATTCTTTCATTAATTTCATCTACTTGCCATCCTTTCTTCATTGCTACATTTATCACTTCACCAGTATTTGTACCATCTTTAACATTGCCCATAGTGAAGTCCCAGAATGTGTGAAATCTATCAAATGCTATTTTACCTTTAAACGATTCTCCAACAGTTATGGTTAAAGATGCTGTAACGTTATCATTTCCATTAAATGCTGTAAAGGTTCCAGTTATGACTGAATTTTCCTCTATACCATTAGTATCTACTTTTATTTTAATATATTGCGAGTAATCTGAAGTTAATTCATCAACTGAAGCGATACCTTCTAATCCTCCACCAAATGAAAATGTAGTTTCTAAAGGATGAGAGGATATCATTGTATATGTCACATCAGTTATTGCATTTTGTGGGATATATTCTATTAACCCAACGGGCCCAACTTTTGGCGTTAATTCAACTATTCTTGGTGTATTATCATCACTTAATTCCAAGTTATTAATTAAATTTAATGAATTTTGAACATTAGGTAATCCAAAACCCTCGGAATTAATATTATTAGTAATTGGAGTTGCTCCTCTCATCAGTGCAGCCTTTAATAGTCCGGGATTGGTATTATAACCTTGAGCCTTAAGTGCTGATAATAATGTCGCTAATGCACCTGCGGTAGTTGGTGCTGAAAATGAAGTACCATCTATGTATACCATTCCACTGCCATCACTTGCCCCTAAAGTTTGAACTGCAATTACATCTTGACCAGGCGCAATCACATCAGGTTTTTGATTAAATCCATAACCAGGTCCAATAGACGAAAATCTTGCTTTTTGGTCTGAATATGTAGAGGCAGCAACACTTATTCCCCAAACTGTATTTCCGTAAGCCGCGTATATGCTTCTATCTCCTTCTTCTCCATTATTTCCTGCAGATCCGACTAATGTGATGTTCAAATCATCTAATTGTGCCACAAAACGATTAAACAATTCATTAGTTCTAGCACCACTACCCAATGAAGTATTAACAATGTCTATTGTCGCATTATTCTCAAAAATTATTTCAAAAGCATCCAATTGATCATAATAAATCACTCCTTGACCATCAATTTCACCACAACCTGCTTCTATGGAAAATATTTTTGCACCTGGTGCTGTGCCTACTGCATCTTCATAACCAGAAACTGCTCTTGCAGCTACAGATCCTGCTACCGGTGTACCATGATCTTTACATGGAGAGCTGTCATCTGGTGATATATCAAATGCTGCCTGCTTAGAAGATGCTAAGGCTGGGTGAGTAAAATCTACTCCATTATCAAGGACTGCTACGACTACTCCAGTACCATTATATCCTGCATCCCAGAGTGATTTCACATTCAATTTGTCTATATCTGCTGCACTATCAATACTCAAAGATCCTTTATTGATCATTCTTTGATCATAAACTTGATTGATTTGTTTTGTTAAAAATAATTCAGACGGATAAATCTCTCTGAATTGTTTATTCAACTCTACATATTTTTCATGGTTCAAATCTATTTTAATAGCCTTAATGTTCCTATAAATTTTATTGATATTCTCGATATTACTCAAAAGTTCAAATTCTTGATCATTTTCTGCAAAAATTACATATTCTCCATCTTTAAAATTCAAAGTAATATCATTTTTATCTAAAAGGTCTAAATTTTGAGTTAGAATTTCTTCTATTTTAGTCTCATTTTTGTCATTTTCCAATCCATTCATTGAGGATAATGAAAATATTAATAGTAATATTGTTAAAAAAGAATATATTTTTTTCATAATTTCATCTCTTGTATTTCCAAATATAAGGCCTAAAATAAAAATATTATTTCTGAAAAATATATAATATCTTTTTCTTATTATTTTCCAATTTAATTAAATATTGAATATATTTATTTTTGTAATTTTAATAATAGTTAAGAAACTCGTTGTATATTTATTATTATGGATAATATAGAATCTATAATTTTAGGTGGAGGCTGTTTCTGGTGTATTGAAGAAATTTATAATCAATTAAATGGTGTAAATAACGCTATATCTGGTTATGCAGGTGGATTTGTCACTTATCCTGATTACAAATTAATTTGTAATTCAGAAACTGGACATGCTGAAGTTGTGAAAGTGGAATTTGACTCATCGATAATTAGTCTCAAACAGATATTGTACATATTTTTTGTAATGCATGACCCAACAACAATTGATCGACAAGGAAATGATGTCGGTCCACAATATAGGTCAATAATATTTTATAATTCAGAAAAACAAAAAGATACTATTTACGAAACGATGAATGAAATTACAGATAAAAAAATTTGGGCTAATAAATTAGTAACTCAAATAATAGAATATGATGAAAATACTGCAGCTAAATTTTGGATTGCAGAAGAATATCATCAAAAATATTTTCAAAAAAATCCCACTCAAGGTTATTGTCAGGTAGTAATTAATCCAAAAATCAATAAATTTAGAAAAGAATTCTTTCAACTTTTGAAAAATTAAAATTTAAAGGTGCCTTCTAATGTCAATAGAATATTATGATTTTGTTATAATCGGTGGAGGAATGTCTGGTTTATCATTGACAAAAGAAATAATATCATCTGGTTTAACAAAAAATAAAAAATTGTTAATCATAGAAAAACGAGATAATTATTATCGTGACAAAATATGGTCTTTTTGGAATATAATGGACTTTAACTATGAAAAAATTAAGTTTAATTCATGGTCATCATTTTCTATTTCTAATATTGATAAATCATTATCACTTGAAGATACTTATGATTACATCTCTATTGACTCTAATTTATTTTATTTAGAGATATTAGACATGATCGAAAATGATAATAATTCAATGATGTTGCTCAATACTAAAGTAAATACAATTAATCAAGATGACCTTTCCACATCTATTGAATTATCAAATGGTTCCATGATAAAAGCTAAATATGTTTTTGATTCATCATATGACATAAAATCACATGAATTGGGTCCCTATGACCTTTATCAACATTTCAAAGGAGTTGAAATCGAAACTTCTAAAGATCTATTTAATCCCAATAAGTTCACTCTAATGGATTTTAATACATCGCAAAAAGATGGCTTACATTTCATATATATCTTACCTCTAAGCAAAACAAAAGCCTTAGTTGAAGCTACCTGGTTTTCTAAAAATATTCTATCAGATGATATTTATCAATCCTATATTGATAATTATCTTGAATATTTAGGTATCTATGACTATAATACTGTCTATGAAGAATTTGGAGTAATTCCTATGTTTATAACATCATCAAATTCCAATAAACATACAGATAATATTTTCAACATAGGTACTAAAGGAGGTCTGACAAGATCAAGCACAGGTTATACTTTCTTAAATTCACAAATACATTCGAGACATATAGTATCTTCATTACTTAATAAAAATAAAATCACAACTAATATAATTACAAAAAGGTCAAGGTTTATGGATACTATATTATTGCGCATTTTATCAAAATACCCACATTTAGGTCCAACAATATTTGTTGAGTTGTTCAGACGAAATAAACCAAAAAGAGTTATTCATTTCCTCTCGGGTACTAGTTCCATGTTGGAAGATTTACAAATAATGCTCAAAATTCCACATATATTATATTTTACTAAAGAAGCGATAAACGAAATCTTTCAAAGAATTCTATCTTTAAGAAGGTCTTAGTATTGATTTATTTTTTAGAAGTAGCTTTAATAGATTCTTTATTCAAATATTATTTTAATCTACAAAAATTAGTATAGATGTAAAGAATGAAAAGTTATATCACAATGTGTACAATTTTGATATTAATACTTTCTATATTATCTCCAACCAATGTATTTACTACAAACACTGAAATTAATTACGATCCAAAAGAATCATATGATCTTCCGTCAAAAATGTACAAAAAAGGATATTATTTTGTTCATAGTGGAGAAACAATTTTGCAATCTGAAATTATACAAACTTTTTCTTCAATAGATTATGATTTGATATATATGGCCGATAATTTTCAAACTAAGACACAATTATACCCTAATCAAATGGTTAAACTAGATTTAAGTATTAATGATAATTTGGCTCCGATATCTCAATCATCCACTTCTAATGACATCATCGATGTAAATTCCGCATGGCAACTCGGATTTAATGGTAGTAATACGGTCATCGCCATTGTAGACACTGGAGTTAAGACAGATCATCCTGCGTTACAAAATAAACTTATTGCCGAAAAATCATTTCACAAAAAACAATATGGATTTGAATATGATTTAGGTCCAGAAGATATTCATGGGCATGGTACCTCTGTGGCATCTGCGGCTTTAGGATATGATCTCTCTACCAATTATACTTCGCCAGGTTTTGGCGCAAAATTAGTGAGTGCACGTATTGGATTGGAAAATGGGTACTCTACCACTGCCAGTGTCGTGGCAGCATTAGATTGGGTAATATCACAAAATGAAGTTGATATAATTTCTATGTCTTTATCTGAACCAGAGGAAGGCTATTCTTTTGATCCATTAGAACAAATTGCCAACATAGGTGTTGGAAAAGGTAAGGTAATACTTACCTCTGCTGGTAACAATGGGAAAAATAATTTGAATTTTTATCAATTAGGTTCTCCTAGTAGCTCTCCAGAAGTTATATCTGTAGGTGCAAGTAATGATGGGGATGTTCCTACCTCATTTAGTTCGAGAGGTCCATCATATGATGGGTCTGCAAAACCTGATATATTGGCACCAGGAATTGATATCAAAGTCGCCTCATTAAATGGAGGGTACAGATTCTCCGATGGAACCAGTTTCTCAACTCCCATTGTAGCAGGGGTCGCTGCGATCTTAATTTCTGCATTAAAGACTAACCAGAGTGCGATTAATCCAGGACTAATTAAATCTGTATTATGTCGGTCTGTCAATGATTTAGGTCATCTTCATTACACACAAGGTTTTGGAAGAATTAATGTCAGTAAAATGATAAATTTATTATCTAATCATTCATTAATAGATCTCCCATTGGTAGGCCCTGATCAGAATCATATAAATGGTATTAATCTTGATCTACCACTTAATACTTCAATATCTTTTCCAATTACTCTAATTAATCTTAATGAGAATAATCTTTCAATTTCTACTGATTACCCATTTGTCGAAATAAATTATGAACAAAAATACTCAGGTTATACTGATTTAATCATAATCCATCTAAAATTGATTAGAAATTACAATCTCAGTCAACTTAATTTATCCATAAATTATTTCAATAACCAAAACTATACAAATATACACTACATAATAGATATAGAAATTTTTCCTGAACCTGATTTTACAGTACTTATTGATTTAAAACATACGCCCTATGACTCTTTTTTCGCTCATCCAATCGATGAACGGCTTGAACGAATAGGTTCTGATGATATTGAAATTTTACATGACACTATTCGTAATCTTAATGGTTGGTTGTTTGAAATGGTATATGACGATTTTAGTTATGAGTTTCTCTCTAAATTTGATATTCTTTGGTTGCCTAGCGCATTTTCAGACCCGTTGACCGATATGTATGATCACCCAGTTCAAGAAATTGATTTAACAACCTCGGAAGCATTTGCTATCCATGAGTTTATCGTGAATGGTGGAAGAATACTACTTGATTTTGATGGTAAGTCCTCATACTCAGACAATTATTCTTTTTTTACAAATACTGATTTTCTAAAACAATTATCTCATTTAATGGGGGTTCAATTTAATTTCAATAATAATAATCTTTCTTCATCTTATAATTCTAAATTATCTTATTTTGTCAATGAGTCTGTCCCTATTAATTTTGATAATATAGATATGAGTAATGGTTTTATATTTTCAGGTAATAATCTACATACAACCGGGTTAGGGAGCTATTCTGATAAGATACATTCCTATATTCATAATAGTCGAAATTGGCGAAGTGATGGCGGTGAATTTAATCCTAATTATAAATATATTCAAAATGTTTTTGATTTTTTAAACTCAAATATTTTTCAATATTCAGTAAATAATAGCTCAATAAAAATTATTGATATAAATTCAAATATTGATTTTGGGAATTGTAATTTTGTTCTTTATGTAAATGGGCAACAAGTCAATTTTGAAACTATGCTTGACATTAATTCAATAATTTTAAATTATGATTTTTCACCTCATGATGATTTGTACTTAACATTGTACAATGATACTATGGAGATTTTCGAATTAAAATATAGAGTTCCTGATAATATTCCAAATATAGAGTCAATTTATTCAATATCTGATTATAATAAGGAGACAATTAATATTCTCTTTGATAAAATTAATTTTCTTTCAGGTAATATACGCATACCTGAAATTGACTATGATCAGTATAACTTACTAATAACTCCCGATAATGAGCTTATAATCGAAACAGATGCAAATAATTCTTTTGATATCAATGAATTATCACTAGAAATTATAATGGAAAGTGGTATCAAACATATTTATGAATTAAAAAATCAAGAAATCCTAACTTCTACTTCTCAAATAAATTCTTCGACTACTTCCGTTTTTTCAAATTCAACAATTTCAACATCATCTATAGTTACTAGTACAGAGTCTTTATCTCAATATTTTATCATGTTGCCATTAATATCATTATTTATCACTTTAATATATCGAAATAAAAAATAGTTAAATTCATAATTTTTTACTATCTGTTGCAACTTTTCTATTTATTACTAATTCACCTATGTCTGCAGAATAATCTGCCATTCTTAATATGGATCTTGCAATAGGATAGTCTTGATATGAAATTTCATTTACATCCGCAATTGCATGTATTTCTATCTTTTGTTTTATTGCATCTTGAGCTAATTCTACATTTAATTTTTTGAATGCTACAATCGCATTTTCCGTTGTAACCATGATTCTCGAGCTTAAGTCCTTGAGTAATGTAATATTAATCATTCCCATACCAAAATTTTCAACTAACTGAACACAGTGATCACCTATTCTTTCAATATTTTTTGCTAAATGATGGTAATCAATAATTTCAGTAGGTGATATTCCTATATTTGCTGCAAACAAATAATTTGATGATGCTTTATAGAGTTGCCTTAAAGCTAAGTAGTATAATTTGTCTAATGTATTTTCAGAATTCAACACTATTTTTTTTGCATCTTGATCATTGTCAAATAATGCCTTAAAGGATTGTTCTAACATATTCTGTGCGGTGAACCATGCTTTTTCTATACATTCTTTTAACTTCATCAATGATGGATCTAGAGCATCCTGTATAACAATTGTACCTGAAGTTTGAGCAATTATTTCACTCCCCCATAATTTACCTATAATCTCCTCAGTGGCAATTGAAATCTTTATTGGGATTGTATTACTATTTTTCTTAGGTGCAATTTCAATTTGATTATAACTTGCTAAATATGCGGCTAAAATCATTCGAATTATTTCTTCTGGATCACTATTTTCATCTACACTGATCATATATTTTTCATTTAATTCACCATTTTCATAATTTTCTGATGGAGCTATTCTTATAGTAGAATCTGATAATTCCTCTATTAAGACCTCTGAATTATTGGTATCCAATTTTTGGCTCAATATCCATTTTTTAGGTAAAGTTAATACATAACTACTATTTCCAGCAAATTGCAATTTCCTTCTGGTAATTTGCTTATTTTTCATAGTTTACTCATAAATTTACTAATTTAAAAATCACTCTGAGTTAATAATATAAATATGATATCTATAGTTATGTAATCAATTAATGTTAAGATATGATTTTTTGAGTTGGATAAGGTATGTCTATATTCTCATCATTAAATTTTCTTAATATTTCTATATTTATCGATTGTTGATTTGATAACCAGTTTTGTGCATTTGAATTGTTAATATAATATACTATCCTATAGTTTAAACTTGAAGATGCCATCTCAGTAAAATAAGCAAACTCAAATTCCGTATCTTTATGATTTTTGATAATTTCTTCAATCCAATTGGGTATTTTCTCTAATTTGTTAACAGGAGTTTCATATGATACTCCTAATATAAAATCTACCTTTCTTTTATTCATACGTTTCATGTTATGGATTCTTTGATTTGTTAATTCTTGGTTCGAAATGATCAACTGATTACCCAAAGGAGTTCTTAGTTGAGTAGATTTGAGTCCTATTTTTTCCACAGTTCCTATATCTTCCCCTATTCTAATGGTATCTCCTATTTCAAATGGCCTATCTACAAAAATTGTAATTGATGCAAATAAATCTGAGAATACATTTTGTAATGCAAAAGCAAATCCTAAACCAAATATACCTAAGCCTGCTAAAAATGAATTAATGTTAATTCCTATAGAATGCAAAATCCATAATACGACTATTATAGTAATTAATATCCTTAATGTGAATTCTAAGAAATCTACCATGTGAGCTTGCTTTGTTTTATTTTTTACAATGTTTCCTAATATTTCAATAAATTCAAATAATGAATATAATAGGTATAAGGAAAATGTTAACAAAAATATCCAATAAATCATATTTATCATTAATTCAGGTAATTCTAAAACAAATGTCATTAACCAAAATCCAGTTAATATAATTACGGGTAAACTTAATAGGTTAGATATTGTCGAAATCAATCCCTTAATAAGATCATTTTGTTCAAATTTGTTATTTAGTCTATCCACAAGAACCAATTTATAAAGAAAATATATTAGTAAAAGGGATAGGAAAATAATAAGTGCTGTTATGTATTGTCCTGAAGTATTTTTTCTTATTATGTCAAACCATGTTTCTTCCATATTTGATAAATGAAATTTAAATATATATATCTATTAATTTGTTACATAAAAAAAGATAATGAGACAATTTAGCTGGAGAATAAAACTGAAACGAAAGCATAATCGTCTCATTAACAACGATGTTTTATTGTTTTCGTGTAATCAATCCTAATGCAGTAATTCCAATCAACATTCCTATGATATTAATTGGAGTTTCTTCTTGACTTGAAACAGCAGTATAACCTGTTGCCATAGTTTCTACTGCAACATAGCCAACGCTATCAGCAATATATTGACCTTCAGGTGACATGAGGTAATCTGTAAACTCTTTTATTAAAGAGTTACCTGCCTCATCATTAGTGTCCCATACCACAAATAATGGTCTGGTGACTGAATAGCTTCCATCTCCTGCATTTGCTTTGTTAGCATTTACTCCATCAATTGATACTGCTTTAATTGTATTATCTAAGTATGCCATTCCACCATACCCGATTGCATTTTCATTTTCTGCAACATCTGAGAATAAATCACCTGTTCCAGCATATTGCGCATAATTTGCACCTAATGCAGAAGCAGGAACTTCATTACCATCTAAAAAGAAATCATTGAAGAAATCATGAGTACCTGAGTCTTGATCTCTCTCTACAACTCTGATTGTGGTGTCACTCATATAACTAAAATCTAATGAGCTATCAACTTCTGTCCAATCAGTTATATTTCCACCAAATATACCTGAAACTTGAGCTTTAGTCAAAGCTGTGACTGGATTAGCTGGTGGTAATATCACAATTAATGCATCTCTTGCAATTGTTAATTGTTTAATATTTTGACCTGCATCTGAAGCCTCTTGAAGCTCAGATGATTTAGGAGCTCTACTCATAGGTGCTAAATCAGCAGTCCCATCAAGCAATGCATCAAATCCTGCACCAGAACCTGGTCCATCAGTTGAAAATTGAACATCAGGATGTAATTCTCCCCACCTTGCTTGTGCCTCAGCAATAATTGGGAACACTGTATTTGATCCTATGATTGATAACGAGCCATCTAAGCTTTGCCCATAGGCTGCACCTGAGCTCATCATCAAAATAAGAGTAAATAAACTTATTATAAATTTTTTATTCATTTTTTATCACATAACTTTTCAGTTACATATGATGACTGTATTTTTGAAAGATAAATTGCATCTAAAAGGAATATATACTTCTATGTGTAATATGAGATCTCATAGTTTCATATTTTTTAGAAATTAATATGAAATATTATACATTTAATTGATATTTAATTTTTATAACTAATATATAGGTAATATAGATAATGCAATCATCTTTAGATAAAAATATAAAGGAAACTCAAGTAAATCTCTCTTTGCTTGAAACTAATGAATATTCTACATATTTATCTAAAAGGCTTAACGTTCCTAACTCAAGATTAAGAAGTTTGAGGCAAAAATTCTCGATATTTAATTTAAATTTATTCGCTTCGATATCAATAATTGTATTAATTTCCACTGTAATTGTAATGATAACATATTCCTCTAGAATTTATGCTAATCCATCCATATTAATTGATATATTTACCAATACAAAATTTGATCCAGGTGAATTATTTGACGAAGGTGATTGGGGCATATGGCCTATGATTTATGGGACCTTTGCAGTTGGTATCCCTGCTCTCCTTCTTTCAATTTATTGGGGTTTAGGTATTGCAATTTATTTATCTGAATATGTTAATAATAAATGGAGTCGTCGTTTACAATCCATAATCGAATTTTTTGCCGCCATGCCCTCTGTAGTGTTAGGTTTAATTGCAGTAAGATATATCTCTGATTTAACAAAATTTATTTTCCAAAGAACATGGTTTATTGAATTTACATCATTTCTTGGATTTAATGAAGGCAATGGTATAGTTGTAAACTCATCTAATATTATACTGAATGCCGCTCTAGCAATAGCGGTAATGGCTACTCCTACAATTGCATCAATTAGTTTAGATGCAATGAAACTTACTCCATCTGCCCAACGATACGCAGTAAGATCTCTCGGAGGTACCCAAAAAGAGGTATATGATACAGTGGTATATCCTCATTCGCAAAAAACTATTTTTGCAAGTGTATTATTGGCATTTGGGCGCATCATTGGAGAAACTATGATCGTCACTGTTGCCTTAGGATCAAATGCGTATATCGGACTTCAGATGATATTTGGATTTATCCCATTTCCTAATTTGTGGGTTAATGGTATTACATTGACTTCTTTAATCACTACTTATTTTGGTGAAGCATCTGCACAGTCCGACATAAGACAATATCTCTTTTTAGCCGGTGCAATTTTGTTACTTTTTTCATTTGTCATCATTTGGCTATCTTCTCTTTTAATAAATAATAATAAATATATGATGAAAATTATTGATATATTTTATTTACCATTTTCATATCTTTCAAAATTACTTTCAAATATTATTGAAAAATATAAAAAATCTATCGATTTTTCTGATAATCTTACTATGACCCTAATCGATAAAAGAAATTCAAGTAATAGACGATTTTATTATAAAAATTTTTTCAAACTAATGTCATATGTACTATTTTCTATCGGAATTATATACATGATGACCCGTGAAGGCCTCAATTTTTTATCTGATGGAGAGGGATTAATTCAAGGAGTCATAAATTTTTTTAATTTTATAATTACAAAGCCTGTATTATCCGTCATGCAAAGAGGTATGTATGGTGCTTATCCATCTTTAATTGGATCTACACTTTTGGTTTTAATGGCTTCATTAATTGCTTTTCCTTTTGGTACTACTACTGGTATATTTCTTTATGAATTCTCAAATAACAACAAATATAGTCAAATTATACAGCAAACAATTATTAATATATCTGCTATACCTAGTATTGTGGTAGGATTATTTGCTTATGCAACTTTTGTAGTTGCTGCAGGATATGGCCAAGGATTATTATCTGGAGGTTTTGCCTTAGCTATAATGATGATACCTGTGGTTACTACTAATACTATCGAGGCATTGCGAAATATTCCCATGGATCACAAGAATTCGGCTTTAGCTTTGGGTGTTACAAAATGGGAAGCATTTAAACATCATAGACTACCATATGCATTTCCATCGATCATTACAGGTTATATTTTAGGTATCGCAAGGGTAATAGGTGAAACTGCACCTATACTATTTACAATTGCTTCTATAACTAATACAATTATACCTGACTCATTAACTAATCAGCCTTTAAGAATACTTACTTATGAGATTTTTTTTAATCTCACATTACAAACTCGACAAGTTGATGGTTATCGAATAGGTCCTATCTGGGCATCTGTATTAGCAATGGTATTAATATTCTTTGTAGGAATACTTAACATTCTTGCATTTGTAATCCGAAAAATATTACGTGCGAGATATGAGTATAATGGAAATATATAGGTGATATAATATGGATAAAATAATTGAAAAGAAAATAAAAATTAATAGGAAAAATAATTCTTCTGCAGACCTACCTCTCTCAGCGCCTGCAGATGAATTTAAACGGCAATTTGATCTTCTGAAGAAAAATAATGATGTGAATGAAAATGAATTTAAATTCCCTGATTTTTCAGATGACGAAACAGCTCTTAAGATAAATAATCTAAGTCTAAAATATGGAAATGGCCCTTTTGTTTTATATGATTTAAATCTAAAAATTCCTAAAAATAAAATAACTGCTATTATCGGACCATCAGGATGTGGAAAATCTACATTTTTAAGACAAATAAATAGAATGAATGAAGAAATGGCTAAAATATATTCAGAAGGTAAAATTATCATTGATGGAAATGACATGTTAGATCCCAAAAATGATGTAATGAAATTGAGATCAAAAGTTGGAATGATTTTTCAAAAACCTCAACCTTTTCCAAGATCCATCGAGGACAATGTGTCTTTTGGTCCTAAACTTCATGGTATAACCAAAAAATCGCAATTGGATGACATCGTCAAAAAATCTCTACAAGATGTTGGTCTTTGGGAAGAAGTTTATGAACGGTTGACGGATCATGCTTATGGTTTATCTGGAGGGCAACAACAAAGATTATGCATTGCAAGATCCATCGCCGTTAACCCTACTATATTATTAGCTGATGAACCTGCCTCCGCTTTAGATCCAAGATCATCTTTTCAAATCGAAGAATTATTAATGAGATTAAAAGAAGATTACACTGTTGTCATAGTTACACATAATATGCAACAAGCAGCAAGAATATCTGATTATTGTTTATTCATGTATAATGGAAACATAATCGAATTCTCAAAAACACAAAAAATGTTTGAGAATCCTTATTGGGACCTTACTGAGAATTATATAAGTGGAAAATTTGGTTGATTAATATGACAGAACCCTATCGATCACAATTAATTCAAATGCTATCTGATCTTTCAATAGGCATTCTTAAGATGTTAAATGATATCAGAACTAATTTTTCATACTATAAATCTATTATAACTGAATTTGAAACGATGACCCAAGAATTAAGAAAGGAACGTATTTCTCAAATAAATACAAATGATTTATCTGTTGAGTCTTTAGGTGATGTACTTGAAGCAAGTAGTGTTAAAATATTATCTCTTCAAGCACCAGTCAGTCGTGATTTACGAATGGTATTATCATCTTTTCGGATTATATATGATATTAAAAGAATATCTAGGGACACTTCGCATTCATTTGCAGGTCTTACATCGTTTATTGGAAAAGAAGCTGAGGCTTTCAAGAAACAACAAAACCTGTTTATGGATTCAATAAATGCTGCTAATGAAATGTTAGATATTTTTGAAAAGATCTATCGAATGGAAATAAATGAAACAGATTATAATTTTCAAAAATTCATTGATAAGGCTGAGAAATTAGATGATATTATTGATGATTTATTTGAAAATCATAGTAAAGTAATCATTGAAGGATCCAATAATGGTGATTTTGAAATTAAATCTGCTCACAAATTATTGGCTGCTATCAGATCCTTAGAAAGAGTAGGAGATCATTGTACCAATATCATTGAGAGTGCAATTTATATTAAATCCGGTGTAAAAGTACAAATTCCTTAAACTAACCTCTAGGTCTATCTTTAATACCTCCATCAGTGATATAAAAAATTTCTTCACTTTCTGGTCTTCTTGGAGAATCTGTTAATCTAGCCACTCTTGCTGATCCTGGTGATTTCCTAAGAACTAGTCTTGTTTGAGGTCTATGAGACCATGACTCTCCTAAAGCAGGTGATTTTGATGCCATACCAGATAAATCATCAACTTTTGCTACCATTTGATTTGTGACTACTACTGCAATATCATGGACATAGGCTAAATTAGTCAGTGATGATGCATGTTGCATAATTCTTTGCTGTCTTTCTGCTATTTTATCGTTACCAATATAATCGCTTCTAAAATGAGCAGCAATTGAATCTACAATTACTAATTTAATATTTTCTTCTTGAGCGATCTCATTAATTTTCTGTATAATTCGAGTTTGATTGTGAGAATCCAGTACTCTAGCAACATAAATATTTTCTAAAATTTTCTCGGGATCTAATCCTGCATCTATTGCAATCTCTCCAATTCTTGTGGCTGAAAATGTTCCTTCTGTATCCACAAAAAACACTTTTCCATCTAAACCACCTTGTTCTCTTTTTAGCTGTGCATTGACACATAGTTGGAAACATAGTTGTGATTTTCCTGTCGCAAATGCACCTGAAATTTCCGTAATTTCACCAGACCATGGCCCTCCAGCTAGTAAGGTATCTAATCCATTTGAAGATGTAGTGACTTTTCCTTTGTTCTGTTCAAGTTTCAGCATTTCTTTAGCACTTAACGGGGGATTAACGACTAGTGAAATAGATTTGCTTATAATGTCTTCCGCTAAACGATAAGACAATCCTGTATCAATTACTATGTTTTCAGGTGTACTTATCGAAATAGCTTTGATATTGGTATAGCCATTATTTACTAATTTCTCATGAATGTCATCCTCAAAATCTTCTAAACCTTTTATGTTCTCAAATGACACTATTAATTACCTCAAATTCAATTTATAATTACTATTATTACGCAAAACTTTTTCCACAACCACAAGTAGATGCTGCATTTGGATTAATTATTTCAAACTTAGATCCTTTTAATGAGATCGAATAATCTAAGGTTGATCCTGCAAGTAATCTCATATCTGAATTTTTCACCAATAATTTAGCTCCATTATGTTGTATTAATTCACCATCTGCATCATCATTGATCCAACCAAATTGGTATGAGAATCCTGCACATCCCCCAGGGATGACTGTGATTTGAATTGCTTGTCCCACTCTTCCCTCAGCTTCTAATAACTCATTTATTTTTTTCGCAGCAGAGTCTGTAATGCTCATGGTGCCTTTTGGTATATCAAAATTTAATGATAATTCAACCATAAAATCATATAAATCTTGAAAATAAAAGGTTAACGATTAAAGGTTTAATCAATAGACATTTTGTACATCAAAAATTAATATCAACTTAAATAATTAATACAACAAAATTAATATTTTCATAAATATGTGAAATATAAATATAAACTTATAAAAAAAGAATATTGAGAAAAGTTAATGTCTCAAAATTTATTAGAAACTGAGTCTTGTTATTCTTGTAACAAAATTGTATCACCTGCAAAAAAAGGTGCCGCTAAATTTTTCTGCCCCCAGTGTGGTGGTATGATAATTAGATGTTCTGAATGTAGAAGATTGTCAAATGGATACAAATGTCCTTCTTGTAATTTTGAGGGTCCATAATAAGAGGTATTGAATAATGGGACGAGTACTTTACCAATATGATATAATGACACCTACTCCTAAGTATGACACTGATAGAATGATTTCAGATGTTAAATCAAAATTACCAGAGAATGTATTGATGCAACAAAAAGTAGACATTGCTGATGCATTTTTTGGAATACAAAAATTAACTATGCAATTTGTATGTCCTGAAGATGTAGAAGGTATTCAAGATATACTAGAAAATTATTTGGATAAAATTAAAGAAGAAGAACTAACTGGTGAATGGGAATTATCATTTACTTCAAGAATTTAAATTTCATAGGGTTTGCTAATATTCATTTTTTCGCAGTCTGCTTTATTTCTATTAATAAAATTTCCCTCAATTTCTTTATCTCTTAGTTCTAAAGGATACATCACAGGTATTTCTCTATCTACCACAAAAAATTTTAATTTATCATTTTGATTATGAAAAATAACTCCATCAATGACTTCTTCTTCAATACACTCCAGACAAGTATTGTAATTTGTGATCTTATCTAATTCTGTCTTTTCTTTTGTTTTTTCATTTTCAGATAATGGATCATTTACTAACATGCTATCAAATTTATAGCAATAAAATTTACACAATAAACCTGTACTTTCATGAGGGCCTGGTTTATTATTACGTTCTCTTTTTTCTGATTTAAAAACTTTTAATTTCAATGGCCATATCTCAGGGTTATCTGGGTCTGCTAAAATATCCATTAACCTGTATTGCATATAGATAATTATTCATTAATATTATTAAACATGCTCCTTAAAGCCATGACATTCTTTAATATACGGATGGAAAATATCAAATATTATTTAGTAACTTAATTCCTAATTTTAATCCACTCATATATGCCGAATTAATATTTTTACCATTAAAATAATCTCCACAAAATCCTAATTTAATATCAGGTATCCATAAATAATTTTCATCTAAAAATGTACTTGCAATCGCATATCTCCATAAATGAATATATGTCTTATTTACATTTAGTTTTTCTAAATTCATGATCTCCTTAAATTCCTCTATTACATAATTCAAAATAGACTCATTAGATCTTTCTAAATTTTGCGCACTCCATTTTTTATCAGTGTGTATTACCCATATCTCTTCAGAACCTCTGCCAGGTTTAGAATTGTTTCGAGCAATCCACCTTATTGCTTTATTTTTTCTTTTATTGTTTTCTATGAATAATCCATCATACTCAAAGTCTAATTTAGTATTCAACATTATAGCTATTGCGTATCTTGGAGTATATTGTACCTCATTTAATTTAGATAATACATTTTTGTATTTGTTAAATATGTCTTTAGCCTGTACTGCGGGTATACTACAAATTACATAATCATAATTGTCATATTCGTTTCCATTACTATCTATTAATACCCATTTATCAGCTCTGATTTCTGTATCCGTAATTTTTGTTTTAAAAAATATATTCGATATAGTACTCCTGTCAAATAAATAATGCACTAACGTTCCCATCTTTGGAACACCAACATAAATTTCATCCTCTAAGAAAATTGGTTCTATGGATTTTTCTTTCAAATTTCCAAATTTACCATTCCAAATATCAACCACATTATTCTTTTTCATATCTTCAATCACTGTTTGGAATTCATCATCAAAATTATTGAGATATTGTGCTCCTAAGTCAAAATTCAAATTATCAACTCTTTTTGTTCCTGTTCTTCCACCTCTTCCTCTGCTTTTTTCAAAAATATCTATCTTAATATTATTTTTACTCAATTCTTTTGCCATTGCTATACCCGATATTCCAGCACCAATAATCGCTATGTTCACTATAATTAATTACGAATTAATACATATTTAGATTATTTCTTTAATCCAAATCAATATTTAAAATATATATAATTATAAGTAATAATTTTACCACTACATTATGTCAAATCAATTTTCAATTAATGATAAACCAATGTATGTAAGTACGACCGATGAAATTGCAGGATTTAAAATATTGCAACACCATGGATTAGTTTATGGTGCCACTGTTAGAGCCCGAGGTTTAGGAGGCGATTGTGTGGCAGGTTTCCAAAGTCTATGTGGAGGAGAAGTTAGTGCATACACCGAGATTGCAATTGAAGCAAGATATGAAGCTGTGAATAGAATGTTAAGAGAAGCATCTGAAAAAGGCGCAAATGCGGTTGTAGGCTTAAAATTTGAGTCAGATAATATGGGTGGTGGAAATGGATCTTCAGCCAATGGAACCATAGCATATGGAACTGCTGTTGTAGTCGGATGACGAGTTTACTTTATGATCAATTTAAAATATCTACGAACAAAATTTATCTGGTTTAAATTATCATATCCATTTAGGTGGGCACATCATCCAACTTGTGATATTTATCAAAACCAACGAATAGACATTTCATTTAATAATAAGCATCTTTCTTTATGTCGAGGTTGCACATTTTTGTATTCCAGTACAGTTTTATCAATGATTATTAATTTTACTTTTTTTCAAGAAAGTTTTTCATATCTAAATTACTTTGGTATATTACTATTAAGTTTAGGTTTAGTATTTTACATTGACTCCAAAGTTATAAATAGAAAATTAAAAGCAATAGCTAGAATTGTTATTGGATATAATTTTGGTCTTTCCTTAATAATATTAATTACTACTTCTGATAATATATTCCGTTTTGTAATTTTTTCAACTATAATCATATTTTATCATGGATATAAATCCTTACGTCTAATATATCCTCCTGCAAATCTATGTGAAACATGTGAATATCAGCCAAAAATTCCATATTGTCCTGGTATGATCGATAAAATGGAAGCAAATCATAATTTTGACTCTATCGTTTTACCAATGTATAAAGATGATTTTAACAATAAGATCAAAAATTTGAGTAACTAATGAATATGCCACGGGTACTACTCTTTTAAATACTATTTTCGATTTAACATATTGACTGATAAAATAAAATTAGATGTATTCTCATTGGTTTGGTTCGGGTCAGACCCTAACAAATCTAGATCTTCAGGTATTATGAGTGTCCAATATAATCATCCGATTGATCAAGACATAATGAATGAAGTATTACTAAGTATTTTTAATAAATATACAATATTTTTTGCAAAATTACTATTTGAAAATAAATTTTATTACCTAAATATACCTAAAACAGTAACCGAAAAAGAAATATTTGAAAATATCGAATATACTAATTCCTCTGTTGAAGATATTTTCAAATCTCATTCACAAATTTCATTTGACTTATTTAGTGATGATTTTTTCAATATAATCATTTCTCATAATTTAGAAAATTTCACCATTATTATTCATGGTTCACATTTAATTGGAGATGGCATGACCTCTGCAACTTTGTTATCTCTTATTCTTCACAATTACCACTCCAAAATTCACGCTCTACCCATGGTTGATTTGCCAGAAATATCTTATAACCAATTGCTGAATTATGCATATAACATGAGATACAACAGATTCGGTAAGTTTTTCTTTGTTCCTAAATTTTTGAGATTTATACCTGGAATATATCAAATTATTAAAACTAACCGTATTGAAGTTGAAGATCAAGTATTTACTGGTTTTTTGGAGGATCATGAAATACTTTCTCGTACTTTATATAAATTTAATAATGATTTTAACCAGCTACTTCAAAATTTAAAATCAGAGTACAATGTAAATTCTAATCATTTAATTACAGGTCTCATAGCCTATTCATATTGTGAATTATTTGGATACAACAGCACAGTCTTAACCTATCCGATAAATATCCGAAATAAAATTGGATTTGAAGCAGGCAACCTTTTAACAGTTAATCGTGTTAAAATCAAATTTGATAATGAAATTTTTAATTTTATCTTGTATATTAAAAAAACTCTAAATAAAGAGCGTAAACGTAAAAATCCATATTATGCAATTTCAGCAGGTAAATTTCTCAAGAATGATTTTAATTCGATTAAAGAAAGAATGAGCAAATTGGCAAAACAATCAAATCTTAGAATTTCAAATTTAGGCCGTCTTCCAACCCCTAATTTAGAATTCCCTGATCCTGAATTATTTAATGAAATCCCAATGAGTAATTATCATGCAAATGCATTACCATTAGGATCGATTTTAGTACATTTCTTTATTTCTTCAGTAAATACCGTTGGTGGCATGGAGTACTATCTCACTATTCTTCATAACAAGGAAAACTCTTCAAATCTAAGTTTACTTTTGAATAAGATTAACGAAAATATAAAATATCTAAATGATAAAATCAATTGATTTAAAACTAATAGACTAACGTTACTACCATATTTTGTACTATTTTTGTTTTACTATTAGCTTTACCCTCATTAGATAATATCTCATATTTACCATTCTTTTTAGAAATGATTACTTCATGCAGATTTTTCTTTAAACCTAATCTGATTTTTTTAAGGTATGCCTCTTTTATGGTCCATAATTTAGTTACTTCATCACTTTGATCTATATGGATATTCATATCTTTAATTTCTTTATTAGAAAAAGCTTGTTTCAAAAATTCCTCATTTCTATTTTCAATTTTTTCTAAATCTATCCCGGCATTGTCCATGATTGCTAATGCAAAACCATTACTATGTGTGATTGATATAGGATATACTTCATCATTTATTATGGTATATGGTGCTCTATTTTTATCTTTTTTAATCGCTATTTTCGAAAGATCTATTGCAACATTTTTCGCAATGCATAATTTTGCTGCTAATCTACCTGCTAAAAATTCATTTTTCTTTGAGTTTGTTTTATATTTTTCATATTGAGTTACATCAGTTTTATCAAGAATCTTGTTTAATTCCACTTTGGTTAATTTTCTTAAATTATTACCATCTATCAGGGAAATTTTCTTATTCAAATTAAATGTCTCCCTTTCCAATAACACTCGTAACTGATCTTCATCAAAATTTATTTTATCTTTAATTTCGACCTCACCTGTTACTATCATACTATAATTCTCCAATTTAATTTTACAATCTCCATTTTCATCAATTAATTCCACGTTATAATGAGCATGTGTTTTAGTTTTCTTCAAAAATATCGCTCTTATTAAAACCACTTTTTTCTTTGTTTCAAATAGATGAACATTGTCTATTGCCGTGGGTAGTGCTGCCTTCTTATGTTTCAACATAAAATGTAATCCTGCAGCCTGAAACGCAGCTTCTATTGCTAATGGATTTATTTGATAATTTACTTCATAATCATACATAGGTATCTCTGGTAATACATATTTGGCTAATATATTATTATTAGAGAGATATGATACTGACTCTAATACTTGATATGATGGACCATGGAAAAATAAGTCATATATCTGACCTTTATCGAAAATGTTCATTGATAAATAATTTTTAACTTCATTTTTTAATAATGTAGGATAGCCTAAAAATCTATTTTTTTGTTGTAAGTTTGCCTGAAAATGTTCTCTTATATCTCCTAATTGTTTGCCATCAGGACCTATAAATTTAGATTTTATTTTAATAAATTGTTGATCTTCCTTAATTTTTAATTCTGAATGTATGTTTAATGCTTTATCTTTTAGCAATTTTATAGGACTTCTAAATTTGATATTTGAAATTCTTGAAACTTTTTTATTATTTGTTTGATTTAAAAATTCAGCCATTTTTTCTAATCCCATGACACCTGGTAATATTGCTGTGCCGTTAACACGGTGATCATTCAAATATTTATCATAGTCTAAACTTAGTTTTTTGAAGGCTATATTTCCATCTTCTGAAACCTTATCAATCATAGGATTAATTTTAGGTTCTGATGAGAATTTAATTTTTTCAGATAAGAATCCCAATTTTCCAGCTATAACAACTTCTTTTTCATCGCCATATGCTAATTCTGCTTTGAACATTTTGATCCCATCCTCCATATCTATAGGCGTAACTCCCAAAGATTCTAATACTTTCAGAGTAGATCCTTTTGTAGCCATACCAATATCTTTCCAAGCTGACCAGTCTATGACAATTGCTTTTCTGTTTTTAGAACCAAGTTTAGCAATGCTTTTTGCTAAATATTCATTAGCTGCAGAATAATCAATCTGTCCCGCATTACCAAATCTTCCCGCAACTGATGAAAAACCAACTATTAATTTTAACTTATTTAAATTTAAATGCTCCATTATATTTTCAAAACCTAAGGCCTTAACATCATACACTAATCTAAATTCATCTAATGATTTATTCTTGGTTGCCCTTGAAATTTCTATTCCTGCACCATGAATAAAATGAGATACCTCTTTCTCTCCGATTTTATTTTTTATATTTTCAAACATAGATTGTACATTTTCTTTATTTGTGACATCCGCACTTTGATATAATACCTCACAACCTAAATTTTCTAATTTTTTAACCGCCTCAAAAACTTGCTTTTGCTTCATTATATTATTCCATTCTTTTTCCAATACCACTGGTGTAACTTTTTCTGAATTCTCACTTTTCAATTTTTCAAATAATTTCATTTTTGCATCTTTTAATTCATCATTGGTTAAGTCTACGTAGTGAATGATTTCTTTGTTTAATTTAGTTCTTCCTAATAATATGACGGTAATATTTTCTTTGACAATAGATTTAACTAATTCAAAAGTTATTCCTTGTGCTCCTCCTGAAGCCAATAATACTGATTTTTCTGGAAGTTTAAAATCAATCTCCTGCAAATTCTTTTTCATTAATGTAATCTCATATCTTTTACCATTTTCATAAAATATTTCTATTCCACTGTTTCCAATCTCATTATATAATTGTTCTTCATGTTCAAAAACTAAAATCTTTGCGGTTATATGATCATATTCCATACTTAAGGATTTGAACATACCACCAATCGCTCCTTCCCCGGGTGATAATGAATGTATATTATATTTTTTATTTTTATTACTTGTCGCCAGCATTAATTGAGATAACATATTGATATTTTCTTTTAAAATTGTAAACAATTCATAAATATTAATATCTTTAATAATTTCCTCTGTAAAGACTAAATTTACCCTTTTATCAAATTTCACTTTTGATAAATTGTCATAATATAATATTTGATCAGTATTTGATTTTATAGAGTTAGAGATTATGAAGGTTTTATTATGTGTTTTTTTAGGTATTTCCAATTTTTGATGACTAAGAATATATCTATTAATTTTATTCTGTTGATCTTTATCTGTAAAATGATCTTTTTGGTTAATTTCCAATGTTTCTTCAATTTTGTCATTTAATATATTTTCTTCAAAATAATTTGCAATTTTATTTATCGTATTGAAATCTGATAAATTTAAATTTTCATTCAGAGGAACTCCAAAATCAGTTCTCGCTATTGCAAAAATTTCTGCTTGTTTAACAGTATCTATACCCAAATCACTTTCTAAATCTAAATCTGGATCTAACATTTCCATCGGGTATCCTGTTTTATCTACAATAATGTTTAGAATATGATCAACTTTATTTAGATTATTTTTCGCAACTAAATTACCAGTGTCAAGATCTCTTTCAATGTAATTTTTTATTTCTACAACATTATTTTTTGTTTTCTTCAATTTTGATATTATCTCGCTTATTTTTGTTGATTTAGTAATTTCAGAGATATCCATATTCGTTTTATTTACAATTTTTTCTTTAATAATCTCAAATGTTTTTTCATCTATACCTAAGTCCGTATCTAATATAATATCTGCATTCATCATGGAAATTGGATATCCCGTGATTTCAGAAATTATATCATAAATCAATTCATCTTTATCTGAGGCTATCAAATCATTTTGATTTTCTGGCAGGGTCTCAACCGGATTATTTTGAATAATATTAAACAAATCTGAAATTGTATTGATATTATCCATATTTTGTACATTGTCAGATGATATAACGTTTAATTTTAGTCCCAATTCTTTTAATGACTCGTTACCAAGACCTAAATCCTCTCTCAAATTAATATTTTCATCCAATAACAATTCTATTGGATAACCTGATAATTCGCTAAGAGCCGATAAAACTGAATTTTTATCTATACTTTCGACTCGTAATTTAACATCACTTTCCTGTAAATTTCTATAATATTCTGCGATTTTATTTATAGTATTATAATCTGCTATGTTCATTGATAGATCTTCAGGTGCATTGAATAATCTATTCATTTCTCCTACACTTTCTGCCATTTTAACAGTATCTATACCCAAGTCGGCTTCAATATCTAATTCAGGATCAAGCATCTCTACAGGATATCCCGACAATTTAGAAATAATTATTTGAATATTCTCAATAATCTTATCATTAATATTTTTGTTAGGTGATTTATTTTTATCATTTACTAAAACTTGCAAGTCTTCTTTTTTCTCATTGATATCATTAACAATATTATCATTGCTGTAATATTTTGCAATTTTATTTATAGTATTATAATCTGCTAAATTCATATTTTCATTATCTTTCTTTCCAAAAATTTCGTTTAATTCTCCTACACTTTCTGCCATTTTAACAGTATCTATGCCTAAATCTGCCTCAATATCTAATTCAGGATCAAGCATTTCTATAGGATATCCAGATAATTCAGACATGACCTTTTGGATAATTTGTATTTTTCCATCATTATCAATATCAGGTATTTTATCGGCTTTATCAACTTTCTCTTCAATAATTTCTTGTCCAACATAATAATTTGCAATTTTATTTATTGTATTATACTCTCCTAAATTCATATTTTGATCTTGTTCAACATTGAAAATTTGATTTAATTCTCCCACTGTCTCTGCCATTTTGACAGTATCAATGCCTAAATCAGCTTCAATATCTAATTCAGGATCAAGCATTTCTATAGGATATCCTGATAACTTTTCCATCACTTTTTGTATTTTTGCCAATGCCGCGTCATAATCTAAATCAATTATATTTGATGTAACCTTATCATTATTTGTTTCAATTTCTATTTTATTGAATTTTGCAATATAGTCTTCTTCATTAATTTCCATTTTTAGAGTTTTACCATCATAGAATAATTGATCTTGCGCTCCTCCTATATCTTTCAACCAAATCTTGTATTTCTCTGTAAATCTTAATTTATATTCATTCTTCTCGTATAACGCAAATGCAATTTGAGAACCAAAACCTGCGGCTAATCTCAATGCATATTTGATGTTAAATGTTCCACCCTTTGAAATTCTCAAATTTCCCAAATCAGGGTCGGGATTTTTGAAATTTGCAATAGGAGGTATTCTATTTTTTTCTAATGATTTAATTGCTATTGCATCCTCTAAACCTGCACCCATAGGGTGTCCAGTAAATCCTTTTGTATTTGCTATATGGATATTATTTGCTCCATCTGCAAAATTCTCTCTTAATGATCTAATCTCCGCCGCAGCACTTCCTCCTCTTTTAGGAGTATAAGTTTCATGCGACATGAACATCATAGAATTGGATAAATCCTCTTTACTTATATTGTGCATCAATTCTACATTTCTCAATAATTTATTCATTTCATAGGAGACATGCTTAGTATCAAGTCTTGTTGCATGATGAGCCGAGTTTGAAAAATGAGTGCCTAATATTTTAACCAAGGCTTCTACTCCTCTTTCTTTAGTTTCTTTTTTAGTTTCAATTACAAATGCCGCAGCCCCCATACCAATAATCATCCCACTTCTCCTATTATCAAAGGGCAATGCTGCTTCATCGACTTTATCCTTGATTGTGGCTGCCCCACTTGCTAAAAAACCTGTTCCTAACCATTGAAAATTATTTTGAGTTGTGATATCATCTGCAGAAATTACAATAACTCGCTTAGCTCTACCGTTTCTTATCCAATCTTCGGCTATACCTATAGCTTGAGTTGCAGATGCACATGCAGAATTTACCTGTGTGTTTGGCCCTTTAGCCTTGATTAATTGCGCAAATTGCGCATGTCCAAAGCTTAATACTTCAAGTAAAATTTTCCTATTAAAAATATAATCCTTTGCATTTTCTTCTATATAATTTATGTCTTCCTTGATTTCAGATAAAATCCCATTTTTATTGTCAAATCCTTCCTCTCTTTTTATTTTGTCATGAATATCTTCCAATATTTTTTTCTTTTCTATTGATAATTTATACTCCGCATAGCTACCTATCTCATTAGAAAAGCTATCTAATCCTGGGAATGCTGATGCAAATATTATCCCTGTATCATCTTGCATTGTTTTTGGAAGTACATAATCACCGGGTAAATAAGATCCAGTGGATGTTTTTTTGAATTCTCTGATTAAAGGTATGCCTGCATCTTTTAATGCCTCTAAACCGGCTGCAATAGCTAATGAAGTGGTAACATCAAATGCTGCACTCACTTCTTTGTTTACTCCAAACTCATCACTTATATCAAATTCGCCTGCTTGTCCAGCTAATCTAATAACTTCTTCCTCTGATTTTGGAGAATAAAATTCTGCCTCACCACTTGATTTTTTAATCAATCTTCTTATGTTTTTATTTAATTGTTTTTCTAATTCTTTTTCTGGGAGTTTTTCTATCAAATTTTCTCCTCTTATTATCTTATTTATATTATCTTTCGCAAAGATCTCCTTATTCTTTCCAGGTAATCCTAATCCTACTCCCGATATCATTATCTCACTTTTAATAATTTTCTCTTTTTCTTTGATGTCAGAATAATTCTTATCTTCATGATCAAGAAATTGTTGATATCCTTCTGTGTATGTTAGTTTTCCAATATTGCATTCTTTTCTTATCAATGCCCCATATGCCAATACTTCATTTATTGATCTAATATCTCCTTTTTTAGGATGATTGGTATAAGTTGTAATAATATTTTTGTCCTCTAAAATATTATCTACAAATGAAGCCAATGCTCTCTTTGGTCCAATTTCAATAAATACATTTATTCCATCTTCATATAACGTATTGATTTGTTTTATCCATTCAACAGATGAACCAATTTGTTGTTTCATAATTGATTTTATTTTATTTGGATCAAGAGGGAAAAATTCACCTGTAACATTTGCTGTAATAGGAATTTTAGGTTCATTAAATGTTATATTATCTAAGAATTTAGAAAGTTCAATATTTGCGGGTTCAACTATTTTACTATGAAATGCACAAGACACATTTAATTCGGTGTATCCTATATTAGAATTATCAAATAATTTTAATGCCTCATCCACTCCTTTAGATGATCCAGATATCACAATTGACTTATTACTATTTTTGTTCGCTGCTATAGCATATTCTTTTACTTCTGATAGTACTTTTTGAACTCCAGATAAATTGGTATTAATTGACGCCATTTTACCTTTATCAACGATTTTGATGTCATTCATAGATTTCCCTCTTATTGCTACTGCCATTAAACCATCTTCAAATGATATTACTTCCGCTGCTACTAAAGCTGCATATTCTCCAAGTGAATGTCCTGATACTGCATCTGGTTTTAATCCAAATTCTTCTAATAATCTATATAGGGCTATATCTACTGTTAAAAGCGCAGGTTGAGTAAACTGAGTTTGTTTCAACAGATATTCAATTTCATCCTTATTTTGTCCCTTGCAAAATATATAATTCGAAATATTATCACCAAGGAATTCATTCAAAATATTATCTGCTAAATCAATTGTTTGTTTAAATATTTCATATTTCAAATATAATTGGTAACACATATCTGCATATTGAGATCCTTGACCAGTAAAAAGATATGCAATTTTATCTTTATCATTGTTATTCTTCAAGTAAATTCCTTGATTTCTATAAAACTTTGCATTATTTGGACTCCTTATTAATTTTTCACTTTTATTGATAAATTCGTTTATTCCTGAAAAGTTATCTATGCTTAACCCTATTTTGATATCATCTTGATAATCAAAGTTGATGTTTTGAAATGTGTTCTTGATTTGAATTTTATCTATTTCAGAATTTATATCATATTGATCCAAAATTCTTAATTTCTTCAAATTTGTTATTAACTCATTTTCATCATTGGCACTGAGTTTAATTGGTTCTAATAATAAATTCTTATAATTAATCTCCTTTGAAAAATTAGTAACATTTTTTGTATCAGCATTGTCTGTTTTTTGATATTCTTCTAATATCACATGAAAATTAGTTCCCCCAAATCCAAATGAAGAAACTGCAGCTCTTCTTAATTTATTTACTGTCAGCCATTCTTCCGTATTTGTACTTACAATAAATGGTGATAATTCCCAATTAATTTTTTTGTTGGGAGTTTTAAAATTAATTGATGGTGGAATTTTTTTATTATAAATCGCTAATATTGCTTTCAAAAGTCCTGCTGCGCCTGCAGCTGATTTTAGATGACCAATCTGTGATTTTATTGATCCTAGTTTCACCGATTGTTTTTTCACACCTGCCTCCAAGTAAATCTTTTGAATTGTCGATATTTCCACAAAATCACCTACAGATGTTGAGGTACCATGAGCCTCTAAAAGTTGAATATCTTTTGGATCTAAATTAGCTGAGTCAAATGCTCTTTTTACGGCTAACTCTTGTCCTATTGGGTTTGGTGCAGTGATCCCTTTTCCTTTTCCATCGGATGAAGATCCTACTCCTGCAATTATCGCATAAATTTTATCCCCAAATTTTTCTGCATCAGACAATCTTTTTAGGATCATCATACCTGCTCCTTCACCTTGGACAAATCCGTTTGCCCTATCATCAAATGGATATGATCCATCTGCAGATAAAGCCCCTATTTTAGAAAATTTTACATATGTAGTAGGGTCATTAGATCTATCTGCTCCACCACAGACTGCAGCATCATATTCTCGTGTTTGTAATCCTTTCACTGCTATGTCTATGGCTGCTAATGATGAAGCACATGCTGCGTCAGATGTAATATTTTTTCCTCTTAAATTAAATGATGCTGCTATTCTACCTGCTACTATATTTGCAAGATCCCCCGGCATCGTATCTTCATTAATTTCTTTGAAATCTTTTTTATATTCTTTCTCCAATTCATCAATTATCTTGTTTTGATCCTTAATTGGTAATTTAGAAAAATTTTCAGTAGCTCTTATAGATTTGATAACATGAGGAAAAAATACTCTTTGACTAACATCATACATTTTTTCTCCTCCTAAAGAATTTCCTATAATTACTGCCGTGTTTTCTTTAGGAAATTTTTCATCAGTGTAATTTGCATCCTCTAAAGCCTCTTTTGCTGCTGCTAATGCTAATTGCTGAACTGGGTCTATTTGTTCTAAGACATTAGGAGGTATTCTATAATCCATAGGATTTAACTTAAAATTTTCAACAAATGCTCCAATTTTGCTATAAGTTTTATCAGGAACAGTTCTATCTTCAGAATGATATAGTGATGGATCCCATCTGTGTATTGGAACTTCTTTAATTGAATTTTTCCCACTCATAATATTTTGCCAAAAATCATGTATGTTATTGGCATCCGGCATGATCGCCCCAATACCAACTATGGCAATAGGTTCATTATAAATGAAGCCTAATTCCACTTTATTTCGATTTTCAGCCATAATTATACCCGTTTTAGTACTATTTCTCGAATTTATCGAAATTTTTTGAAATTATAATAGTACTATGTATAACTTAATTTTAATTACATAAAAGTCCATTTCTGTGGTCTCAGATTTGAATATTATATATTAAAATAACAATAAATTATAATTTAGGAATTAATTCTACTATTACTGCCAAATGATCACTGATAGATGTATCTCCACCAACTTTAAATGAATTATCAATTACTTCCCAATCATTTTCAGTAAGCCATATATAATCAATCTTTGACGTTGGATTTGCTGCAGATGCTGTATATGTTTCAGTTGAATTCAATTCATAACCTGCTAGAACTGATGATTGTACTAGTGAATTATTCAAAATGAAATAGGCATCATCTTCGAAATTTACATTAAAGTCTCCAGTTATAATCGCTTTTTTATCCCCAATAATCTCTATTAACTTTTTAGCTGCTTCAATTTGTGCATCATTGAATCTACTAATTGCAAAATGAGTATTAAAAATATTAATATTGCCAAATGGAGTTTCAATTGTCACTTCTACTACTGATCTTTCGATACCTTCTGGTCTCGGAAAAATATGGTGATTGCTCTCAATTATTTTCCATTTAGATAATATCGCATTACCATAAATTTGATCTGAAGTTGGATTGCCATAATAATAATACATGTTTAAGTGTTCCGCTAACCATGCTACTCCCTGAATATGCCCCGATGAAAATCTCGCCCCCTCTGCCTCTTGCAATCCAATGATATCTGGTTTCTCATCTTCTATGTAATTTAGCAAATTATTAAAAATATAATCTCCTTGTTTCTCAGATACTGATGAAGGGTCTTGTATGAAGAATTGGTGTATATTGAAACTCATAATTTTAATTCCTTCATTATTAGTTTCAGGTTCTATTGTAAAACTAATTGTCATCCCCACAGAAAATATCATAAAGATAATTATTATCGCATCTATCTTCTTATTCATTCTCATCTTCTCCTTTTATCTTAAATTGATTAACAATAATCAATGATCCCATTATGAAAATATAGGCTCCAGCAAAACCATGAATTATCGGGTGTACTGCAGATGGTAAAAATACCCAATGGCCTGATATCGCTTGTAAAAATATTAATATTAAAATTCCCAAAGTATACCCTATATTTTTCCATCCAATTTGTATCTCTGATTTAATAAAATTTATTTCCAGAATTCTAATTGCTGCTATCCAATTCAACATATATGCAATTAATATAAATTCCCTAATAAAAATCAATAATATCATACTTATTGTGAATCCTATATTCCAGAATTTGATATCTAATACACTCAATGTATTTTTAAATTTTAATCCTATATACATAGAAAATATTCCAAATACACCTAAAATTCCACTCGGTATGTTCATCATATAATTCAAGTCAAGTAAATTTAATATTGAATTAGAAACCAAAGAATCATGTATCCATGCATTCATCACGAAAGGATTTGAAATCAAAACTATTGAATATGTTACGAAGGCCAAAATAAATTTATAATTATTATAATTATCTACTTCAAAGTTTTCTTTATATTCTAATAGTTTGTACTCAATTAATATCCAAGATCCTATGATAACTAAAAGTGTAATATTACCAATCAAAGATGTAAATACACCAATTCCTATCATTAAAATTGAAATTGTTATATGCAGTGAAAAACCAACTACTAAACCTTCTATCAAAACTTTAGTTTCATTATGCGTAAATTTCATAAATTCTAATTGTACTATTGTTAAAATTAATCCTGACAATACAACCGTGAAAACTGCATTCATATTTAACATTAATAATATTTTAATAAATGCTAAAATAGAAATTATAAATGAAAATGATCTTTTTTTTATTAAATTACTCTTTATAATGGGATACAAAATTGGTGCCAAAACAAATAGAAGTGTAAACAATACAGAGCTATTTAGGCCTGATGTAGAAAAATTTAACACAAAAACCATAGAGGTAAATCGATTGACCATTGATATAAATAAAAATGTTAAAATACCTAATTTTAACACTTTAAATTCATAACTCACGATTGACCATCTAATAACTCATATTTATTATATTATCCAGAAATTAGTTTTCTTGGGTATTTTGTTTAAGATTTAAAACTAATAATTACCACTCTAACGCCATTGTTGCAATTGAAAAACCTGCAGATGTCCCTGTCATTAGTATCTTACTTCCTTGTTCAATTAATCCTTTTTCCAAACCATATTCTAATTGAAAAATTAAATCATTAGTTCCCATGTGAGGGACCTTTGTCAAACATTCAATACCTGTTTTTTCTAATGGGAAGTTAATGGCATCTAATACTCTTTTTGTTGCAGCATAAGTAGAACAAGAGATGGCGATATAATCTATATTTTTTGGTATTGTTTTTAGTGTAATACAACTCTCCCTTAATTGATTTGAAAATGAACTTATCATAAATTCAGTCAAATCCCTTCCTTTTTGTAAATTAGCTAATTGATATATCCCATTATTGTCTAATACAAACATATCTCTAAATTCTGAATTTGAAGCTACAGAAGTATATTTGATTTGGTGACCTTGATCCGATTTTTTGAAAGCTAAAGCACCAATTCCATCTGCAAACACCGCATTGCCATCATTATATTTTTCTGTCCATTGGGTAGTCATTTGTACTGATCCCATCACAATATTGTTTATGTCTTCTCTTGAAAAGTGTAGTCCTGCTAATTGTGCACCTACAATAATTGATGCACATCCTAATGTAAAATCCATCTGAAATCCATTTGATTTTGGGAAGGCCGCCATTACCTCCGGGCAAGCTCCTTCAATATGTTTATGTGCACCGTTATGAACCCCAAGAAATGCATTTATGTCTTCATCTTTCATATTTCCCATATCTGCTACTTTTTTAGAATGATGTTGTAATCGCTCTCTCCAGACATCTTCATCCTCATACACAAATGTATGTTCAACAGGATTTCTTGATAATATTCTTTTATCAGTTATGTGATCTCTCAGAGGTATTTGCAAATCTCCTTTTTCATATGACCACCCTGCCAATGATAAATCATTAAAATACATGGACATAATATTAAATAATTTTAAAGGTTTATTAACGTATTTCAACGAGCGTTATATTTCACAATGGCATATTACCATGTTTTCTTTTCATTCTCGTCTCTCTTTTTGTTAGTAAGGGCCATAGTGCTTCAATAATTCTTGGTCTAGTTTCACTTGGTAAAATAATTTCATCAATATGTCCCAGCTTAGCTGCTGTAAATGGCGAGTAAAATTCATTCTTATATTCATCAATTAATTCATTTTGTCTTTTTTGTTTTAATTCTTCATTCTCTATTTTGGACAATTCTCTTCCATTTAATATTTTCACTGCTCCTTCTGCCCCCATTACTGCAATCTCAGATGTTGGCCATGCAAAATTATAATCTGTTTTAAGATGTTTAGATCCCATAACTAAATATGCTCCTCCATATGCTTTCCTTGTTATAACCGTAATTTTTGGTACAGTTGCCTCACAGTACGCATATAGTAATTTTGCTCCATTTCTTATAATCCCACCATGCTCTTGAGCTAATCCAGGTAAAAATCCAGGCACATCTACGAATGTAATTATCGGGATATTGAAAGAATCACAAAATCTTATAAATTTTCCACCTTTAATTGATGCATCAATATCTAATGCTCCAGCTAATATTTTTGGTTGATTTGCTACTATTCCTACTGATATTCCATTTAATCTTGCAAATCCAGTAATGATATTCTTTGCCCAATGCTCAAAAATTTCAAAGAAGTTCCCATGATCTACTATTTCATTGATTATATCTTTCATATCATAAGGGTTATTGGAGTCATCAGGTATAATTTTATCTAACATATCCGACAATCTTGCTTTATCATCTGTAGCTTCAATCATATTGGTATCTTCTAAATTGTTGGATGGTATAAAACTCAGTAATTTTCTAACTAAATCAATAGAATCATCTTCATCTCTTCCTACAAATTGTGCGACTCCCGTTTTGAATGCATGAACTGAAGCTCCACCAAGCTCATCAAATGAAGTTTTTTCTCCCATAACTTCTTCTACAACAGAAGGTCCAGTAATAAACATATGACTAGTATCTTCAGTCATTAAAAAATCAGTCAATGCAGGTGAATATACTGCACCACCTGCAGATGGTCCAACTATCACTGATATTTGTGGAATTACTCCTGATGCATCAACATTAGAATAAAATATGTCACCATATCCTGCTAATGCGTCCACACCTTCTTGAATTCTTGCTCCTCCACTATCATTAAAACCAATCACTGGTGCACCATTTTTCAATGCTCTTTGATAAATGTCCACTATTTTTTGCGCATGTGAATTCCCTAGTGATCCTCCCAAAACTGTAAAATCTTGTGAAAAAACATATATTAGTTTACCATCAACTCTTCCATAACCTGTAACTACACCGTCTCCATATATCTCATCCTTATTCTTCATTAGCCCAATTTCTTTATGAGATACAAACATACCTGTTTCAACAAAAGTGCCAGGATCTAATAGTTTACTAATTCTTTCTCTAGCTGTGTATTTTCCCTTTGAATGTTGTACTTCAACCCTTTTTTTTCCTCCTCCTTGTTTTGCTTTATTTACATTTTCTAAATAAAAATTTATTTTTTCTTCAGTAGTTCCGGTCTTTGAACTTTTTTTATTTAATTTCATATTATCTGATGAATTTGAAGGCATAAATATACTCAGTAATTAATCACTATTAATTATTTCATTTAATTATGTAACTAGTTAAGGAAGAATTGAATATTTTTATCATATTGAACTAATTTTATCCTTCGTTTTTGATTTTTATTAAATCTTGATTTGTTGATACATTGTCACCTTGTTTTATAAAAATTTCAGTTATTTTCCCTCCATTCTCTGCTACAATAGCATTTTGCATTTTCATCGCTTCTAAAATACACAGCGTATCTCCAGAAGAAACTTCTTGATTTATTTTAACTAATATTTCAGTTACTACACCAGGTAGAGGTGCTTTAACTATATTTTCTCCCTTTAGATTTTGTTTTCTTCTATTAAGAGTAGGCATAGTTGGGGTAAAATTAAAATCAATTAGTCTTCCTTCCAAATATATGTCTCCTTTATTATATTCTATTTTGTAGTTATGGTTTTTTTCTACACTTGCAATATAGTATCCATCATCATCTAATACCACATTCACCTCAAATGATTTTCCATCAATAATTACATTTCCAGTATCATTTTCTACTTCAATTATTTGTTTTCTACCATTAAATTCAATATCAAATTTTTTAGTTTTAACTTTGTTTGGCTCATTAGATTTTTCTTTAAGATTAATTTGATGTTTAGATGCTATTTTTATCGGAGTTACCGTATATTTTTCATCTGTCATTTAATTTTGCCTTCCTACATTTTCATATTTAGACATATCTCTCCAATTAGATTTTCCTCTTTTTGGTAAATATACCTTTGAACTTTTTAGACCTGTACTGATTAAAGCCGCTAATCTTCTATTATATGCTTCTTTAATATATTTTAATATTTGATTATCATGAATAAAACTAGTGGTGGTGTTTCCTTTATGAAACTCTTTATTTGCTAAAACAACTCTGTGAAAAGGTAAATTATTTACAATACCATTAATTGATAATTCAGATATTGCATAATATGCTCTGTAAATTGCTTGCTCTCTGTCTTCTCCCCAAACTATTAATTTTCCTAATAGTGAGTCATAATCTGATGGTACTTTATAACCTTTGTAAATATGAGAGTCAAATCTTACCCCAAAACCACCTGGTGTATTTAGAGAGTTTATACTACCCCACCCAGGAGAGAAATCATGAAGTGGATCCTCAGAGTTAATTCTAAATTCAATTGCATGCCCTTTTTGAATAACTTCTGATTGTTTCCAACTTAAATTTTTACCGGATGCTACTTTTAATTGTTCAATCACTAAGTCTTTACCTGTTATCATTTCAGTGACTGGGTGTTCTACTTGCAATCTTGCATTTACTTCATTAAAATAAAATTCGCCATTCTTATACAGAAATTCTGCAGTGCCTGCATTTTCATAATTGACCGATTTGGCTAATTTCTTTACTTTCTCTCCTATATCTTCTCTTTCATCATCAGTTAATGCGGGTGAAGGACCTTCTTCAATTAATTTTTGATGTCTTCTTTGTATCGAACATTCTCGCTCTCCAAGATGAATTATATTTCCATTTTTATCCGCCATTAATTGTATTTCAATATGTTTTGGATTTTCCACATATTTTTCCAAAAATATTTCAGATTTACCAAAAGCAGCTAAAGCTTGTCTTTGAGTCATTTTGATTGTATCAATCAATTCATCAGAGTCATAAACTACTTTCATACCCATTCCTCCTCCACCAAATGCAGATTTTACCATTACTGGATATCCAATATCTTTTGCCAATTTTAATGATAATTTATCCGGTTCGACAGGTTCATCTGTACCTGGTGTAATTGGTACTCCAGATTTTTTCGCTACTTCTCTCGATGTTATTTTGTCTCCAAGTTTTTCTATGGCCATTGGAGGAGGTCCAACCCAAGTTATTCCTGCATCAATCACGGCTTGGGCAAATTCTGCAGACTCACTTAAAAAACCATATCCTGGGTGTATTCCATCTACATTATTAGATAGTGCTTCGTTAATAATTTTGTCAATATTCAAATAATTATTTTTTGCAGTTCCTCCACCTAAAGCTATTGCGTCGTCTGATAATCTTACATGCAAACTACTCGCATCTTGATCAGAATATATTGATATAGTTTCCATTTCTAACATGCGCGCCGCTCTTATTACTCTTACAGCGATTTCACCCCTATTAGCTATCAATAGTTTGTCTATCATATATACACCTCAAAATTAAGATTAATCTGCTAATATTAATTAAATTCATATTAATCTTAAATGTTGTTTCCCTTATTATTGATATGTCACATGATAATGATGTGTTTGGAAAAATTATACTTATTCAGTAATTGAAGATGCCATCAACAATTTTTGATCTTTCAATATTCGCATTACTTTCACACCTTGGGTAGATCTTCCCATATTCCTAATATCTTCAATTTGTACTTTAATAAGTATTCCCTCTGAATTTACGAGTGATATTTTTTGTTTACCCGCATTAGTTGGGACGGGCATAGAAGTTACTACTGGTCCATTTTTAGAAGTTATTTTCATATTTTTCACTCCTTGAACTCCTCTATTTGTTACTCTATACTCATTTAATGGAGTCCTTTTTCCATAACCATTTTGAGTGATCGTTAAAATTGATACTTCCGTTAAATTTTTATTTTGAATTGTGAAAGCAGATACTACTTCATCATTATTTCTTACTTTGATACCTCTTACTCCTTGAGCAGTTCTCCCCATCACTCTAATTTGATCTTCTTCAAATAATACTGCTTGTCCATTTTTCGTTGCCAAAAATATATGTGAATTACCTGCCGTGATAAATGCATCTATCACATCATCATCATCTTTTAGGGTTAAACATATAATCCCAGTTTTCCTCACATTTTCGTAACTTGACAGAATTGATCTTTTAATTTGACCTTGTTTTGTAACAGTAATTAAAAATCGGTCATCAGTATATTCCTCATGATTAACATTTACTACTTTTACAACATCTCCATCTATCGGTAAGTACCTAATTAATTTATTTCCTTTTGCTGTTCTTGATTTCACTTCTGTGATTTCATATGCCGGTATCTGGTGAATCTTTCCTTTGTTAGTAATTAATAACAAATCATCTAAGTTCATGACTATATTCATGTCATAAACACCTTCATCACTTAATGGTATTCCTACCACTCCTCTTCCACCTCGGCTTTGCGTTCTAAATTTGGAATAATCTATCGCTCTAACATAACCTGAAGTTGTTGATGTAATCAATAACTGTCTTGGATGTAATTTAGGTCGATCCGTGGTGTCAATGAATTCATCATGTTCTAAAATAGAAGATCTTCTTTCATCACCATTTTTTTCTTTTATCGAAATGAATTCATCCCTCATTTTATTCATTAATACCGGTCTATTGTTGATTATATTTTCTAGTTCATTTTTTTCCTCAATTTTTTCTATTTGTTCTTGTTTGTATTTCATAATATCTGCTTTAGCTAATTGTCCTAAAGTCATTCTCAAAACTGCCTGTGATTGCTCTTCACTTAAACTATAATTTTTTTGTAAGGATTGATTCGCCTCTGATCTATTTTCCGATGATTTAATAGTTTCAATAATGTCATCAATTTTTTCAGCTGCTAAAATTAATCCTTCCAATATGTGTAATCTATAAATTACCTTCTCTAATTGCTCCTTTGATATATTCCTTATTGTTTTTTCCCTAAAATCTAAAAATACACTTAATGCTTGTTTAAGACTTAGTCTGTATGGTTGTCCATATACAAACGCATTCATTCTACAATGGAATGATGTTTCTAAACTTGAAAACTTAAATAGTTGTGCAAGTATGGTTTTCACACTTTCCTCATTAGCATATTGATCTTCGATTACGACTTCAATTCTTATTGCGTCTGGTCCCTCAGATAAATCTCTTACATCTTTAATTCCTCTTATTTTTTCATTAAGAATCAAATTGGCTATACTTTCTACTAAATTTTCCTTAGATTGTAAATATGGAATTTCAGAAAATACTATCATTGAATCTTTAACTTTATGTGTTTCTTTATTTTCTAAATGATACCTTGATCTAATTTTAATTGACCCCTTACCTTTTGAATATATGTCTTTCAAACCTTTTTGTCCCAATATTAAACCTCCCGTGGGAAAATCTGGTCCTTTTATATGTGTCATCAATTGATCTAATTCGATATTGTTATCATCTATGATTGCAATACATGCATCCAATAATTCATTAAGGTTATGAGGTGGTATGTTTGAAGATATTCCTACTGCAATACCATATGAACCATTTAATAACAGATTAGGAACATTTACGGGTAATACTGTTGGCTCTAATTCTTCTTCATCAAAATTAGGTATGAAATCAACAATATTATTAGAAAATGTATCTGAAAATTCCGTAGTCATGAAATCATTTGACAAATTAGTTAATCTTGCTTCAGTATATCTCATTGCAGCTGGTGGTATTCCATCTATTGAACCAAAATTTCCTTGGGGTTTTATCAATGGATATCGCAACGACCAATATTGTCCCAATCTGACAAGGGACTCATAAACTCCTCCCGCATGTGGATGGAATCTCCCTGTAGTTTCTCCTACAATTCTTGCACATTTTTTAAAAGACGATCTCGGTCCTAATCCTAATTCTTTCATTGCATACAATATTCTTCTATGAACCGGTTTTAATCCATCTCTAGCATCTGGTAATGCTCTATCCTCAATTACATATTTTGCATATTCAGAAAATCCATATCTCATTTCTCTACTAAATGGAGTGTTTAATATATTTTCTAAATTTGCATTTTCATCAGCTGTACTCATTGATATTACCAATTTTGTCCTTTATTTACTAATATTGTTTTACATTAAAAGAGTTACCACCCAACAGAACTTTAAGACCATATCTAGAGAAATAATTTAACTTCAATTTAGTGATATTTTTCAATTTATAGGATTTTCAGACACTGTGAACGCATTTTTATAAAATTCACCTTTTGCTGAATCGTCTTCATCAAAAACTCCTTGTTTTATGAATTTTTTTCGGGCTGATACATCGTCTCCCATTAATTTTATTAACCACTCTTCACTTTCTAAAGCATCTTCTATAGTGACTCTTTCGATATTTCTAGTATTTGGATCCATTGCGGTTTCTTTTAGTTGATCGGCATTCATTTCACCTAGTCCTTTAAATCGATTAAATGTGAATTTAGTTTTATCTATGCCCTTCTCTTCTGCTTTCTTTAATAAATTGATCCTATCATTTTCTTTTTGTAAATAAGTAGTATTTCCATATAAATTTTTGAAAAATACTTTGGCTTCTGATCCAATAATATTTACCTTGTATAGCGGAGGTCTTGCAATATATAACAATCCATGTTCAATTAAAGGTCTAAGATATCTATAAAAGAATGTAAATAGCAAGGTCGCAATATGTTGACCATCTACATCTGCATCAGTAAGAAGAATAATTTTTCCATATCTGACTTTATTAATTTTGAAATCATCTAAATAATCCGTTCCAACTGCTGTTATAATGTTATTTATTTCATTATTTTGTAAGGCTTTATCAACTCTTGATTTTTCTACATTGAGTACCTTTCCTCTCATAAATAGTACTTCTTGATATCCAGAATCTCTTCCCTCTACCGCTGTTCCTCCGGCAGATTGTCCCTCGACAATAAATAGTTCTCTTTTTTTAGGATCTGTCTCCCTACTTCGTTTTAGCTTTCCAGGTAAAGCAAATCTTCCTTTACTTTTTTGCCTTTCTTTATCTCTAGCTCTTTTGGCTGCCTCTCTAGCTCTTCTCGCAGCTAGAGCTTTCTCTATAATTGCTTTTCCTAATTTTTGATTTAATGCCAAGAAATCATCTAATGGTTCTTTAATCGCATGTTGTACTATTCCGTCAACTTCTGAGTTTCCTAATTTAGTCTTTGTTTGTCCTTCAAACTGTGGGTTTGGAACTTTAACAGATATAATTGCTGATATTCCTTCTCTTATATCATTCCCATTCAAACTTTTATTATTTTTACCAAATAAATTGTATGTTTCGCCAAACTTATTCATTCTTCTCGTGAGAACTGTACGAAAACCCGATATGTGTGTACCGCCTTCATGAGTGTTAATATTATTAACATAACCCAAAATTGTTTCATTATATGCTTCTGTATATTTGAATGATATTTCTACTATCACTCCATCATGTTCTTTTTTTGTATAAAAAATTGAATTGCCTCCAACAATATCTCCTTTATCTTTTGCTAAATGATCAATAAAATCTAAAAGCCCTCTTTCATAATAAAATGATACTGATTTTTCCTCTTTATTGCTTACAACTCCTTGTATGACTAAGTCTTCTCTACTTCTTCTTTTTGATTTTAATTTTCTTTTGTCTATAAAATTTATAGTGAAAAATGAAGTTAAAAATGCTAACTCTCTAAATCTATTCGCTAAAGTGTTGAAATCAAAAACTATGTCTGTGAAGATAGTTTCATCGGGTTTGAAATGGATTAATGTTCCCGATGGTTCATCAGAAACATTTTTGGAAACATCATTAACTTTTTTTCCCATTGCATATTCTTGACTATAAACCATTCCATTTCTGAAACTTTCAATTTTGAAATAAGATGAAAGAGCACACACTGCTGCTAGTCCAATCCCATGTAGTCCCCCACTAACTTGGTATGCCTTTTTTTCAAATTTTCCACCTGAGTGTAATTTTGTTAATATTAATTCTAAGGTTGGTACTCCATAAATCGGATGTATGTCTGCAGGGACACCTGCCCCATCATCTTTTATAGAAATTGAACCATCCTCATAAATTGTAACATCTACTTTAGAACATCTACCCGCCATTGCTTCATCAATCGAGTTGTCAATTACTTCGTAAACTAAGTGATGAAGTCCTCTTGTACCAATATCTCCTATATACATTGCTGGTCTTAAACGAACACCTTCAGTGCCCTCTAACACTTTAATGGTGCTCTCAGAATATTCTTCAGTCATATTTTTTCCAACCCTGTGATAAAAAAGTCATAAACTTTTAATCAAATAATGATAAATTTCCTTATTTAAGAACTTATACACCTAATATTATTAATTTTATAAAAATAAAATTCCCTGCAAAAATTGAGTAATATTATACATAATGTTATGTAATATATAATTAATAGATCACTAATAACATGAGTGTTTTTGATATCAAATCTGAAATCGGAATGTCCCGCATACTTATTACCAAAGAAGGAATTTCGACTCCATTATTAGTTAAAACACAAAATGGCTTAGAATCAGAAAACATCAAATTTCATCAAATAATACTTTCTGATCGAGGATATTTACCTTTGAGTTCAAAATTATTTGATATGTCTAATAATGAAGATTATGATTTAATATTGGATAAAATCCCCGAATGGTCAATTTTGACTCCAAGATTATATCCTGCAGGCAAAAATCTTGAACAAAGTTTAACTTACGAATTAAATCTCTATCTTGAAAGGATCTCTAAAAGTGATTTACCAAATGCGTTTGGTTTAATATATGATCCGTTAAATTCTAATTTCGATTATTTAACTAAGTTAATAGAATTTAATCCGTCTATTATTGTTTTAAGATCAAGTTATATGGATGCTATATCTCCCCGAGCATTTTTAGAGCGCATCATCCCAGTGATAAACTTTATTCCTCCAAATATAGCGATTTATGTTCCTGGTTCGGGTGGGGTTGGTTATCAGACAGTTTTAATTGGTTTAGGTGTTAGTATCGTAGATGACTCTTTTGCTTATAGATTGGCCGCAAATAATAAAATTCTCTATGATGGTATGATTACAAAAATCAAAGAAAATTCAATATCCGAATTAGTTGCTTATAATTTAAATGAAGTATATGAGGATTTTAAAAAATTGAATTATGCTCTTTCAAGTAATAACCTATGGAGTAAGATGTTTAAAGATATGCATGTTTCTCCTAAATTAGCCACCTATGTGAAATTAATCTTTGATAAAAAACTCATAGAGATAAATATTGCTAAATTTCCAACCAATAAAAATAATATATTAAAATTCATAGGTGATGAAAGTTTATATCATCCAGATGTATTGCATTATCAAAAACGATTGATAGAAAGATATAATGAAGAAGAGGAAACAAAATTGATTATACTGCTTCCTTGTTCAGCAAAGAAACCTTATCAATTTTCAAGATCTCATCAAGATTTTGAAAAAGCTATCAAAAATGGATCACGGTATAAACGACAATTAGTATCTGTATGGTCTTTAACTTCTCCATTAGGGGTGGTTCCACAAAACTTAGAGACTATATATCCTGCAATGAATTATGATATTCCAGTCACAGGAAATTGGAGTAGTGAAGAAATTAAAAAAACTGGATCATTATTGTCGAATTTGATAAAAAAAACTGCATCGAAGATTAAAGTCATCGCACATGTTTCTAAAGATTATAGTTTAATGATTAACTATGCCTCAAAATTAGTAGACATTGAGATAAATTGGTGTGATGATGCACCGAGAACCCAAGATGCACTAAATAAGCTTTCAAAAAGAATTGAAGAATATTTATCAGATCATGAGCCTAATATTAGGTATTCAAATAAAAAAATCATTAGAAGAGTAAAAACTATCAATTCTTTGGTTGAGTATACTCATGATGTCTCATTAGATTTATTATCAAAAGAGGCTAATTTAAGAATAATAGGTAGACCACCTAGGCCTGTTTCTTTACAACTTTCTAAACAAAATTATGTTACATGGGACAGTTTAAATGGTAAAGTAACTTTACATAAGTTGGCTATAAATGAAATTTATGCAAAAACAAAAAACTGGATATTAGTAAATACGGACGAATTGAAGGGCAGTAATTTATTTGGGATTGGTGTTCATGATGCATCAACAGAAATATCTCCAGGAGATGAGGTTATATTTTTTAATAAAGATAAATCTAAAGTATTAGGTAATGGTTTCTCCAAAATTAGTGGTATTTCTATGAAACAAATCTCTTCTGGCATAGTTGCTTCGATTAAAAATAAAATAAAATAATTTTATGATCATATACTTATTAATAACATAAGTACCAATCGGTACCAATTATATATTTTAAAATTAATATATAATTAAGGTAAATACCATATGGAAATAATCAATGATAGAATTTTCACAACAGAATTGTTGAAACTAAGAATTGAGTCTAATAAATTAAGAAGTGAAAGTCATGATCATATCATAAATTGGGTCGATAATTCCCCATTTAAAAATTCAAAAGGTACTATTGTTCCCGGAAAATCATTGACATTTGTATTACCTACAAAAGGCTGCAAGTATGCGATGGCTAAACATGGGGGGTGCAGCATGTGTACGTTGCCAATGGATAATCCTTTAAATCCTAGTAGTCAAATTATAGACTCATTACCTGAAAGGACATTAGAAATTTTTAACAAAAAAGGTGGGGTTGAAGAATTTAGAGGTGTAAAATTTTATACTTCAGGTTCATTTTTAGACCGATGGGAATTAAATGAAGATGTCCGTAAAAACATATTGAGAAAATTTGTAGATATAGTTGATGAAATTACTATCGAAACTCGTTGTGAATTTGTAAATTCAAAAAACTTGGATGATATCTTAAAAGTAGTGCCTGCTAAAAAATTAATTGTTGCTATAGGTCAAGAAACTACTGATGATGAAATTAATCGTAGAAGTGTAAACAAAGGACACAAATATCTTCAATTTAAAAGAGCAGTAAATATTCTGAAGTCATATGGTATTCGAACTAAAGGCTATATCTTGTTAAAATCTATCTTCATGTCAGAACTATCATCAATTGATGATGCATTAAGGACTGCCAAACACATGTATGATTTGAAAGTAGATTATATTTCAATTAATCCGTGTTATATCGGTAAAAAAACTCTAATGGAACAATTGTTTAAGCAAAAAACATATCGTTCACCTTGGCTATGGTCTGTGTATTATACAACAGTATCAATTAAAAAATTAGTTCAATCAGAAACTATCGTAATATGTGATCCGGTTGCTGCAGGATCTGAAAGAGGTCCAAGAAATTGTGGTATCTGCGATAAAGAAGTAAAACAGCAACTCAAGGAATTTTCGTCTACACAAGACTTAGATAATTTAATAGGTTTGGAGTGTGACTGTTATGATGTTTATAACTCTGTATTAAACACAGAGCACTTGTCCAATGGAATGGGTATGACAAATATTTATGAATAAGATAATTGGGGTAATTTATTTGAGACTACAAATTAATCCAAACATACAATAAGTGAAAGTGTACCACGAATATGTGATTGCTCAAGGTAGTGCGAAATTTGTACTAGTTCCATTTTTCATATCTTTAGTTGCATTTTTCTTAGAAGCATTTATTCTCAATATTTTATTTTTAATTATTACTATTTACTTTTTATGGTTTTTTAGGGATCCTGTACGTGCAATTGATAAGAATGAAGATATTATATATGCACCCGCTGATGGAACAGTCGTATTTATTGCAAATGAAAATGAAGAAATCAAAATTTCTATAAGGATGTCTCCTTTTAATGTTCATTTAAATCGATCTCCTACTGATGGGGTTGTCAAGCATATTGAATATAAGCCTGGAAAGCACTCAAACGTATATTTTGGTGATGCTGAGCAAAAAAATGAACAAAATTTGATAGTCATTAAAAATAAAAATTATATCTCTAAGATTTTACAAATAACTGGTTTTTTTGCAAGACGATTAGAATGTTGGGTCGAGCATGATCAACAAGTTAGTCAAGGTGATAAAATTGGGATAATTCGTTTTGGATCTCAAACAAATCTATTAATTTCATCTAACGATGGTTCAAAAACTAATTTGAATATTGAGTGCGAACTTGGCGATAAAGTATATGCTGGGATTACTCCTTTAGCATCAATAGAAAGGTAATTTTTATGATTGGTAGAATGGATAAAATTGGAAATACGATATTGACATTTGGTAATTATAAAATAGATTTATATGCAATTTTGGCAATTTTGGCAACCATCGCAAATATATCTGCGGGTACTATTATATGTATCGCAATATTATTCTTCAATCCATTAGATCCCATTACAACTGCAAGATTGATTTCTTTAGGTGCTGGATTTGATGCTCTTGATGGAAAATTAGCACGAAGATCAAACACGTCTAACAGGTTTGGTTCCAAATTAGATACTGCTGCAGATCAAATTACTTTTGCAACCGCCCCTGCATTAATCATTTGGCATCTCTTAATTGATACAAATGAGATCATTGGTATTATTTGTGGTTTAATATATTTTTTTACAGCTAGTTTTAGATTATCTCGATATGTAATGGCTCCTACATCAGGTTATTTTGAAGGAATGCCTTCACCAGTTTCTGCATATTTTATAGTTGGTTGGCTTTTACAAGATGAATTGATTGTTCCTATTTTTGGTTTTTCAACCATATTTATTTCTTTACTAATGATCTCCTCTTTTCCTTATTCCGGGTTCAGAACATTAAGATCTAAGTTTCAATATTTTTATTTTATATTTACCATTTCATTAATGCTTTTAACTAATTTTGCACCAAATTCATTATTTGGTTTAATTGGAGATATATGGATCTACTATGTTTATTATTTTGGTATAATCGGTCCTTTCCATGCACTTCATAATATTAACATAGACCGTTCTAATACAGAATAATATTTTTATTTATTTTTCAATTTATTAGTACTGAACATGAAGTATAATACTGACGGTAACACAGTATTTTTAAATAAAATAATTCAAAATGAATTAATAGTTTCAAAGGAGATGTTTGGTTATCGTAAAAAAAACTAAGAAACAAAAAAAATCTGAAGATACTAAAATTGAGTCGGAAAATTCTGAATTAAAAGAAAATATCCAAGAAGAAGAAGTAGTGATGATAGAAATTTCTGAAAAAAGACTTAATGAATTAGAAAATGCAGAATCAATTGCTTTAGAAAATTTGAAACGAGAACGGGCCGAATCAATCAATTATAGAAAACGATTACAAAAACAAAGAGATGAATTTGCAGAATTAGCTTCTGTGAGAGTATTAAACAAATTATTAAATGTAAAAGATGATCTAAAAAGGGTTATAGACAATGCTAATGATGAAATACCTCAAAATCATCTTGAAGGAATAAATTTGGTAGAACAAAGACTAGAAGGAATTTTTAATCAAGAAGGAGTTGAAATTATCAAGATTAAAGAAGGAACAACACTATATGATCCAAATATGATGGAAGCTGTTGTATCCCAAGAATTGGATAATGTAAAACCAAATACAGTATTGGGAGTAATCTCTCAAGGATTTAAAAAAGGAGAACGAATTCTTAGAGCAGCAAAAGTTATGATTTCTAAATCTCCAAATCAAGATCAAAAGGAAGCTAATCCTAGCGACGCTCCTTCTAATGGCGAAAATAAGGATAAAAAAGAGGAATAAATATGTCCGAAGATAAAGTAAAAACTAAAAAAGAACCTGTAATAGGTATTGACTTAGGAACCACAAATTCCGTGGTTTCTATCTTAGAACAAGGAGAACCAAAAGTAATTCCTACCGCAGAAGGTGGAAATTTAATTCCTAGTGTAGTGAATTTTGCATCTGATGGAACTAGATCAGTTGGAGTTATTGCAAAAAGACAAATTGTATCTGATGCTACAAACACGGTTGCAGAGTCTAAAAGAGAAATGGGAACTGATAAGACCTATGAAATTCATGGAAAGAAATATACTCCTCAAGAGATAGGTGCTTTTATTTTACAGAAAGCTAAATCTGATGCAGAAGCATATCTTGGTCAAACAGTCAATAAAGCAGTTGTAACTGTACCTGCTTATTTCTCAGATAGCCAAAGAAAGGCAACCAGAGATGCAGGTAAAATCGCAGGTTTAGAAGTATTAAGAATTGTTGCAGAACCAACTGCAGCAGCTCTCGCATATGGTTTAGATAAATCTGATGCAGAGACAATACTTGTATTTGATTTAGGTGGTGGAACCTTTGATGTGTCTGTATTAGAAATTGATGAGGGAATTGTGGAAGTTCAAGCCACTTCTGGTAACAATAAACTTGGAGGAAAAGATTTTGATGATGCAATCGTTGATTGGTTGGCATCAGAATTTAAGAAAGAACAAGGTGTCGATTTAACAAAAGACAAAACTGCAATGCAGAGATTAAAAGATGCAGCAGAGCAAGCAAAAATTGAATTATCAACTGTTCAAAAAGCAAATATCAATATACCCTATGTTACTGCAGATCAAACTGGTCCTAAACACTTAAACATAGATTTAACTCGTGCTAAATTTGATGATTTGACTGCAGATTTAGTTCAAGCCACAATTGGTCCTATGCGAAGAGCAATTGAAGATGCAGAAATAAGTATAAATAATTTAAACAAAATATTATTGGTTGGAGGATCAACTCGAATTCCGGCTGTCCAAAAAGCAGTCAAAGAAATTACAGGCAAAGATCCTGATAAATCAATAGACCCAGATTTAGTTGTTTCTATGGGTGCCGCTATACAAGGTGCTATTCTTGCAGGTGAAATTGATGATGTCCTACTATTAGATGTTACTCCATTAACATTAGGAATTGAAACTTTGGGAGGTGTCATGACTACGTTGATAGAGCGAAATACTACAATTCCAACCCGTCAAAGTCAAGTTTTTTCTACTGCAGCAGATAATCAAACCTCTGTAGAAATTCATGTTTTACAAGGAGAAAGGGCTCAAGCAAAAGATAACATTAGTTTAGGTCGTTTTTCTTTAGTAGGTATACCTACCGCTCCAAGAGGTGTTCCAAAGATTGAGGTCACTTTTGATATTGACTCGAATGGTATAGTTCAGGTATCTGCCAAAGATCAAGGAACAGGTCAAGAACAAAAAATTACTATAGATAGCCAAACATCATTAAGTGAACAAGAAATTCAAGACAAAATTAGAGATGCAGAAAAGTTTGCTGAAGAAGATCAAAAAGTTAAGGAAAGAATTCAAACTCGCAACGAAGCAGAAGCTATGGTTTATCAATTTGATCAAACAATTGAACAATTAGGCGACAAATTAGATGAAAATGATAAATCTATGTTATCAGAGAAAAAAGAGGCAATAAAAGCAGCTTTAGAAAGTGATGATATGGAGCAAATAAAATCTGCAAAATCAGATTTTGAACAGGCGTTTAGTTCCTTGGCTCAAAAAATATATGGTCAAGGAGGTCCAGGAGGTCCAGGAGGACCTGGTGGAATGAACTTTGATCCTTCATCAGCAGCAGATTTTGCACAAAATTTCCAAGGTCAACAAAATCAAGACTCAAATTCATCAGATTTTGTTGATGTGGACTATGAAGTGTCTGATGATGAAGAATAAAGGAGTTTAAAGCATGAGTAATAAAAGAGACTACTATGATGTTGTAGGAGTATCTAAAAGTGCTAATGATAAAGAAATTAAAAAGGCATATCGAAAAAAGGCTATGCTTTTACATCCTGACAAATATAAAGGGCCAAAAGAAGAAGCAGAAGAAAAATTTAAAGAATTAAATGAAGCATATTCAGTATTGTCTGATGAGCGGCAACGTAGGAGATATGATCAGTTTGGTCATGCTGGTGTAGAAGGCGCAGCATCAGGGGCAAGAGGTGCAGATCCATTTGATTTCTTCAGTTCAATCTTTGATTTTGACTTATCCGATTTATTTGGTGGAGGTTTTGGGGGTCGAAGAGCAAGACCAAGAGGACCTCAAAGAGGAGAAGATGTTGTATTAGAATTAGAGTTATCATTCGAAGAAGCATTTGAGGGAGTATCTAAAAAAATAAAAATGCCATATAATACACCTTGTAAAACTTGTAATGGGACTCGTTCAGAACCTGGATCTTCATATAAAACTTGCAATTATTGTAGAGGTTCAGGAATTGTTGAAAAACAAGAACAAAGAGGATTTTTTGTTCAAATATCAAGGCAACCATGTTCTACTTGCAATGGTTCTGGAAAAATTCCTGAGAAAAAATGTAAACCATGTAAAGGTACAGGAAAAAGTCCTAATCGAGAAGAAATCAAGATTAAAATTCCACGTGGAATTAATGAAAACGAGGCAGTCAGGGTTCAAGGAAAAGGTAGACCTTCCAACTCAGGAGGTATGCCTGGAGATTTAATTTTTAGAATTCATCTTAAGAAACATGCTATATTTGAAAGAAGTGGAAATGATGTATATATGAAATTAAAAGTAAATTATCCAACCATGATATTAGGTGGTGCTGTAGATGTACCATTAATTAGTGGTAAGGAAAATCAGAGAACTGGTCAATTGAAAATACCTTCCGGCACTAATCTTAATGATTACCTAAAATTAAAAAATGAAGGTTTTGTCAAAGATGTTAGAGGCAATACTGTTAAAGGAGACTCCTATTATGTGATTGATCTAATGGTTCCAAAAAAAATATCAAAAGAAGAAAAACAATTATTGAAAGATCTTAAAGATAAAATGAGCTGATAATTTAATAATGTTCATTTTAATTGAATTCTATCTTGTTCTCTAAAATGATATTTAGATTTATTCAAATCACCTTGTTTAGTCATTATATCTCCAATTTTTCCTTGTATAACATAATTGCCGATTTTAAAATTTAATTTATTAAAAAATAATAATGATTTTTTATAAAATTTGATAGCTATTTCATATTCATTCAATTTTCCATAAAATTGTCCTAACCAATAATAAAATCTCCCAATATTCAAATTATTGTCAATATTACTATCAAATTTATCAATGTAGTTTTCCCAGTAAGATTGTATCTGAATAACTTTCTCTCTATTGTCATTGTAAATATAATATTTTAAAATTAAAATATCTTTTTCAAAATCAATTAATAATTCATATTTGCCTTTCCATTCAATATAAAATTGATCATAATTTTGACTCAAAATTAAATTTTCTAAATGAGTTATCTCATTATCTAAATTTTCCAATTCAATAAATTTGGGTTTGTCATCATTTAATATACAACTCCAAAGATTATAATAAGTTTGTAATTTATTATCCATATTACTTCATCACAGATATTATGAATAGTCAGAAGAATTGATGGTTGCGGTATTAATATTATCTCTCTTTATTTGTGCCTCTATTTGGTCGTAATATTCTGTAGCCGAGGCAGTCATAGTTGCATGTACAACTTCTTTGGCTTCTACAAAGTGATGATAACTTATCTGATCAATATCAATATTTTCTCTTAATGCTATCAAACCTGCTTCTCTACACAATGCTTCAATATCCGAACCCACAAAACCTTCGATATTTCGTGCTAATTCTTCTAAATTTACATCATCATTAAGTGGCATTTTTTCAGTATAAATATCTAAAATATCTCTTCTTCCTTGGAGGTTTGGAGGCTTAACATAAACCAATCTATCAAATCTACCAGGTCTCAATAGTGCAGGATCAATTATATCTGGTCTATTTGTTGAAGCTAAGATTATAACATTGTTTAGAGACTCTAATCCGTCAATTTCTGTTAGAAGTTGTGATATCATTCTTTCAGTAACAGATGAGTCACCACTAAGACCTCTTTTTGAAGCAATTGAATCAATCTCATCAAAAAATATGACTGTTGGCGATGCTAGTCTCGCTTTTCTAAATATCTCTCTTACACCTTTTTCAGACTCACCCACCCATTTAGATAATAATTCTGGGCCTTTAATTGATATGAAATTGGCATCACTTTCATTTGCAACTGCTTTGGCTAACATAGTTTTTCCAGTTCCGGGAGGTCCATATAATAATACTCCTGCAGGTGGGGTTATTCCCATTCTCACAAATGCTTCTGGTTCTCTAATTGGCCATTCTACAGTCTCTTTGAGCTCTTGTATTATCTCTCCTAAACCACCTATATCTTTAAAACTTATATTTGGAATTTCTACCATTACTTCTCTTAATGCAGATGGTTGAATTTCTTTAACTGCTTCTAAAAAATCTGCATTTGTTACTTCCATTGCATCCAATATTTCTGGTGGTATAACTTCTTTATCTAAATCAATTTCAGGAATAAATCTTCTTAGAGTGTGCATTGCGCCTTCCCTTGTTAAAGCTTGTAAGTCTGCTCCTACAAATCCATGTGTATTCTCCGCATATGATTGCAAATCAACATCTTCTGCCAAAGGCATTCCTCTAGTGTGTATTAACAATATTTGCTTTCTTCCTTCTACACTTGGGACTCCAATTTCTATTTCTCTATCAAATCTTCCAGGTCTTCTTAAAGCAGGATCTACTCCACCTATTCTATTAGTCGCTCCTATCACAATTACTTGTCCCCTATTAGTCATACCGTCCATTAGAGATAATAATTGAGCAACAACTCTTCTTTCAACCTCACCCGATGTACTTTCTCTACTTGGAGCTATTGCATCAATTTCATCAAGGAAAATTATCGTAGGAGATTGTTCTTCTGCTTTTTTGAATATGTTTCTTAGTTTTTTTTCAGACTCACCATAATATTTCGACATAATCTCTGGTCCATTAATAGTTACAAAATTAGCATCACTCTCATTAGCTACCGCTCTCGCAATTAATGTTTTTCCTGTACCTGGTGGTCCATGAATTAACACACCTTTAGGAGGATCAATTCCTAATTTTTCAAATAATATAGGATGTTTCAAGGGTAACTCAACCATTTCTCTTATTTTTTGAATTACTTCTTCTAAACCACCTATGTCTTCATAATTAATTGTTGATATGTTTGCGGAATTTATTTCAGATGCAGGTTTATCAGTAATTTCGATTTTAGTGTCGTCATTGATTAATACAATGCCCTCTGGATCTGAATTAATTACGACAAAAGGGTTTGCTCTTCCTAATACTGGTATCATTACTGTATCTTGTAATGTTAATGGATATCCTTTTAATTTCCTTTTTACGAATCTAACAAAACCAAAATCAGTGTTAAAGTTAATTTCCCCCGGTGCAAATATTATTTTATTCGCAGCTTTAATTTCAGCTTTTTTGATAATAACTTTTTCTGATAAGCTAACTCCTGCATTTTTTCTTATCACACCATCCATTCTTATGATTTGTTTATTTAAATCCTCAGGATATGCTGGCCAAGCAACTGCTGCTGTGACTTTTTTGCCTTTAAGTTCAACTATTTCCCCAGTGGAAATGCCAATCGCATTCATTGCTTCATTATTTAATCTAATCTTACCTCTGATTACGTCTCTATTCTTAGCTTCTGCAACTACTAATTCAATTTCACCTTTAACATTATCAATCATAATTAACAATCCACTTATTTTATCACCTATAACTTCGAGTATATTAATAACTAGGTTTGATAATATTATTTATTATATAAAAATTGAAGTCCAAATGGTGCAGAAATAACTAACAGAGATAAAATTGCATTAACATATGGAATTTGACTAATTACATAAATAATATTTACAATGATGGATCCAAAAAGAATATTTGTAAAAATCAACGTAGTTAACAATAAAACAAATGTAAATAATTTATTTATTTTAGCTCTTAAAGATATATATGATATTAAATACGCAGCAAGTAATAAGCCGGAAATTGTCCATGATATCCCTTCGAAAATATAGAAATACATTTCTCCATCCGAACCACGAATACCTACTAATCCGTATAGATAAAAATTATAAATTAAAGATAATGTCGCTCTCAAAAGTAAAATAATAGATAAGAACCCGGATACCCTCATTGAGGATACTAAGCTTAAACCAGATATTTCCATATTTTTTAAGGTATATTCTAACATATATATGAATGAAAATAAAATTAAGGTATAGCTGAAATAAAAAAATAAGAACCCAAAAAATCCTGATGGTACATCATTAATTGAAAATATGTTTGCATTTATTTGAATTGACAAGGAATTTATTATACCTCCCAAGATGAATAATTGTAGCGCAAATTTCGTGAATGATGAAGATTGAGAAATCCTAAGTATACTTTTATAGTCAAATGAAAACGCTTTTAGAATAATTTCTTTGTTAATTTCGACATCATTTTCGATAATCTCATCGACCTCATCCTCATTTATGTTTATAGTTCCAACGGGTTGTCCGCAATCAGTACAAAATTTTTCACCTCCCAAAATTGGTTTATTGCAATTATTACATTCTTTATTTTTATAATTTTCAGTTTTTAATGGTATTATAGTATTTGTGAGATCTTTATTTTCTGACTCTTTTTTATTTTCTTTCAAGATATCTGTATTAAGTTCTGGCGAATTATTTTCTAAATTACTAATTTTAGCGTTTAGTTTTTTCAATTCATTTAGTATCTCTTTCAATACCTCGTTTTCATCTTTCATTTAACCGTTTAACCCCCATGGTTCTAAGAGAATTAATCTCAATGCCCCAAATACTATTATCCATGATATTAAATATATGAAACCAAGATAAAAAGTTCCACTTAATATAATTTCAGCCTTACTTTTCTTGTAATAATATGGTTGGTTTACATTTTGCCTCTTTGTCATAATATATTGTTCTTCAATACTAATTTTCTCAAAATACCTCGGATATAGATATATAATTATCGCAAATGCCGTTAAGAAATTTGCAAAACCTAAAGATAATGAAGGTGTTTGGAAATTATTGAAAAGATATTGATAGAAATAATTATAAATTAGAGTATAGACCGAAATTAATGTTAAAAATGCAGATCTAATCTGCATTAACAAAGCGATGTCCTTTTTCAAATTTAAATTAATTTCATTCTGATACTTATCGTCAATAATTATTTCTCCCATCACTTTTGGTTTAAGGATAAA
>Ga0255761_10000121_pt1 | contig 70159 bp, 104 predicted proteins | sample 071ome_29_FD_179961 | JGI IMG/M metagenome (GOLD analysis project Ga0255761, IMG submission 179961) | Coastal salt marsh microbial communities from the Groves Creek Marsh, Skidaway Island, Georgia - 071407BT metaG (version 2) | ecosystem: Environmental > Aquatic > Marine > Intertidal zone >... | reverse complement strand
CTTTGAGTGCTTCTGTTACATTCTCCTTGAATGAACGATAAGGAATGAAGAGTTCATCATCTTCAGTCTTATAGTCCTGGTGCGTCTCTTTGAACTTACGATCTACATCATACAGGAGATTCTGTACGATGTCATTGATGACTTCCAAGGTCTTAGGTTGAATTTGATCCCAAGTCTTATATTCAGGGAATAGATCATTTTTGACACGATTCAGCAGTGCTCTCTTACAATGCCACTGACTATCAAAGATCTGGGTAAATGCTTCCCAGTCGTGGTTGCTTTTGAAATGTGGGATACTCATTTGTTATTCTCACAATAAAGGAAATACTTGTATTCGGCAACTTGATGTGGTGCGTATCTTACTATATCACACTCTTTGTATTTGTCAACCACCTCAAATGATGCAGAGTTGATTGGTTTATCACCTGAAGCAACTTTTGCTAGTACCAACAGAATAATGATGAAGAAAGCAGAGGCACCAAGAAATACACCAACACCACGGAGCAACTCTTTGAGAGCATACTTGTCGTCTTCAGTCATTGAAACTCTCTTGAAACTGTTTCCAACCTTCATCTAATTGTTTCTCTGCCCATCCCCATTGACCATGCTCCATACCATCAATCTGGGCACATTCAATCTCATCTTTAATGAGACGACGGAGCATTGTAATTTGTTCGTCAGTCATTTCACTATGTCATTCAACTGGGCAAGAGTTTCTGTAGTCCAGTAGTTATTGTCACCATGAGGAGGATACAACTTACTATACCACATACCATACAGATCTGGATTGATATGTTGGATCTTCTCCAGAGTGTCAGCGATCTGAAAGTCAATGTTAGTCATAAGTCGTAAAGAGAAATACTTTGAGTGTTTGTCCGTCATCCTGAAGTGATACTTGAACGTTAGAGCATTCGTATCTCACAAACTCTCTTCCTTCACCAGTAATCACTTCAACACGAGTGACATCAGGATAGTTCTTTAGAAAGTCTCCATTTGGTTGTTGGATGTCTTCAGTCATGCTACTCCATCAAGTTTAGATTGCTCATACAAATCAAGCATTTCATTTAGTTGATCGTCAGTATATTTGGCAAATCGTTGGAAACGACCCCAATCTTTGGGTTCACTACCAAAGTTATTCTCATAATGGGCATTCAATTTTTCCCATTGAGCATCACGCTCTTTGAAGTCCTGGTATTTCTTCTCCAGGTCCTCATCCATGGTCAGTTCATACTCTTTACAGACCTTACGCTGCTCTTCTTCATTCACATACTCATTGAATACCAACGACATAGCACCACTGCGAATAGATTTGGGATCCATGCCTACACATAGCATGAACTTCTCAAATAACTTGAAATACTGTTTGGCATTGAGATCTGCTGCTGGTGCAGTGATCAGGTAATGCTCTTCAGGAATGTAATCATCATCAGTCCAGGATGATGTCCCAAATTTAGGAGTGAACGTAGCATCAAACTTGAATTGAACTTCTGCTTCGTAGGTCATTTTCCCTCGTAAAATTCGATTTTAAGTTGCCAGATAAGATCGTTGAATCGTTGTTCAATCTTGGACAATCGTTCTTCAATCAAATCCATACGATATTCTCCAATGGCTTGGCGTTTAACTGAGTATGGGTCAATAGTAGCCATTGTACCCTGAAGGGAATTTAGTAGAGGTTCATCAAACATCATCAGAATCAATCTCCCCGCGAATTTCTGCAAGTTTTGCAGTTGCAAAACACTCTACCATAGTCCAGTAGAGTTCACCGCTCATGGGAAAATTCTCATCACAAAAATACTCTGCGGTGTCTTCATGGAGTTCCCAGAGAGACTTGATGGTTTCGCGGTCAGTGATCATTTGAAAACTTTTTGTTTACGGATCCATAGTAGACTAACCGAGTTCCCGTGTCAAGGGCTTCATTCAAAATCATCAAAATCTATGCCTTGGAGAGTCTTGAGATCCAATCTTAACTGTTTTACTTCATTGTTTAATGATCCTCTCCCTCTTCTATAATTCCAAGCTTGACTTTGTTTTGTGTCTCTTATTCTTCGCAGTGTAGAAGTTTTTGAGATATAATCATTTACTATCGGTAAATTTTGAGTTTTTATACTATTCAATTCTGATTCTGCTGTAGAGATTGCTGCATCGGCTGCATTACAAGTAGCAACACTTGGATTTGCAGCACTTACACCAGAATATCCAATACCTGAAGATGCAATTGTACCAACTCCGGCTAACACCGTTAGAGTTTGTCCTTCTGAAGCATAAGAGAAATTATATCCAATAACAGTAGTTCCACCAGGTCCACCCAAAATAGGAATTCTTATTCCAGGCCATTGTTCCGTCCCTTCATAGTAAGACGCAAATCCAGCGCCTACAGATGGTTCTGGGTCAACTTGTTCGATATAAGTTCTAGTTACGTCTGGATTTCCATTGTTAATTAAATTTAATTTGTGACCATATCCAGTCTTAGAACTATTTTTTATTAGTCCCACCTCTACTGGATTTTCTCCACTTGTAGCAGGATCAAAATTTTCATCACTTCCAGTCTGCCTAATAACAAAGAAATTATCATCTTCTGTCCCTACTTCAGAAGTTGTACTAATGAATATTGTTGGATATGAAGTGAAAATTCCAACGTTGAAGATTGATTGTGATGTTGATGCAATAGCTGGTTGACTTAAAATTATAGAAGTGGTATCAAGTTCAAAAGTTGTAGTTACGCCCAAAGTATTGACTCCAACAACTTCTATCGACGTTGTACCGAATCCAACTACAACACTATCACTCGATGTAATCCCTGTCCTCCATATAGTATCTCCAGTTGTTATACCTGCTGTTGTGTTTATTCCTGTATAGGCAAGTATTGTTGATCCAAATGATATACTTCCACCAAAAGTAGTACTTACTCCCAATAAAGATGTTGACCCAAATCCAACTACTTCTGGCAATTCTCCAATAACAAAAATTGTTGGTTGTTCAATAGAGTCAGTTATTGTATCGTTAGTTTGAATACCAGATAAGACAGTAAATCCATTAGAATCTTCAGTGGAATCATTGATTATCATATATGTGCTACCAATACCTACAGAGGCACTGGGAATTTCTTTTACTGCACTAGATCCATAGTCACGATCTTTCGGTCTTTTGAAATATTTTGCACCATAATAGTTTATTGTTCTATATTCTGAAGAATCTTTCTCCACCTTATATGTGGAATATGTTTGAGTGAATGGACTTCCATCACTACCAAAACCGGTAACAGTTTTACTCGATTGGAATACCCACTCAAGGTCACTTTTGCACCCTATAGAAACCCTATTCCTATAAGCATCCTGTACCGCAGTAATTTTTGTGTTTATTTCTGTTATGGGTGATGGTATTTTTTCATCAATATTAACTATCAATTCATCGTATTGATCAAGATCAATGTCCAGAAGTAATAGAATATCATTAACTTGCTCTGCTTGTGTTGACTTTGACTCAATATCTGCCCTCAAAGAATCCTTAATTCTATTAGATTTCTTTGGGGAATTTGATGTGCTTAGTCCTAAAGCACTTTGAATATAAGTCTGTTGTTCACTTGTTTCTTTAGATACTCTAGCAGTTGTTCCTATTCCTGTTGGCATTATCCATTCACTCCTTTTCTATAATCATAATGATATCCTACAATTGATCTTTGATCTCTTCCTGGATAATCTTCTATTTTTCCTTCATATTCTACGACTATTTTGTCAACGTCTTTTCTTTCACCAAATACTACAAAACTACAGTTTACTGCACTACCTGCGTTATTTAGAACCTTTATCTTTGTTCCCCAATCAGAAATTTCATAGTATAACTCTTGATAATTTCCAATAGGAGTTAATTGTACTGTTATTGTCTCCGAATCGACTAATCCTCTCCAATATTCTGGTAATTCAATGTAATTAGATCCTTGTAGTTTTCCACGATAATATACTGCAGCTTCTGGACCTTCAATACAAATATGGGTCAGTCTCCAACCTTTCTTGGTTGGGTGATGCATATCAAATCCTTTTGGTGGTGATGCAGCTGCCTTGGCAATAGCAGCTGCTGCTTGTGCGTTAATCCCAGTAGTAGCCGTAATATCACCAACAAATGTGGCCGCTCTACACACTGTATCCACATTTACAGTTGTGAATACATTCAATGCTGATCCAGCATTCAAAGCAGATTTGATATTTACTCCCGTAGTTCCACTCAATGCAGCTCTAAGAGTTGCACCAACTTTTGTAGTTAGACCTGTAACATTAGAAATTGCAAATCTATTATAGACTCCATAGTGATTACAAATCCCCAAAATTTGTAATGATATTGGCTGAGTAACTCCAGGACCTATCATGCAGTTAGCTTGAGGAATACCTGGCGCACCACCGAGACCAATCCATACCGGTCCATTCAAAACACCTGTACCAGGAATAGCTGGAACCGCTGGTAAAAATGAATAATCTAGTGGACCAAGAACAAACTTATCTCCAACATATGCTATTGGTTGTGCAGGCATATCTCACTCCTATAATTAACTAAAGAATTGTGTAAATTTAGTAACAACACCCAATATCTGACTCAGAATCGAAGATTGTGCTTGTTCTACTCCAGAATTAGCAGCATTTTGTATATTTCCAGTTGATTCAACTGACTGAGCAGCTATGGAACAACTATTTGACATTACTGTATTTGACACTCCACCTTTAAAACTTTGTATTGGAGCATTAACATTAAACTGTTTTCCACAGGTTACTGTAACTTCTCCAGCTCCATCTAGGCCGACCAGTCTTATGTTCTTTCCTCTAATGATAATATCTCCATCAAGTGCTTCGATAACGATGTCACCTTTCTTTGCTCTTATTACTTTTCCTGGTTCCCCATCTTTACCATCTATTCCGCAAAGTTCATAAGATGTTTTTCTGCACTGCATCTTATGTTCGCCATCAGTAGTCCACTGCATTCCCTGACCGTTGTCAGTAAAGACAGCATAATCGGTTACCTTTCCCGCAGCATCTACCGTACCAGATTTTACTACAAAACCAGGTTTTTTGTCATAAAACTCTTTTGGTTGATCTGCCATTTTTTACACACAATCTACAACATTTACAATAACAGTTGAACCTATTCCAGTCAGTGGAGGTCTTAAATCGGGATTATCTACAACGAATTGTGGAACAAATTGTAGAACTGGATAAAGTACAGCTCCTTCACCTGTCTTTGTATTTATGCTGACTATTGGTGGAGTTTTGAATTCTTGATCACACCCACCATTTGATTCAAAACTAATAATAGATCCATTTTCAGTTAAAACTGGTTGATAGAAACAATCATCACCAACTTGAATGGTGTCTCCAGAGGTATATCCTACTCCAGGTCTTTCTACTACAAAATTAGTCACTATTCCAACTACACTCGTGGATAATGTATTATCACCAATATCCAAACATGGATTTGTTGCAGTTGTATTTCCTGTTTCAGTATCAGTTCCAATTCCATTTGTTGATCCAACAGTTTCTTCTGTTAGATTAGTTTGACAATAACCACTTCCAGAATTCAAAATATAAATTGAATCTATTCTTCCGTCAACAATAGTAGCTTTGGCTTGAGCACCTTTACCATAGTTTGAATTATCAACAATTCTGACCTCTGGTGGGAAAGTATATCCTCTACCAGGATCGCAGATTAAAAATGTTAATATGGAACCATCAACTTCGGACACAACTGCTTTTGCTCTTCCATCAATACCATCACCATATATTATAACTTCTGGTGGTATGCAGGAATAAAATCTAACACCTAAAGGCATTGGTGCTAAATCATTTTGAGTTTGTGGATTTATAATTGCCTTTCTGCAATCTTTAAATGGAGTATTTGAGGATCCATACATTGACAAATAACCAATGGCAAAATCTGGATTTCCAAGTCCAGATAATATATCCATATTGCCTAAAATATTATTCCAATTATCTAATGACTGAGCTACTAAGCCACTGAATGGATCCCAAGAAGTTGTAGTTCTGCAAGATAATGAATCACAACTTAAGAAACTTAGAATTTGAGAAACAATATTTAATGCACCACTTAAAGCTCCAGTGATACTACTAATTCCCTCGGCTAACCAATCTAGTCCCGACATTACAGTTGCTAGAGCATCATCAACCATGTCAGCAAGTTTGTTTACCAACGAACTTGTCATTTCTTCTGCTGCACATGCTGGGATGTTAGGACTTCTGCCTATAACTCCCTGTAACATACCATCAACAAAGTCAACAAGAGGTCCGAATAATTTTTCAAACAGACAGAAAATGATATTCATAATCTGTTTAGTTGCTTCAGAAATTGGTAGTTGTAATGGAGATGGAATGGTAATACCAAGAAGTTTAAATAATTTTCCTATCAATTTAAATATGTTATCTCGCATTCCATTAATAACAAATTTCATAATGGAAGCCACTAGTCTAGCAACAGTTCTGATAGTTTGTTGTACATCAACTATCTTATTTCTGACTGGATCTATAAAACCAAGTGCAGTACGTTGAAGTCCATTTACTGTTTGTATGAATGTTTGTAGAGCAGTTGTTATCTGAGCGATTATATTACTGCCGCATCCATTGTCTCCCTCTACTTTTCCTGCCTTCTTGAATTCACTTAGGAAAGCAAGTTCTGCAACATCATCATAAAATAATGTGTCTTTTGGTAATGGTGTAGATGAAAAAATAGAACCAGCAGCATTAAATGAATTGGGACCTAGAGGTGTAAATCCAGGATCTAATTCTAAACTACCAAGAGAATCTGTGCCAAATTCTGGGTTTGAGGAGATTTGAAATTGGGATCCACTTCCTGTTTTTTCTTCTACTTCTTTTGTCTCTCCAGTCTGTTGCGCTTTGTTTCTTGTTAGTTGTACTCCAGTTCTCAGGGGTTCAGCTTTACTTCCAGTAAAGGGTTCAAATGGATTTGGATTTTCTACATTTTCTACTACTGGGCTTCTATGAAAACAACCCATTACTACAGGTTGTTGTGCTTCTTCTCCATCTAAGAAAAATCCTACAACAGATTCCCCACCAACTAATAGAGGAAGTTTACCAAAACCACCTTGGCCAGGAGCACCATCAGATGCACTCGTTAATACATGAGCCCAAGGCAATGAATCGTCGGATAACTCATTTCTATCAAAACTATGATATCCAATGATTCTTACTTTACATCTATAACTCCATGCATCAGTTCCATTATCAATGCGAGTTTTTTCATTACGCCAAACGGAGGGATCGGCGACCTGACCGATCCACCAGATGAATCCATCTCTGCCTAGAAAATTAGATTTTAAAAGGGATTCATCAATCATTAGTTATCAATCGTCGTAAACTAAACACTCTGGGGATTCTGGATTGGCATCGCAATAAAGTTCCAATGGAGTTGGATCATGATGATCTCCAGCTGCAATCTCTTCTTTATGGTTCTCTGCGTATGCTTCTAGATCATGCAATTCTCCTTCAATATGTCTACGTTGTTGTGGAGAAATTGTAGGATCTTGAAGAATCTCTTTGTCTTTTTGGATGTGTGTTTCGATGTCTTTCATTTGTTTGCTCCATATAATCCGTAAGAATCTCTTACAAGTTTTAAAGAAGATAACATTTGACCTCCTTCAAAGTGGTGCCTTACTTCTTTGATTAAGTAATATCCACTCTGAGATGGATCTACTTCACCAGACTGTGATGCATCTATTTTTTGAAAATCTGCATAAAGTATGTTACCTACTTGCAAATTAATATTCATCGGTACTAAGATATTTAGTGCTTGTGTGAACAGCAAATTATAACGAGCAAATGATTTAGCCATGTCAGCACTATCTCTACCCGAATCATCTGTATTTCCAGAAGCATCAAGAATTCCAACATCGGCACTCCGCGATATTATTCTTGATGGTCTATTACCAAAGTCTTTTGGATATGGTTTATCTTCACCCAGAGAAGATTTTAGTTCAGAATTTAATGAATAAACTACACCATCAACTTTATTTTGATATAGGTCATAAACATAAGTTATGTTTGAATACATACCAACTCGCAACGATTTCATCAAATCAATATTTTTCTCAAAGTTGTAATTTATTATTGAAAAGTTATTATTAGGATTGTTAGATTCCACCGCACCAGGTTGGTATGTATATTTTGCAATAGATTCTTTTTCTGTAGAAGCAATCTGACTTTTTGTTGCAGATACTAAAGTTTCAATACTTCTAAAATTAAAACCATCTTTATTCTCATAAAAAACAAATCCTGCAACACCCTTTGCAATTTTTCCACTATTTCCTGAAGATTGATTAGGTGGTATTCCTTTGGGGCCTAACCAAGTGAGGACATGAAATGGTTTTTTGAGTGTGCCAATAAAACTATAAGAATTTGAAGTTCTTTCTATATTTTCTTTTTTGAACTTATTTGTTAATAGTACATTTTTTAGAATAGATTCTACATGTTCATTAAGTGGTTTTTTATCATACTTTTTCTGAACTCTTGCAGTTTCGTTAGTCAAACCTTCTCTAGAACATAAGTGTAAAGTGCAAAATTCTTTTGCACCATCATTTGTTATTCCACTTACCTTGTAGACATACATTGCATAATCACCTGAGAGACCGAAATTTCCACTCAAAGTGTCCATATTCAGTTCCACTTTTTCTCCCCCACGAACAGGTAATGAATTGAAAATTGAATACGATGAAGCAATTTGGATTGTCATCATCACACATGGGGACAAAAGATCCTCATAGTAATCACAATACATAACGGAACTTGACAGGTCAATTTGATTTCCACTATCTGTAGCCTGTATGGTAATGGAATTAATTTTTAAATTTTCTACGGCATTTCCTGACATATTACGTTCCCGATAAGTTCGTGAGAAGCATAGTATTAAATAAACTATTTAACAGTGATCTTTCCGAAACTCTAGGAGGAGTAATCGTTTTTGATTGACCTCCATTAGAAATAACTATCGGTTTTTGAGAAGAACTTTGTGGACCACTATTCATCATCATTGGTATTACCACAACTTCAGATGATGATGTATTGTATGATGGATATTGTTCTAGTTCCTTAGTCATTACTTGTTGTTGTGGAACAGCTTCAACTTGTGGCTGTGGATCAGCTTCAACTTGTGGTTGTAATTGTGATTCTCTTCTTCTCGCTGCGGCTTGGGATCTTCTATCTGGTCTCCTAGAAGGTGTTGTAGTTGTTGGTACTTCAGGCGTAGAAGTTCCTGGTTCTACAGTTGAAACAGCTGCGGCTGCAATTTGAGCTTTATTCTCTTCAAAATATTTTAGATAATCTTCATAAGTATCTGTACTTCCTACCCTAATATCAGCCGTGTCAGTAATATCACGTTCTGTTCTCACAGAATGAAATTCATCTTCTGTTAGTTTTTTAGGTGGTGGTGGGGTAGCTGTTGGTTGTCCAGCTGGAGGTGTTGCAGGACCTTTAGAAGTTACCTTTACGTTTCCGCCAAATCTAAAGTAATTATCCATAACTGGATTGGGATCTGCCATTGCAGCAGTCTCTGATGGATAATATTCAAAGTGTAAGTGTGGTCCAGTGGATCTTCCCGCACCTCTTGTGCCTGGGGCTCCACCACTTTTTCCAATTACTTGTCCAGCTTCAACCTTTTGTCCAGGAGAAACTGATATGTCACTCATATGTAGGTATCTTGTTTGTTTACCATCTTCATGAGTTATTAGTATATTTCCTCCAGCTGCACCACCATATCCAGCAGTAACAACTTTACCAGGTACAATTACACTAATCGGAGTTCCTTGGCTTATAGGCAAATCTTCTCCAGCATGTCTTCCCCCCTTTCCACTGTTATAATATTGTCTAAATTCATTATAGTCTACCGTATTAACATATTTACTGGGTTTTTCTCCACCCTCAGCCATATACTTATTGTTTACGGGATCATCACCAGAAGGTGATCCTGGTTTTCTTGGATCAATCTCTGCATGGGTCTTTTCGCCGTCTTCAGTGGCTACTTCTGCAGCTTTTACAACTCCATTAATTGATCCATAAGCAAGTCTTTGGAATTTAAACACCACACCTTCAAATGTGTCCAGAACTTGTGGAAAACTTAGACTTGTTACAGCCTCTGCTTGTGATTTTTGTTTTGCTTCTTGTTCTTTTAGTCTTTGTTTAGTTTTTTGTTCTACGGAACCTTCCCCAGTTATACCCTCATGAGCTCGATCACCTAACCATCCTCCAGCCATTCCACCTAATGCACTACCAACCATAAAACCTAAGCCTGGAACAGGAATCAGTGTTTGACCAATTGCTCCTCCAAGTAAAGATCCAGCAAGAGATCCACCTGCACCCGCAGCAGCTTTTGATACACTTTCACCTTCTGCAAGACCAGTAGCAAAATCTAGTCCAGCAAATAGCGCATTTGCAATACCATAAGCTTTCACACCACCAAGTCTAATACCTTTCCCTTTTGGTATTGGTTTTCCTGCCTTTGGGTTTGGTTTTTTATTACTAAACATATCACCAAGGAAACCGCCCAAATCAAGAGCTCCACTGAACAATCCACTAAGTAAACTTCCTGGTCTACCAAAAGTTGTAGCGATATTCAGTGTTTTTAATTCTTTAATCTTTTTTTCTTTCGGTAATCTTATTGACCCGAGATTTCTCGTCTCGGTAGTCATAAACCTCAAAAAATCAGTATACTCTCGTTTACTGTTGTTTATAGCGGCTCTACTTCTATCGACTTTTACAATAGTATTAAAAGCTTGCAGAAGTGGAGATTGTACTGGTGTATCTTTTGCCATTATATTATCCGTCTACGATGTTATATACTATTTTTGAATATAACGAAAGGTAGTTATCACCATTGGATGAGTTTAAAAATGGTACAGAAACACCACCTTTATTCATAACTGGTGGAGAAATTTGACTACCTCCATCTTTAGGTTGGGATTGAACTTGAGGACTGCTCATATCCATAGGAAGAACAGTTACCTTAGATTGTTGAGTTGCAGGAGATTGAGAAACTGTTTTTGCAATTTGTTGTTGAACTTCTTGAGATGTTTGTGCAGGAGTTACCGTTGGTTTTTCTGGTTCTGTTGGTTTTGCTGCTGCAACTAATTTTGATCCATCGTAATTTATCGGAGCAGCCTCGGTTCCAGCACCCATATCCCCAGGTGTTGTAAAAAATTGATTATCCCCCGAACCACCTCTCCAAGAAGAATCATAAAATCTTCCATCAGACCCCATTTCACCAGGAACTAAACCCTTTTCTAAATAATATCTAGGAGCAGCTCTAAATTGTTGTGCTCCTTTAATAAATTTTGCAGAATCCGCTCTTAGTTCTGGATTTCGCATATCGGCAATTCTTGATTTTATTACCTCTTCAGAGACTCCAGCCCAAGCTGCAGCATCAGCGACGGTTTTAATCTTTCTGTATCCTTCAGTTCCACCGCGAGGATTATCAAAAACTCCCTGAAATTGTCTTTCTGCTGCAAAGACATCAGTATAATCTTTATATTTTCCTGTCGCCATTCTGTTTGCTGCGACTTGTAAAATGTCTGTAGCTGCTGTGCCTCCAGCACCTTCTGTAACTAAAGCAGCAGCAATTCTTGCTTCTTCTTCACTTCCTGGTTCAATATTTGAACTTCCAGGTGTCTGTCCCGCTCCGGAAACATCGTCAAGATCCCCACTAAGATCTGGTGAAGTTCTAGATCCAGATGAACTAGAAGATGAAGAAGATGAAGATGATTTACTGCCCCCTGCAAATGCATCTATTGCTTTGGAGAAAGCATCCAATATTGCATTAAATCTATCTAATACTGGCCCTGATAACGGATCACCACTGGAAATGGTTTGCATTGCAGAAGTATCTGGACTTGACATTGCATTTACTACTGCACCACCTCCAGCTCCAAGTAAAGCAGCTCCACCTAACATCATTCCAGGGCGTCTTCTCATCATTCTCATCAATCCCCTAGGGGCGCCCTTTTTCAATCTTCCACCGGGAACATTGATGTCCATGTTTATTCCACCAGGACCACCAGTAGCCTTTGGTAAACTGGAAAGTTGTTTTACTATTCTATTGATAGTTTGTCTTATTATCTTTGCAACTTCAAAAGACTCACTAAAATTTTTGATTAAAAGTTTTAAGTTTGCACCTAAAGTTTTTATGTTGTTTTTATTACCCAAAAACTGAATGTAACCAATCGCTTCCCTATATGAATTTAAGAAGTTTTGTAAGATTGAATTGGGTGTTGCAGAATCAGTTTTGGATATTCTTTGTTTATAATCTTCTTCCAGTCTTCCAGTGGTTTGGTTGACTATGTTGGTTACATTTTGATTTATTGACTGTACTTGACCCTGAACATTATTTAAAATGTTCGAAGATAGGGTTTGAATAATATTAGAAAGATTTGGTGGAGGAGCAGCAACTCCAGCAGCTCCTCCTCTTTGAAAACCTACAATCTTATTAGCAGCTGCAGAAACAACGCCTTCACCTAAAGTTTGTCCACCACTAATAAAATTCTGAGCAGATGAAGCCGATGTTGACCTTTCTGATGCAATTGAACTAGGATTAAGTGGGGAACTAACTGCCACGATTTGCTGCCTGTTGTGCTTTTAAATTCTCATCTTCTATATGTTGTTTCAATAGGGCAAGATAGATATCTCTCTCCCAAGGCATCATATCTTCTATCTCACTTAATGAATATTTATGGAACTGCATGAGAGCGAAATTTATTCGGAAATATGACTCAAGATCAATATGAGCCATAATTAGCCGAAAAAACTAGATAATCCCTCCAAAGTTACTTCATTTTTTTGTTTAGTCTTTGGATTTGTAACAGAGAATGTATGTGAAAGTTTAGGCATAGTCTCAAAGAACTTTTCAATCTTCTTGAATTGTTCTGTATTCATACTTTCAATGAACTCTATAAGTTCTTTCTTGGTACAATCTCCGGCTGCCCACGCTTTTTCTTCTGTGAAAATAGAATCAATACAGGAAGAAATAATCTCAAAAGATCTTTCAATAGTTGATAATGACTCTTGGGTAGTAAAATCGAAATTGTTTTTGATGAATTGTTCTAATGAAGGATACTTCATTTTGATAACAATTTGATCATCAAGTTTTATCTCAGTAGAGTGATCTTCGTCTTTCTGTACTTTAATTTCATCAACATAAACTTTTACAGGAACTTGAGTTTCACCGTCATCGGAACAAGTTACAATTAGATCGATAGCTTCTCCGACAGATTTTCCACGAACGTTTAAGAAAATATATTCGATGTCAAAAGAGGGTAACTCTTCTACTTTAACTCCTCTTGTAAGGATGCAGTCTTTTAAAACTGATTTGATAGCGAGAGTAATTTGTTTTACGTCTTGACTTTCTAAGGCTAAAATTAGAACTTTTTCTTCTTTAACTAGGAATGGTCTATATTTTATAAATCTTCCTGTAGATGGCAACTCAAGTTCATAAGTTGGAGTCGCAATTTTGGGTAATGGCATAAAAAATTAATATAGTCAGATAAATTTATTTAGAGCGCTAAAATTATTCGTTATCGTAAGCAACTTTTGGATTTGCAAAAACAACAAATGGATCACCAGCATTGGTCTCTCTTTCCTCGAAATTATTTGATCCCGTAGATTGGTGATTAAGAATCACATAACGTTCATATGTAAAACTTACCGTAGTTTTTGTAACTGTACTTCCTTGATAAGTTACTGGTAATGCAGTTAAATTTGTTGGAAATGCATTGATGAACTTATAAGTCATCATAGAAGGAGTTCTTTCTACATTTCTTGTATTGGAATCAATATACATGTCCCTTTCAAATTTTGTAATAGCTATATTTCTTTTATAAGTATCTGGATATCTAAATCTAAAGAATTGATTGTCTTGATCTTGACCAACTCCTCCTCTAGGATTTCCAGAAGTTAATCTCCCTCTAGTATTGTATAGTGGATTTATAAAGTTCATCCATTCTTCAAATAAACGAATGATTCCATATTCTGCATCAACATAGAAAGTCATTGTAATTTCTGGAAATTCCCTTCTGATTGGAAATCTTTCCACAACTCCTTGTCTACTACCGACTTCCTCAGCCATAGTCATCGTAGCACCAGGCAAGAAAGTTTCGTTACACATAAATTCATAACGAAGAGAATTTAGGTTAGAATTATTTCCATTGAAAAGATTAGATCCCAATACACCACAAGTAACTAACCAAGCGTTAATGTCAGAATCTGAAGTTATAGTTGGATAAGTATCTCCCAAAAATAGTGTAACTTTAAATTGGCTGGTTACTGATAGTTCACCGAACAATTGTTGAACTCCAGGGAGTCCAGACCTTCCATCATTTGTATTCCTAGCCAAGGTCATCCTTGCGTAGATTGGATCTACTCGAAATTCATTAGCAGGATAGTCGGGCCTAAATGGTTCAGCCATCTATAAATATTTCTTAGGTATCTATAGTATGTATATGAGTTATAAGGGCAAATATCGACCAGAGAACCCTAGAAAGTATAAAGGTGATCCAACAAACATCATTTATCGTTCACTCTGGGAACGTAAGTTCATGAGATATTGTGACCTAAATGAAAATGTAAACCAGTGGCAATCTGAAGAATTTTGGATTCCATATCGTTCTCCCCTTGATAATAGAGTTCATAGATACTTTCCCGACTTCTTTGTTAAGTACAAAGATAAATCTGGCAAAACACGAGTTATGGTAATAGAAATTAAACCAAAAAAAGAAGTAGTAATGCCAGAACAAAATCCCAAAAGAAGAACAAAGGCTTGGGCATATAAAGTTCAGACATGGGTTGTCAATCAAGCAAAGTGGGAAGCCGCAAAAGAATATTGTGCAGATCATAACTATGAGTTCAAGATCATGACTGAGGAGGATCTAGGTATATGAGTTTCGATGGTATATTTCAACCTGGAGAAGGTTTTGGATATGATCTAATCAAAAAATTCAAAGGAAAGAATGTCAAGAGTGACACCTATACTGGAGAACTTAGACAGTATCTTGGTGAACTTGAACAGTTTAATATTAACGAAATTGACACTGGTGGTATAGAAGTTGGTAGATTATATTTCTTCATTTATGGAGCATCAACTCCAGGACTAAAGTTTCATGATACCCAACCATTGGCATATATTACTGAAGTGAATTTCCGTCAAGGATATTTTATTGGTACAAATTTACACTATCTTAATAGAAAATATCGTGAAGGAGTTGCAAAAGGCCTAATAAATAATGGCAGTACTATAGGTATACCTCGAAATACTATACATCGTTACATGTTTTCTGGAGTCAGTGGAGGATTCTTAAGAGTTCCAGAAAAAGATTGGCCCTCCGTTGCATTATTACCCACTGAAAAATTTGTTGATGAAAGAGGACAACCCTATCCAAATCACAAAGCCTGGAGTAAACCATAAGTGGCGTTAACAACAGTAAAAAAACCATTATTTACAAAAAATAATGTAAATTATGACTTGCAATACGATCCAGTAACTGGTGCTGCAAATATTATTTCCACTGATGGCTCTACTAATACTCTAGTTTATAAAGATGGTGATTGGACATCAGCTTCAAGTTTAGTATTAAACTCTGCAGAACAACAACAATATCATCAACAAGCAGTATTAGCGATTCAATCAGCATATACAGCTTCTGGTGGTTCAACTAAAGGTTACGTATTACCTCAATGGGCTAACCAAAATTATAGTAATAACCAACCGGGACAAAAATCATCACAACCACAACAAAATCAACCTTCAACAACAACCAGTAACAGTGGTGGAGGTATTGGACAATTGTTTGCATTCTTAGCAGATCCTAAATCATCTTATGAAAAACTCGCTGTAAATGGTGGTAGATTTGGGGTTGGAAATGAGAAAGAATTGTTCGGCGGAGGAATGGTTTATCCAAATGATTTGATGTCAAGTCAACAAGATTATTTTGCTATTTCTCAATTTACATATAAACCATCAAAGGGAGATGATATCTTTGGTGGAAATGATGCAGTCAAAAGAATTTTATTAAATGGATTGCAACCAGGCAGCAATTTGCAGAGTCCGATAGGAACAGTATTTTTACCAATGCCCAATAGCGTTGCAGATAGTAATAATATTTCATGGGGTGAAGATGCCATGGGAAATCTTGCTGCTGCAGCAACTGCTAATACTATGGCAAATTTAGGATCTCGGGCAGCTCTGGCGGCTTTCGGTAGTCTTTTGGGTCAAGGTGGTACTACTCTTCAGATTGCGAATCTTATTAAGCTCGCCAGCTCTGGCGCCATTGGCGATGAAATGGCTACACTATTAGGTGGAGATATAACTTCAAAACTATTGAAGCTGCAAGGATTTGGAGTTGAAGCGGAATCAATCCTTGCTAGAGGCGCAGGAATTGTTCCCAACTCTAACTTAGAACTATTGTTTAATTCACCAACTTTGAGAAAGTTTAGTTTCAACTACAGGTTGTCTCCAAGAAGTGATACGGAAGCTAAAACAGTTCGAAGAATTATTAGATTCTTCAAACAAGGAATGGCAGCTAAAAAAGTAAAAGGAAAATCTGGACAATCATCTTTCTTCTTGGGAACTCCAAACGTCTTTAAGTTGGAATACAAGAGTGGACGAACAGGCATTGATGGTGTAAATAAGTTTAAGACATGTGCATTGACTTCTTTCAACTGTAATTATACTCCAGATGGTTTCTGGTCAGCATATGATAAAGGTCAACCAGTTTCCACCGTTTTCCAAATGTCTTTTGATGAACTTGAACCAATCTATGATACTGATTATCAAGCAGATAACATCTTTGAAGGTCGAGATGATCTCAGTTCTGTCAGTAACAACGCAGTAGGATATTGATATGACTTACTTCTCACAACTACCAAACTTACAAGTTCTAAACAGAACAACAAATAACACAGCAACCGATGAAACGGTCATTGTAAAAAATCTCTTCAAAAGAGCTAAGATTAGAGAGGACATTGCATCAATATCTGGTGCATTTGAATTTTATTCTATAACTGAAAACGAACGTCCAGATGATGTTGCGGAAAAAATATATGGAGATCCAGAACTAGACTGGGTGATTTTATTAACGAATAATATTTTAAATCTTCAGGATGAATGGCCATTAGACTTAGATAGTTTTAATAGATACCTAGAAGACAAGTATGGATCCGAAGATAGATATACGGAAATACATCATTACGAAACAATAACTACAAAAGATAGTTTTGGTAGAATAGTTTTTCCTGGTGGGTTAATAGTAGACGAAGCCTTCTATAATGCACCAGAGTTTCAGACTATAACAGAAAATCCCCCAGGTATTACATTCCCACCAATCTTTGTTCCAGGAACTCAAGCTGTATTAACTCCAATAGTGGGTGGGGTAAATAACTCAATTTCTGCAATTCTTATAAGTGAAGCTGGATTAGGATATGATACAAAACCTACAGTAACACTAAGTCCACCAGATCCTTCATCTAATGCTTCCGCAGATTCTACAATAAGTGATTTTGCAGTAACTAGTGTTACCAATTTATCTGGTGGAGAAGGATATCTCACTGCACCTACAGTAACATTTTCTGACCCTATTCAATCTGTACAAGCAACTGTTGATTCCATTCTAGGTCAAGGTATAAACATCGATAAGGTAGATGGTCTGGAAAATTTAGTAGGAGGAATAGGTTATGGTCTAACAGCACCTTCTGTAACTTTTGAACAATCTCCAGTAGTTCTTTTCGGTTTATATGCCGCAGAATCTTCTGGAACTGTGGGAAACGATGTAGAAGGATTTTACGTTAAATCGGATGGAACAGAATTATATACAGCAAGTTTTACTGGAATAAATCAAATTAAACAGTACACTTTAAGCACTGGTTGGGATGTGACATCACTATCTTTAACTTATGAATTAGATGTAAGTGCAGACTTTAACTACACAACGGGAGTTGAGTTTAAGCCAGATGGTACAAGAATGTATGTTAGTGGTGGTGCTGGAGTAAACTATAAAATTATTAGTTATTCTCTATCCACAAGTTGGGACTTATCTACTGCATCCAAACTAAATGAAATTACCCTTGCAACTCCTGGTGGATTAAGATTTAAAGATGATGGAAGTAGATTGTTTGTCTTAGATTTTTCAGATCCAGACATAATAAACGAATACTCTTTGGGAACTAATTGGGATATAAGTACAATCAACGTAACTCCAGTTAATACATTTAATGTAACATCACCTACTGGAGATAATGATATTTTAGGGTTTGGTTTTAACTCCGATGGTACTAAATTGTTCGCTACAAGTGAAGGTAGTTCGAGTATATATGAATTTGATCTAGATGCATGGGATATAAGTACAGCATCTTTCGTAAAATCTTTCTTCGTTGGTGATCGTCTTTCATCTCCATCTGATGTATTCATAAGGTCAGACAGAGAAAAATTGATTGTATCTGGTGGTTCTATAGACAAAGTTTTTGAGTACAATCTTAATGCAACTGCAAAGGGAACTACTCAAATTACGAACGGATCCGTAACCAGTGTTACTGTGACCCAAGTCGGTGCAGGTTACACACTACCACCAACAGTTACTATCGGTGCTCCATTTACAGCAGTTACTGCAACTGGAATTGCATCTATAACAAGTGGAATAGTTACCTCAATTGATATCACTAATGCTGGATTTGGATATACAGTTGCACCTACAGTAACTATTGAAAGTGCTCCAACATCAGTGGCAGCAATTATAGAAGTTAGTGTTGCTAACAGTGGAATATCTAGTATAAGAGTAGTAACAAATGGATCAAATTATGTTACACCTCCAACAGTAACTGTTAGTGCTCCAGACGATGTTCTGAGTGTAGAACAAAATGATCTATACACGCAAAATCAAACTACTTGGAGATGGAATGGAACATCATGGCAAGAGAAAATAACAGAAGAATTTCAATACTTAGACCCAACTACAAGTAGTATAATTAAAGTCCCGGGAAATGTGTTATCAAAACCAATAACCAATTTTGAATTTGAAAATAGATTAAACGAAGATAAAAGACTTCTGTATATTTTAAAACCAAACTATTTGCCAGTAGTAATCGATGATCTAAGAAATATTATGAGATATAGTGTTGATGATCCAAATTATATTACTGATAAACTTAAAAAGACTTATAACGAAAAAATAGCTAGAATATAAAAAAGGAGGGGCAAAACCCCTCCTTTTGGTTTATCGGATGTATTTGTCCATCCTAAGTTTAATGTAGTACATCCCGATGATCCAGAGAGAGAAGAGAAACCCTTCTCCGTAACTTAGATTCATCCAAGCGTCAAGTGCATCCCCCACAATCAACTCTCCGCGAGTTTCTGGAAGTAACTCAGTGCATCATCTGCATCCTCATCATCTTCCTCAACACGAGCAGAAGGTTTAGAGATCTCAAAGGAAGGAGCAGAACGCTTCTCAGAGTAGTCTCCACGACGTTCGGCTTCCCATTGTTGTTCTTCTTCTACTACCTCAGGGTCTTGAGTCTTAGGCGTGCCACGGACTCCCAGAACGTAGTCTAGACGCTTCTTCAGTTCCTCATAGGTCTTGAAGTTCTTAGCGTCACTGAACTCATTGAGATCGTTCAGGTTGTTATAGATCTTCTCCAGTTTATCATCATCATCCATCAGAGGTTCGACACGATCGAACTCAGACTTGTCATAGTTCCAGTAACCTTCAACCTTACGAATCTTCAGTTTGAAGTTCGCACCTTGCCAGAAGTCAAAGGGGTTGATGGCTTCTTCATCTGCAAACTGAGGTTGCATCGCTTCGGTGATCTTGTCAAAGATCTTCTTACCGAACTTGTAGAGGAACACACGACCCTCATTCTCGGGGTGTGCAGGATCAGCAACAACGTAGATGTTTGCGTAGTAAGACAGTTTACGTTTCTGTTTACGAGCAGTCTCCTTATCACGATCAGAACCACTGTTCCACAGAACACGGTTGTGTTCGGACACAGGATCCTTCTGACCCATCGTGGTCAGGGAGTTCTCAATATACCAACCACCAGGGCCTTGGAACGCATGGCTCCAGACTTGTGCCCAGGGAAGTTCACATCCTTCAGGCGCAGGAAGGAATCGGATCACTGCATAACCGTTACCAGCCTTATCGACTTCAGGCTTCCAGAAGCGGTCATCAGCACCACCTTCTCCACTATTCAGTTTTTCGACTTTCTTGATCAGTTTATCAGTCAACGAACCAGCACGGGACTGTTTCTTAAGATCAGCAAAAGACATGTTTGTATTCTCCGTATTTGTTGGGATTTGGCCTTTGGGACGACTTTATCTTACAAGGTGCAAGAAGGGATGTCAAGCCCTAGTCTCGTGGCATTTCCTCTGGATTTGCCAGTTCCATCTCGAATAAAAGTGGATGACACTCTTCCATGATCAGATAGTTTGACCAACGATACATATCATCCGATGTATAAGAATAATTATTGTTTGCTTCGCATTGGACATATGGGTCGTCTTGCATTATTACAGGAATATCATCAAATGTAAAGGGAATTCCATTTATAAAATACATATCTACAATCTCACCATTGTGGTAACAATACTGTGAAGTGATCTTGTAGTGTGGTGTCATTGTCTAATCCTCTATTCCTGCAATTTTGTCTAGACGATTTAAAGTTTCTTCCATTTCTGAAAACAACTCGTTAATGTCGTTTCCTTCGAATCCAAGAAACTCTGCAGCATCTTGGATTCTTTGTTTCATTTCTTGTGCTTCGGGATCATCGGAAAGTGAAACACGGAAGTATAAGTTTTTTTGTTTCTCAAGAAAAGTTCTCATCAACTCAACATGTTCTTTTTTCTGTTCCTTGTTCATCATAGGAGCTTTGAAAGTTTCTTCTATGATTTGTTGTTGCAGTTGTTCCATCTCTTTGATGGCTTCTCTTACTATTTCGGATTGAAAAAATCCACTCACAACTTAATCTCCTATTTTTCTAAATGTTCTATAGTAGTTTCTAATTTCGAAAACAAATTTTTTCCACTATCATCAGAAAATCCCAAGAACCTAGCAGAATCCTCCATAGCCATAGAAAATTCTATGCATGTTGGATCATATTCATTTTCCAGTAGTCTAGAATAAAAATCTTTAGCTTTGATAAAAAGATTTTTTAGTATAATTACATACTTTTCCTTATCTTCATGGTTAATAACAACTTGTTCAAAAAGTTCAAGAAAAGTTTGGTCACCAGTAGAAGTATAATATAATGTTGTTTCCATATCGGAATCATTAGTATATACAAACTCTCTGAGATTTTCTACAATCTCTTTGAGTTCCTCCATTTCAGAGTAAATATTCACAATACAATCTCCTTCAGGGTTTTGGTGTATTTTTCCTTATCAATATTTAGGAACGACTTGTATTTCTTTATACGAAGACTGACGGATTCCCACACCGGATCTATTAAATTTTTATCAAATTTTTTGGAAAAATTTAAAATCATATCCATAATTACAAAAGTCTCTATGGATATTGCATTTTGCAAATACTTTTTTAAAATTTCTGGATGAGAAGATCCGTTTACCTCAAATAAAGAATCAAAAGTATCTTTATGTAAAAATACTTCAGATTCTGTTTTAAAAAGATATGAGAGACTTTGGGATCTCTTTAGCCAGTTAGAATAATTTTGTTCACCCGACTGAATAATTTCACCGATCCAAAGTTTAGATGGATCATCACATTCTACAAAGTTGGCAAGGAAGTATTGTTTGATTTCGTTATCAGATTTCTGACGAGACATTCGTTCAAAGAAGTAACGATCTTTCCTCTTGTTGAACGATTCTTTTGAAGCTCTAGACTTCCCGCAATATTGAAAGTAGTCGTAGTTTGGTTTAGTGAAATGATTCTTGAATGCCAGGTACGTTTTGTATACCTCGATTGGCGTCATCAGAACATTAATTTAGCACGACTTGTTTTTTTAAGAAAGTTAAGTTGAGTTGCTTCATACTTAAGTTTTTCTTTCAGTGGTTTTGAGATTAGTTTAGAAACTGATTCAAACTCAATACCATTTTCTTCACAATAAGTTACAATCGCTTCAATATAATTAATTTTTGAAGTCATAACGAGATTTTCGATGTCCTGTGCGAATTTTGACTGACAGAGAAATTTATCTTTTATTAGTGAATTTACGTCTTCAGTATTTTTTTGCATAGGTTTAGTTTTCTGTGTGATGAGAGACGAACTCTCTGATGTACTTGGTAAGAAGTTTAATATAGTAATCCTTGTTACGTTTTTCATAGACAAAACATTCTCCATTATCAGCTACCATTATGGTAATCAATTTTTTAACTGCAATTCCAGTCATTTCGTAATACATGCAAGCGTAGGCTACTTCTTGAACAAAGTAGTTTTCAATCCATTCCTCTGGTTTAATCTTCTTTGAAGTCTTGAAGTCAATAATTGCGAGCTCCCCTTCGTATTCCGCAATACAATCTACTCGACCCGCAAGTCCTAAGTAGTCACTATAAAGTGACTTTTCTAAAGCATGTATGTTATTTATACGATCAAGATATGGCTTGGCCGCAAGAAATAATGATTTTGTCGTGGGGAGTGGTTTATGATCATCAACGTTTTCATTGAGCATATATTTCTCAACAAGATCATGAAACCTTGTACCCCTTTCCGTGGCTACTTTTGTGATCTTATTAGCTTCTTCCTCACCAACTTTTTTACGCCAATCGATAAACTTTTGACGGCCATAAAAACTAGTAATAGAAGTAATTGAGGGATACATCTTACCAGAAGGAACTCGATAAAAACGAGTCCCTTCAATCATTTCTGCTTGTAAGTCAACTTCTTCTTTCAAATAATCTAAGTGTACAAACATTACATACCTAAAGCCAATTTAGTAACAATGTAGTTTTTAACAAGTCCAGAACGAACAATGTCATCAACTCCAAATTCTACAGTAGAGAAATCATACTCCATTGCACGAATAATTTTCATAAAATCTAGAATCCCATTTTTTTCATGAGATTTTTGTAAGTCTGTTTGAGTGGCATCACCACAGAATACAATCTTACTATTTTCACCAATACGTGTAATTATACTATCAAGTTCGTGAAAGTTCAAGTTTTGCATCTCATCGATCAAAACAATTGCATTGTCGAGTGTAGTACCACGAATAAAACTAGTAGACCAGAATGAGATGGTTTCTTGTGCTTTGAGATTTGCATATAACATTTCAAAGTCAGAATCTGAAGCAAGTTCGAACATGTACTTAACCATGTTCTTATAAGGAATTTGATAAAGTGCGGCTTTATCCTCGTGATCTCCAGGAAGGAAACCAATCTCACGAGTTGAAACAAGAGACCTTACGATATAAACTTTCTCATATGGAGTTCTATCGTCAAGAACATCTCTTAGTGCGTGATACAAAGCAATGAAAGTTTTACCCGTACCAGCAGCACCATAAGAAAAGAGATTTTTGCCTTTTTTATATTCATCAAAGAATTTAGTTTGATTCTCAGTCATGGGTTGGATGTCAACCATCATATCTGTGTTGATGGGTTTCTTCCTCCTCATTTGTTTTGCACTCATACTACCAATTCCACTGGCAGAGTCATTTTTTCTCTTTCTTGCGGGCATACTAGATCTTCTTTACTTTAGAACCAGGTGCTTTAGAGGCTTTGTGGAGAACATCATTCCAGCCTGGATTTCTTTGAATGAGTCTGTCTTGCCACTCGCCCACTTCACCAGCACTAGGGCAAGTTGATGGATCGCTCCAATCTCTGTCCCAGTCTGGATTATTGATCTTCCACTGATCCCAGTCGTGAACACTCATTGTCACTTCTTTCTGTTCACCAGTGGTCTTGTTAATAACAGGATAAGTCGCCATTAGTTACGAATTCAACATATTCTTATTTATTGGATAATTTTATGAGCAACATAATGTTGGTCAGACACCTGTTGTATGTCCCATTTTACCACAGGTTCAATATAATAACTACTATTTTCTTTAAGTTTATATTTTTTGTGATTTGCTCTATTGTGTCTCTCTAAGACTAGTTTGTGTACTATGTTTTCATCTTCAACGTTATTATATTCTTTAATGTGGTTTCGTACTATATCTACGTCATTTTTTTCACTGTAAGCTTGAAACTCTTCCACTCTTTTTTTAGCTTCATGAGGTAGAGAGAATAAAGTTTTTTCCTCAAACTTAATTTCAATATGTTTTAATCCTAAACGCAGAAGTCTTTCATATATTTCAGTATCTTCCCACGCAGCGAAATAACACATGTTTTCATTATATCCACCAACTTTAAAGTAGTTTTCTCTGGTTATATAAACAGTACCCCAAAGAGCTTTGTAATATAAGTATTTTTGAAAATTTTGCATCTTTGATCTTGGTCTCAAAGGATCATCAAAACTCCAAGATTCATCTGTACCAGTCAAAAAAGTAGTTTCATCAATTTTATGATGATCGAAAAAATTGTGATATGGATTCATTATTGTATCGGAATCCAATTTTAAAATATATTCGTTTTTTGTTAATGAAGCCGCTAAATTGAGTGGTTGGGGTTGATTAAAGTATTGTTCATTTGGAACCGTAACTACTTTAATTCTTTTATCCAACTCAGTCAAATGTGATATGGGTTCACGAGAACTCCAGTCTGTTACTATTATTTCATCTATTTCATCAAATTGAATCCATGAAGAAATAGATACTGATAGAGCACGACCCCTATTACCACATGCAGATATTACTGAAACACTCATAATTTAACAGCTTTATATGTTTGGTTAGTTAGTTGAATAATATCCCAGTTGTGAATTGGTTTACATAACCAATCAACATTCATAATAAGTTCTAAACTTTTTATAGATAATTCTCCAGACTCTGAACTTTCTTTGAACATATTAATCATCTTAGATATAATTGGATGTTCTTTGTGATTTTTGTTCCTACACAATTGAGCCATATAAGTGTAAAACTTATCTCCATCCAAATTTTTTTTAGTCTCTAAAACTTTGTTTAAGTCTTCAAAAGATTCAAAATTCTCTACTCTATTTTTATCTGAATGGGCAATGTGTAAAGCAGTCAATCTCTGCAAATCTATAAATTTTGGTTTAAGTCCATATGATATTAGTCTCATACACAACTCATCATCTTCTACTGCATAATACTTACCCATCTTTTCGTTGTAACCACCAACTTCTTTGAATACTTTAGTGTTTACATATAAAAGTCCCCAAAGAGGATAGAGGAAATATGCATCCATAGTTTTTTGACCTATGTTATTACTACAACCAGATACAAAAGAATCTTCTTCAATTGGATGATGATCGAAGAAGTTCCAATAGGGATTTAAGACATGATCGCAGTCTAATTTTAAAAGATACTCAGTATTGGCAAGAGATGCAGCAAGATTTAGTGGTTGAGGTTGATTAAAGTAAGGTTCATCCTTCACCGTAATAATTTTTATTTTCGGACTCAACCGAACTAAATCATCTATTGGTTCATCAGAATTCCAATCAGTTATGATAATTTCTTTAACTTCGTCTTGTATAATCCACGAAGCTAAAGAAATCATTAAAGGTTTTCTTCTATTTCTACAAGCAGTTATTATTGTAACCGACATATTATTGACTGATATCAAGTTCAGAATATTCTAAGTTTTGAATTTGTTCTGGAGAAATTACTATGGTTTTGATTTCTCCAGATTCGGTATATTCTACAATATAATTATTATCTTCGGTTACATCTTTTATTGTGCATGATGTCCAACAATTATCTTTAGATACTGCCTTTGTTTGATAGTACATTCTCACCTCTTGGAAGACATTTTATATATCACCATTCCAAAGCTTCTGCAACAACAGGGAACTGTTCTTTGAATACTTCCTTACAAGCATTTGCGATGTCCATGTGTTCCTTCTGAGTTCCATTAGCAGAACGCAGATTGATGTAATGGATCCAGGAACGACAAGAGCCACTCATGTAGATACGAGTCGGCGTACAGAGAGGTAATACATTACGAGCACACTCTTTTGCAACACCAGACTCAAGCATCTGTTGGTACAGAGCCATGGAAGAATCAAATAGAGTTTGCATCTGCATCTCTAATTTTTGAACCATGAACGGATCCAAGTCATCAATACTGTTCTGACGATTCTTGGTGTCTTGACGACGAAGTTCTGGGAGAGGGATCTTCTCCGCGAGTAGGGAAGAATCAGCATAACGTTGCGAAAACTCTTGATACGTAAATGAACGGTGACGCAAAATCTGGGCCGCAATTGCACGGGTGGTCTCAATCTCAAGCGTCATGAACGACTGTTCAAAGACACTCCAGTGATTGTGTTTGATGCAATACTTTAGAAGACCCGCAACGTTAGGATTTTCTTGGTTTGCGGGATTACTGACACGAGCAACGTATCCCATCGTCGCTTCAGCATCAGGAGTAATAGAAACAAGTTTAACAGTCATTTAATTCTCAGTCAGGGTAGCCGTCGTCGTCTTCAAAAATTTCATCATAATCATGTAGAGATGAATCCAAATATCTCCGAGTATCAGAGTACACTTCAGATTCCAAAACTTCTACAAGTGATTTGAGATTTTTTACAATAAGTTTGAGTTTTTCTTTGTCCATACTTATGTGCATTCATATCTAATTTTACACAAAAAAAGGGGGGCAGTCAACCCCCCGTAATATAGTTTTAGGTGGACAGTATCCTCCTGCAAATTCGTTTGCACGTTGCTTGGTCGTCGTCACATTCAATTAGGCACTCATAGTAATCATTAATTAGATCAAGTTCCATCTCCAATTCATCAACTGTTCTTTCGAAATGTCTCCATTCGTCTAACTGATTATATGATACCAAATTTTTCATTACGGTTCCTCCAAATTTACAAGACTGTTAGATCATAATAAAAAGAAATTTTCTTACATAATATTCTCCTGACCACATGGTTAATATACATGATCCCAAAGAAAATGTAAATCCGTAAATATACCTACAAAAAAAAAGAGAGGTCATAGACCTCTCTTAGTTGAGTATGCTGGAGATGAATATTTTTCATCTAACCAATCTCGCAAGTGAATCCGATAACAAGACCAGTATGTTACTCCTCTATATTTGAGTTGATAACACGATGGTGGTCGGTTACCTTTATCCATGTCATCATGATGATAGACATAGTTTTCCATTTTACCTCCTGTTTAACAGGAGGATTTCCCCGTAAATCAAACCAATAAATGCTGCACTAAAAAGAGTACCGAAACCCGCTACTTGTAATGCTAACATGATGATCTCACTTATTATAAGTGTGGCCGCGATAGCAAAAAGTACCGTGTACTTCGTCAACACCTTCTTGACACTCATACTTAACACCACGATATGATGTTACAGCAATTTGAGCATCATGAAGAGCTGCTGCTTTCTTGATCTGATTACGAATGAGATTGAGTGTGTTCATTTGTCGTTACCTGAAAAAATGGGTGAAATTAATCTCCCGTTCCTTCAGTCGTTTGCGTCCTGTGTTTCAAAGCATTGAGGGTCTGTATGTTCCATCCAATGGATTAGAATATCAGATTTCTCAAAGGGAGTGAAAAGAGTTGTCTCTTCCAATCCTTGTCTCAACCAATTAAAGTCATCACAGCGAAGATAATTCTCCACTGGGACATGACTAAAAAAGATGAGTGCTAATGAAAGCATAGGATGAACGCTCCGTTCCGCGACTTACTTGCGTCCTATTCGCTATTCGCAAATGGCGAATGGGATGAACGTGTGGTCATTGTAGACCTTACCTACTATCTAGGCAACTAATTTTGTAAAATGTGATACAATTTTTACAAAAGTTATGGATTGTGATTTTTATTTTCTTTAATTTTTTGATATCCCCAGACTGCTAGGGTGCCGATACCTAGACCAGCAAGACAGCAAAGAAACATATGAATAATGTGTTCGTAGGTTGAGTGGTCAGCGTGATTCATCATTCAAATACAGGCATAACTTTAGGATTCCATTCTTCTCTGACTGCTTTCATTACATGCTTAGGGACACCGTAATATCCCATATGCATCCATACACAGTCAATATATCGCAAGTCTTCACGATCTGCGTCTACTGTAGTCATATCACAGTAGTAAATAATGTCTTGTGGAACCTCAACTTTTTTCCAAGTAATAGGTTCTTCAATAAAAAATGGTACGGTCATCCGAAATACATTACAGAAAGTGTGAAGATAACAAAAATCATGATCGTAAAGATCATCAATCCTACACCTGCCCAGGCAACCCAAGCAGGCATAGGTTCATAGTTGTGATTATGAGACATGAATTGTTCCGATCATGCCCGCGCCTTTATGGGGAGCACACCAGTAAGTATAGTCTCCTGCTTCAGGGAAGTCAATCGTAAAGTCTTCGCCAGGTAGCATAGCGAGACCTTCGTGACTTAACTCAGGATGACCATCCACCACAACATTATGTGGTGGTAGCATATTGTTAACAAAATGAACAGATTCTCCAGCATTGATTGATACCTCAGCGGGTTCGAATACTAGGTTGCCATTCGCACCCATTTGGACATCTACAGCCCATGCAGGAAGTGCAAAAAACATTGTAGCTAGAAGTGCAAAAAAGAATTTCATTAGGTATTTGCAACTAGTCTATCTAGGCGGTTTTTTCTTTCCTGGAAACAATTCTACACCGATATACCTGGGGTTTGTTTTGACTTCCTGACTTATCAGTTCACCAAGTTCATCAGCACACTGACACCACTTTTTTCTAGCGATATCAGCACCTAATGCTTTTTTTGTTTTAGTCTAAACCAATCCCTCCAAAGTGCAGCGCATTCATCTGATTTTTTTTGAAGATGTGGTTCCCGATACATTGGAACCCTCTGTGTGGGTTGTGTGCCCTAGACTGCATTATTATTTAGAATCAATCATTGATTCCAATTGATTGATCTTAGTAAATTCTTGATATGCAGACTCAGACCTTTCAGCAAGAATGTCAAGAATATCTTCAAGAATTACTTCATTCTCTACATAATCATCAAGGTACTTATCCAGGGCTTCTTTTAGATATCTTTTTCTATGCCACTCTGGAGAGTAAGGTTTGTAGTCCATAATAATAGTGTATATGCTAGGTATTATAGGGGGTTCTGATCTTCATTGTCAAGTTCTGACAAATAATCTACCCACCACTGAGGATCTTTATCTCTTTTCCAGTTAGGTACAGGAAGTCCTTTTTCAAAGTAATACTCCCAAAGTGCTTCATCTATAGTCTGTGCGATCTCCATATTCCTCTTCCTCTTCATCAACGTCTTCATACGGGTTTGCCAAATAGGGTCCATGTGGTTTTCTGGATTCTTCTCTGACATAATTGACTTCTGATACGCTAGAGGACAACCATAGAGACAACTTCATCACTAACCATATTACAGCAAGCGGTAAAAAGCAAGCAACAAGGATTAGTGATTGTTTCATTCATCGACCTCCCAACACTTTTCGAATCTATTTCTTAGCTCATTCAACTTATTATTTTCTTGAACTTCTAAAATGAGGTCACTTATCTCCTTTTCATCCTCTGTTAGAGACATACGATGTTTTTGTTTAATATCAATCAGACGTACCATATCCATATAGTATTCTGGACTTTTACTAACAAACTCGTCGTATGTCATTCGAATATTCCCCTATCCTTCATATACTGAAGAGACTCTTTCATACTACCAATATGTTCACTACCCAATGAAACTTGTGGGTAAGTTGCTTCACTACCAAACTCCATACGGAATTGTTTATCACTAAAATCTACACCTAAAAGGTATTCATGAAATTCACCGCCAAGAGAACGAAGAAGCATACTCATACGTTCACATTCTTGACTTCCATCAGAATAAATTACTGCTGTAAGTTTATCAGTCACGTTGTCTCCAATCATCGGGTTTATCACGATTGAACCAGTCTACTATGTCATCAGCAGAGTCAAAACCAGTTCTGTAATTAGATGGGTCGGGATCACCCAATCCCATCTTATTCATGAAATCGTCCATACTACCTTCCTGCATATCAGGATTCGCAGCTTGGCGTCTTGCCTTTTTTAAGATTTCACGAGCAGAAGTATTGGCTTTTGCAAGTTTTTCTGCCCAAATCATGTCGGACAAATCAACATTTTCTCTCAAAGCAATCTTCTTACAGATACCCTCAAGGCGAAGGCGATACTGAGCAGAAAGCATGTGTACCTCTCGTACTAAGAATATTTAGAGTAAATTATATCAACGTTCGATATAACTTAATGTATGATTGGATGCATTAATCTGATGAATAATTACATCACAACCAACTTTGGGTTCACAATCTCCACAGGTGAAGATATCTACAGCAGCCTCTCCTTTTTCTGGCCAAGTGTGGATACTAATGTGACTTTCAGCAAGAAGAATCAATACAGTTACTCCTTGTGGATCAAACTTTTTGTAAATTGTTTGAATAATAGTAGCACCACTAGTAACTGCTGCATTTTCTAATAAATCCACAAGGAATCTATCATTATTAAGTCTATCAAATGGACAACCATAAAGGTTGAGCAAATAATGTTTACCCATTTATGTAGGATTATCCTCCGAATCCCGAACTAGATCAGATACTCTTTTTTCAGTACCGTCCATCATTGCAATAGTATATATGGAAGATCTCATATATCTTTTGATCTTCTTATATTGTTTTTTAACATCTTTAAGAGCATCCAAATTCATTTGGATGTTCATATCTCCAGAAGCTACTTTTTCTTTTTCTTGTCCGAAGGTTGATATCCCCACATCTTCGGATTCACTTTCCCATCTGTCCATTCCATTCCTCTAAAATCACGATATTTATCCCAGTATTGATCAAAAATGTCAACTTTAAGTCCTTGAACAATGTCACACTTTTGTACTCCATTGTCACCATAGGTGACAAGATAAGAATCCCTGGGGAGACTCCCATCTAGTTTAGCTGATGGATCACAATCTACATGAATAATATTAATACCCTTCCCCATGTCAAGACCTACCACCCCATTGAATATCAGGATACGCTTCGGTAACTAGTTCTTTTGTAATTTTATATTTGGTTGTTAACTTTTTATCTTTTACTAAACAAAGAACTTCTGCTTCTCCAGGGTGTAAACTTTCTAGAATATTAATAAACATCGTTTCCTTACGAAGTTTATTCATTGCATCATTACCACCTCGGACAAAATTATAGAACTTACTCCATTCTTTTCGAATATTTGAAGATGGATTGCCTTCAGAATCTTCCTTGGGTTGAACAGGAACTTCACCTTCTGGAATTACGGATACGATAGAATCATCGAAATTCCAAATTAAAAGAGATTTTACAAAATTTTCATTAAATCGTTGAAGAATCTCAATCTTTTTAGCTTTAAGTCTCTCTGAGGAAACAGCAGAAAAGATTTCGTGAACTAGAGAACTAGAAGTCAGTTCAATCTTTTCTGCGGGCTTGCGGCTAATTGTAGTCTTTTTTGCCGGTGTTTTTGTCGTTGTTGATCTTTTTTTAGTCGTCGTCTTCTTCGTAGTCGTCATAACTGTTTTCAAATCGTACTGCAATTACTTCATCTGGAATGATGTGTCCATTTTCGTCAAACATTTCTGGATGAGCGAAAACTTGTTGAGGTGTATTGAGGAGCAAATGTTCTTTCCATAACCATCCAATTATACCACCAATCATCAAGAACATTAGGGATACCATACAAAAAATGGCAACTATAGGCATTGTCATAGCCTTTCCTCCGAGAGATTTACTTCTTTTTAATATTGAATGAGAAGTTTAGATATACATGAATCTCTCTTCGGAAGAGAGAAACCATCTTACCAAAACTGAACTCAAAAGTCTTTGGTGCTTCAGGCTCTTTCCTCCCTTTTCGTAACAATAATTCCACACCTTTATTTATCTTCAAATCCTGACCCATTTTAAATTAATGAAATTGATTTTAGGTATGAGATAGTATCAGTGCATCCACCCAAGTGTTTATTGTCAAAAATTACTTGGGGAAAAGTAGAACCTTCCTCAAATTCAGAATAAAAATCTTCCCTTGTGAAATCTTCATCTAGAGTGAGAATTTTATAATTTTGACCACAAAGTTCTAGTACTGTTTTAATTTGAAAACAGTATGGACAATTTGGTTTTGAATAGACAATAAAACTCATTATTTAATAATTTATTTGGAAATATTTTACAACTTTATATTAATTAAGTCAACTTTCATTCTGCAAATTTTTAATTTGATCTACAAGGTACTTAGCAAAAGCTTCCATTTTTTCTGGATGAATCTGTTGGATACCTGCATCTTTCACAGCATTTTCAATACTGTAAATTTCATTCCTGTCAAGTTTGCGTCCTTCAGATGGCAGAGTCATGAGTTTCTTGCGATGTGTTCAAATTCTAACATGAGAATCTAAAACTATGTAGAAATTTAATATTTTCTTTAGAATTGTGTTAAGAAATTTTAAGTGTAGTTATACTGTTTCCATTCCTCAACATTAGTTTTCTGAATATCAAAAATCATTTTGTTCACAGGAGCTCTTGGTTTTCTAACCAACTTCATACCAGTTTGTTCCAATAACATACTACCTTTTTTGGTATTGCAGGAACTACATGCAACTACTAAATTTTCCCAAGTATCACTACCACCTTTAGATCTGGGAATAACGTGATCAATAGTTAGTTTAGATTTTGCACCACAATACTGACATGTATTATTATCTCGTTTGTAAATCATAGAACGAGATGGAGTGATGTTCATAATCTTGGCCAATGGAAGTTTTACATAATTTAAAAGTCTTATTACTCTACCAGAAAGGACTTGGGCCTTTTCTTTGAGTAATAAGACTATTGCTCTTTTCCAACTTGTGAAGTTTATTGGTTCATAACTAGAATTTAGAACCAATACTGTTTGGTAGGGAGTTATGGGATGATCCATACTTTGTCTACATACACATAATATCTAGTTAACTTTAGTCGGTAAAAGGTCCGAAGTTTCCTCTACTACCAGGTTTCCTGTCATCCAACATATCCATAATGCCATCAAATGACTGGACGTGTTCTATATCGTGAATCATTTTTGCAATTTGAGTACACACGATTGGACGTTCACCTCTTGCAGCAAATGCAAGTGCATTACGCAAAGATGATTCTGCTTCTTTCAAAGATTCTTCAACAGATTTAGATAGAGCCATTCAATCGATCCTCACATTTAGAATAGAAAGTTCCATTTACATAACATGACTTTCCAGGTTCATAGTATTTTAACACATTTGGTTTTGGGGTGTCAACTACACAATAGTCCCCCTGGCCAGTGGCAATTCCTTCAAGACACATTGCTGCAACAAAAGGAGCAAGAAGTTTAATAGTATACATCAGCGGGGGTATTTGCGGAGTTCATAAGAACCATCACCACGATCAATCCACTCTATACTGTCACCTTCTTTGAGGTTTGCCGCTTCCAACAGATCGTCAGGGAATGTAATGCAGTATTCATCTTCACCAGTGTCTTCATCTCTGACTTCTTCTACAGGAAGAGTCCAATGCTTGCGTTCAGATGTACTGTATCCATCTACTTTGACAATCTCTTTTTGCAAGGATCCAACACGTCGCTTAGTGACTGTCTTACCACCATCAGGAGACTCATAGATCCATCCATTCTCATACTTTAGACGAGTCGGATCATTCCTAGAAACCTCAGCGTCTAGTTTAGCACGTTGGTTATAGTACTCCGCTTCACGAAGATTGTACTCACGACACTTGTCACGTTCTTCTTGTTTTGCCGCAGCATCACACATTGCATCAAGTTCTTTTTCTGTGTATACCGATTTTTCGTATTCTTCTGGATAATAAGTTTCTTCCCAGAAATCGGCCCAGTCTTTTTTAGTTGCTTCAGTTACTGGAGGAATCTTTGCACCTGCTGCATCATAATCCCACGGTTCATCGTTTCCAACACCAAAGTCAACTTCACGATGACCCTTCAAAAGTGAAAGGAGATCGATACTCTTAGTGAGATACTTCTTGTGATACTCTACACTCTCATCCACAACATTTACAATAGTGTCATAGATGTCTTGTGGAGAAAGATCCTCACAGTTTAGAGAATCATTTACCCAGTTGTCAAGTTGTTCAAGAGAATACTTATTGTAAGAGAAGTTGGGAGAATAAGGATCATTGGTTGTCATCGAAAGTTTCCTCAAGATTTCGTGTGATTTCGATTGTTTCCTCAATGATAACCTTGATCTGTTCGTCTGTCAAGTCATTCATCCAAGACCATCGAGGATCATTTTTATTCCACTCGAAGGCATATGAACCATCATCATTTTCGATAATATCCAATCCAGATTCATGTAGTTGTTTTTCTTCCATTTATTTTTCAAATAATTGTTTTGTTTCCTCAAACCAGAGGTAATCTAAAGAGGAATTATTTAGAGTGTCAAATGCATCTTTGGGTGTTTCGGCCAGTGGTTCCCCAGCAAGATTTAGACTAGTATTCAATAGTATACCATGTCCAGTCAAGTTCTTAAAGGCCTTTAAAATATCGTAAAGATGACCAGAACTTACCGTCTGAACTCTACATGTACCATCAACGTGAGTTACACCAGGAATCATATCTGATTTTACTGGAAAACACAATGTCATATGTGGACTTGGACAAGAATTATCAAAATATAAATCAACGTCCTTTTCCAAAACTACAGCAGCAAATGGCCTATACCATTCCCTTCTTTTAACTTCATTTAAAATGTTTTTTGCTTCTGGATTTAATGGACTGAATAATATTGACCTATTTCCCAGGGCTCTTTGTCCGGCTTCCGATAACCCACTATAAACTCCGATAGATTTATTTTTACATAACAACTCGGCTATCTCTTCTATAGAAGTTTCAACACCTTGATATAAAGAACAATCATAATGATTTCCATGAAAAAATGTATTTTTTACTGGGGTTGGAATTTTGTTTGTTAACTTTAGATAGGTATTCATTGCTGCACCTATACTTACGCCATTATCATTACAGAGAGGTTCAAAATAAAATTCTACTTCAGGAAATCTCTGTAGATAATAGTAGTTGGAAACTATATTCATACCATAACCACCAGAAATACAAACTTTCTTAATTCCTGTTCTTTTTATAGAGTCTTCTATCAAATTACCCACTTTTATCTGGGTTTGTTGTTGCACCCCATAACAAAGATCTGCATGTAACTGACCAACCAACTTACTTGGACTTTTCAAAAAAGTTTGAATTTCTTCATCGGACCTCTGATAGAAATTATCAAAAAGTTTTTCAAAAACTGGATTAGGATCCCCGTAGGAAGATAATCCCATCGCTTTACCACAGTCATCAGGAGTATTTCCTATTAAAACCGATGCCATATCATAAAGTCCACCCACACTAAAGACATTGGATTCCCATGGCAAATCAAAAGGTGAAAACTCTTCTATAACATTCTTATAAATCAAAGTATTTTTTTCATTGTTAAAGAAAAATACGCTTTCAACCTCAACCAAATTATCCTCTATGGTAGATCCAGCACCATCAACAACAATTACTAAACTTTCTTCAAATTTACTATTGTAAAAAGCAAGAGAAGCATGATTCAAATGATGGTCAGATTGAATATCTAATTTTACATCAGAGTGGTATTTTTTACTTTCTTCAAAGATTTTCGATATAAATTCATCCTCTGTATTAAAATTAGATATACAAATTACATCTATTTTTAATTCACTACAGATATCATTAACTAACTTCAAAATTAATTCTTTATTATAATCATACTTTTTTCTAGTAAATCTTTCTACTAAAAAATATTTTTCCACATTTCCATTATTAAAAACACATATTGATGAATTGTGTCCCAAATGTATACTTAATATTAACATTTTTTTAAAAAGTTTTCTATATCTTCTATTTTAACCCTTAATGTCATTTTATTATCATTTGGTTTTCCATATGTAAAGAAATCTTCTAGAAAAAACTTATGATGATGATTCTTCCACCAATCTTCGATCAATTTACTACAAATTACATCGATGGGAAACATTTTATAATTATTTTGTTGATCATCACCCGAAACAAAATCTACATTGAGGTTAAAGATCGGAATTGAGTATGTGATACCAATATCAAAGAGAACATCATCTTGTATAATGTGTTTTTTGCTGTTCTTTCTATGATATGAATTATCAGAGAAGGTTAACCTATATTTACCATTACGATATAGTAAATTTTTAAGCTTTTTTGCATATGTACGATTGATCAAATATGCTGCAGCGGATCCAGAGTCAATTCTTTTGTGCAAATACATGGGAACAGACAAACCATCTTCCTTGTAAGTGGTGCAGTAATAAAGTTGAATACATTCCCAATTTTCTGGTAAATGTTTCTCAAAATATTCCCAGTCAAAATTCCAGTATTTTATATTATTTAATGAAAGATCGTCCTCCATTATTATACAAGTTTCAGATTCATTTTCATCATACCAATTAACAATGGTTTCTATATTATTCAGGGCTACTGACATTAGAGACAAACACTCCAAAATACCATCTTCCACAACTACATTCTTCCATTCATTGAATTTTGAAACATGATATTTCGATGCAGGAACTCTTCGATAATCAGTTATACCCCAATAATCAAATTGAGTTTCCATAGATATTTTTCTGTCTACCCTATGATCTAGGTTTATATAATAAACTCTAGGAAAATTTTTAAGTTTATTCTCTAAGTTCACTATTCTCTTTCTAGATCTAATGTAACACAGTGAAAACAACCACTTAGAGTTCTAGAATGTCTCATAGGAAGCATTGCACACTCTATTCCATGTTTTTCTAGTTCTTTTCTGGTGGGTTCTTGGTTTTCTTCCAAAACAACTAAATTTGGATTGACACTGAAAAGATTCATATTTACCCACTCAGACGCATGATTATATCCAGGATAATGTCCAATATCAACTGGTTCTGGACACCAAATTACATCCCAATTTCTAAATGGTTCTGGAAGAACATCAACGGATTTAATTCTTTCCGGATTTAACAACATCAATCCTTCACGAAGAAACGCAATTGTAGTATCAATATGCATATAACTATAAACACCCTGAAGAAGATGTACTTTTGCACGATTTCCAAGCATTTCCTGCAATAAATTTGCACCTGCAATGTTTCCACTATTTGAGACAAGGTATAACACGTCTTCATTTGCACGAATGACATTCGCAGCATCAAATGACGGAGAAACTTCAGTTAGTGCAAGAGTATCTTTATCGCCTACACACTCCTCGTTATAAAGGTCATCTAGGTCCTTGCAAGGTACTATTATAGTAGATCCCATACGATCCAAAATAGGTCTCCAGGCGTCCCTCCTACAGCGCAATGGCATTGGTGTAGCAATAGAGAGATCCTTGTGAGTAAAAATAACATCCCTTGGGCAATAATTATAATATTCCGTAGGAGTTCTCTTCGGTCTAACTACCTCCACATTTTCACTAAGAAGAAAAGTTACAAATTTCTCCAAATCTTCATTAGATTCGTCTATTACTTGTTTTGGATATGGTCCAACAGGAACATCAGAAATATCCTTTCGATCAGCATAATTAATAGTACGAACACTAATATCTACTTCAGGAACTGTTGCATAATCTGCAACTCCAACTATTACTTTTTTTAGTTTATCCCATTCATTCTGACTTTTCATTTTATAACACCAGTGACCTGAACTGCATATCTGGGAATTTTACTCATATTATAAAAAGCATGTGGAGTATCATAACTCCAATAAAAACAATCTCCCGATTTCCACTTACCATAACAAATATCTTCTATTTGAAGAATTTGGCCAGGTTGACTATGTTCTAACATAACCATACAACGCATGACTTTTTGGGGTTCTGCGTTTGTCATTTCAATAAATTTTCCATATAAGTCTACATGAATTGGTAAATATTGTCCAGGTTTAAAGTGATTTACAGCAACGCATACATGATCCCAAAAATGAAACTGATTTCTTATATACTCCATACACTCTGGCATTGGATTTGGTTCATGGTACTTATAGATAGAAAGTTTTTCTCTATTATGACCAGCCCATAAGTAATCATTCACGACCATCCAATCATTATGTGTTGCAAGAGTATAATCCAAACTGTAAAAGTCGGAAATATTCCAGTTTGGTATTATGTGATCGATCATTTAAATACTGACATCTGTGTTAAATCTGGGTAATCCCTGGCCGTCCATTTTTTTGCCGGAGATTTTTTACGACATTTTAGTAATTCAATACCGGTTTTCGCCACCTCTGGCGTCATATAATAATGGTAACCAATACTAGTTATGTCTTGTTCAGCCCATGGAAGAGAAAGATCACGACCATCATAAGACATCTTCTTTAACGCATCACGATCATTCTTGTTTTGCAGGAGGATCATACCACCACGACCAAGATTTAAATGTTTCTTGAACTGAAAACTAAGACACATAAAAGTATTAGGAAGATAGGAACCTTCTTCCCAAAGAACTGCAGCATCGATGATTGTACTATTTCCAAGATGATAATAGTCGGACCAATCATCTTCTTTCCATTCCCAATTTAAACCAAGTTTCATACACGTCATTGGAACTGAAATATACGTTCTTGTTGGAATGGTAATATTATTATATCCAGTATATCTCAAACATAGTTCGATAGCATGAGTACAACAATCAGTCGCAACTGCATATGGAGAACCGAAGAACTCTGCAACCTGTGATTCAAATTCAGTAACGTACTCAAACATCTTCCAGTTCCCTCGGAACAATTATTCTATCATTTGGTTTACCATAAGTAAAGAACTCTTCTAGAGTGTAATCATCTCTCAGTTCTGTCCACCACTTCATACAAGCTTTGTAAGAAAACTCAAGGTCAACTCTTTCTTTTTTTCTATCAATATTTTGGGCCCAACTTCCGAGATTTTGATTGACAGAAATTAAGGGCATACAATAAGTCTTTCCATTGTGACCGAGAAAATAATCAGTAGTAAAGTTAGGCATATTCAATCCAGAATAAGACCATTTATAATTAGAATGTTTCTGAGATAGATCAAACTTACCGTCCTTATAGTGAAGACTTATAATCTTTTCTGCATATCTTCTGTTGATTAATGAAGCGCCAGTATCATGTCCTGATAAGATCGGGTGTAGGAAACATGGCATAAGTTTTTCATTTTCAAAACTCATTTGAATACAATCCCAATCATAAGGAATATTATTCATCAAATATTCCCAATCAAAATGCCAGTATTCAATGAAACTGAGATCGTAATCATCCTCCATGATGATTACATAAGGATCATTGGTAGTCTCCAACCAATTCTTTATGTTTACGAGATGAGCAAGAGTTATAGACAGTTCTGCAATGTGCCAATTCTTTCTCTTGTACCCCTCTGGAAAAGGATTTAAGATAACCAAATCTTTCCAGTAGTCTTCATATGTTGAGAGTTGATACTTAGATCCAGAGACTACTGTGTAGTCTTTTATTCCCCAGTAATCATACTGAGTCTCAGCATATTCTCTTTTATCTGGCCTTTCATCAATGGTTGCAAGAATGATTGGCGGAAGTCCTTTGAGTTTATCTTTTAGATTCATGATTGACTTCCAAAATTAATTTCTTTCTCTTTGGTGAGTTCAAATAAAAAATATCGTCCAAAGTATATTGTGGGGATTTTGTTTTCCACCAATCTAGAACCAATTTATCACAAGTTCTTGACATGACATTTACATTACCATTCCTAAGACCATCACTTATGAAATTGTAATTAGTAGTAAAGACTGGAATTGAATAAGTCACTCCTATCTGATAGAGAACAAAATCTACAGACTGATAGTGATACTCTGGCCAATTTTCATTGTATCCATAATTAGAATACAATTTGAATTTATTATCTATGTAATGAAGTTTGATTAGTTTTTCTGCATATGATCTATTGATCAGTACACAACCAGTAGAGTGATTATTGTGTGTCCACTTAGACAGGTTCATCTTGATAAAGTTTTCGCCAATGATATGAAGTTGAACACACTCCCAGTTGCAAGGTAAACTATCAACTAAAGTTTTCCAGTCAAAGTTCCAATACTCAACAGTATCAAAACACAAATCATCTTCGACTATCAGACAAGTCTCGGACTCATTAGAATTATACCAATCAATTATACCATGAATCCTGTCTACTAAGGTGGCAAGAAGCCATACCTCGGTGCGAAGTTTGTCTGTTATGACTTTAGACTTCCACTGTCCATAATTCTCTACAGAATATCTCGAAGAGTTAACTCTATGATAATTAGTTATCCCGTGATCAGAGAACTGTTTCTCAATATATTTTTTCCGATCTATTCTATGATCTAAATTGAAATAATATATCGGAGGTATCCCACTAAGTTTCATTATCTTTTCAATAATTCAACCATTTCATGATCATTAGGTTTTCCGTATGTAAAGAATTCCTTTAAAGTAAAATTATCTCTTTTGTTTTGCCACCAATCATAGTAGATGTCTCTACACTGAAAATGATGTTTTTTAGGAGAACTGTCTAAGTATGGATTTTGAGTTATTAATGGAATTTGATATGTTACTCCGAGATGACAAATGAAACCATCCAAAGAAACAACTCTATATCCTTTATTATAAGGATGTTGTCCATATTTTCGAATCAACATGTACTTTTCTTTATAGTAATGTAGATTAATCAGTTTGGTTGCAAAATGTCTATTGATTAATATTGGTCCATAAAAACTGATATGTTGTTTAGGCATTAAAAAAAATGGAATCATCTCCTGAGATTCGAACCCCAGTTGAATACAATCCCAATCATAAGGAATATTATTCATCAAATATTCCCAATCAAAATGCCAGTATTCGATCAGATTTAAATCATAATCATCTTCAAACAAAATTAAGTGTTTTTCATTGGTTGTTTCTAACCAATGTCTTATCATTTCGAATGTAGAGAGAGTGATTGAAGCAATCTTTTTATGATCCTCTCTCTTAATTTTTTCTGGAAAGTGTAAAATATCTTTCCAAGAGTCATAATCTTTTAAGAGATAATTTGACCCAGAGAATCTTGTTACATTATGAAGATCTAATTTTTCAAATTGTTTCTCCATATACTTTCTTCTATCTACTTCAGAATCTAAATTAAGATAGTAGATACTGGGAATACCTTTTAACTTATTAGACATACCAAGTTATAATAGAATATCTAGTTCCAGATGTAACAGGCATTATTTCGTGAGGGAACATGAAATTAGATGGGAACATAATTATGGAACCCTTTCCACCTCTAATAATCATCTCTCTATCAAAGAAAGCAAACTCTCCTCCTTCATAGTCTTCATTTAAAATGAAAGAACAACTAACGGATCTTTGTTGAGTCTTAAAGGAATCTGTATGTTGTACATAGAATTGACCTTCAGTATACCTCAATAAATCATATCCAGTATCAATTTCAGAAGCAACTTCTGGGAAAAGTTCTCTGTATCTATTCAATGCTGTAGAAGCACACAAAAAGAAATCATCATCTATTTTTTTTCTAAACTCAGAATTCTGTTGATCAACCACAAATTGATCAGAAATGTTTATAGAACTACAATTTCTAATATTAGAATTTACACCACCATTACCGACTTCTGTATTACGCCATAAATCAGAATTTTTATACTCTGATAAAATTCTATCACATAATTCTTCTGGAACAATATTATCGAGTACAAGAATATAATCTTCTAATTTTTTCCCACCTTTACTTGTAATTTTTGGAGGTTCTGTTATTGGTTCTTCCACAATATCTCTGCGGACATTATCTTCACTATTAGTTTCGATTCCATGTCTTGCAGTAGGTGAGCAATATTCTTCTTCCTTTGAGTTAAATTTATCAAAATATGCATAAGAACAATCTCCACGACTTCTTACATAGTGCAAGAATACTTGAGTATAATACTCACCTTCGTAAGAATCTCTCCAATGTGGTGCCTTAGTACCAAGATATACCATAGCTTCTCCAGGTTTAAGGTCAACAGAAACTTGATCACCGTCAGGAGTTTCTATCCATATTGGCCAAGAAGAGTCTCCATGCAAATGTACAGTAAGTGATATTTCACATGCATCTCTATCTACATGTCGCAACAATTCACTTCCATTTTTATAAATTCTTGCATAAGAGTACGTTGGAAGTACAGTTTCTCCAATTGCTGAAGAAATTTCTGGAGTCTTTTCACACAATAACTCTAAGAAAGGTGTATAGTTATAAGTGGAAAAAGAACTAGGTGCTTGCTCATCTCCATTTATATTGTTTTCTTTGCAATATTTAAAAAAATCGAATGATAGTTCAGAAGACCTCTCTTTCGAAATAAAATCATGCAATATAATATAGTTATTTTCAACCAATGATTTTTTCATAACTTAAAATTTAAATTTCTTTCAATAGTTCTTCAATATCGTAAAATAAATCTTCATCTTCCTCATCATCTTCTACAGATTCTTCTTCACCCTCTACAGGAGGAAGATGATTTGTGTTATATTCTCTTTCAAATTCAATGAACTGGGCTTGAACTGCCTCTTCATTTTCTCTTGAAATTCTTTCTTCTTCTTGTATTCGAAGTTCTTCAGCAGCCGCAATATCGTCTCTGACCCTTGTCCATTGAGAAACTGCTTTTTGAAAATCTACAATTCCCTCCACTCCAAATATGTTTGTCTGTAAATTTTCAGTAGAATCAGCAAATTCTATCTCGCATATTTGAGTTTCATCATCCCACTGAACAGAATGAATTATCTTCTCTTCAATTTGTGGAATCCAACTTAGATCAATATCAAGAAAAGCTTGTCCATCCACGTAAACAGCTTTATCTATTGGTATTATACTTACTTTCATTGATTTTCTCCTTCGGGTAATGAGTGTGTGTTGGTTAAAGAAGTTACATTTACAGGCAAAATTGCACCGGTCTGTTCAATTACATCCATGTAAGCTCTTCTATTTTCTTCATTCGCTTTCACAACTTCATTACGAAAAGACTCAACAGCGTGACTTGTAGATCGTTGTTGTTGAGAATTTTCAATGGTCAACATAGGCATAAAAGATACCGCACAAGACCAGTGATCAACATCCTCACCAGTATTTGGGTTCATGCCCCTAACATGCATGTACCAAGAACATTTATGTTCTACACAATCTTTTCTAATGAGAGGACAAAAATTACCAGATTCGTTCTTTTTCATAACCAGTTTTTCTTTTATTATAAAGTAATTTAGTCAAAACTGCAAACAATGACATCTATGTATTGCAATCTAAGGTCTACATTAGTGGAAAAAGATGCTGTTCCTGATCCAAATGGGTGGTTGTGAGCCTGACCCCCTCCTGTAGCTCCTGTAGCTGGTGAGGTGGTATTCCACCCGCTTCCAGATGCTATTTGGGTTCCAGGAGAAGTAATATTATCAGTGCCATTGGCACCATGAGTGTGAGAGGGGAGTTGGGCTGTGGTCAAAGTCGTATTACCAACAGAACCAGTCATAGGTACGCCAGTTTGAGATATAGGTCTTAAACTATTTGGAAAAACTGTTGTAAAACTGGATGTACCACCAGTCCCACCACCAGTACCATTCACAACTCTTAAAGCTTTATTATTTACTGTAGCTGTAGTATTCTGCGACCATCCAACTGGGGCAGTACTTTGGAAAAAAGTCGATACTGAGTTCTGGGGGACAATTCCATACTTAGAATTCAATGCAGTAGCATCACTAAATGTAATACCAGTGGATGTTAATATTGCAGCCATTGTATATTATTTTAATTACTGATTTATTTATCCATTGAAAGAACAGTAGATAATGTCAATGTACTGTACCTCCATATCTAAACTTTGGCTAATAGGACCTGTTAGGACAAGTGGATGTGTGTGAGCACCGTCTTGCCCTCGGGGTCCAGTATTAGTAACAGCTTGGATCGCGAGGCCAGGATTCCTAACAACCTGACCCCCATTCCATCCAGTAAACTGACCTGCAGGATTAAAGAGAGCTGGAACTGCGTTGTAACTTCTAGTACTTTGTGGGTGGGTATGCGAAGCAATTTGAGCGGTGGTGAGGGTGTGAGGTCCAACTGAAACTCCAGGTGTAGTAAGTTGGCCGGATATTGATAATGAAGAATGGATAGTGGTGAAGTTTGTTGTACCACCAGTCCCACCACCAGTACCATTCACAACTCTTAAGGCTTTATTATTATTAGCCGTTGATTGAGTCCATCCAGTCGGTGCTGATGCTTGAAAAAAATTCCATACTGTACTCTGAGGAAAAATACCTCTTTTTGAGTTAAGTTCATCGAGAGGAGAGGCAGCAAATTCTATCCCATCGGCTGTCAATTTGGCCATAGTTGTACTCTAATGTATCGCCTATTTTAGAATATTTATAAGTTAAAACTAACAGTCATCACCACACTCCCTGTTTTCTTTCCAAGTTTTACGAACTCGTTTCAGTTCTTTGAGTTCCATTTTGATATTCTGGTATGCTGTTTCGCTGTCAATCTTATCTACCATTTCCATAGCAATGATAACATCAACTCTTGTACCAAAGTGTTTTAGAGCGGTTTCGAAACAATCTAAATCTTCATACATCGGTTTTATGTTCCACTAGAATATCTATACGAGCATCAAGAGAGTTCCAACACTCATAGAGGGCATTAGATTGTGCCACATTTTCTTCTTCAAGAACTTGGATACGATCTTCCAGTTGTTTGATTCTTTCAATAAGAGATTCATTAGAATCAATCCCCCACTTTTTAAAGAACCAATAGGGATCCTGTTTCACTTACCAACTCCATAGTCACCACCTTCTTCGGCGTTTTTACGTTCAGTCTCATGCAGTACCTTTAGTGCTTCAAGAACCTCAGGAGTTTCTTCCCAAGTCCACAGTTCACCACCTTTGCCAGTAAATTCTCTTTTAGCCATTTTTTAGTGTCTCCAATACTTTAGAAAAATGCATACCACCATGGATGTATCCACCGATAATTATACCAGCAACGCAAATCATTAGCAAGGATAACATCAAAACAACCATTACATTATCAGGTAGTTTTTTTATGGTCATATTCAATTACAATACGTTTATGTTCATGACGACCATTGGTTACAACTTGGTGATACCATTTGCCGTCAAGTTCTTTAACAAGTTGATCAATACGATACTTAGAATACTTACGTTGTTCACTCATAGTTTACTCTCAATGTTTGTTTGTTGTGGAACATCATTCCAGTGTCTTACCGCATTAGCCACGATAGCGACATTAGTAACCAAGTAAGAAACAAAAATAAGGGTGCGTATCCAAGCAACAGTATCTGCTTCTCTATCATCTTTTCCACTCTTGTCTCCTAGTGCTTTTGCCCAGATTCTCCAGACACTTTTTCGTTTACTCATTAATATCTTTCTGGAATGTCATTATATGTATCGTCGCAATGTTTCGATACTCTACTCTTGACATACTCCAGTTCTTTCCAATTTTCTGGAAAACAAAGAACTAAACAATGAGTCTTTTGATGAATTGGGCAAGCTTCAATGTTTTCTTCATTTTTACATTTGACTCCTATCTCAATTGTAATGTATTGATCATTTACAAAATATATCCATCCTTGAGTAACTCTACCAAGAGAATCTTTCCACTTAACGTAGTCATTTATCTTGGGACGATACATGGTTACAGTTTACCTCCAACTACTCCATCATTAACCACACGACTATTACCAGAAGACCAACCTTCTTGTCTACCTTTGAGATAGAATCTTGTCATACGAATACAAATGTCTTCAGTTAGAGAAGTAACCAACTCTTCACCGTCCTTCATTGCACTGTGCCACAAACCATACTCAGTTTTATAAACACGAAAGCAATTATCAATCCACTCAAATTCTTCCAATGATTTCTCCTATAAGTAATTTGGGCATTTGGTTGCAACTGCAGCTAAGGCTGCGACTTCAATTCCAATAGAATCTCTAATAACTTTTCTCACTTCAGTTCCTCCATATTTTTCATTAGCATAACTATAGGAAAGAAGTACTGATTTAAGAGTATCGTTTCCTTGGTCACGATACATGCAAAATTCAGTAGCTACAGTATTTAATAGAGTTACTAAAGTGAGTTCAATCATTTGTTAATTGTTAACCTGTAGTCTTTCTTTTTAAGTTTATGTTGTTTGACAAACTTATCAGCGTGTTCTTGACATTCAAACCAACAAATTCGCTTATCTTTTTTGTCTGTTAGATCAATTCGATAGGGAAAGGATTCATGTGGGAACAATTCAGTTTTTATCATCCTTGAGTTGAGTCTCCAGTTCTTCTATACGAGAATACAAGTCTTCTAGTAATGTGGCAAGGTTTTTTACATTAACAGAAGTAAAATCATAATACCCGTCATTTTGTCTTAAGTTTTTAATAATGTTTTTCTTCATTGATTTTTCATATTGTTGAGCACCAAGATTGTCTAAGAAATCGTGCATCTTTTCTAAAAGCGATTATTCTATGTATTCTCTATAATTTTTAATCCATTTATTTACGTTTACGTCTGTTGCACAATGACATATATTTTTCCTACAAATCACTGGATGATTGGTCCATTTGATGTTTTCAAAGTCATTTATGTTTCCAATAGAGCCTCCTATCATGCAATTTCCAAGATACACATCTCCCGCTGAATCCACAAATAAACTTTTTAGACCAACCTCACAGACATATCCTTTAAAATTTGTCATTCCTGCATTGATAAATTCTACAGGATTTACACGGTGGCCAGATAATACGGAAAGATTATCAAGTTGAAATTTAGATTGTAAGTCAACTGGTTTTTTTGATTGTAAATGAGTTATATCTTTTTGATGTGGTTTTTTTGCATCTTCACTTTCAAACCACTTTAGTTGATCTTCAGTATAAACAAAAGCTTCTCTATTCTTACCACCCCAATCCAAAATTCTAACAGGTTCCAGGTAACATGTGTCAATATCTTTAAGAGAATTAAAAACTTCCATACAATGATTCCATTTAGATGGAAGCATCATCACTCGTACTGTCACAAAAGTATTTCTACTCGCAACAATAACTTTTTCTCTAAAATCTTTAGCAGGAAATTCTGGATGATATGAAAAACAAATATAAAATAAGTATCTAGATATATCTTTCCAGTAATCAACTGATTTAAAAGCGTTACTAGTAGCTCCAATAGTATGTCCAGAATAAGCAAAAATCTTTGCAAGTTCTGGAAAAAATGGACTAATACTTGGTTCACCTCCTGCGACTGAACAATGAATTTTTGGATATCTTTCGAACAATTTTTCTAAAAACTTCTTAGCATTGTCCCATTCGTAGTGATGACCAATACCTCCATGTAAACTTGGTGTACAATAAGAACACCTATTATTACATATATTATTAGTCATCCAAGTCAAACTCATTAGAGATTGATCTTGTTGATATACCCTGATTATTTTTTTATTGTTCAGGTCAGTCATAAAGATACTGTTCTTGACTCAATCTATCTAGGTGGTGATATATGTCTTTTTCAGAATAAGAAAATTCTTTGAACCTTGTTGGATTGTTATTCTTCATTTTATGAAGCATATTAATCCAATCGTAGTGTTTATCCACTACCCAGCCATACCTGGCTTCATCATAAAAATAATCAAATCTCGATATCATTAGAAGACCTCGATATTTCAGTAAGGGTATCAAAAAAATTAGTAATACTTTGAGCCATAACTCTATAACCAGTACCAACATAAAGTTGACCAAGAACCACAGAAACAGTACAAACACCCCAAAAGATGTAATACCATTTTGATTTAACTTGATGATGTCTGTTTTTCATTTGAATACTGCTGTAACACCTACAACTTGTGCATTTGGATTTCGGGCAAGAGCAACTTGTCTTGCTTCTTGATAGTCACGGGCTTGTACTTCTTCTTTAAAAACTTTACCTGCGACATAAAGGGTAACTTCACATTTCATTCTTCATATTTTTGAAAGTACTTTGGTTTTTCTGAATCAAATTCATAGAATTTGACATCTTTCATGTTAAGACACATTAGTATAGTTTCATGTTCTCTTTGAGATCTTTCTGGATCAGAACTACTATAGATATGTCTACGTTGATAAGCACAACACCAAACGCTATAGAATATTTTTGATTTTTCTGAAAGTGTGTTCATCACAAACGTTCAAAACAAACACTGTTAAATTTACCCTCTACTCCACGAAGAACCAACTTCGAATGGGAAGATTTTACTATCAATTCTTGAACATAATAGACTCCACCATGGACTAAGAGGGGTTCGGGATCAGTATTGTTTCCCCAATTTATTTGTTCCCGAGCACAACCATTAAATTTTACATAGTCACCTTCTCGGATTTCCTTGTATGAGTAAGTTGGGATTCTAAGATCCGTTTTCTTTTTCTTCATTGATCTTTTTTTCATCAAAATACTTAACAAGTTTTTCAGCCATTTTCATGGACTTTCGCCACATGAAGTACTTAACAATGGGATTTTTGGGATTGTTGAATAACCACCATTTCCACATTCTATATTTTGTCAATGCAAGATCGGTTACATACACAAAAGATTCTTTGACGGACTCATCGGTTGCAATAAACCATCCAAGAAGACCGAAAACAAAAATTAGGAAATAGTAGTATTCCATATCATTCCCAACGCAAAGTGTTGAGATACTTCAAAACGTTTTGTCTCACATCCATGAGTTCATGATAACACTTTTGGTTATGAGCACATTGTCTAAGTGCAGAATCTGGTTTCAAAACGGATTCAATAAAGATATCTAATCCGCGATTCCATTTATCTTTTTTGGGTTCGCCGTCATTAATAGTGTACTGATCTTTCATTGATTTTCTCCTTCTACTTCTCCAGCAAATTCGAACTCTTCAATTTCTGATACAGGAACTTCATATTGTCCAGCTATAAGATACCAATGTTCTCCATCTTCACGAAGTCCAAGGTATTTCATTTGATCTTCATCAAACATATTTTCACGCATCGCTGCCTGAATTTTTAAATGTAGAAGTTCTTCTTTACTAGGAACTTTCATAATTATGATTTTAACACCTAACTATTATAACCTATTTAACTGAGTTGTCAAGAGTGTTAATACTTAGATACTTCCAGAACTTTTAGAGTGTGTGAGGTAGTCAGATTGTCTTGCCTGCTGTTGTTTCTTAGTCCTCTTAGCGGGTGCAATATCACCAGCAACAACAGAAGGACGGCCTGCTGACTTACCACCTCTAGGTCTCAACCCAACTTCCTGTTGTCTTGGATCTTTGAAACTAGAATCTTCCACTCCACTAGTGAAGACAGAGTGGACTCTTCCTCGGTTTCCGTATTGAGCCTTACCAGTTAGGGCTTCTTGTCCAGCAGCACGTTTAATTCCTGGGTAGTCCCTTTCAAGATCATTAATTCTACTGGAAACATCAGCAACTGTTGGTTTCTGATCTTCAATTGACTTACCTCTAGTTGAATCCAATGCAGCACCAATATCAGAAGCTCTTGATTGGACATCACTTACTGCAGCACGACCCCTCTCTCTTGCTGCAAGTTTTTCTCTGGTCATTGCTGCTTGATAATCTTCAGGACTTTCATCTGGATTTTTTCTTCTGCGAGTCCATGGCATCATTCTTCTCGCAACTTCTTGAGCGGCAGCAGTAAGAGTTGCAGCTGTCTGATCTCCACCAGCAGACATAGCTTGAGATCCAATTCCCTTTTTTTGACTTACTCCATGAACTTTCTTTGAGTCTCCTCTATTTCTTGCTGCTCGTGGTCTAAATTCTAGATCTCTCCTTCCTTGTCCACCAGTGTTTCCAGTCCAATCTGGTTCAGCTTCAAGGTGTTCGGCTCCCTTTACTGTACCTTGCCAACCCTGAGATGCGATACTTCTACCTGCACGACTAGTAACTTGTGCTAAAAATCCGGGAAGAGATTCTCTCTTCTGTTTATTATAATCATCTCTATGAGCATCAGTTTTTCCAGCCTTTCCAGAGAATCCTTCATCTGAAGCATTATCAAAATGCAAAGGATGACTTGGATCAGTTTGTGCAGCCTCTAATTCTCTTGAGGCAATCTGTCTTATTGTTTCCTTATCACCAGCTGCAATAGCAGCTCTCATTTGTCTACCAAGTCTTCTTCTTTTATCACCACTACCAACCAAGTAGTTATAAACATTGACTCCAGCATGTTCATCACTATAACTAGGAGCCTTCGCTTCAATAAGAATTGAAAGAATTTCAGTTATCTCTGCTTCTGCTATAAACTCTTTAAAGGTCTTCATTATAGAAAACAACTCTGCATATTTTCTATTTATTCTAATGGAGAATAGCGGACTCGAACCGCTGACATCCTGCTTGCAAAGCAGGCGCTCTACCAACTGAGCTAATTCCCCTTAAGATAGTCCTTCTCAGTTTGATAAGGAACTATTTCACCAGTGTAATATTTCCATCCTTCTTGTATATCCGGAATCAACCACTGATCAACTCGATAACAATATTTCCAGTTAACAGGTTGAATACAGTTCATGACTACTACAGTCCAAAATGAGATGAGATAGTTTAGAACTGTATACATTATACTACTCTGCTGAAATAAATTCAACCTCGGTTTTCCATTTGAAACCGGGAGTATCCCAAGTCTGATTATCATTGAAAACTTTATTCTCTTTTGTTTTCAATGTAGTATTTGAAAATGTTTTACCATCATAAAGTTTATCAATTACATCACGTTCTGGATAATCACGAAGAAGAGCCTTCACAGACATTCTAATTTTTTCAGGAACATCTGGATATCTTTCTTCATCAATAATGATCTTTAGTAATTCTCTGGTAGCAATAAGAGAATTGTGCTGTTGTTCAGGCGTAGACATATTTTATCTAGAGTACTGATCAATAATGAATAATACTTCATTTAGATACTTGTGGGCAAGTTCTTTTTCTTTTTTGTATGGAGTTGGTTCTTGATCTATTTTGTTCTTCAAATTAAGAACTCTGACTTTCATTTCGTCTCGTGTAATCTGTCCTCTTGGCATAACCATAAATTCTATGCTTTCTATATAGGCGACCCTGGCAGTCAAAAATTTTACCGGAAATTTTGTTACACCTTAAGGTAATTTAAAATCGAATTTTAGTTTCGTCCATACTTAAACTTCATTGCCTGAAGAAACCATGCATCCGTCAGACACTTAGGTCCGTGGAGTAATACTTGCACTTGTTTCTCTGGAAGTTTTGGATCTGCTAGTGCTCTCCTTTTCCACTCAGGAAGTTGTTTAGTCATTTTAAGTTGGCATGAAAGGTTCTAGTTCGGATTGAGGTAGAGTCTTAGGAACTTCAACAGGCTCATACTCTGGTTCTTGTTCTTTAATTTCTTTCCAAGATCCACCAACACCACCATCCATATTTACCACAATTTCATTTGTAGGCAATGCAGGAGGGGGAGTGACATCAATCACCTGACCCATGAGATAATTGTCGTTTCTAACATAAGTCAATTCATTCGGGTTCCTTGCAACCATATCCATTGCATCAATTTCCCACCCACAATCACATTTCTTTTTCCCAGTGTTCTTATAGATTACCGAGAACCATTCTCTTGGTGCATACTTGTTCATTACAAAAATCCTTTAGATGTTTTTTTCTCCGTTTTCTTATCCAAAACTTCTACAGTAGTTAAAAACTGAGAAGGAGTTTCCCACCATGCGTGTCTAAGATCCTCATAATTATCAAAAACTTTTGATTTACCATTAGAAAAAATCAATTTGTAATCATGACGATCATATAACTTCTCAGAAGTTTGTTCAAATTTTTTTGGAAGATTCATTATGTTTCTTTTGTGTTTTTGGTGGCCTATAAAGTTGAGGCCAAGTGTCTTGAATAATTTGTCTCAACTTATCTGGAGTATCTGAAGATATCACTAGACCCAAACAACGTTTGCTTCTGAAGCAGCACCAGCAGGAAGATCATAAGTAAGATCCCAATTAATGGCAGAAATATCGATGCCAGCCCTGTTGTTTGGGTTACCACCTCCACCATTAGTTTGGTTGACTTGAATTTCCACTCCAGATCCATTTTGAAGTGCTAGAATATTTGCGTTCCAGGTAAAGGAAAATTCTACGAAAGCTGTGCTGGTAATATTCTGTGTTGCAGAAGTTGCTCTGGTAGTTCCATTTTCTACTACCACGACTTGATATTGTGGAGTATTATTACCACCTCTTTTTCTCAATCGAACTCTAAAATTTTGAAGACCTGCACCAGTAGTTAATTGTCCAGAGGGAGTATCAAAACTGTAGTACACACTCACATTACCATTACCATCCCAATCTACAAAATCGGTGTCAGGACTTCCAGTATCAATATCCTCATTTACGAGAGTCACTGCATCATTATTAACGTTCCCACTGGATATAACGGCAGTGGGAAATAAAGTCTCTGTTTGAATTGCCATATTTTAAAATCAACGATGTACTAAACGTAATGCCACTGTAACTAGTGTAACTGTACTGGCAGAATCCACTTCAAATTCTAACACATCTCTTGCATTTAGGGTAGTAGTCCAAGATGAAAGTGTAAGATCTTCCGCTTTCTGTGCTGCAGATAGTGTTGGAAGTTCCGTTCCTGCAATAGATGATGTTGTTGGGAAGTTTGTGAATGTTGCACGATTAACATCAACCACAATAGATCCAGACTGATCTGCAATAACAGTCCATCCAGTTACAGTGTAATCTGCATCGATTACAACGTGCCCTTTAATTCCTGTTGTAATGGCAACACCATCACCATCAATAATGAAGTTTAAAGTTTTTGTGTTCGATACAAATGATGCATTACCAGTGGCATCAAACTGAAGAACCTCATTAGCAGCACCGACTGTTGATGGTAATGTTAATGTATAGTCTGAGGTTGGATTATTAAACTTAATCGCACCATAGTTTCCACCACCAGAAGAATAGAAGCGGAGGGATGTATTGTTTAGGATATCAATAAAGGTTGCATCAAGATTGATCTCAGTCGATGCAGTATTGGAAATTGTATTCCCATCAAGTCTAAGACTATCAACATCAAGTTGACCTACGGTAGTTACTCCAACTGAAGCATCAATATTATCTACAGTGAGAAGATTTGTTGTTTGATCATAAGTAAATGCTGCCTCACCAGTAAATGTTCCACCAACGTTATACTGAACCTCTCCAACACCACCAGCACCTCCAGGTGGTTGGTTTGTTCCGACTGGAGGAACTCCCCATTCAAGAGTTGCATCAGGACCAGAAACACTTGCAATTAACAGTGCATCACCAACAACACCGTGAGATGCAGGAAGATCATATGTAATATTGGATGCGACTACATCTGATGCTCCGATTGCAACATAGTTGGAATTATCCGAATCATTAAATCTAATTTTACTCGCAGATGTAATATAAATGTTTGATGCATCTGCTGTTACTGCTGTTCCGGCTAAAGCACCGCCATCATTAAATTGAAGTTGTGTATCAGCACCACCCGCAGATGCAGAAACTGTTACCCAACTTGTTACTCCGTCTCCATCAGTCTGTAAAACTTGCCCCGCCGTTCCATCATTTGGAGGTAAGGTTAAGGTGTATGCAGCACCAACTGCATTTGGAGTTTTTACGTCAATATAAGCACTTTCATCTGCATCATATAGTCTTACAGTCGCACCTATACCTGTCGCACCAGTAATTACTTCTGGATTTTTGAGGATTTGACCTCTTGATAGTTCAGCCATTATGCTTGTGCCTCCGTCCAGTTAAGTACAAAATCAAATCCAGCAGTCTGGTTAGAGTTATTTCTCACAACAATTGCAAGAACCTCAGGACCATCGGGGTATGTATTATTTCCACCAAGAATACCACTCTGAATTTCTTTAATAGTACTCAAATCAAATGTAGTTGTTCCAGTGTTATTCAAGAATCTAAAAAGAATCTCCCCATTTTGTGGAGTAGTGGTGAATGTTTCATTGTATTGTGCAAATGATGGTTGATAAACGGAGACTCCTCCTGTAAGAATATCATTTGCATTTGACCAAGTAAGACCAGTTACGTTACTTGGATTCAAAATACCAGAAATTTCAAGGTTTCTATTATCATTATTACTAAATTGAATTGACTTTAATTTAATTTGAGATCTGTTGACTACTTCTCTTTCTCCAAGTTCCCCAACAAGAGTATCACTAACTGAAGGAGCACCTCTGAATAAGAATACGGTTTCTGTTGAGTTTGCACCCAGGTCTGGGTCGGCCTTAGATTTAAACACACTAAATTGATATCCAGTATCTTCATCAAATTGTCCATCCATAATCACAGATGATCCCCAGTGAGATACTGTTGGAGCAGCGATGGAATTCATCAATTCAACACCAGTTCCTGCAGGGTGATCATATGAAGTTGTACCAGCATCAAACGTTCTTTCCTGACCAGCAACGAATACAGTATATCCAGTTCCAACGGTCACTCCAGTCAACTGTTTATTGACAGTATCAACACCAGTATAAGACATAATTTCGTGTCGAATAGTTCCAGATTGATTACTCGTCAACTTAACAAAATATGGTGCAATATTTGCATCCAATGGTGCAGGAAATCTCATTACAGAATTAAGATTCAGAACTGTTGTGTTGATTCCTGTTGCTTGCGTCAATTTTGCCGTAGCAGATTTGTTTGCAACTTCATAACGTGTTGGAAGGTTTCCAGACCTCATATAAGCTTCGTTATTGAAGTTATTGTTTGCAAGTCTATGAGCAATAATCCAATCACCTTGAGGACCTCTAATTGAATAATCAATGTGTCCTGCACCATACCAAGAGTAACTGATGCCAACCATCTGCATTCGGATGTTTGGATCAAACACTTTTAATTTATATCCAGATGGTCCGTGACCATCTATCGTATCAAAGTTAAATTGTGATTGAGGTACTCTTGTTTCCGCCAGTCGAGTAATCTTAACATTACTAGCAGTAGTTCCTCTATAACGAGGATTAACATTCATTACCGTATCACTTTCAATTGATGATACAACATATCTTTGACCACGAATTTGAACTGGTTGTCCTACGGTAATTTGTTCTGTAAATCTTGTTCTAGATCCCGTCACTGTTCCAATACCACTTGTTACTGAAACATTACCTGCAAGTTGTTTTGTAGAAGTTCTAAGAACAACATAGACTTGATTACCATCAAACTCCCAGAATATACCATTAAGGTCATCAAACAATCCAGTTCTGATAACTGCACCAGCCCAGGTTGTAATACCAACTGTAGGTTCATTGGTTAAAACTGCTGGGGTTGCTGCAGGTGCTGACCCAGGGGTGACTTTGAATACCGTCTCACTGGTAATGCCAGTGACGACATAAGATCCATTGTATCCAGCGGTCTCAATACCCTCAAGATAAACACCAGCACCCTTTTGAAGTCCGTGTTCAATCTGAGTTTCTACAACAATATCAGTAGAATCATATGATACATCTTGAATATCAATAATAGGATTCATAAGAAATCCCGTTGATTGCTGAATACCTTTACCAGATTGATATCTGAAATATCTTTTCGACTGTCTCTTTGCTTCCAGTCCGTGAATTGGGAATTGTGTTCCTACCAAAACACCACCATCAAATGGTCTGTGTGTGAAGAAGGAATCTGAAATTGGGTAGATGGAAACATTACCCAATGTAATTGCACCAGAAGTATCGGTTTCAGCATCATAAATGAACTGGTCACCAGAAATTACTCTGGTCACAAAAAATCTTCCTTCATGAGGTTGAGATCCTGCAGTCGTATCCACAACTGTAATTGGAGATCCCGGACACAATCCGTGTTCTCCAACTGTTGTCACTGTCGTATCTCCACCTGCCGATCCAGAAATTGCACTCAAAACAAGTTCCGAATTCTCAAATGTATTTCCTATCTTAATCTTAGTGAATGATGTTAAAGTCAGTCCAGTGCCAACTACACCTTTTGCTTTATATACTACAGTGGTCGCTGTTTCATTATAAGGAATGAAAATACCTTCAGCGAGAGGCGCTTCCAATCCAGAAACAGAAATAGGTGTCCCAATTCCAGTTGATGCAACATCATATGTTACAGTAATATTAGAAAATGGTGATGCACCATCAGAAGCAACTGAAGTCACACCTTCTGGTGGTCCAGGAAACTCATAAAAAGATGCAAAGTTTCTGTTTAATCCCAAGTTTTGCCACTTAGATTCTTGAAGTCCGTACTCAAAGTCAGCGTCAATCAGTGACTGTGGATTACCAACTCTGATTCTTTCTACAGCATCTAAAGCCTGGTCAATTGGACGAACGGTTAAACCTCTTCTTTCGTCTTCATAGAAGATGAGTAACTCATCATCTGCACTCATTCCACTAGTATCAAATTCGAGTGCAAATAAACAAGTTCCATCGAGTGACCAAGGGAAATCAGCATCCTCTCCTAATGGAAGGTGAACGTGGAATCTCTCTGCACCTTTACCAGGATCACCGAAACTAAAAATTGTTATTCCATCGGTGACATTGATTGCAACAAGCAAATCATTGAGTTCAATGTGACCAGGAACTTTAATCGTTCCCCTATTACTATACTCAGAGTCAACAGGAGTAAATTTGTAATTTTCTAACTTTCTTCTTGCCATCTGTTTTTATACTCCAAATACTATAGAATTTACTAGTGAATCATTATAAGTTATATATGCGTTCTCTTTCTCTATGGCCAAACCATAAGCGATTCCAAAAAAGACCTCCCCCTGTTTTGGAGGTTCTGCAAAAACAATCTTCAATGGATCAGTTGTTCTATCATTTCCGCCAGAAATATTAAAACCAGAAACACCAAGAGGATCTGGTTGTTGAACTACACCGCCAACAGAAATTAATAGTCTTGCAGGTGTCAAAATCTCAGCGTTTATGTAATTTACACTATTAGTCGATATTGTAAATGTTGTAGTAGTGCCATCAAAAGAAGATGAAATATTATCAAGAACTCTATGTTCAATAGTATTCTCACCTGTGATAATTCCAGTTATACGGAGATCCCCATTAACAAGTAAAGAAGTTCCTGATGCACCAACTGGACCTACTTCCAAGTAATAATCATTACTTGTTGTTCCTATACCAACGTTTCCAGTTGTATGAATACCAGACTTATTGGAACCATCATAATTATCTTGCCAATTATATTCACCCAATTGCTGAATAACAGCACCATTACGAACATATAGTTTCCTATCAGGAATATTTACCGCTAATTCTCCATCAACAAGATCCCCCGTAGTTGGTACTGACAGGGGAGTTGTGGACCTTTTTGGTTTAAAAATGTTTGCCATGATGTTTTAATTATGAGTTATAGTCTATGACAGCATCTACAACAGTAGTTTCTTCAGTTGGATCTGAATAATCTTTACTTGTAGAAGATTTTCTACTTGGTTTTGGAACAGATTTAGAAAGTTTTTGTCCCAATCTAGAAACCTCCTCTTTTTGTGATTCTAATAAATCATTTCTAGATACCAATAATTTATTCTGTGATATCAATTCCTCTATTTTAGTATTCAGTTGTTTAATAATTCCTGCGGAGGCATTTAATTTAGCCTCCGAAGTAATTAATTGTGCCAAAAGTTCAGTAGATTTATTCTGATATGCTTTCAATACATCAGTATAATCAAGATTAACTTCACTAGACATAATCAATAAGATCCTCCATCAAAGATAAGGTTCACTGCCTCATTGTCACTATTTATTACCAAGTCGGCAGCGTTAATTCCGCCTAGATATAGGGAATCGGCAACGATAGGAGCATAACCAGTAATATTAACTTGTGGATCTTGAACGTCAGAACCACCACCAGGGTTGGTTTCGTTCAGGGTTGTAGCAAAACCAATGTAATAATCACCAGAATTTTCAAACCAGATAACACCGGCCTTTAAAGCAGCGCCATTATTATAGTTGAATACAATACCAGAATCCCAAGTAGTGAGGGATGCTGGCGCTGCGTTGTTAATCAAACCGAGTTCAAGTAATCTATCTTCTACTCTGACAGACTCAGTTTCAAACGTTACTGCAGTACCAACAACTGTTAGGTTACCATTAATTGTTAGATTATCATCAACAACTACCTCACCTGTTGCAGAATCAAGAGTAAGGTTTCCGGTGGTAGTATCAATTTCATTATCACCACTAACACCAATCTGGATGTTATCAATGGTTAGAGCATCACCCCAGATCTCTGCCCATCTTGAAGTTGTAACACCAAGGTCATGAACACTATCTGTAACAGGAACAAAATCGCTACTTGCACGACCTGTAAATGCGATTGTATCTGATGGATCATCACCGATGGTTGTATTGCCATTAAGTGTTGTTGTACCGGTCACTGTTAGATCTACAGAAACCGTTAGGTTATCCTGGACATCAACTGTTCCACCAGCGGAATCAAGAATCAGATTACCAGTTGCAGTAGTAACTGTATTATCTGTAGCACCGATTATAATCTCATCAACATAAGCTTCTAAGAAAGGAAGTGCTGAAGTACCAAGATATGCACCCTCATCAGCATCGGGAACAATACCAGTATCAACTTGAACCAGTCCAGTAAGTGTAGTTAAACCAGTTACATTTAGATTATTATTTACAACTAGGTCTGCAGAAACATCAACAGATGCATTGATATCTACATTAGATCCAAATGTAGAAATACCTGTTACTTCTAACGCTGCATTAACATCCACATTGTTTCCAATAGTGGTAAAACCAGTTACATTTAGATTATTATTTACAACTAGGTCTGCAGAAACATCCACAGAGGCATTGATATCTACATTAGATCCAAATGTAGAAATACCTGTTACTTCCAAAGCAGCATTGATATCTACATTGTTAGCAATGGTAGTAAAACCAGTTACGTTTAGACCATTAGAAATATCTACAGACGCATTAATATCTACATCGTCAGCAAAGGTAGAAAGACCTGTTACATTTAGATTATTATTTACAACTAGGTCTGCAGAAACATCAACAGATGCATTGATATCTACTGCAGAACCAAATGTAGACAGGCCAGTAACGTTTAGGGCATCATTTACGACAAGATCATCAGAAATATCTACAGACCCATTGATATCTACTGCAGATCCAAAGGTTGATAGACCTGTTACATTTAATGCATCCTGAATAACAAGGTCTCCAGAGATGTCTGCAGATGCATTGATGTCTACGTTTGAAGCAAAGGTAGAAAGACCTGTTACATTTAATGCATCCTGAATAACAAGGTCTCCAGAGATGTCTGCAGATGCATTGATGTCTACGTTTGAAGCAAAGGTAGAAAGACCTGTTACATTAAGGTTATTATTTACAACTAAATTACCAGCTACTGAAAGATTAGTTTCAAGACCAACTTGAATCTGATTATCAGTTACTGTGGTGAAAATTTCATTAGCAGTTCCAGCAAAAGTTACAGTTGCATTCGCTAAGACTGCATCTGTTGTTCCATAATCTGCAGCAAGATTTAAAAGATCTACAAAAGAAAGAACTCCACTTCCATCAGTTCTAACAACTTGTCCCGTATCACCATCATTTTGTGGCAGTGTTAAGGTATAACTCGCGGCAAGGTTTGGTGAAGTAAGTGTTACAAAATCAGATCCTGCTGCAGTATCTTCATAAATTCTTAGTTGTCCAGCAGTACCATTTGATGTCCTGCGGAGCATCTCCAATACTGTTTCATACGCAATATTACTTGCGATAGAACTACCAGCTCCAGTTCCATTAGCCCCCGTGTCACCAACGTATAGGACTTCGCCTGTTCTATCATATATTGGTTCACCTTCATAAAAAATTGAACCTGGATTGCCATCACCTCTTCTAAGTTGCAGTCTATTGGCCATACCTAACCCTTATAAAAATCCGTATATTTATTTATGATCAGAAAACCCCATAGTCTACGATAGCTGGAGCTTCATTGAAGTCATTATTAATACCAAAGTATGATTTAGGATCAACAAATCTAAATGCATCTAAAGTTGGATCATATATTACCAAATAATCTGGAGTGGTAGTTCCACCTCCAACAGCAACAAGATTACTTCCGTCAACATCACTCAACTGACGGAATGTGATATCAGTTAATTGAGATCCTATACCAACAAATTCAGCTGCAGTGATTACGCCACTAACATTTACGCCACCATTAACATCAAGTTCCGCTATTGGTTGGGTAGAACCAATGCCGACATTGCCAGTATCTACTTCGAAGAATGCAGTTGTTCCACCAACACCAATGTATACATTGTCCTCGAATGTAGAAATTCCTGAAACACTCAGTTGAGTAACTGAAGCAATACCACCTATAACATTAGTTGCAACTCCTGCTGAAACGGCAAAGTCAGATTCATCAGCACCAGCAACCCTGAGAATATCAACGTTGGCCTGAGTTAAATTGCCTGGATCAACTGTCACACTAACGTCAAGATTAGTTCCCGTGAAATTGATTTGGGTGATAACTCCACTGATGTAATTGTTGGCTGAAAGGATACCAATAGCACCATTAAAGTTACTACTTAATCCAGTAAATCCATCGGTAGCAGTAGCAGTAATAATTCCAGTAGAATTAATGTTACCGTTGAATGTCGAATCTCCATTAACGGTTATATCACCAGTGAATGTAGTGGCTCCTACGATTGAAACGTCACCGAGTACATCCAACAATACAGTTGGGATTGTCGAACCAATACCAACACGGAAATTGGTATCATCATAAATGAAGTTTGTTGCTCCATCAATATTAGTCTCGTTGTTATATTGAACTGCACCATCAGGACCTCTTGCATCAGCAAAGACATCAAAGAGACCTGCACCAGATCCATAAAACTCATTAGCGGTAACAATACCAGCGTTCAGAATTGCGGTGTTGTTTGGATCTGCAGCTCCACTTGGTATGGTTGTTCCAATGCCAACATTTCCGGTATCTACATCAAAGAATGCAGTTGTTCCACCAACACCAATGTATACACTATCCTGGAATGTAGATAATCCTACTACAGTAAGATTGCCATTTACAGTCAGATCATCTGAAATATCAACATCTGCATTGATATCAACGGCATCATTAAATGTGGAGAGTCCAGAAACACTTAACTGAGTAACTGAAGCAATACCACCGATAACATTGGTTGCGATTCCAGCTAGAAGAGCAAAGTCAGCTTCATCAGCACCAGCAACCCTGAGAATATCGACATTAGCTTGTGTTAAGTTGTCTGGTTCAACTGTTACACTAACGTCAAGATTAGTTCCAGTGAAATTAATCTGAGTAATAACTCCACTGATGTAATTGTTGGCTGAAAGGATGCCTACTGCAGCATTGAAGTTACTACTTAATCCAGTAAATCTATCATCAGCAGCACCAATAAAGTTCGCGGCAGTAATAACACCCGTGACATTGATATCATTATCAACTTGAACTTGTCCAGTAAGAGTAGAAAGTCCAGTTACATTTAATGCATCATTTACAACTAGATCATTAGAGATATCTACTGAAGCATTAATGTCAACATTAGATCCAAAAGTAGAGAGTCCAGTTACATTTAGAGCATCTTGAATAACAAGATCTCCAGAAATATCTGCAGATGCATTGATGTCTACGTTAGAACTAAATGTAGATACTCCACTAACTTCAAGATTTATGGATTGGAGAACCGGTGCATAGAGATAGGTATTAAACTCCATACGAGTATTGGAGTTATTCCAGGTTAAAGTCTTATCTCCTGCAGCACCATGGATAGTGAGACCAGCACCATCTAGAGCAGCATCAGAAAGCTTTGGATCAGCAGATGCAATACCAATATTAATATCTTCTACTTCGAGTATTTGGGTATTCAATATGGTTTGGTTACCATTAACCGTCAAGTCCCCAGTAATTTCAACATTATTACCGAAGGTAGAAACTCCAGTTACATTTAACGTCTGGGAAATATCAACCGAAGCATTGATATCAACATTATCACCAAAAGTAGATAATCCTGTTACATTTAAGGCATCATTTACAACTAGATCATTAGAGATATCTACAGATGCATTAATATCAACGTTGTCACCGAAAGTAGAGAGACCAGTTACATTTAATGCATCCTGGATAACAAGGTCTCCAGAAACATCTACAGAAGCATTAATGTCAACATCTGATGCAAAAGTAGATAAGCCAGTTACATTTAAAGCGTCATTTACAACTAGATCATTGGAGATGTCTACAGATGCATTAATATCAAGATCGGATGCAAAGGTAGAAAGTCCAGTTACATTTAATGCATCCTGGATAACAAGGTCTCCAGAAATATCTACAGAAGCATTGATATCAACATCTGATGCAAATGTTGATAATCCAGCAACATTAAGTTCGTCAAGATCGGTTAATCCATCAACAGTTAAGTTAGTAGAAATATCTACAGAAGCATTGATATCAACATCTGATGCAAAGGTTGATAATCCAGTTACATTCAGAGCATCCTGAATAACTAGATCATCAGAAATATCTACTGATGCATTGATATCAACATCAGAAGCAAAAGTAGAAAGACCAGATACATTTAAGGCATCATTAACAACTAGATCATCAGAAATATCTACTGATGCATTGATATCAACATTAGAGCCAAGAGTGGTGACTCCTGTTACATTTAAGGCATCATTTACAACTAGATCATTGGAGATGTCTACAGATGCATTGATGTCAAGATCGGAACTGAAGGTAGAAACACCAACAACATTCAGTGTTTCTGAGATATTTGTCGCATCAAGTTCAGTAAATCCATCAACATCTAAGTCGGCATTAATATCAACCGCAGAGCCAAAAGTTGATAATCCAACTACGTTTAGGGTTTCAGAAATGTTAGTGGTATCAAGTTCTGTTCTACCGTCAACATCCAAGTCACCGTTAGCATCAATGGAACCACCAAAGGTTGATAAACCAGTTACATTTAAGGCATCATTTACAACTAGATCATTAGAGATATCTACAGATGCATTGATGTCAACATTAGAACCAAAGGTTGATAATCCAACTACGTTCAGAGTTTCAGAAATGTTAGTTGAATCTAATTCTGTGAACCCATCTACATCTAAGTCGGCATTAATATCAACCGCAGAACCAAAGGTTGATAATCCAACTACGTTTAGAGCATCTTGAATAACAAGATCTCCAGAAATATCTACAGAAGCATTGATGTCAACATCTGATGCAAAGGTTGATAAACCAGTTACATTTAATGCATCATTTACAACCAGATCATTAGAGATATCTACAGATGCATTGATATCTACGTTACCACCGAATGTAGAAACACCAGTTACATCTAAAAGATCAGTTTCAATTGCAGGTGCATAAAGATCAGTATTGAACTCCATTCTGGAGTCAGCATTACTCCAAGTTAAAGTCTTATCTCCTGCAGCACCGTGGATAGTAATACCAGCACCGTCCAATGCTGCATCCGATAGTTTCGGATCAGCGGATGCAATACCAATATTAATATCTTCTACTTCTAATGTCTGGGTATTCAGAATTGTCTGATTACCATTGACTGTTAGATCGCCAGTGATCTCAACGTTATTGCCAAATGTGGCAACACCCGTAACATTTAATGTCTGAAAAATATCAACCGAAGCATTAATATCTACATTGTCCCCAAAGGTAGAGAGACCAGTGACATTTAATGCATCCTGGATAACAAGGTCTCCAGAAATATCTACAGAAGCATTGATGTCAACATCTGATGCAAAAGTAGAAACACCCGATACGTTTAAGTCATCAAGTTCGGTGTGACCATCAACATCTAAATCAGCATTAATATCAACATCAGAACCAAAGGTTGATAATCCAACTACGTTTAATGTTTCACTAATATTAGTTGCATCAAGTTCGGTAAATCCATCAACATCTAAATCAGCATTAATATCAACATTAGAACCAAAAGTGCTTAGACCAACTACGTTTAATGTTTCGGAGATGTTAGTCGTATCAAGTTCCGTTCTACCATCAACATCTAAGTCGGCATTGATGTCAACATCTGATGCAAAAGTAGAAACACCCGATACGTTTAAGTCATCAAGTTCGGTGTGACCATCAACATCAATAGAAGCATCAATGTCTATATCTGATAAAAATGTGGATATCCCAACGACATTAAGTGTCTCAGAGATGTTAGTCGTATCAAGTTCTGTTCTACCATCAACATCTAAGTCAGCATTAATATCGACATTAGAACCAAAGGTTGATAATCCAACTACGTTTAATGTTTCACTAATATTAGTTGCATCAAGTTCAGTAAATCCATCAACATCTAAACCAGCATTAATATCAACATTAGAAGCAAAAGTAGAAAGACCTGTTACATTTAAAGCATCCTGGATAACAAGGTCTCCAGAAACATCTACAGAAGCATTAATATCTACATTGTCTCCAAAAGTAGATAAACCAGTTACATTTAAAGCATCATTTACAACCAGATCATTAGAAATATCTACAGATGCATTGATATCAACATCTGATGCAAAGGTTGATAAACCAGTTACATTTAATGCATCATTTACAACTAGATCATTGGAAATGTCTACTGAAGCATTAATATCAAGATCGGATGCAAAGGTTGATAAACCAGTTACATTTAATGCATCCTGGATAACAAGGTCTCCAGAAATATCTACAGAAGCATTAATGTCAACATCTGATGCAAAAGTTGATAATCCAGCAACATTAAGTTCATCTAAATCAGATAACCCATCAACAGTTAAGTTAGTGCTTATGTCAACGGATGCATTTACATCTACATCAGAAGCAAAAGTTGATAATCCAGATACATTTAATGCATCATTTACAACTAGATCATTGGAAATGTCTACTGATGCATTGATATCAACATCAGAAGCAAAAGTAGAAAGACCAGATACATTTAAATCATCTAGATCAGTGTCCCCAAATACATCTAGGGCAGCAGTTGGTAATGATGTTCCAATACCAACTTGAGTATTAACAAAAAGACTAGATCCAATACTTACATTTTTACCAATACCAACACCACCAATAACCTGAAGGGTGCCAGTTTCCGGATCCCCAAGGACATTATCTGCATCTCCCAAAAATGTGATGATACCAACGAGTGCAAGTTCACTAAAGAGAAGATCCCCACTAATAGTAAGGTCTCCATCAATAAACATACTATCTCGGGTTGTGACAAATCCACCAAAAGTAGAAAGTCCAGAAACATTTAACTGTTCTACTTCTAAATTATCAACTGCTGCACCACCAGTAATTTCTGTAGGACCAGCAAAGAATGTTGTGGCAGTAACAACTCCAGTAAAATATCCATCTCCATCAACAAACAACTCTGGAGAGACTGCAGTAGGTGTAGAACCAATGCCTAATTTAGCATTATTATCAAGTTCTACATTACCACTAAATGTACTGAGACCATTAACTTGTAATGTAGTTACAGTAAGATTATCGGCAAATGCACCACCAGTAATTTCTGTAGGACCGGCAAAGAATGTTGTAGCAGTAACAACACCAGTAAAATATCCATTTCCGTCAACAAACAATTCTGGAGAATCAAGTGTTGGAACAGATCCTATTCCCGATTTCCCCTCTACATTAGTAAATCCTATTACATCTAGTACTAACTCAGTATTGGTATAAGAATCAATACCAATCCTGACCTTTCTGAGTCTTTCATCCGCTGGTAAAAATGGCATCTCTTATATACCTATTAAATAAGTGTTTCTAATACTGTTACTAATATATGTAATTGATCGTTCACGTCGGCGGAGACCTTAAAAATATCTCCTGGTGCTAAAGTAAGTTTACCCGTTGCAAGTTCAATTGTATCAGAAGTCGCTATAGGTTTTTTATATGATGCATATGTTGTTACCGCTATACCAGATATCGTTCTTACATGTGATAGAGTAACATCATGTGAAAGAGTATCTATATTTGTCGCTTGAGCACAAAGAACGACAGCATTGTACCCAGCAGGTGCAGTATAAATCCCAACTTGACTAGTTGTTGCTACCGCAGGTTTCGTAACATAATTATTAAGTGCTAGTGCCATCGAATTAGAAACCTCCCAGAGATAGAATATATGGTGTTACTGTTGCGAGTAAACTCTTAGAATATGCTTGGCCTGAAATACTACCAGTATTTTGATTAATAATAACGCCATCACCAATTTTGAAATTACCAGCTTGGTTTGTACTACTATAAACTACGAGTCCACCTTCTCTGGCATCAGTTTCATTCTCTGGTTTTGGTGGAATACCTCCACTAAAAGGTAAACAAGTTGCAATGTCAGTTCCCGCTCCAATAAATTCAAAAGAATGGCCAGTTGCGAGAATTCTACTCTGTTTGTAGAATTTCACTTCTGTCCCAACTCCAACTTCATATGGTACATTTTCATTCAATAATATAATAGATTTATCATTAGTTATTTCAGTTGCAGATTGAATAGTATAGTATTCTGGTCTCAAAACAGATGTGAGTACTGCTGTATTTATTCCAGAAGAAATCGTAACTTTTGGAGCGGTACGATATCCTCTACCATTTGAAATCATATCGATAGCCGTAATCTTACCATCGGTCAAAGTTGCAACAGCTTGTGCTCTAATTCCCCAAGGAGTATCAGGGGCTTCAATTTCAATAGTTGGTAGTTCTGTATACCCAGTTCCACCATCCACAATGGTTAAAGTCTTAATATCAAAGAACAATTCATTGAAGTAAATTGACTGTCCATCGAATGGTCTAATTACATTAGTCTTAACCTCTCCACCACTATTGTAATAATGAGGTTGAGTAGCAATACCAACATCTACTGTAAAGATTGTACTTGCCAAAGAAACATTCGGAAGGGCAGATAGATCTCCATTATCCAAATTGGTTGTAATGATTCCAACTAAAGTATCTACGGTATATCGTACATCAGCACAAGCATTAGGACTTCCAGATGCTTCGATAGGAATAACTGGTCCTCCCTGACCAATACTTGCAATACCTGCAAGAATTGTAAGATCCTTAGAATTTAACTCATTATTCAATGCCTGCTTCATATAATCACGAGCAGCATTGAATGCAGTAATAGTTTCTGGAACCTCGGTTTCAATACTATCATCTAATGCGCCATCATAAGTAAAGTATTTTTTGGTTGCATCAATAATATTTTCATTAGTAAAACCAATTAGATCTTGAGTTACAGCATCAACAATATAACCAATGTCTCTACGGCAAACACTACCAACATCAGTGAAAGTACCGGTATTTTCGGGATAGAGACTAAGAATAGTAAGATCGCCAGGTCCAATTACACTTGTAATAATTCCAGATAAAGTGTCAATTGTATCTTGAACATCTGTACAAGCATCTGGATTACCCGAAGGAAGAACAGGAATATCTCCACCGCCGCCACCATAGACAGCAGGGCCAGAGCTGATACCAACTTCTTTATAGTTCAGTTGATTTGTGATTGCCTTCTTAGCGTAGTCTCTTGCAGTATTGATTGCATAAACAGATTGCTCTTCTTCCCCATTGAGATATAAGAACTCTCCAGCAGAATTAAAATACTGCTTAGTATAATCTCTGGAATACCTATTACCTCCAGTAAAGATGTCGGTTGAAAGTGCATCAACAACATAACCAAGATCTCTTGCACACTTATTGGTGGTAGAGATTCCAAGATTTATGGTTGAGGGAAGATTATCTGTGGTTCCCAAACCAACTGCAGTGGTAACAATTCCAACAAGTGTATCGATTGCATCCTGAACATCGGTGCAAGAATCTACATTACCTGAAGGAAGAACAGGAATATCTCCTCCAACACCTTCATAAACTGCAGGACCAGAACTAATACCAAGATTCTTAACATTCAGTTGATTTGTAATCGCCTTCTTAGCATAGTCTCTTGCACTATTAAATGCATATACAGATTCTGCTTCTTCTCCCAACAATCCATTCGTGATCGCAACACCAACATTATCAAAGTATTGGAGAGCAAATTCTCTTGCATACTTATTGCCACCAGTGAATACATCAGTGGCAACTGCTTCAACGAGGAATCCAAGATCTCTTGCACACTTATTGGTGGTAGAGATTCCAAGATTTTCATCAAATGTTGACAGTGAGGCGGTAGATCCGGCACCAATAACAACAGTAACAATGCCAACTAAAGTATCTACTGCATCCTGAACATCGGTACAAGCGTCGGGACTACCAGAAGGAAGAACTGCGATAGAACTACCAGCACCAGCATAAACAGAAGGGCCAGAACTAATTCCAAGATTCTTAAAGTTTAACTGATTAGTAAGTGCTTTCTTAGCATAATCCCCCAAAGTATTAAATGCATACACAGACTCTGCTTCCTCATTGAGCAATCCATCGTTAATTGGATTTCCTGCCGCATCAAAGTATTGGAGAGTAAAGTCTCTAGCATACTTATTACCACCAGTGAATACATCCGTGGCAATTGCTTCGACAAGGAATCCAAGATCTCTTGCACACTTATTGGTGGTAGAGATTCCAAGATTTTCTGAGAAAGTTGAAAGGTATGCAGTAGATCCAGCACCAATTACAGTAGTAACAATACCAACAAGAGTGTCAACGGCATCCTGAACATCTGTACAAGAAGCAGAGTTACCAGAAGGAAGAACAGGAATATCTCCACCAAGTCCACCAAATTCAGCAGGGCCAGAACTGATACCAATATTCTTACGATTTAATTGATTGGTAAGTGCTCTCTTCGAATAGTCTTTCAATGCATTGAAAGCAGTTATCGATTCTGCTTCCTCATTGAGCAATCCATCGTTAATTGGATTTCCTGCCACATCAAAATACTGGAGAGTGAAGTCTCTAGCATACTTATTACCACCAGTGAATACATCAGTGGCAACTGCTTCAACAAGGAATGAGAGATCTCTTGCACATCTCAAACCACCAGGAGAAACAGTGGTTCCAATTCCAGTAATTGCATCCTGTCCACCAGTAATATCAAAATATCCAATGTTTGTGGTTGGAAGAGAAGTTGTATCTCCAGCACCGATTGATGTTGTAACAATACCAGTAAGGTTATCAAGGTTACTTTGAACATTAGCACAAGATGCTGTATCTTGATTGTCTCCAGTAATAGGATCTGCAGTAATTGTTAAATCACTATAGGCAGCACCAACCAGAGTGTTGGTGATAGCACTCTTCATATAACTTGTTGCCTGTTCAAATGCATAAACAGAAGGTGCTCTTTCAGTTACTCCGATTCCTCCGGTAATTGGATCTCCATTACCATCAAAGTATTGAAGAACAAATTCTCTGGAATAGTTATTGCCACCAGTGAATACATCGGTAGAAACAGCATCGACGAAGAATCCAAGATCTCTTCTACACTTTTCTTCAGTGTAAGTATAGTCTGGATATGCAACCGAAAGATCTGTCCAAGCAAGACCAACAATTACATCTCTATTTCTTTGAATCAATCTATATGAATCATAGAATCTAGATCTAATATTAGTTTGAGTATCATCTGGGAAGTAAAAATCAGAATGAGCAATAGCAACTGAAGCGAGAGACTTATCTACAATCTCTTGCTTATTAATAGTAATAAGTCTAGAAGCATCATAGAATCTAGATTGTGAATTTGTTTCGTCTTCGTCAGGGAAGTAGAAGGATGATGGGAATCCAACGGCAATAGATGCCAGAGACTTATCTACAATCTCTTGTTTGTTCCTAGTAATTAATCCAGAAGCATCATAGAATCTAGATTGTGAATTTGTTTCGTCTTCGTCAGGGAAGTAGAAGGATGATGGGAATCCAACAGCAATAGAAGCTAATGCCTTGTCTACAATCTCTTGTTTATTTCTATTGATTAATCCAGAAGCATCATAGAATCTTGACTGTGAATTTGTTTCGTCTTCATCAGGGAAGTAGAAGGATGATGGGAATCCAACGGCAATAGAAGTTAGTGCCTTATCAATGATTTCTTGCTTATTCTTTTGAATAAGTCTATAAGAATCATAGAATCTATATTTAGAATCATCC
>Ga0255761_10000106_pt1 | contig 73860 bp, 65 predicted proteins | sample 071ome_29_FD_179961 | JGI IMG/M metagenome (GOLD analysis project Ga0255761, IMG submission 179961) | Coastal salt marsh microbial communities from the Groves Creek Marsh, Skidaway Island, Georgia - 071407BT metaG (version 2) | ecosystem: Environmental > Aquatic > Marine > Intertidal zone >... | reverse complement strand
GAGCAAACCAAAGAAGCATTGGATGCCTATAAAAAAGGTGATGAAATCAATTGTCTTATTTTTGGAATTGATGCTGAACGAGAAAGAATATCTTTAAAACTAAGTGAGTAACCAGAAAGTAGTCAATTTTAATCTTTCAGATTGCTCAAAAATTATTTCTAAACAGACAGGGTTAAGCGACAACAAAGCCCTGTCTGCACTGAAATCAATAAATCAAACTATTCTCTCAAACCTAGTTCTTGATCAGAATCTAGAAATTAGAAATTTTGGCTCTTTAAAAAAGAAATCCATCCGTCCAAGAAAGTTTACCAATCCTAAGACCAAAGAACTTAGCTTTTTAGGCGAGACCTATACGGTGTACTTTAAGCAATCTAAAACATTCTTCGATGCAGAATAAATCGATTATCGTAGCCTTGGATACTGTTACTCTCAATGAGACGAGTTCTATTATTACAGAGCTAGACCCTAGCAAATGTATGGTAAAAGTTGGCAGTGTGCTTTTTAATACTGAAGGAAGGGCAGCCCTAGATTTAGTAGCCAACGCAGGATTTGAAATTTTTTTTGATATCAAATTTCATGATATTCCAAATACTGTTAAAAGTTCTATTGAATCATTCAAGGGTTTTCCTATTAAGTTTTTTACAGTACATCTTTCGGGTGGTAAAAGCATGCTTGGTGCTGCAAAAGAAGCAGCTGAGTTTATCAATGCCGGCTGTATTGGAGTGAGTGTTCTAACAAGTCTAAGTAACGAGGAAGCAATCACCGTCTATACAAGATCTATTGAAAATACAGTAAGCGACATGTTCGAGCTGGCTAAAATTTCCGGTTGCGCTGGTGTGGTTTGTTCACCTTTAGAGCTTAAGCTTGCGCAAGCAACCATTCCAAACTTAATTCAAATTACTCCTGGCATAAGAGCTAGTCAAAATAAAACCGATGATCAAACCAGGACACTTTCTGCTAAAGCTGCAATTACTCAGGGGGCTGATTTTTTAGTCATTGGCCGTCCCATTACAGAAGCAAAAGATATTGGCGCGGCATTTGATGAAATTTATAACTCTATCTATGAGTAAGAAAACACTGCACTTACTGCAAAAGGCTAAATCAAAATCTCAAGGTGCAAAACTTTACTGTAAAGTTTTTGCATTACCCAACCTTAAGATCAGTACCTATTATCAAAACTATTCACCAGATATTAAAAAAGTCTTTTTAGAAATTTTCTCTAAACTAGAAGTTTCTCAGAAGATGCAAGATTTACTAGCTGGCAAGATAGTAAATCATTCAGAACAACGTGCAGCTTTACATCATTATTATCGCAATCCAGAGTTCAAAACAGCAGGATTTAATTTAGTCCATGCAGTTGCAGCTCTCCAAAAAAAAATAACTAAAGGCAAATATCAAAATGTATTCATTTTTGGCATTGGTGGTTCTTTTGAGGGCCCAAAGCTTTTATTAGAAGCGCTTTCGGTACCTAAAAATCTGAATATTTTATTTATTACTGGACCAGATAAAGATGAGTTTAATAGCATCGTAAAACCAAGATTAACCGATCAAAATCTTTACCTATTTGCCAGCAAATCCTTCACCACTGATGAAACCTTGCTGACCTATTCGTGGCTTCCAAAAGATTTATCAAAAGAACATTTTATGGGAATTACAGCCAATCCATCCAAAGCAACAGAGCTTGGATTTCTTGATCATAATATTTTTATTTTTCCTGAGACGATTGGAGGAAGATATTCTATTTGGTCTCCTATTAGCGCCGCAGTCCTTGATAAAAAAAGCGCTAATGCTTTTTTAAAAGGCGCTAGAGCAATTGATGATTCTATCAAGAGCAAAGGAGCTGTTTTCAAGGCAATCAAAGAAATCGTATTTTATGATCTCTGGTCGCACAATTTTCTTAACAAAGACAGTAGGGTCGTTTTAACTTATAACTGGAAATTAAGATCACTTACTAATTATTTACAACAGTTAGAAATGGAATCTTTGGGAAAGCAACCAGCAAGTAATTCTATTTTTCACAAAACTGGGCAAACAATTTATGGTGGATTTGGTTCAACTGCCCAGCATTCTTATTTCCAATTATTACATCAAGGAACTTCTAATACTGTTGCAGATTTAGTGCATGCTAAAAGCTTTTCCTCAAAACTTTTAAATGCCCAAGCAGAAGGTCAAGCAAAGCTCCTTGCTGGCAAGATCAAATACTCTGAAGGTCTAGATGCAACTAATAGCAATATCCCAGTAAATTTCTTTGCTTTAAAAAATCTTAGCCCAGAATCTTTGGGTTCCTTGATAGCCTTTTGGGAATACCGAGTTTTTGTAACTGCGGCCATGCTTAATATCAATCCCTTTGATCAGTTTGGAGTGAATGCAGGCAAAAAAGTAGCTCAAAGGATTCTTTTAAAATAGCTTTTTTGTATTGGATGATTAATCTTAGTTGATCTTGTAAGATTGACTTAAGAATTATTATGGAATTTATTTTTTTAGCTTTTATAGGTCTTTTTGTGGGCACTGCAGTGGGTCTAACCGGTGTTGGTGGCGGGGCAGTGATGACACCTCTTTTAATAATTTTTACTAACCTTGAGCTAGCAGCTGTGATTGCCGTAGATTTAATGTTTGCCTCCATTACCAAAACATCTGCCTCCATTAATCACGCCAAAAATAAAAATATCGATTGGAGAATCCTTAAGGCAATGTGGTGGGGGAGTATACCCGCCGTAGTTATAGTGCTATTTCTTGTGTTTACTTTTAACCTTTTTGCGTTAAATTTTCTTTTGCCATTCATTGGGGTAGTATTGATTATCTCTGGAGTTTTAATGGGAGTTTCCCATGAATCTCAATCATTTTCTCGATCTTTAGAAAATAGATTTCCTGATCAATTTCATAAAATTCAAAAACCATTGACCACTCTTGGAGGCTCGCTAATAGGTACCTTAGTTGCACTAACATCAATTGGAGCAGGTGCGATTGGAGCTATTATGTTGAGAGCTCTGCATCCCTTAAAAATGCGACCCAAAATTTTAGTAGGAACCGATACAACCCATGCCATTCCAGTTGCCTTCATTGCTGGTCTTGGATACTTATCCTTTGGTTACTTGGATTGGAAAGTGCTGGGATGTCTCTTAGTAGGCTCTATTCCTGGATCTTTGCTTGGTTCTTATTTAACGGATCGCCTAAAACCGCATTGGGTTAAAGTCATGCTTGGCCTTGCTATTATGGTTTCTGGAATTAAGCTAACTTTCTTTTAGAATTACTTAAGTTTGCCTTCTTCGCGCATTTGTTTACGAATTTTTGTGGCTGAAATATCTGTAATGGAGCTATCAAATATCTCTTCTTCAAAGACATAGCCTACGCCTCTGCCATAAGTAATATTAACAATGTTGGGAACTAACATTATTTCGTACTCCACTCCTCTGTTAAACCCATCCTTCAAAAGACCCTCTTCAATATTTGCACACACGGTATCCCAATCAAAGGGATTGTCATCTTTGCCGGCACCTCCTGAGGCACCTTGAACGTCTCTAACCTGAATAACAACTTGCCCCGTTTTTGCAACGCAGCGCTTGAATAGCTCTTGGTGGCCAGCATGCCAAGGCTGCCAGCGTCCAAGCATTTGTACAGTTGGTTTTTTCCAATCAAACAAGTTTTAAAATTTCCTCAGCAATGGTTTCATGATTATATTCATTCCACTCAGTAATATGAAAATCGACATTTTCAGGATTCTCAAAGAGTTTATTGGTGTCTTCGAATCTTCCTTCCTTGATGGTATCCATCCAAATAACAATATCTGCAGCAAAGTTAGCTCGAGTTTCTTTGGTGGGACAAACAAAATCACAGACTACAAAACGACCATTGGATTTTTCAAAATCTGCAAAGGTACGCATTCGCATAGATTGACGAGTTCTGCCTGCCTCAGAAAAATCCCAATCGTTTGACATCTCACGCAGTTTATCTGCGTTGTACCAGGCAGCATTTAATAGAGGAACTAAACGCTCTGTAAGGTAAGTTTTTCCACTCCCTGGTAGACCCATAACAAGTATTTTCATGACAGTATTGTAATAGTAATCTATCTACTAACCTACATACCAAATAATTTTTTATAATTAAAACTATGATCGCTGATTTGAATCATGTTCCAAGCAATCCAGGGGTGTATCAATTTTTTAACAATAAAGAAATTATCTATATTGGGAAGGCTAAAAATCTTAATAAGCGTGTGCGCTCTTACTTTACTAAAGCTATTAAAGATCGCAAGACCGAACAAATTAAACAGCAAGCAATCCGAGTTGAAACCTTTACCACGCACTCTGAAACCGAGGCGCTTATCCTTGAGCAACAACTTATAAAAGAATACAAGCCTAAATTCAATATTCTCTTAAGAGACGATAAAACTTATCCTTTTATATTTTTTGCAAGCAAACATGCCTATCCCTCTATTCATCTCAAAAGAAGCAAGCAAGCAGTAAGTGAGGATTATTACGGTCCATACACCAGTGCAAAACTTGTAAGGGATCAGCTTAAAGAGCTGCAAAAAATTTTTAAGCTTAGAAATTGTGCAGATAGTACTTTTGCTAATCGTTCTAGACCTTGCATCGAATATCAAATGAAGCGTTGTAGTGCGCCATGTGTCGACTTCATTAGTAAAGAAGACTACCTTGAAGATATATCTGCAGCTAAGCAATACCTAACAGCTGAAAAAAAACAACTCAAAAAGATTCTTACCAAAAAGATGGAGCTCCATGCCAATAAATTAGAGTTTGAAGAAGCTGACCATTTCCGTAAAAGGCTGCACAGCATATTAGCCTTAGAGGAGGAGGCAGCAGTCTCAATAAAGCCAATTACCCTAGATGTTTGGCATGCCAGCTTTACCAAAGATGCCACCGGTATTGCTAAACTTTCAGTAAGAGAGGGGAAAATTCAAGCCACGAAAACTTATTTTTTAAAAGAAAATCATAGCGAAAACCTAGATACCATGTTTCAGAGCGTGCTATTTCATCATTATCGCTTTCTACATCATTTGCCACCAAAGCTCTTCATAGCCAATGCATTAAAAGAGACTAATTTGCTTGAACAAGCACTTCAGCAAAAATTTGCTACAAGTTTTACTTTGTTAAGTAAAACTCCTGCTGGTGGATCTTCTTTTACTAAGTTAGCTAAACTTAATTCAAGTCAAACTATTCTTAATCAGCAGCCTAAGCCAGCTAAATTTGCCAACGCCTTCAGAGAGCTGCAAAAACTTTGTAAGCTTAGCAATACTGAGTTAATTCTAGATTGTGTTGATATCAGTCATCATGCTGGGGCAAATCCAAAAGCTGCGATTGTTCGATTTACAGAGAAGGGAGCAGATAAAACATGTTATCGAGCCTATAATATTCCAAAAGATTTGGGTGGAAACGATGCAGGTTCAATTATCTTCGCTCTCAATAAAAGATTACAAAAGAAAAATAAATTACCCTCAGTAATTTTAATAGATGGCGGCACTCAGCAGCTGAATGCAGCTAAGCAAGCTGATAATTCTAATAATACTAGCTTACTAGCCATAAAAAAAGGCTCTAACCGCAAAGCTTTAACAGAGACTATTTATTCGATAAAAGGGCAGGAAGATGTACCTATCCGCTCCGAACTCTTTGTCTTGCTTACCAAAGCAAGAGATGAAGCTCATAGATTTGCCATCAAAGCTAATCGCTCTGCAAAAAGCAAATCGATTAGAGGCAGTAAATTAGATACAATAGAAGGTATTGGTCCCCAAAGAAAAATGGCTCTTTTAAAGAAATTTAAATCTATAGATGCAATCATTAATGCAACTTCACAGGAGTTGAAAGAGATACCCGGTATTACTCCTAAAATTATTAAAGCTATCAAGGCATTAAAATAATGAAACAATTTGTTTTATTTTTAACACTCTTTAGGATTTTTGCTGGTCCTTGTATATTTTTCTTGGTTTTTGCATTAGATGCTAATTTATTAGCTCTTGTAATTTTTGTATTTGCCTCATTCAGCGATTTTTTAGATGGCAAACTTGCCAGAAGTTATAGTGTAGAGTCCTCTTTGGGAGCTACACTAGATCCTATTGCAGATAAGATTTTAGTTATGTTTGCGCTCTTTACCATTACCCTGATAACCAAAGATCCTTTTGTAGGCGGGATGTCAGCTTTAATACTTGCAAGAGAATTATGGGTAAGTGCTTTAAGAGAGCTTGCTGCACAACATTCTTTATCGGAGGCAACCAAGGTAACTTTTCTAGCTAAGGCCAAGACCGCAGTGCAGTTTTTTGCAATAACCATGTTTTTTCTTGGATTTGGGATAGATAACGCTTTAATAATCTTTTTAGGAAGCTTTATGCTTTTTTTGGCCTTATTAATAACTTTAAAAACAGCATTGGATTATTCAAGAAAAGTGTTTAACTTCTGACATAATCTTATTTCTATGCTAGAGAATTAATTGCTATTTTTTAAGATCTAGTCTTATGAGCTCTATAATAGTCCAATGAAGATTTCAGTAGTGAGTGGTGGGTTTGATCCAATACATTCTGGGCATCTTGCCTATATTCAGGCAGCAAAAAAATTAGGAGAAAAATTAATAGTCTTACTAAATAGCGATCATTGGCTTATTAAAAAGAAAGGCAAGTTTTTTCTACCATTCTCTGAAAGAAAAGCTATTTTAAAGGCTTTAAAAGATGTAGATCAGGTTGTGGCATTTGATGATAGCGATGGATCATGTGTAAATGGCCTGCTGGCTCTAAATAAAAAATATCCTAAAGATCAAATCACCTTTTGTAATGGTGGAGATAGAACTGAAGAAAATATACCTGAGCTTGCCTTAGAGGGAATTAATTTTGAGTTTCAAGTTGGTGGAGATGATAAAAAAAATTCAAGCAGCAAAATATTGCAGGAATGGGAAATGCCCCATGAGGATAGAACCTGGGGATATTTTTCAGTTCTCTTTAATAATGGTTTTGTAAAAGTTAAAGAACTAAGTATTTCACCCAAGAATGGCATGAGTTTCCAACGTCATTTTGAACGGCAAGAAATATGGTTTATTCATTCAGGTGCTTGCAAAGTTTATCTGCAAGAAAAGACTCAAAAGGAAGTAAAATCTGTAATGCTTAAGCAAGGAGATCTTTTAACTCTCCCAAAAGAGGCTTGGCATCAAATAACTAATCCTTTTGATGGAACATGTAAGATCATAGAGATTCAATACGGTTCAAGGGTTGAAGAAGAAGATATCGAGAGGCAGTTTTTTTTCCCTGAAACCCCATAACATATTACAATACCGCTTCTTAAAGGGCTGGATGGCAGAGTGGTTATGCAGCGGCCTGCAAAGCCGTGTACGCCGGTTCGATTCCGGCTTCAGCCTCCATAGGATAACTTAGGCATGCAAAAAGAGTGGCAAGACAAAGAAGGTAATATACATAAGGGCAAAGTCCTTGCGGAGAAATCTGAATTTACAGTTATTGCTTGTGAGTTTTGTGAATTTAATCATGTGATAGAAATCCCTGATGATCAATTTTTAGAAGAATATTATAAAAACCAATATCTAGGAAAGAGAGTAAGCGATGCCTTTTTTGAAAAAATGGAATCAGAGTTTGAATGGAATGAAATTTTCCATAATGAAAAATATGACATTGCTGAATCTAGTCTGCCAATGTATGGAAGGACAGTCTTGGATATTGGCTCAGGATTAGGCTCTTTCTTAAATACTGGCCAAAAAAGAGGCTGGCAATGTAAGGGTATTGAGCCTTCTACTGATTCTGCAAATTATGCTAGAAAGAAATTTAATTTAGACATTAACGAAGTTTATTTATCAAGAGATACATTTCAGAATTTTGGTACTTATGATTTTATTCATTCTCAAGAAGTTTTTGAGCATTTAAGAAAACCATTAGAAATGCTTGAAATCATAAATAAGCTGCTTAATAAAGAAGGAGTTATTTGCATTGTTTGTCCCAATGATTTCAATCCTTTGCAAAAAATAGCAAACTCTCTTGTTGATATTAAGAATTGGTGGGTAGCTCCACCTGAGCACTTGAATTATTTTTCGATGGAAAGCCTTAAAAATCTCATATCTAAGGCAGGTTTCGAGGTTATTTATACCACTTCAACCTTTCCTCTTGAGCTGTTTATTTTGCAAGGAGAAAATTATATTGGAAATGATAGTATTGGAAGTATGATTCATAAAAAAAGAATGGAACTAGAAAAAAATATCTTAGAGTATGGAGAGGATGAATTAAGAAGAAAAATGTATCAAGGCCTTTCTAACTTGGGCTTGGGCCGGGAGATAGCAGTTTTTGCTAGGAAAATATACTAGTATGGTATTTTTTATTTCAGAAGTTTCCAGTAATCATTCGGCTGATCTTGAGAGATCGATCAATTTTATACAAAAATCTGCAGCAATTGGTTGTGATGCAGTTAAGTTCCAATTATTTAAAATTGATCAATTATTTGCTCCTGAGATTTTAAATAATTCTGAAGAGCATAGATCTCGGAAGAAGTGGGAGTTGCCAATAAATTTTTTAGGGCCTCTATTTGAGGAATGCAAAAAGTACAATATTCAGTTTTCTTGCACTCCATTTTATTTGGATGCCGTTGATGAGTTATATCCTTATGTAGATTTTTATAAAATTGCTTCTTATGAGCTGCTCTGGGATGAATTGCTAATCAAATGCTCTGAAACAAAAAAACCCTTGATTCTTTCAACGGGAATGGCAACAGAAGATGAAATACTTCATGCTGTGGATGTTTGTAAAAAATCCGGGGTGAGTAAACTTTCTCTATTGCATTGTTCATCTTCTTATCCTACTCCTATTGAAGATGCAAACTTAGCAGCCATGAAAACTCTACGGGATAAAACAGGATGTAGCGTTGGGTGGTCAGATCATACTGTAAGTCCAGATGTCCTATTTAGAGCCATTCATAAATGGGAAGCATCTATAGTGGAATTTCATATCGATCTAGATGGAAAAGGAGATGAGTATTCTTCGGGACATTGCTGGTTGCCTGATCAGATTGGCAATGTAATTAGCTCTGTTAGATCTTCAATGCTTGCAGATGGGGACGGCATTAAGCGCCCCAATAAGTCTGAGCTCCCTGATCGGGAGTGGAGAGCAGATCCTGCGGATGGTTTAAGACCACTTAAAGCTATCAGAGAAAAATTTAACAAATAATTTTATTAGATGCTTTCCTAGCAGAAACTATTTATGAAAAAAGATTCAATAGTCTTTATAACTGGAAGCAAATCATCTCTGCCATTTATCAATGAAGCTAAAAAAAGAGGATTTAAAGCAATTGTTATAGATAATGACCCTGAATGTGTGAGCAAAGCAATAGCAGATAATTTTGCTCTTTATTCTGCAGCCAATGAGGAATCTATTCTAAATTATCTAAAGGGCATTAGTGATGAATTTGAAATTAAAGGTGTTATAACCTATTCGTCATTGCCATTTGCATTATCAACTGTTTCACGAATTTCCCATGAATTTTGTCTTCCATCTTTTAACAAAGAAAGTGTCGAGATTACTTATGATAAAGGCTTGCTTCATCAAAAGATGATAGAAAGTGGCTGCAATTTGCCCAAAACTTTCCATGAACTCTCTAAAGGGTTGCTCTCATCAGAAAACTTTAATTTTCCAATTATTTTAAAGTCAAAAGGGGGCATTGGGTCACTGGATACAAACATTATTGAATCGAAAAAGGAACTTAAAAACATTTTAGCCAATAAAGATTTTTCAAAATTTATTTTACAAGATTATATTCAAGGACCTTTATTGCATATTGATGGATATATACAAGATGGACAAGTCACTTTCTTTGTACTTCTTGAAAAAGGCATCCTCATAGAAAATTCAGTACCTCTCACAAAATCATTTTGCAGGGCAAGTGAGGATTACTTAAAGCTAGAGAAATACGAGCTGTTAATGCGATCGATTACAAGATTTATAAATAATTGTGGAATGGACAATAATTTCTTTGGAGCAGATTTTATATTTGATGAAAAAAAACAGGACTTTTTTCTTTTAGAGATAGGCTACCTGTTGGATGTAAAAATTGACAGACTATTTTATAAAACAGGAATCGATCCTTATGAAATAATGATAGATTTAGCTATTGGTAAAAAAGTTACAACCGATCTCAATCCACTTTCAGAAATGCTTAAATTAGAATTTATTTACCCATCAAAAATAGGTAAATTTTTTAAAATACATGATGATCAAATATTATTTGAATGGGAAAAAGATTCCACAGTGATATCTGACTTACCAAAAAGTGTATCTGATATTCTGGGCTGGGGGATATATAGCACATTGCACTTTGATGAAATTCCAGTAGGTAAACTTAATAATATTTTTAAAAAACCTGGTCATCGAGATGATAAATAGTAATTCTAATAACAAAAATTGTGATATTTGTATTAATGAATATGAATTATCAGAAAGTAAGATTCCCTTCTCATATTGGGATACGCAAGATTCAAGAGGTGAATTAAAGAGAATCCAACATGAACTGGATTATTATGAATGTTCTAGATGTGGTTTTGAAAGAATAGCTACTCATTATAGTGATGAATTTAAAGCCATTTTATATCCAAAGGATTTCACTTCAGAGGCAATTTCCTCAAAACCTGAAATAGTTGAGGATATTATTTCTTGGACAAATGATGAGTTACTAAATATTAATAAGAATAAGCTTGTTATTGGTGATTTTGGGTGCGGAACACTCTCACTCTTAAAAGGAATCAAAGAAACTCATTCCAGCAAAGACAAAATACTTATTGGGGTGGATCATAGGAAGCCTGCCGATCATTTGGATGGCGATATAGAATTTTATGAAACGGATTTTGACAATCCTGACTTTCACACAAATCTAGGATATACCAAGTTTGATTTCATTTACTTCATCCACACACTAGAGCACATTTTTTATCCTCTAGATACACTGAAAACCATAAGAGAGAGCTTATCAGATGGTGGCAAGCTTTACATTGAGGTTCCTGCTAATGAATTAATTGATAAAGAATGTCTTAAATCAGTTGCGCTAGTTCACCCGCAACATCTTTTATATTTTTCAAGGCATTCTCTTAGTCTTTTGCTAATGAAAGCCGGTTTTGAAATAATTAAATCAGATCTTGTTATTACAAAAGGTGTCCCACGATTAAAATTTGTAGCAAATCGGTCAACAAAAAACACCAACCAAGATTTCGAGCAAAAATTTTTAAATCAAGATAATGACTCAAAAAAACTATGTCTTATTGAGAATGCCTTAAATATTCAAACACAAATCAATAAAAATGCTGCAAAGAAAATTGAGAACTATTTAAAAGTATATAAATACCTAAATATATGGGGTTTGGGTATTGATTTTTTAGATATTTGTAAAGCTAGTGCCTTGATCTCAGAAAAAATTAAGTCAGGTAATATTAGGTTTATAGATTCTTTTTTGCATGATAAAAAATTTAGAGGGATTATTATCAAGAAACCGAATTTCCTCTTGCGGGATAATGCTCCCATTATCATTCCCCCGCTTTTATCTGCAACAAGACAATCTATAACCTCATCAATTGAAGATATGAAAATAGATACTAGTAGAATCTTAAATATATACTAAGTTATTCTCTTATGATCCTATGAAAACAATATTAATGATTGGTGGCGGGCTGCAAGAAATCGAGGCAGCCAGATGCATAAAAGCAAATGGTTATAAGCTAGCAATTACTGATAGAAATCCTGACTCTCCATGTAAAAAATATGCAGATTATTTTCTTAACTTTGATGGAAATGATTCAGCAGGGATTACTGAGTATATTCTCAATAATTTAGAAGAAATTGGGATTTGCGGAGTATTTACGCTAACAGAATTAGTGATCACTGTCGCGAAGGTTGCATTAAATTTAGGATTACCTAGTGTAGGAGTTGAAAGTGCAATAGCTTGCCAAGATAAATCAGTTTCAAAAGAATTTTGGCTAAAGAATAATATTCCTACTCCAAATGGGGCGGTTTTTGAAAAACTATCTGAAGCGGAAGATTTTTTTCATGAATACAATAAAGTTTTTGTTAAACCAATTAAAGGATTTGGTGGCATTGGTGCAGGAAAGATTAATTCTAATAAAGCGCTGTATGATTTTTTTTCTGAAAATGATATTCGGAAATATATTATTGAAGAAATCTGTGAAGGTCCAATGATAGATGTTAATGGTTATTTTGATGAGAATGGCAGGTTCAATGGACTCGGATGCTTTGAAAGAGAATTCATATCCGACAAAGTCATAGAAAGTCATGCATATTATCCTTGCCAAAGAGGCGATTTAATTGTGAAGGAGGCATATCGTCTTACAGAAGCTGCATGCAGAGCACTGAATATCACGTGGGGACCTGTTAAATCAGATTTAGTATTAACAAAATCAGGACTGAAAGTATTTGAGGTTGCTCCAAGGCTTCATGGACCCAAGGGAACTCTTTACTTAACTTCATTCATTCATGAAAAGAATCATCTTGAAATGATCTTGCCTCTTATAATTGGAGAGGCATTTAAAGTGGAGAATAGTTTAAATTCAAACAACATAGCTGGTTTTTGCTTAATTGATTCCCCAAAAAAAGCATATGATGAAATAACCAACCTAGATATGCTTGATCACTATAATTGTAAAACGCTAATTTTTAAGAGCAATGCTGATAAACCGATTGATTACACCGTAAGTGCAGATGTTATTGGCTATATTTTTGCAGCTGCAGAGTCAAAAGCAAAATTGATAGAGATTCTCAACAAAGTAAATGACGTCATAGATTTTAAAAACACATTATAATGTCTTCCATGATAAAAACTGCTAAAAAGAACTTGTGCGTCTTGCAATTCCACTATACAGATTTAATGCCTCTATTGGATGACTATAATTGCATCTCCAAACTTCAAGAATCAGGTATTTTTGATGACATTGTGCTAGCAGTTGCAGATATTCAAGAAAACCAAATTCTTATTGATTATGCAAAAAAGTGGGAAGTGGATATCCATTTTGGATCAGTTGACAATGTTCATTTGAGATTCATGGAGATAATTGAAAAGTATAATGCTGATATTATTCTTAGAGTTTTGCCACAATGGTATTTTATAGATGTTGATCTAATTGAATCAATGGTCGATTTTCTTAAGGATAATAAAGCAGATTATTTATCCTTGAGGAATAATTTTGATATCAGATTTGCAGGAGATCTTTTTACAAAAGAACTTTTTCAGGAGGTTGATCAAAAATTTTCAAGTGATGACGATTTAAGAGATAAATTTAAGTTTAATCCTTGGGGATTTGTCGATCTTTTTGCAGACCAGTTTAATTCTAAAGTATTGAAATATAACGAGGTGCCTACTTATCCCGCTTCAGAATTTACGGGCTTTAAAGAAATTTATAATAAAGTTTGGCCAGAGCATTGGGATAATGCTGATACGCCGATGTTTCCTTATGATCTTGCTACTAGATATATTGCTAATAACCCTGAAATGAATGTTTTGGATATTGCTTGCGGCTTCGGTACAGGTTCAGCTCATTTAAAAAAACAAGGGGCTAAGAATGTTACAGGTGTCGATATATCTGAACACGCAGTTAGTCATTGCATTTCCAAATACTCTGGAATAGAGAATCTTAGTTTTTTAAATGGAGATGCTCTTTCACTTAATTTTGATGAGGATAGTTTTGATCTCATTGTTTCTATTCACACCATGGAGCATGTAATTGATGATAATTTATTCCTGCAGCAACTTAAGCTTTGGCTCAAACCAAATTCAAAAATTGTATTAGAAGTCCCATTGCTTATGAAATATCCTTTTGCTGAGTCTGCTGAACCATATGGTGATGCACATATAAGAGAATATGAAGTAGATGCACTCATAGCACAATTTAAGAATTATTTTGAATTGATAGACGCATATGGAGTAAGCAGAGGTTTTTATACCAAAATAAGTAATGCTAGAAATGCAGTACTAGTAGTTGGCCAAAATAATTTATAAATTCAATTCAGTATGTATAATGCTTGAAATTATCGCCTATGAACATTAAAACAGATTTTAAATTTCTCAAAGAGAGTTTTTTACCAAGCGACATTAAGAAACTTAAAGCTCAAGACTTAGAGTTATTTTGTTCTGAACTCAGGCAAGAATTAATCAATATTGTCTCTGTTACGGGTGGTCATATAGGTCCAAACCTGGGAGTAGTTGAGCTAACTGCAGCATTATACAGAGTCTTTGATTTCCCAAATGATCGAGTGATTTGGGATATTGGTCATCAAGCATATGTCCAAAAAATGCTAACTGGGAGAACTGATTTGCTTAGAACAAATAGGCAGAATGGTAAATCCCCAGGATATTCTAATCGTGAGGAGAGTGAATATGACACTGTAACATCTAGTCATGCTGGTGCTTCAGTTTCTTTAGCGATAGGGATTTCGCTTGCAAACAATATTAAAAAGAGTCAAAACACTGCGATAGCGGTAGTTGGAGATGGCTCATTTGTTGAAGGTTCAATTCAAGAAGCCATAAACCACTTAGCAATTTCTAAAGGCAAAACATTGGTAATACTCAATGATAATGAAAGAGCTATAGAAGAAAATTATGGTGCTTTCCACGAATATTTTAAGACAAGAAGCTTGGGCACACAAAATCCTGAAACTCTTTTTAAATCTCTTGGCATTGATTATATTGGCCCTATAGATGGCCATGATATCCATGCTTTGGTAAATACTTTGGAGGATCTTAAAGCTTCTCAAAATGGTCCAGTAATTTTGCATATTAAAACAATTAAAGGCAAAGGGCTTGATCAGATGGCATTGCAAAGTGATATGCGGATTCATTGGAATCCAGCGTTCAATCAAGAAACATTTGAAAAGACTGAAGTATCAATTTTTCCAGGTGGTCAAGATAACTCTGGATTTGCAGCAAGAGCATTTGAGCAAATTCTTGAAAAAGATAAAAAATCTATTGTTATAACCCCTGCAGTCAGAGGCAATGTAGGGCTATCTAATGCGTTTAATAAATTCCCAGAGCAATGTATTGATGTATCTCTTGCAGAGCAGCATGCAATTACATTAGCAGGAGGCTTAGCACTCGAAGGCATCAAACCCATCATCGGTATGGAATCAACCTTTATGATTCGTTCCTTCGGTCAAATAAAGCATGATATCTGTATTAACAATTTACCCATTCTAATTGTTGCTGCTAGGTCAGGCCATGGTTTTACTGATCACATTACTCATAATGCTTTAGAAGATATAGCATATCTAAGATCAATGCCTAACCTTAGAATTGTATATCCAATTTCTTCACAAGATATTGAAGAAACAATAGTGTCGGAGTATGAAAACCTCTCCCAGCCAACAATTGTATTATTTCCAAAAGCAAATACTTTAGAGGATCCTGATATATCTGATCCCAAATATTTTCAAAGCAAAGAATTTTTAGATAAAAAGACCCAAGGGCTAATTCTATCTGTAGGACCCCAAAATAAAAATGCTGAAAAACTATTATTTCAATTACAAAAGCTAGGAGTAAATTTTAAACATCAATCGGTAAAAGAAATATATCCGCTTAATCCAAGCATAGATGCGCTTCTTTCAGCATCTGATTATATTGTAACAATGGAAGAAGGCTTGCTGGATGGTGGTTTTGGAAGTTCAATACTTGAAAAATTAAATGATGCGAAAAAATTTCCGCAAGTTTTAAGAGTGGGATTTCAAAAGCAATTTATTGAGCACGGTACGAGAGAATATATTTACAAAAAATTTGGGCTTGATGCTGATGCAATTATCCTCAAAATGCAAAACTTATTTCCAGAGCTATTCAACAAGACGCTATGAAAATCAAGACAGCTAAAGTTATTGAAAAACATAAAGTTGATATTGTTGAATCAGAACTCCAGCCTTTGCAAGATAACCAAGTTTTAATTAAGGTTTTGGCTTGTGGTATTTGCTCTACAGAAATGGCAGTTTTTAATGGAGATACCATTGGAGTAGAAGGTTGTTCTTTTCACTATAAGTCGTATCCTGCAAACCTTGGCCATGAAGCAGTTGGATACGTAGAAGAAGTTGGGCCTAAGGTCAGAAATATTAAAGCTGGAGATGCAGTGACTGGAATGACTTATAGCGGTTGTTGTTTTGCAGACTATATTGTTGAACCCGAAGATATGCTTATAAAGATAAATGACCCGAATAAAGATAATCATCATAAATATATTCTTGAACCATTAATGGCTACTACAAATATTATTCATCAACTAAAGATTTCTTATGGAGATAATGTTGCGGTAATAGGTGACGGGTATATGGCAATGATTTTAGTTGCAGCTTTATCGCATTATCCACTCAATAATCTTATTGTAACTGGGCACCATGATTGGAGATTGGGGTTGATGCAAAAATATGGCGCTACCAAAGTAATAAATTCAAAGAAAGAAAATGCTTGGGAAATAATAAATGATCTTACAAATGGCAGTGGTGTAGATATTTCAATAGAGTATGCAGGTAACACCAAGGCGTTAACATTGAGTGCCAGTATTTGTAAGCCAAAAGTAAGATCACAATTAGTTATGGCATCATCCTACTCAAATGATACGCCATTTATAATTGCAAACTATTTACAAAATAGGGCTCCCATTCTAGTTCCCGCTTATCCCCATACCTCTCTTAATAAAACTAAAGATATGGAGAGAGCAATGTGGGCATTGGAAAAAGGAATATTTCCAATAGATGACCTCCACACCCATGCCTTTGGTTACAACAATATCCAAAAGGCTTTTGAATTAAGCCAAGCTAGGGCTGAAGGATTCATAAAAGGAACTTTTTTTCCTAAAGATCTGTGAAAGACTCTCTTATAATCATTGGAGCTGGTGAAGAGCAGATTCGTGCATATAAGCTTGCAAAGGATATGGGCTTATTTGTTATAGGTACTGACATGAATGAGCAAGCTCCTGCATTCAAGTTCGCTGATTTCCAATTAATTTCAAGCACTAGAAGTATACCTGAAACCCTTGAATCTCTTGAGAAACTCCCTATTTTCTGCAATATCAAAGGAGTTATGACTATTGGAAATGATTGTGCTCCAACAGTTTCTGCAGTTGCAGAGCATTTTTCGACTAATGCTATATCCATCAAAGCCGCTAGGAATGCTTCTGATAAATCTCTTATGAAGGCGTGTTTTGCAAAAGCAGGAGTACCCTCTCCAAAATACTATCTAGTTGATTCAAAGCAAAATCTTCTAGATATTATTCATGAGAATGGCTTTCCTTTGGTTCTTAAACCAACTGATGGAAGAGGCTCAAGAGGAGTTATGTTGCTAGAAAATGATTTTGATGTAGATTTTGCGTTTGATAATTCTTTAAAAAATTCTGAAACCAAGCAATTGATTGTTGAAGAATTCATATCAGGTGATCAATTAAGCGTAGAAGGTATTTTTGTAAATAGAAAGTATCATGGCATTGCATTTGCTGATCGAAACTATTCAAGATTAAATGAAACAAAGCCATTTATTATTGAAGATGGGGGAGTCATTCCATCAAAGTATGAGGGCAAGATTCTAGAGGAAATAACTCAATGCATTGAGCAGGCCAGCAATTCCTTGGGGATTTCAGAGGGACCCGTTAAGGCAGATATTGTATTAAATGATGGTCAACCAATGATCATAGAGCTTGCAGCAAGATTAAGTGGAAATTATCTAGCTTCTCATCACCTTCGTTGGGCTTTTGGCATAGATTTGGTTAAAGCAGTAATTAATTACTCTCTTGGTAGAGAAATAGATAAGAATGAACTTATACCTACTAAGCAAAAGTTTTTAGCTGCAAGATATTTTTTTCCAAATGAAGGCATTATTGAATCAATTTCTGGTGCAGATGATGTAGCAAAGGATCCCAGAGTAAAGAAACTAGAGATCTTTAGAAAACCAGGAGACTATCAACCCAAAATTGAGGCAAATATTCATAGAGCAGGGATTGTAAGGTGTCTCGGAGATTCATTGGATGAAGTGTCTAGACTTGCCGAAGAAAGTGTCAAGAAAATAATTTTTAAGTTAAAAAGTGAATAATAGGAAGTATTTATGAATTTTAATTTACATATACCAACAGAAATTAAATTTGGATCAGGAAATATTCAAATGCTCGGAGCAGAGTCTAAAAGATTTGGCAGCAGAGCTTTAATTTTGACAATGAGTGACATTGTAAAAACAGGAATTGTAGATAAGGCAATACAATCTTTAAAAGAAGAGGGAATAGATTATCTATTGTGTGACAAAGTAAAGCCGGAACCTTTTTGCGAGGACCTTGATAATATTGCTAAAGAGATTAAGTCCTTTGCTCCAGATGTGGTAATTGGTATTGGAGGAGGGAGTGTTTTGGATGTTTCAAAGGCTATAGCAATCTTAGTTACTAACTCAGGCAGCTCATGGGACTATATAGATTTAAGAGGGCGCCCACCAAAGCAACTTGATAATCCAAATGTGCCTATTATTGCTGTACCCACAACTTCAGGAACTGGTGCAGAAGTTACAATGAACTCAGTTCTTACTAATTCCTCTTCAAAACAAAAAGCAACCATTAAATTCCCTTCATTATTTCCAAAAGTTGCAATTATTGATCCTGAATTAACCTTAACCCTCCCTCCACATATAACTGGAATGACAGGCTTTGATGCTTTCACTCATGCACTAGAATCATATATGAATATAGCTCGCAGATCAGAATTCTCAGATATGATCGCAATGAAATCAATGAAACTTTCTATTGATTATTTGCCCCAAACTATAGCAAAGATGGATTATTTGGAGGGAAGAGAAAAATGTGCTTGGTCAAGTGTATTAGCTGGTTTGAGCATCGCACATGCAGGAACAACAGTTGCTCATGCTATCGGTCAGCCTGCCACTGCGCGTCTTGGTCTCCCTCATGGCCTTGCTGTATCTATTTTTACGATTCCTGTTTTGAATCATACCTTCAAGCATGAAGAAGATCGATTTTCAAAATTGGCAGATTTTCTTGACCCTAATGGCTCAAAGGGATTGAGTAATTCTGAAAAAGCAAAACATTGCATAGATGTTATTTCAGCTCATCAGGCTAAGTGCGGAGTTGATCAAACTTTAAGTCAGAATGGAGCAGACTTATCAATTATAGATGAGCTCACTGAGGATACAGTTGGATACATGGGCAGAGGATTGCCACAGCATCCTGTATCATTTGAAAAAAGTGAAATAAGGGACATAATAACTGAGGCTTACTAAGTTAATTAGACATAACTTACTAAGTTAATTAGACATAAAAGGAACTAAAATGGAGTTTTTTATTGATACTGCTGACATCAATGATGTCAAGAAGTATTCCAAAATTGGGATAGTTGATGGAGTTACAACAAATCCAGCCTTGATTGCCAAAGAGGGCAGGGACTTTAAAGAAGTTGTAACTGAAATGTGCGAGATCATTGATGGTCCTGTAAGTGCTGAAGTAGTTAGCAAAGATGTAGATGGAATGATCAGAGAGGCAAAACTAGTATCCAAATTGCATAAAAATATAGTCGTAAAAATTCCCGCTACAGTTGAGGGTTTTGAGGCGCTTAATGTTGTTGCAAAAGAAGGAATAAAAGTAAATTTTACAGTTCTTTATACTGCTAATCAGGCGCTTGCTGCTGCAAAACTTGGAGCAACTTATGTGAGTCCTTTTGTAGGCAGACTAGATGTTACCTCTACTGGAGGATCGGAATTGATTAGAGAAATTAGAAAAATCTATGATAACTTTGGTTTTAATACCAAGATACTAGCTGCTAGCATGCGAAACGCTGTTTACGTTAAGCATGCAGCTATGGATGGTGCAGATGTTGCAACCATTCCTCCTAATGTAATGCATGATCTCATCCATAGTGAATTATCAGTTGTTAGTTTGGATGGCTTTCTTGCAGAATGGGATAAGTTAGACCCAAGTAAAAGAAATTATTTTGAATAGTATTTCATGATTGATTTGTCAGGCAAAGTGGCTGTTATCACAGGTTCCAGCAGAGGTTTTGGTGCAAAGATGGTCGAATTAATTTTCGAGTGTGGTGGAAATCCAGTTATCACTTACCTGACTGAAGATGAAGTTGAAAAGGCGAATGCCATAAAATTGTCTGATAACTTAGGCGGTCTGATGGTGCATGAATTAGACGTTACTAGTAGATTGAGCATTAGCAATTTATTTAAAAATATTTATAAAAATTTTTCTAGGATCGATATTCTCATTAATAATGCAGGTATTAATATTGTTGGAGACTTTGACAAGATCACTGATCAGCAATGGAATGCCGTTTTAGATGTTGATTTAAAAGGAGTCTTTAGCTCTTGTCAGGAGGTCTTGCCATACATGCCTGAAAATGGGAGGATCATAAATATTGGTTCAGTTTCTGGAGAGTATGGTGGGCCAAGAACCCCATCTTATGCGTGTGCTAAAGCAGGTGTCATGGCATTAACTCATTGCCTAGCAAGATTTGTAGGAAAAAAAGGAATAACAGTGAATTGCGTTTCTCCTGGTCCAATAGAGTCTCCAATGTTATCTGAAATGCCACAGAGTCTTGCAAAAGATGTTTCAGATATGTTGTTGCTTAACAGGCTTGGTAATCCAACAGATGTAGCAGCTCTCTGTTGTTTTCTATGTTCAGACCAGGCAGGCTTTATTACTGGCCAAACCATTGGGGTTAATGGTGGAGTTTGGGTATAACTATAATTGAGGATTGTTAATATGAGATTAAAAGATAAAGTTTGCATTGTAACTGGATCTAGTAGAGGGATTGGTGAGTCAATTGCAAAAGGGTTTGCTGCTGAGGGGGCAAAAGTTGTCATAACTTATGTAAATAATAAACAAGATGCAATAGATGTATCACAAATTACTAATTCTGATTTGGTGCTTAAACTAGATGTCAGGTCCAGAGAAAATATCAAGGAAGTTTTTAAACGAGTTGCTGATCACTATGGCTATGTCGACGTTCTAGTTAATAATGCTGGGGTTAATAGAACCGCAGACTTTGATAAGCAAACAGAGGAAGAATGGGATGAAGTAATTGATGTTGACCTAACTGGAGTTTTTAGATGTTGTCAGGAAATTCTTCCATATATCAAAGATAACGGTCGGATTATAAATATTGGATCTCTTTCAGGAGAGTATGGCGGTCCAAGGACGCCTTCTTATGCAGCTGCAAAAATGGGAGTTATGGCTTTGACTCATTGTTTAGCAAGATTTCTAGGACCAAGAAATATCTGTGTAAATTGTTTATCTCCTGGAGTAGTTGCTGGAGAGTTCACCGAACAAACCATGTCACCGGATGTGAAAGAAACAGCTTTGTCTTTAATGTTAATCAAGCGATTTGCTAGATATGAAGAAATGGTAGGAGCTGCCGTTTATTTGGCTTCAGATGAATCTTCATATGTTACTGCTCAAACTATTTCAGTTAATGGTGGCGCCTGGGTTAGGTAAATAAATTGTCTACAATTTTTGTTACTGGTGGAAGCAAAGGAATAGGTCGAGCGATTGCTTTGCATTTATGCTCTTTAGGGCATAACGTGGCATTTTCATATAACAAAAATAAGGATATTTCTGAATTATTAATAAATGATGCAAAAGACTTTGCTGGTAAGATTTTTGCTGTGCCCATGCAAGTTGAAAGTAAATCCAGTATTCAGCAAGCTTTTAAAGACGCTAAACAAAAATTTAATTCAAACATTGAATGTTTGATTAATAATGCAGCCATAGCGCAAGAAAAACCTTTTTTAGAAATTACTGATGATGATTGGAAAAAAATGCATGATGTAAATCTTCTTGGACCATTTCTATGCTCGCAACAGGTTATCCCAGAAATGATTAAAAAAAAATGGGGAAGAATAATTAATATTTCTTCCATTGGGGGGCAATGGGGAGGTTTTAATCAAGCGCACTATGCTGCTTCAAAAGCAGGATTAATCAATCTTACAAAAACCATAGCAAAGATATATTCTAAAGATGGAATATTATCAAATGCTATTGCTATTGGGCTTGTTGATACTGATATGTCTTCTGCAGAAATTAATCGCCAAGATGGAAAAAAGAAAATTGATAGTATACCGATTGGTAGAATTGCCAATATGGAAGAAATAACTTCCGTAGTTGAATTTCTTTGCTCAGAAAGAAGCTCATATATAACTGGCCAGAGTATTAACCTTAATGGGGGGATGTATTTTTCCTAAAATTAATGAAAAAAAATAACTCTAAAGCCAGAAATTCTAAAAACATTGGTCCACAACTTTATGAAAAAGCAAAAAAAATTATACCTGGTGGAACAATGTTACTTTCAAAAAGGCCGGAAATGTTTGCCCCTGGGATTTGGCCTTCATACTTCAATAAAGTTAAAGGCATTTATGTTTGGGATCTTGATGGGGTCAGGTATAGAGATTTTTCAATTATGGGCATTGGCACTAATATTCTTGGTTACGGAAGAAAAGAGGTTGATGAGGCAGTTCTAAAAACTATTAAGAAGGGAAATTTAAGTACTTTAAATTGCCCAGAGGAGGTTGCTCTTGCTGAAGAAATGATAAGGATGAATCCTTGGGCAAGTATGGTTAGATTTGCTAGATCCGGAGGCGAAGCAAATTCTATAGCGATAAGGATTGCCAGAGCTGCTACAGGTAGAGAAAAAGTTGCTATATGCGGTTACCATGGTTGGCATGATTGGTATTTATCAGCTAATTTATCCAAAAAATCTAATCTTGATGGGCATTTACTTCCTGGCTTAAGTACCAAGGGGGTGCCAAGAGAACTACTGGGCACCACTATTCCATTTCAATATGGAGACATTGATTCAATTACTAAGCTCATAACTTCAAATAAACTTGCTGCCGTTAAGATGGAAGTTTCAAGATCGGTAGAGCCCAATGTTCCTTTTTTAAAAAAGATCAGAGCCCTTACAAAAAAGCATGGAACCATACTTATTTTTGACGAGTGCACATCAGGATTTAGAGAATGCTATGGTGGACTGCATCAAAAAACAATGATTGATCCTGATATGGCAATGTTCGGTAAAGCTCTTGGAAATGGTTACGCTATAACTGCTGTAGTTGGAAAAGGCTCAGCAATGTCAGCTGCACAAGATACTTTTATAAGCAGTACATTCTGGACTGAAAGAATTGGGCCTACCGCAGCCCTCAAAACTCTGGAAATAATGCGTGATGAAAAGCCATGGAAATTTATGAATCAGCAAGCTAGCAAAGTAAGAGATTATTGGAAAGAAGCAGCACAATGCAATGATCTTGATATCTCAATTGGAGGAATTCCTGTTCTTAGTAATTTCGTAATTCAGCATCCTGATTGGCTTAAGATTAAAACATTTATTACGCAGGAAGCTTTGAAAGATAAGCTATTGGTATCAAACTCTTTATATATTTGTGCATTGCATGATGATCAACAATTAAACATATACTTTGATTTTATTAGAAAAGTTTTTAAGAAAATATCTAATAATCTCACAACTAAGAATTTTGCAATTGATCTTGATGGTGAAATTTGCCATGAAGGATTTAAAAGGTTGAATTAGATATCTAAAGTATAGTGGAACTAATCAAAAGGATTGCCTTAGGAACGGCTCAGCTAGGCATGGACTATGGAATCACCAACCACAAGGGGAAGCCATCCTCTGAGGAAGCCTATCAAATTCTTCAATCTGCAAAAAATTACAATATTCAGCTCCTTGATACTGCTGCAAATTATGGATCTAGTGAGAAGCTGATAGGTGAATTTGATACCGATCATTATTTTAAAGTATCAACAAAAATACCATCTCTTGAAGTAAATAATTTTTTTAATAGCGCTTCTAGCTTTATAGAGAACTCTTTAGATGCCTTACAAAGGAAAAAATTAGATTATTGTTTTTTGCATGAACCAATGCAGTTATTGCTTGATAATGGAAATTTAATTTGGGAGATCCTTATTGAAGCAAGAAAAAGGCAAGCAATAAATAAAATAGGATTTTCATTATATGATGAGGAGCAGCTCGCTATTTTATTAGAAAACTCCTTCATACCCGATGTTATTCAAATCCCATACAATCTTTTTGACAGAAGATTCGCTCAGTCAAGAATCTTAGATCATATTAAAGATCAAGGAACAGAAATCCATGCTAGGTCAATTTTTCTTCAAGGTCTATTATTATTAGAGGAGAATGCATTGCCTGAAAAGTTTTTAAAATATCGACACCTTTGGCAAGATCTAAATGCCCTTGTTAATGCAGAAAAGTTTAAAAAGCTGGATTATCTGATGCAATTTGTTCTTCAAGACAAAAGAATTGATAAGGTTGTAATAGGTATATCCTCTCAAGAGGAGCTTAGCGAAATGATTGAAGGGCTATATCAAGATATAAATTTTGATGGTAATGCAAAGCAGCTATATTGCAATGATGTTTCTTTATTGGATCCAAGAAGATGGTAAAAAATAAAATACTTGGAATAATTCAAGCAAGGGTATCATCAAAAAGACTACCAGGAAAAGTTTTAATCAATATATCAGGTAGTACCGTTCTAGAACATGTTTTTAACAGAACATCTGCATCCTCACACTTAGATGAAGTTGTTGTTGCCACAAGCACAGACTCATCGGACGACTTAATTGAGGATCTGTGTGTTAAAAATAAAATACCATGTTTCAGAGGAGATCTTGAAGATGTTTTAGGTAGGTTTTATCGTTGCGCGCTGCACTTCAAGGCTTCACATATTATGAGAATTACTGCAGATTGCCCAATGATTGATCCAGCAGTTATTGATGCAGTTACGATAGCGGGGGTTGCTGAGCATTATGATTGCTATGGTATATCAGGGTCTTTTCCTGACGGCCTTGACTGCACGCTTCTTTCATTGAATGCCTTAGAAATAGCTTTCGAAAAAGCGCAATTATCATCTGAGAGAGAGCATGTAACCCCATATATTGAAAAAAACCATGAAAGGTTTAAATGCGGCTCTTTAGAAATGTTTCAAAATCTTGGTACAAAAAGGTGGACTTTGGACCAAATTGAGGATTTAGAATTCATAAAAAATATTTATTCACACCTCTATCACTCGGAGAAACCTTTTAATACCCTAGATGTTCTTGAGTATTTAGAGCAAAATCCTGAAATAGAGCTAATCAACTCGGGAATTATTAGGAATGAAGGCTACTTAAAATCGCTTGAGAAAGAAGAGTCATAAATAATTTCATAATGAACGGAGACAATTTTAAAAAAAAAGACATTGTAATCTATGCTGAGGGCTCGCCATCGATTGGTTTCGGACACCTTTTTAGGATGAAAAATCTAATTGCGAACCTTAATTTAACCAATGCATTCTGCCTAATTGAAAATTCTTATCAGCGTGATTTTTTTTCGTCTTTTGGCATTCCCTCTTTAAATTTATTGGAATTGATAGATTGTGCTAATTCTTACTCCTTTAATTCTTTTTTAATAGATTCAAAAGAAAATAGATCAGAGTTAATTAAATCCATTAATGCTAAAAGAAAAATTCTATTTGATTCTTCAAATGTAGAGCCCGGGATTGTTGACTTAATAATTTCACCTTCTTTTTTTCATTCTAAAAATCTTCCTCCAAGATTAAAGGATATAGAACACTTATTTGGTCCAGAGTACGTAATTCTTGACGCAAGGATTCGTGATAATCATTTAGACTTTGAAAAGCAAAAACTGGTTATTAGTTTTGGAGGCAGCGATCCAAATAATATATCACTATTGGTCCTAGAACTCTTATCAAAAACCTCATTGCTTGATGATGTTTTATTGATCTTGGGACCAGGATACAAACATGATATAGCTCTTTTGCATCAATATTTAGACAAAAAACAAATCATTAGAAATCCTAAAAATATTTTTGACCATTTCAGGGCTGCTTTTTTTGTAATTACTGCTTTAGGAGTAACTTTACAAGAGTTGAGATACTTAAATGTTGAAACAGGAATTATATATAACTACGCAACAGATCTTGATGATATATACCAAATTAACAAATATTTCGAAAATATTAAGGATGACACACATTTTTATAACTTTGGTCATTACAAAGAAATCCAAGCTGAGAAGCTGATAAAAACCATCCAAACATTTAGGAAGTTAAAACCGAAAAGGACTTATAATGATGGCGTAGGTTCGGTGTGGTTTGATAAAAAAATAGCAGACAAGATTATTAACCACTAATGATCTAGAATTAGACACAATATAGTTAGATGCGCTCTTATCTCTTATTCCATCTTAATCTCTCCTTTTCATCAATTGATAAAAAGTTTCATAGGGTAATTCTTAAAAAATGTTACTGGCCTTTACTTGATATATCCAAGAGATATGGAATAAAAATAGCAATTGAGTTGTCAGGCTCAACATTACAATCTCTTTATCATTTAGATCGAGGGTTTATCTCAGCTCTAAAAGAATTAATTTTAAAGAAACAAGTTGAATTAGTCGGAAGCGGCTTTACTCAGTCTATTCTTCCTCTTAATCAATACGAAATCAATCAAGCTAATCTTGCTCGAGGTAGGGAAATTTATAATGAGTTATTAGACACAGACCCCAAAATGGTCTTGGTAAACGAGATGTGTTTCTCTCAAAGTTTAATTGATTTATATCTAGATGATGGCTACGTATCTCTAATAACTGATATTGACAATGTTCAAAATAACCTCTCAAAATTTGAAACTTATAATTTCCCTTTTCTCTCTAATTTAGACAATGCTAAGAAAATTGGTGTTGTTTGGGCTGACTCGATATTATTCCAGCAACTGCAGAGATATATTCATGGAGAAAATAATCTAGAGGAGTATTTAGATTGCATCTCAATGTACCTTAAAGCCGAGAGTCCCTATTTGCCAATATATTCTAACGATGCTGAGATATTCAATTTCAGGCCAGGAAGATTCGAAACAGAGCAATCCATAAGCTCTGATGAATGGGATAAATTGTTTAATTTATTAGATGTTCTTCAAAAAGAATACAAGCTAAAATTCGATCTTCCATCATCTATTTTGAGGAGCGTTTCAAGCGGCACAAGCAAGGCGCTTAAAAGTATTACATCAGCCCGTCATCCCATAATAGTTAAGAAGCAACCTAAATATAATATAAATAGGTGGACCTTAACTGGAAGAGGCGACCAAAGTCTTAATAGATCTACTAATGTCTTAGGTCACAACATTCATAACTCTATTTCAAAATTTAAGGTTAATTTAGATGATATTCTCAGGTTATCCTCAAGCGATCTAAGAACTCATATTACAGACAATAGATGGTTAGAAAATACACAATCTCTGAATAAGTTGTTAAATGATCCTTCTGTAAAAATTTCACGTAAACAGTTTTTTAAAAAAAATAACGACTATGAAAAAACCGGCTGCTTTCCAAGAAATAATTTACAACTTGAATTTATTGATGACAAATATCTTTTAATCAAAACAGATGATGTTTCTCTTCAATTAAATATATTTAAGGGGGGAGCAATTAAGGATTTGAGTTTTGCGTCTCACAAGTTCAGATCTTCGATATCAAGTCTTCCAGCTGGAACATTTGAAGACATTGAGCATGGTGTCGACTATTTCTCATCACTATTAGTTGCTGAGTTTTTGCTCAAGAGATCAAAGCAAACCGACCTCAATTACTGCAAACCATTTTTTAATTATTACAAAGACCATGTAAAAATTATATTCCAACAAAATTTAAGGTTTTTTGATGCTCAAAAAATTTTTACTATCCCCTATGATGGTGAAGAAATTTCTGTTGAATATAGATTCAGGAATATAAAGCCATTTGTTGGATATGTAAGAGTAGGAAATTTTCTATTAAACTCTGGAAATAGCTCTAAAAAATTTATTGAAACAAAGCTTGGAACTAATTCAAAAGAAATATTTGAGCTTGAAAACTCTGTTGATCACGAAAGACCAGTTTCAACCTTTATTTCAAGTAATTCTGGAATACCAACCACAGATGGGTCAACCATTATTTCATTTCTTCCAAATGGTGATGGACTCCATTTTAAATATGACATTCATGATTCATATGCTATTCCAATGATTAAGTACAAGAAAATTGGCACAAAAAATTTGTTTAGATTAATTTATTCGCTAAGAGAGTTTGATGACACTGCAAAGCCGAGCAATAAATTATTACCCATAAAAATTACAATAAGTCCAAGCAATCTAGTCTAGGTATTAGAAATCATTCTTTATCTTAAAAAACAATTGAGCGATAATAATGCTTGCGAAAAAAACTTATAATTTTTCAGCCTCAATATTAAAAGTATATTAGATAACTCTACAATTTTAGTCACTGGAGGAACAGGTTCTTTTGGTAGTAATTTTATACCAATGACCCTAGAAAAATATAATCCTAAAAAAATCATTATTTATTCTCGTGATGAAATGAAGCAATGGGAAATGGATAATAAAATAGGAAGCGACCCCAGAGTAAGATTTTTTTTAGGAGATGTAAGAGACAGAGATAGATTATACAGAGCTTTTGACGATGTTGATTTAGTTGTTCATGCTGCCGCAACCAAGATTGTCCCAACTGCTGAATACAATCCATTTGAATGCATCAAGACCAACATCTTAGGCGCAATGAATGTCATTGATGCAGCTATTGATAGAGGTATAAAAAAGATTGTTGCTCTATCTACTGATAAAGCCAGCAGCCCAATAAATTTATATGGAGCTAGTAAACTTGCTTCAGATAAGTTATTTGTTGCAGGCAATTCGTATGCTGGAGCAAAAAATACAAGATTTTCGGTTGTTCGTTATGGCAATGTTATGGGTTCAAGAGGCTCAATTTTACCCTTTTTTATGGGCATGGATCATTCGGATGGATTGCCAATTACTGATGAAAGAATGACAAGATTTATGATTTCTCTTGATGAGGCTGTGGAGTTGGTTTGGCATGCACTAGATGACATGATTGGAGGCGAAATTTATGTTAAAAAAATACCTTCAATGAGAGTAGTTGATATTGCCAAGGCCATTGCTCCGAAGGCAAAACATCGCATCGTAGGTATTAGACCTGGAGAAAAATTGCATGAGCAAATGGTTAGTCCCGAGGATGCGCACTATACTTACGAATATAAGGGCCACTTTAAAATTTTGCCCGCAACAGATGGATTAATACCTGATAAAAATAAAGTCAAAGATGGTAAGCAAGTGCCATCTGGCTTTTCATATACTAGCGATAATAACCCTGACTGGATGTCAATTTCTGAACTAGAAGACTGGATATTAAATAACAAAGAAAGAATTGGAAAAATTTAAAGAATTTATCCCCTACGGCAGACAGCAGATTTCTCAAGACGATATCAGAGAGGTTGCTAGGGTCCTGAAATCAAACTTCCTCACTCAGGGACCAGAAGTTCCATTATTCGAGGAGACAATAGCTAGATATGTTGGAGCAAAGTTTTGCACTGTAGCTAATAGTGCAACATCTGCTTTGCATTTATCATGTCTTGCCCTAGGGATTACAAAAAATGATCTTGTTTGGACTTCTCCAATTTCATATGTTGCAACAGCTAATGCAGCCCTCTATTGTGGTGCAAAAGTAGAGTTCATAGATATAGAAGAAGATAATTTCAACATATCACCAAATCATCTTGAAGCGCAACTTATAAAAGCAAAAAAAGCCAATAAGTTGCCCAAAGCTGTAATAGTAGTTCATATGTGTGGTCAATCAGCTAGGATGAAATCAATTTTTCAGCTAAGCAAGACATACAATTTTCATATTATTGAGGATGCCTCCCATGCAATTGGAGGAGAATACCTCTCAAAAAAGATAGGCTCATGCCAATATAGCGATCTTTGTGTTTTTAGTTTTCATCCCGTCAAGATAATAACAACAGGTGAAGGTGGAGCTATTACAACTAATAACCAAGAATTAGAGAATAAATTAAAGAGACTGGTCTCACATGGTGTAACACGGCTCAAAGAAGATTTTAAGTATAAGGATGATGGTCCCTGGTACTATGAACAAATAGATTTAGGCTATAACTATAGAATGACAGAGATACAAGCTGCTCTTGGCAGAAGTCAATTTTCACAACTTGATTCATTTGTGAACAAGAGGAATAGTATTGCAAATGATTATTATGATATTTTAAATGATTTACCGCTTGACCTGCCTGAAGTTAATAAAGACTGCTATTCTTCATTTCATCTATTTGTGATTAGATTAGAAAAGGGTTTAGAACATCTTAGAAAAAAAGTTTTTAATGATCTTATGGAAAATGGATTTGGAGTAAATGTACACTACATCCCAATTTACCGACAACCGTTTTATAGAAATGCTCTTAAAAAAGATATTTCACTAGAAGCAGCTGAAGATTATTACTTAAGAGCAATATCTATTCCAATTTATCCTGCCCTTAAGCGAAAAGATCAAGTCCGCCTTGGAGGAGTAATTAAAAAATCGCTTTCATGATTCTTAAGAGAAATTTTCTTTTTAAGTATCTTTCCAGGATACTTTTAATTCATTTATCTTATGCGTCATGGATATAGTTTTTGTAAGGACTAAACTCCAGGCCACAATTGTTAATAATTTAATAGATAGGGGATTAATTGGCAGGAAATTTATCTTTGTAAAAAATTATTGGAAGAACACTGAGGAGGATTCCCAGCATGTATACAATGCCTATGATCAATTAGCCACAAAGGCAAAATATACCTCTTATTTTATAGAACAAGAAGGCATTATTAGAAATACATTCTTCATATGGATTTTATCTCTAATTGCTTGTTTGTCAGGAGGCAAGTTCTTTTTTGCCGGTATAAACTTATATAGTTTTGCTCTCGTTCGTAAATTTAATCCTTTTTTGAAAATACATACTTTTGATGATGGTGCGGCAAATATTAGAAACACTACAATATATTTTTCTGAAACTCCTCTTCCTAAGAATAATAAATTAAGCAGAAGATTTATAAATGCACTTTTACCAAATGGAGCTGCATTTTATACAAGACAGAAAATAAGCAAGCACTTTAGTATTTATCCCCATAAAGATAATATCGTACCTACTAGCAAAATAGAGTTTATAGATTTAGATTGGAATAAAGACCTTTCTACTGCAGATAAACAAATAATTCATGAACGCATCAAACCTGAGTTCAATATTCTTATTGGTACGGCACCACATGAGCATAGAGATAATGTGGTCTCATTTCTTAAAAGAAAGTATCAAGATCATTTTGATCTTATCTTGCTCCATCCTCGTGATACTTCTGAGGTTCAGATGTGGAAAAATGCTTTTCATTTTGAGAGTCTTGCAGAGGGCCTTATTGCTTACTTAATTAGCATATCAGATGTGAAGAAATGCAATATTTATCATTTTAATTCAAGTGCACTAGATACTATCGAAGAGAACCCAAAGCTATATTTTATAAACTTATTAGAGGAAGCTCATGATTATTTCGATGCTGCCTCAGAAAGTCAGCTCTTTAGAAATGAAAAAATCTTGGTATATGTAGATACTTTCCCTCATCTTAGGTTTGCTAGAGATATAGAAAAATTTATTCCAAATGCAAAATTTACATACATAACCCCTAATTTAGAAATCTTTTATAGACTTGATCCTAGTAAAGATATTTTCTTAAAGAAAAAAAGGAATGCATTCAGATTGGCCTCTAAAGAAAAAGAAAGTTTTGATGCTTTGCTTGCTGCTAGAGTGGATGATTTAAACTTTCAGTTATTATATAAATTATTATCACCTATCAAGCTTTATACTTTTGATGAGGGATTATTTACAATCCAGCTAGACTCTATTTATAACTCACAATTAACTATCCCTAAAAGCGTTGGTTGGAAATATTTTTTATCAAGTAGGGTGATTAATTTTCCAATGCCTGCAGCTTTTTTTTATCAAAATACAAATTATCATTTTTCTAAATTTAAAAAACAAAACTTTGATAGATCGCTTATTGATGCCGATAAGGTACTGATAGTTGATAAAGATGAACAGACCGCTGGGATTAGCTCTATATTTGTAGGCCAACCTTGGCAATTTATGTATCTTTCGAATGCAGCTATTAAGCAAATTGCTAAGTTTATTAATAACCTATCTCCAGAAATATACCTTATTCACCCTAGAGAAGATTTTAAAAAAATCGATAAATATTTAAATCCAAATATTTCTAGAGTTATCTGTAAGTCATCCGCAGAAGATTTTATTAACAGAGTTATTGGTACTGATAACATGGATATTTATACAGTTGCTAGCACCCTTGTAGTTGGGCTATCAAAGCAGGGAAGAGTTATGCTTGTAACCAGTGAAAAGTTCGATGAAAGAGTTAAATTTGGACAACAAAACCTTATGAAAACTCTTAATTCTCAGGAACTGCCTTTCAAAGAAATCAAAATTGATCACTATTGATATAACCGTTGAAAGCAATATTTAATTCTAATTTTTATAACTTCTAAGAGATAAGTAATATCTTTCTTTTTACGGTCTCCCTTACCAGCCCAAATAGCGCTTGCAAGCTTGAAATCCCAGTCTATAAAAGCTTTATCTAAGTGTTGAAATTTAACTCTTTTATTATATTTTTTGTAACACTCATAAAAAGTTATTTGATCTGCAAACCATGAAGTTTCAAATTCAAGTATTTGGTTCGACCAGCTTTCCATGAATTCAGCTGATCCAACAGTATTATTCAAAAGTATTATCCCTGCTGCTACTTTAAATCTTCGGTCATCTGAGTTTCTAAAGTGTACTTTGATATCAAAATCATTAAAAAGGTCTGTCTCTTCGCTTAAATTTTTTCTAAAAAGTGTATCAACATCCGTATATAAGATTTTTTCGTAGCCCTGTTTCATCAGCAAATTTATTGCTCGGGGTCTATAATTTGCACAAAAAGCTTTCAGATGATGAGCTTTATTGAATTTCTTATCAATATAGGTAAATTCAATATTCTTAAAAATTTTTTTTAAAGAAGCAGTAGTTCTATCTCTATATTGAATATTAATAAGAGTTATATGAATATAAATTTCAGGGTTGGTAAGAGATAAAGACTTTAAGAGAGTTCTAAGATATTTCAGATATTTTTTATCTGATATGCATACTAGATTAATGCTATTATTTTTGCCCAATGCCAATATAGTTTAATCCATTCATTTCAAGCTGCTGCTTTGGCATAGCATTTCTTCCATCAAAAATAATTTTTTTCTTTAACTTTAATAAATTTTTAAAATCAGGTTTTAAGAATTGTTTCCATTCAGTTGCAAGAACTAAGGCATCAGACTCCTCAATATGCTGATATTGAGATTTACAAAAGGTAACATTCTTTAGCGCATTTAATGCACTTTTAGCATGCTCGTTTGCAATGGGATCAAATACAAAAAGTTTTTTTGTAGTTTTCGAAAGCCTTTTAATCATTTTTATACTGACCGACTCTCTTATATCATCAGTATCGGGTTTGAAAGAAAGTCCCCAAATAAGCAAGGACGATTTTTTTAAATCAAGATTTTGTTTTACTTTCGTAATAAAGTAATCAAGCTGTTCGTTATTGGTTTTTTTGGCTGCAAGTGCAATATGAGACTGCAATCCATAATGATGAAAATTGTATAACAGCCCATCTAGATCCTTAGGAAAACAGGAGCCGCCAAAACCTAATCCAGCATTTAAGAATTCTATACCAATCCTTGGATCTGTGCCCATACCTTTTTGAATTTCTTTTATGTTTGCACCAGTTGCATCGCAAAGTCTTGAGATCTCATTTATAAAACTTATTTTTGTGGCCAAGAAGGCATTCGATGAGTATTTTATTAATTCAGCAGACTCAATGGTTGTAAACTGAATAAGATTTCTTTTCTTATAGACCTTATTATAGATTTTATTTGATATTTCTCTTACATATCTATTAGAAGCTCCAATAATAATTCTATCTGGATTTTGAAAGTCAAAAACTGCACTACCTTCCCTCAGGAACTCTGGATTTGATGCAAAAATAGCATTAGTCTTATTCTTACAAATTTTAAAAAAATAATCTCTTAATTTTGAATTTGTTCCAACAGGAACAGTAGATTTAATGAATATAACTAAATCATTGTTTGCTTTGATATTATGGCTTATAGCAAATAAAGATTCCTTAAGGTAATTTAGATTAGGGCTACTATTTTTATTGGGGGGAGTACCTATGCATAAAAATATGACCTCAGATTCTTTAAGAGCGCTTTTATATGATGATGTAAATGTTAAGGATCTTTTCTTAACAGCCTTCTTGATTATGTTTTCTAAGCCCGGTTCATAGAAGGGCACTTTGTTTTTTCTTAGATTTGCTATCTTTGTTCTATCATTATCAAGGCAGCATACTGTATGGCCAGCATCAGCTAGGCAAGCACCTGTAACTAAACCAACATACCCTGTTCCAATAACTGTAATTTTCATTTGTAGTAACTAATTGATGAATAGAATTATAAGTCCTCTAGAGCTTGTAATTATAACCTTTTCAAAAGATTTTCCATCGTTTACAGTATAATACTTTCAGCTATTACTAATCTTTAACATCTTTAATGAATATCAAGCTTTATAAAGATTTTATCTTCAAGGTATTCTTTATTTTTAACAAGCCAAAACGGTATGTCTTTTTGCTGTTTAGTGCATTTCTATTTTTGGGAGCCTTAGATTTATTGGGGATATCCCTTATCGGCCCATTTGTTCTGATATTTTTTGATTTTGATAGGCTTCAAACTGAATGGGGTCTATTCGTAGGATATGATCAAGAAAAGCTAGCTATCTATGCTAGCTTGGCAATCATTTCTATATTTTTGATAAGGAGTATTTTCATTTGGCTTGTTAATGCATTTATTTTAAATGTTTCATTTAACAGGCAAGTTGAAGTTAGATCTCAATTATTGGAGCATATTTTAGAGCAGGAATATTCAAGAAGGCTAACTAAGAATACTGCGCACTATACCACTGCTATCTTTGCTTGGTGCCAACAGTTTGTTCAATCCATCTTAAATATTTTTAGAGTATGTGCTGAAGGAATAACTATAATTTTCATAGTAGGCCTTTTGATAGCCACAGACATAAGGTTATTTTTAACTGCCTTAACATTTGCTTTAACTACTATATTTTTTATGATTTTCTTTTTCTCTAGAAGATTTATTTCTTATGGAGAAAATAAGAATGTGGGCCTGAAAAAGTTCTCTCAAGCAGTTCATGAATCAATATTTGGAATCAAGGAAATAAAGATTCTTGGACTCAAGAACTTCTTTTCAAATAAAGTGAGAGATGGGGCATCAATTGTGGCTTCTGCTGAGAAGAGACTATATCTATTCTCTATAGTGCCAAGATACCTAGTAGAGACATTATTAGTAACAATTATTTGTATGATTATGCTCATTTCTACTTATGGAGAAGAAAGCATAATCAGTACTATCTCTACTTTGTCTGTCTTTATGGTTGCAGCAATTAGGTTATTGCCCTCAATTAGCTTAATTGTTAGCGCATTTAACTCAATAAACTTAGATATTGATGCAGTCAACAAGTTGTATGATGAGCTTACTGAAGTTAATTTGTCGAGGAAGAATGATGATAATGCAGAAAGATACTCAAAAGAAGATTTTCAACCTTTTAATACCATTTCATTCGATAAGATAAAATTTGGTTACGAAGACAGCTCTATTCTTTTTGAAAATATCTCATTAAATATTAACAAAGGAGATTTTATTGGTCTTGTTGGTGAATCTGGTGAGGGAAAGACTTCCATGATTGATCTATTATTGGGTATTAATAAACCTTTATCAGGAGATATTTTGGTAGACGGCAAATCAATTTACCAAAGTCTTGATGCATGGCGATCAAATATTGCTTACCTTCCACAAGAAACTTTTCTAATAAGTGGCACTCTGAGTGAAAACATAGCACTTGGACAAGAAGCAGAAGAAATAGATGTAAATAAGGTAACAAATGCAATAAATAAAGCTGGGCTGGGAGAGCTTTTGGGCTCACTTCCCGAGGGTTTAAACACTGAAATTGGTGAAAGAGGTTTAAAATTCTCAGGCGGCCAAAGACAGAGGGTAGCACTAGCAAGAGCATTTTTTAGCGAACGAGATATTTTTTTATTAGATGAATCTACTAGCGCCCTAGACAAAGGTGCCGCTTCAAGGATCCTCACTCAGGTGCATGAACTTTCTCAGCAAGGCTCGACAGTAATTCTTATCTCTCATAATGAAGAGATGTTAACCTTATGCTCTAGAAAGTTGCGTATTTCTCAAGGAACAATCAAAGACATCACCGCTTCAGAGTAAAATATCGAACGATATTTTCTTTTTAGGTATTGAAGCGAGACTCATTCCGCTATTAAGGGCCTCATCTTTTAGCTCAAAAAATTTATTTAAAATATCCGTACGTTCATGTAATAAAGCTTTGCCTTTATACCAAGATGGATGCCATGGCTGAGTAGACATATTAGTAAAATGAAGTTGATAAATTTTTTCTAATGGGAGATTTTCACCATCAAGACAATTCCATCTTGGATCAATTTCATGCACCAACTCACTTTCAGATACAAAATGTCTATGATGTGCATGAGAAGATTTATCCTTCTTAAGCCTTCTTAAATCCCAAATATAATCACCTGCTTTTTCACAATCAATAAGCATTACACATAATTCATGGCCCCATCTTATACCTTTTCTTGCAGCAAATGGTTTGCCATTCATATCAGAATAATAAAGGTCACAAATATCCTTGAAATTAATCATATCAACATCTGTATAAAGTGCTTTGCCGCTAAAATTACAAGCATGGGGAATTGCCCACCTTAATCCACTAAAAGGAGTAAACCACTTGCTGGTTTTCCACCCCCCCCAAATATCTTTTTTGTTTTCACTTAACTTCATCCATGTAATATTTATGTCTTCTGAACAATTTTTTCTTAGTGTATATTCATAGACGAGTTCAATTTCTCGATCTTCACCATTTGGAGATGTTCCAATGAAAATATTTAGACTCATACTATCGACAAAGAATTACAACCTTTAAAAAATAAGTTTTGATTATATTTACTTTAAATAAATTATGGAACAAACAGCCCAGATTAAGAATGTATAATAAATTTTAGCAAGATACCTTATAAAAATGAAAAATATCAAATTAGCTGTCATTGGCCTCGGTTATGTTGGATTACCTTTAGCAATAGAATTTTCAAAGAAAAGAAATGTTATTGGCTATGATATAAATTCAGCTCGTATTTCTGAGTTAAGAGATGGCATAGATTCAACCAGTGAAGTTTCAAAAAAAGAACTTAAAGCCTCAAAGAAAATAACCTACACCGATTCAATTAGAGATATTAGTGAATGCAATTTTTTTATAGTAACAGTGCCAACTCCAATCACCAAAAACAAGAAACCAGATTTAACTTTCCTTAAAAATGCATCAAAGGCAATTTCTAAGGTTCTTAAGCAGGGAGACTTTGTTGTCTTTGAATCTACAGTTTATCCAGGTGCAACCAGAGAAATCTGCATCCCAGAGCTTGAGAAATTTTCAAGCCTTTCATTAAATAAAGATTTTTTTGTTGGCTACAGCCCAGAGAGAATTAATCCGGGAGATAAAAATCATAGGATAGGTGATATCAGGAAGGTGGTTGCTGGATCAAATGACTATTCTGGAAAGATCATTAATAAGCTTTATTCATCTATTATCACAGCAGGAACCCATCTTGTTAGTAGCATAGAAATAGCTGAAGCTGCAAAAGTTATCGAAAACACCCAAAGGGATCTCAATATTGCATTAATAAATGAGCTTTCTCTGATATTTAATCAAATGAATCTTGATACTGAAGAAATTATTGAAGCAGCATCTACCAAATGGAATTTTGCCAAATTCTTACCGGGATTTGTTGGCGGTCACTGTATAGGCGTGGATCCATATTATTTGACCTATCAATCTAAGAGATTTGGTTATAATCCTAGAGTCATTTTATCTGGAAGATCTTTAAATGATGATATGCCAAAAATAATAGCCAAAAGGATTAAAGAAAGGCTACCAAAAAAGAAGATTAATAAGATATTGCTTATGGGCTTTAGTTTTAAAGAAAATTGCCCCGATATAAGAAATACTAAGATTTATGATTTGGCTGAACAATTAAAATTAACAACATCAAATAGGGAAAACAAGGTAGAAGTTTTTGACCCTGTTATAGATTTATCAAGTGCTGAGATTAACCATCCAAATATAAAATTTATTTCTAATCCAAAAGACAATTCATATGATGTCGTTGTCATTACAGTTGGACATAATGCTTTTAAACAGATTGGAGCAAAAGCAATTCGAAAATATCTTAATTCGAATGGACAATTATGGGATTTGAAATACCTTTTTGACGAATCATTATCTGATCACAGGTTATAGATTTGCTATGAACTGTTATTTTCGTCAACAGTTCATGATAGCACTCAGAAATAGGTTTTTAGTATGAAAAGAATATGTATCCTATTACCAAGCCTTGTCGGGGGAGGGGCAGAGCGCTTGCATATTCTTTTAGCAAAAAGTTGGATTAATAAATCCTATAGTGTTGATTTTTTAGTTTTAGATAATGAAAAAGTTGCTGGAGCACTTGAAAGTCTTGTACCTAATGAGTGCAGAGTTATTGTTTTAAGGGAATCTAGATTACGCAAAGCAATCTTTCCAATAGCAAAGGTGCTTAAAAAAGAAAGTTTTGATTTGATGGTAGCTCCAATGTGGCCTATGAGCATTATCGCAATTATTGCAAAGTTTTTATCTCTCTCAAAGACCAAAATAGTTGTGAGTGATCATACTCATTTATCAACTTCAAGGGAGTTTGAGCTGAAGGTTTCTTTATTTATTTTAAGAGCATCGATTGCTATTTTTTATAGGTTTGCAAGTGCTATTGTATGTGTTTCAAAAGGTGTAAGAGATGATATAGCGCATCTAGGATCGTTGAATAAGAAAAAAATAAAAGTAATTTATAATCCTGTTGCAATCAAAGGCTACAGAAAAAAAACTTACAGCAGTGAAGAGATTTCAAGAATTTGGCCATCAGGTTTTGCAAATAGAATTCTTTCTGCCGGCTCTCTTATTGCCCAAAAGAATTACTCATTATTAATCACAGCATTTTCGATGTTACCTTCAGAAACCTTATCAAATTCTCAACTGGTAATTTTAGGGGGCGGTCTTGAGAGAGATTCTTTGAAGAATCAAATTAAAGAATTAGAACTTCAAGATAGAGTATTTTTGCTCGGTTTTCAGTTAGATCCTATACCATGGTTTGAAACTGCATCTCTTTTTGTGCTCTCATCAAATTGGGAAGGTTTTGGAAATGTGCTAGTCGAAGCCTTGCAATCTAGTCTTCCTATTGTGAGCACAGACTGTAAGAGCGGGCCTTCTGAAATTTTAGAAGATGGAAAATATGGAAAGTTAGTCGAGACGGATAATCCGGGTGCTTTATCTGAAGCCATATGCATTCAACTTGCAGAAAACCATGATTCCCAGAAACTTTATGAAAGATCTCAAGAATTTACGATTGATAAGGCAAGTGTGCAATATCTTGAACTCTTTAAAGAACTTTTAATCTAATGAATGTAATCTATCTTACCTATGATGGCTTACTTGATCCCTTGGGGGATAGCCAAATTCTTCCTTATATTAAGAAGATAAGATCAAATGTTTCAAGTTATACAATTATTTCATTTGAAAAAGATCATTGGAAAGATGAAGATTTTATAAACAAGGAAAAGGAATTAAAGTCATATGGTATTAACTGGATTAAAGTAAGCTTTTCATCTTCTAAGTCTTCTTTTAGTAAAATATATGACTTGATAAAAATGCATTTAGTTCTTTTAAATGCTTTATTTTTCTTAAAAATTGATTTAGTTCATGCCAGAGGGCATCCAGCAGGAAGCGTTGCCTTAACTTTTAAAAAAATTTTTAAATTCAAACTAGTTTTTGATTTTAGGGGACTATGGGCCGATGAAAGAGTAACAAAGCAAGGCTGGAACTTAGATATTTCATCGCACAGGATGCAATATAGGTACTATAAAAGCAGAGAAAAAAAACTTTTTATACATTCTGATCATGTTATTGTTTTAACTGAGGCTGTTCTTCAGGATATTCTGTTAAGCTATGAAGTCCCTGCTAAAAAATTTACAGTCATACCATGTGCAGCAGATTTTAATCATTTCAATATCATCCCTATTGATAATCAAGAGATAGGCTTTCCAAATAATGCATTTTTAGTTGGCTATCTTGGATCTATCGGTCCAATGTATCAATTTGGTGCTTATGTGAAACTTGTAAAATATTTCAATGAATACAATTCAAATGCTTTTGGCTTAGTAGTTTCTAAAGATACCTTAACTGCGAAGTCAAAGATTGCGGAGCTATTAGGAGAAGAAAATCTAAAGCTTTTTAAAATAGTTAATTCAGATAGAAAGAAAGTGCCTCATTTAATAAATCATATGAATGTTTTAGTTGCCTTTTATACAATTTCTTATTCGGTAATATCAGTTTCACCAACCAAGATAGGAGAAGCGCTTGCATGTGGAGTTTCAATTATTGCTAACAAAGGTATCGGAGATACTGACCAAATAATTAAGCAAATAAATTCTGGCTTAATTATAGAAAATACCTCAGATGATATTTTGCAATCAACACCTGAAAGGTTTATGAGTCGTAAAGTTTCTTCTAGAATTCAAATCAGAGACCGAGCCAATACAACTTTTGGGCTTGATTTTGCTGCCAAAAAATATATTAGCATTTATGAGTCTTTGCGATCCTAATAAAGTTCTATTTTCTTCTAAAGATATATTTATCTTTGATTTTGATGGAACTATCGTTGATAGCTCAAAGATTCATAATCAAGCATTTAAAGAAGCTTTATCTAGTTTTAATTTGAGCTTTGATTATGAAGATCTCAAAGGCTTGAGTACGCTTCATGCCCTAAAGAAAATATTTAAAGCGAATCAGGCTAAAATTGATGAGAGCTTGCTTAAGAGTTTGCAAAAGAAGAAGCAAGATATTTCACAAAAACTTTACAAAGACCATATTAAACTTGTGGATGGATTTGAGAAGTTTATATCAAAGTCAGAAAATAAGAATTGTGCAATTGCTTCGTCTGCATCAAAAAAATCGATCATGATTGCACTGGAGAAGTTTAATTTACTAGATAGTTTTGACCTTATAATATCTATAGAAGATGTAGAATTTTCAAAGCCTGCCCCAGATCTTTTTAATAAAGTGTTGGAGTATTATGCTATTGAGCCAAATCTAGCTGTTGTTTTTGAGGATTCGCAAGCAGGATTTGATGCCGCAGATCTTGCTAACTTGGACTGCGTTAATATAAATACATGCAAATGGACAGACTTAGTACAATTTATTTAAATTAACCTAGACGATAGAGTGAATTATCCAATTTCAACCGTTATAGCTGCTGCAGGGAGAGGTTCTAGATCTGGAGTACCCTACCCAAAATGCCTTCATGAAGTTAACGGCAAAGTAATTCTAGCCTCTCTTATGGAATCACTTCCTGATAAATCTGACCAAATTACCATTATAGCTAGCCCATCTGGAAGAATGGAAATTGAAGATTTTTTAATCGAGTTTAACCTTTCTGCACGAATAGTTGTCCAAGAAGAGCCACGGGGCATGGGAAATGCAATTCTGCAACTTCAGAAAATAGATAAGTCTTTGCAACCAGAAATCTTTCTAGCTTGGGGTGATTTACCCTTTATCTCTAAAGATACTGTTACAAAATTAATAAACTTTCACTTTAATAATAGAAATGATTTTTCATTTGTTACATTTTTTACTGATAAAGCTTATACAGAAGTGTCCAGAGACACATTTGGCAACATTATAAGCGTAATTGAAACTCGTGAGATAAAAGATAAATCGAATAAAATTAAGGCAGGAGAGAGGGATATAGGTATTTTTTTATTTAAGAAAGATTTAATTTTGAAATACCTTTCTCTTGACCTTGAAAATAGTATTGGAGCAGTCACCCAAGAGCATGGATTTTTATACCTTATAGAACATTTAGTAAATGATAATTTTAAGGTAGGCTCTATAGAGACAAACAATACCCAAGAATCCATCTCTTTCAATTCATTGCAAGATATTTCAAATTTAGAATAGTTATGTGTGGTTTTGTTGGCTTCCTTGATAGGCAAAATTTAGCTAATCCTTTGAACACATTAGAAAGGATGTCTAGAGAAATTCAGCGCCGAGGTCCTGATGATTCTGATGTTTGGCAGGAAGAGAGTCTGAAATTTTATGTATCGTTCAGACGCCTTGCTATCCTTGATCTCACTGAAGCCGGTCGTCAGCCAATGCTTTCTAAATCTGGTCGATACGTCATTTGTTTTAATGGAGAGATATATAATCACCTTGAAATCAGAGATAGTCTTTTAAAAGATTTTAATTATACCAATTGGATTGGGGGCAGTGATACTGAGACCCTTCTGGCAGCAATAGAGCACTATGGTCTAATTGATGCATTAAATATGTCAGTGGGGATGTTTGCTCTTTCATTATTTGATAAAAAAACACAGGAGTTAAGCCTTGCTAGAGATAGATTTGGTGAAAAGCCACTTTATTATGGTTGGACTGGAAAAAGTTTTGTTTTTGGCTCTGAACTTGGGGCAATTAAGAAAATTGATAATTTTTCTAATAACCTCTCAGATCAAGCAGTTTCTTATTTTCTAAATTATAGCTATGTTCCTTCTAATCTAAGTATCTATGAGGGGATCTTTAAGGTAGATGCTGGAGAAATCATCATTATAGATGTAAGAAATAATTCCATTAAAGAAAAGAAAAGATTTTGGGATCTTGAGAAAGAATTTTTAAATTCAAAGACTTCTAAGTTTTCTTCATATCAGGAAGGAATAGAAACTTTAGAGGAAGGACTTAGGGAGTCTCTACGGATCCAAATGATAGCAGATGTTCCATTGGGCTCTTTTCTTAGTGGAGGAATTGATTCCTCTTTGATTACTGCTCTGATGCAAGATATCTCAATGAATAAAGTTAAAACATTCACAATTGGGTTTGAAAATAAGAATTATGACGAATCAATGCATGCAGAAAGAGTTGCAAAGCATCTTGGCACAGAACACACAAAAATAGATGTAACTGAGAATGAGGCTCTTGAAGTTATTCCCTTATTGCCAAATTATTATTCAGAGCCATTTGCTGATTCATCTCAAATTCCAACGTTTTTGGTTTCAAAAATTGCCAAAGAAAAAGTAACTGTAGCTTTATCAGGTGATGGAGGTGATGAATTATTTGGAGGCTATACCAGATACCTTTGGGGAGAAAGAATCTGGAATAAGATTTCAGTTATTCCTTTCCCAATAAGAAAACTTATTGGTAAAGGAATCCAATTAACACCGGAGAGTATATTTCTTGGCATAGAAGGATTGCTCAGCAAATCAGGCAAAGCTGATGGAGTGTCTTTTTTAAACGATAAAGCCAAAAAACTTTCTCGAAGACTGACCTACATTCATTCTGATAGACAGTTATACAATAGTCTTGCAACACAGTGGAATTCCCTGGATAGTCTATTAGCCAGTAATTTAGAAAGTTCTGCCTTTATAGACCAATTTTATTTCAAGGAACTATCTTTTATTGAAAACATGATGCTCTGGGATATTTCTTCTTACTTAAAAGAGGATATCCTGACCAAGGTTGATCGTGCAGCTATGTCTAATAGTTTAGAGACAAGAGCACCATTTTTAGACCATAGGCTTGCAAAAATTGCCTTTAGATTTGATGAAAGCATGTTAATAAATAACAAAACTGGCAAAATGCCGCTCAGGTCTATTTTAGATAAATATGTACCAAAGAATATTACTGAGAGACCAAAAGCTGGCTTCGGAATACCAGTTGGAATTTGGATTAAAGACCAATTAAGGGATTGGGCAGAATCGTACTTAAATGAAAATTTGATTAAATCACAGGGTATTTTAAATTATAGCTATGTCCAAAAAATTTGGTTACAGCATTTGAAAGGCAATCAAGATCACACTGTAAGGTTATGGAATATTTTAATGTTATCTTCATGGCTTGAGGACAGTTAATTCGTCAGTAAACAAGGTATAATTCATCATTAATTATTAAACTTAGCTTATGAGTAAAACATATTTTTTAGACGAAGATGGTGATTTTTCAATAAATTCCATATTCCTTTTGTTATGGGAAAGTAAAGTATTTATTACTATTTCAGCAGTGCTATTAATAGCCATATCTGCATTTTGTGTTCGCTTTTTAGATGAAACTTGGACCGCAAGGGCAGTATTGATGCCAACTGCTGCAAATTCTGCAACCGGTGGCGCTGCGGGTAGTAGTTTGGTTAGCCTTGTAGGTGTTAGCCTCGGAGGTAAAGCTGGAGTCAGCGGGGCTCAAGTTGCACAAGAAGTTTTGAAAACAAGAGATTTTTTTAAAATAATCTATAACGATGATGAGTACTTAATTAAGCTATCAGCAGTTAATGGTTATGAAAATGGTAAAAATCTTTTTAATGATGAAATTTATGATTCAAGTAAACAATCATGGATTACAAAACCAACTTTTGAGCAGGCGTATAGTGCTTACAGACGAGGATTAGGTATTGATTATAAATGGGAATTAGGCGGATTTATAAATGCATCTTTTACTCATTCATCCCCCTCTGTAGCAAGGGACATCCTTTCTTTTGCAATAGATGCCTTAAATGATACACAAAGAGATAAAGAAATAGCCAAATCTTCTGCAAATCTTGAGTTTCTCGAAGAGGAAATTTCTAAAGTTGTAAATTCAGACTTAAAAAGAGCTGCTGCAGGATTAATGCAAAATGAGCTCAAATCTATCATGTTTGCAAAAACTAGGAAAGATTTTATTATTGAACCACTAGATTCTGTCTATCAACCAACTTCAAGAACATCACCGAGACCATTAATTTTTATAGCTATTTGCTCCTTTGTTGGTCTAGCATTAATTTGTTTGTTTTTAATGGTTAGGAAGTTACAAGAAGAAGAAAATTAATTGCACTGTGAAGATTCTAGTTACTGGTACAGCTGGATTTATAGGATTTCATCTAACTAAAAGGCTCATCTCTGAGGGCCATCAAGTATTTGGCTTAGATAACATAAATTCTTATTATGATGTCACTCTTAAACAGTCAAGACTTAGCGAGTTACCGCAAGATAAGCTGAATTTCAAAAAGCTAGAATTAGCGGACAAAAGTAATCTAGAAAAATATTATGCTGAAGTTAATCCAGATTATATTGTTCATTTGGCTGCCCAAGCAGGAGTCAGATACTCTCTTTCAAACCCTCAAACTTATATTGATTCAAACATTACTGGATTTCTAAATATTTTAGAGCTGGCAAGAAATAATTCTCCAAAACATCTTATTTATGCATCAAGCAGTTCAGTTTATGGAATCAATAGAAAATTACCATTTTCTGTGAAAGATAATGTTGATCACCCTAAGTCACTTTATGCTGCCTCAAAAAAGTCAAATGAGCTCATGGCACATACTTATTCTGAGCTGTTCAATATTCCCACAACTGGCTTAAGATTTTTTACAGTTTATGGACCTTGGGGTAGGCCTGATATGGCATTATTTTTGTTTACAAAAAGTATAATCGCAGGAGAGGCTATCAATGTTTTTAACTCTGGAAATATGAAAAGAGATTTTACTTATATTGATGATATTGTTGAGGGAATTGTAAGGCTGATCCCAAAACCTCCAACAAATATGGAAAATTGGTCAGCTGAGTCACCTTGCCCTAGCTTCTCAAGCTGCCCCTATCAAGTTTTTAATATAGGTAATAACAATCCAGTAGTATTAAATGATTTCATAAGCATTCTAGAAGACTGCATCGGCAAAAAAGCAAAAAAGAATTTTTTACCTATGCAGCCTGGAGATGTATTAGAAACGTATGCGGATATTGATGATCTAAACAGATTCATTGGTTTTAAACCAAATACCCCGATTGAAAAAGGGATTTCAAATTTTGTAAATTGGTATAAAGACTACTTCAATGTAAAGATCTAATGGCAGTTTATTATCTGGTTTTTTTCTTTTTTACAGTTTTAGCACTGTTATCAAAACCAAGGGCATTAATTAATAACCATCAATTCAATACTAGAATGACTCTGCCATGGTTCTTTATGTTCCTGGCATTAGTTTTTTATATTGGTTTTCGATATGACGTCGGTGGTGATTGGGGCTCATATAAATTTGGATATTGGAAAATTAAAGAATGGCCTTTGATCAGGGTTTTAACGATGGGAGCCGTTGATCCAGGCTTTGGTTTCTTTCAATGGGTGCTGGCTAGACTTAACCAAGGATTTATATCTATCAATATTTTTTCTTCAGCTATCTTTGCTTATGGCCTTATTAAATTTTGTAAATCTCTACCCAGACCATATCTAGCTATTGTTGTTGCATTACCTTATCTGATAAATGTTGTAGCAATGGGGTATGTCAGGCAAAGCATTGCAATTGGAATTACCTTATTAGGCATACTTGCATTATTTGAAAAAAAGAATTTGAAGTTCTTTTTCTTAATCTTAGTCGCAGCAACTTTCCATAAATCATCAGTCATCTTTTTTCCTCTAGCAATTTTTGTAACATCTAAAAATAGATTTTATATCCTCATCGCTGCAATATTGCTTCTCATAGCAGGATATATAATTTTTGTAGAGGGCGAGGTTGATAGATTTTTAAGATACTATGTAGGTCAATCATATTCCTCTTCAGGTGGTGCAATAAGAGTGGCAATGCTATTAGTGCCCTCAACAATTTTTCTCTTATTTAGAAAGAAATTTGTTCTGCAAGATGCTCAAAAAAAATTATGGACTATATTTGCCTTAATGTCTTATCCATTATTTTTTGCGGTAATTTTCTTAAATATTTCTACAACTGTTGATAGGGTGGCTTTGTATGCTTTGCCCATACAATTATTTGTTTTTTCTTATTTACCAGATATTTTTAAGGGCAAAAATAGCTCCATACTGGTCTTCTTAATTATTTGCTATTACGCGTTAGTATTATTTGTATGGCTTAATTTTGCTAATCATGCTCAAGCATGGGTTCCATACGATAACGTTGTAAGAGCATTATGGGATCAAACAGGTTATTTCGATAGAATAACAACTTAGATGAGAGTTCTTGATACAAAACTAAGAAATGTATTGCACATTTTTCCTGATATCCATCAAGATGATAGAGGATTTTTTCAGGAGTTTTATAATAAAGATAGGTATGATTTTCTAGCTGATGATATTATCTTTGTACAAGATAACTGCTCCCTTTCAAAATATAATACTCTAAGAGGGTTACATTTCCAGGTTACAAAACCCCAAGGAAAACTTGTTTCATGTATTTTAGGTAGTGTTATAGATGTTGTTGTTGATATTGATCCAGGCTCAGAAACTTACGGAGAGCACTTAGCAATTGAGCTTTCCGATAGCAATAAGGCTCAGTTATGGATCCCGCCTGGATATGCTCATGGATTTTATGTTAATAGTTCAAAAGCACTATTTTTTTATAAATGTACAGATTTTTATGATCCTAAGGATGAGTCTGGCATTATTTGGAATGATCTAGATCTAAATATAGCTTGGCCAAGCATGAACCCCTCTATTTCTCAAAAAGATTCTACATGGCAAACTTTTAAAGAATACGATAATAGTAAAGACGAATTGTAATGCAGTATGCAATCCTTGGTTCTGAAGGTCAGCTCGGCATATCTATTGCAGCGCATTTCAGTAGAGAGAATATCACTTTTTCTTCTTTCAATAAAAATCAAGTAGATATTACCAATAAATCCTCAATTGACCGTTTGTTTGATGATTTCCAGTTTGATTGTCTGATAAACGCAGCTGCCTATACAGATGTAGAGGGCGCTGAAAGCCATTTAGAGTTGGCTTTAGAAGTAAATGGCAAATCCCTAGAATATCTTTGTTCAAAGTGTATTGAAAGAGATGTGTTACTGATACATTTTTCTACAGATTATGTTTTTGATGGCCTAAGTAAGAAAGCCTACAAACCCGCTTCCCAAACTAACCCATTGAATGTATATGGAAAATCAAAGCTCTATGGAGATTCTGTAGTCTTAGGTTCATCTGTAAGAGCTATAATTCTAAGAATTTCATGGGTATTTAGCCCTTTTAAAAATAATTTTCTTACCAAAATATTAGATCTTGCTAATTCAGAAGAAAGATTAACTATTGTTGATGATCAGATTGGATCCCCAACATACACATTCGATATTGCAAGAATTATTCCAGTCATAGCCAATGGGTATACATATAGCGGGCCATCTCTTTATAACTTGGGAGGAGTTCCCCAAGTTTCCTGGCTAAATTTTGCAGACTATATTATTGAAGATGCTTTTAAAAGAAGAATAATTAAGAGGAAAATACCGCTCTACCCAATCAAAACTGAAGATTTATTATTGTTAGCAAAAAGGCCTGCTTTATCAAGTTTAGATTCAAGAGACCTCTGCAGTGATTTTGGATTAAATGAGATAAAATGGAAGAATGGTGTTTCCGAAGCGCTGGATTATATATTGAGGAAAAAAGCATGATTAATGTAGTGATATTTAATGGGGGCAGAGGCGCAGCAAATTTAATTCCAGAACTTATCAATAATTACAAGGACTTCAAGGTCCAATCAATAGTCAATGCTTACGATGATGGCAAATCTACAGGACAAATAAGGGAATTTTTTGAGATGTTAGGACCATCCGACATCAGAAAAGTTCAGCAGCTAATGATAGATAAGAATCTTATAGATTATGAAAGTATTAATCAGATTTTTGAGCTTAGATTTCCATCTACCTCGTCTAATGCATCCATAATTAAAATCCTTCGTAATGAATCCACCAAAAGGGGAGCAAATTTTTTTGGTAACTTTTTTCATGACAAAGAGTTATTAAAAAAACTAAGATATTTGTTGAAGTTATTTTTAATAAATTATGACCTCATTAAAAAAGTTTCTCCTAGCAAAAAACTATCTTTTAAGGATTGTTCATTAATGAACTGTCTATACGCTGCTGCATATATTTCCAATAACAGAAATATTGATCATGCAACAAAAGAATTTGAAAACATCTTTAAACTTTCCGGTTCAGTTTTGCCTTCTAGTTTAGAAAATAAGAAACTTGTAGGATTAAGATCAGATGGAACAATATTATTCTCTGAAGCCGAAATAGTTGAGTTAAGATCAAATGTAAGTATTGAAAGAGTATTTCTTCTTGATTCATATCCCTCAAAAAATGGGTTTAAGAAAGCAACTATCAAGCAAAAAAAAGATTTTCTAGAGAGTCATCATAGTTATGTTGAGGCTACTCCAAGAGTGTTAAGGGCAATAAAAGATGCGGACATCATTATATATTCAGCTGGGACGCAGCATTCATCTCTGTACCCAACTTATTTTTCAAATGGGGTTGCATCATCCATTGTAGAAAACAAAAGAGCGTTTAAAGTTTTCATAGCTAATATTGGTGCAGATTACGAAACCCCATTTTATGAGGCACATGATTACATTTTAGGTGCTCTTAAGTACCTTAATTTAGGTGCATCTTTTAATTTTGAAGCAAAAGATTATTTTGATATAGCGCTCATCAATAACAGTGAAAAAAGAGACAAAAGCTATGTAAAGATTGATTACAAAAGATTGCAAACAATACCTATAAAGACTGTAATCAAGAAGTTTGAATTAGATTATTCTGGAAAGCACAATGGTAGTAAGATTGCCAAATTTATTCATGATGCTTTTACTAATAGTCAGGGGACATAGAATCTACATTGAAAATACTCGCAGTTGTAGTTACACATAATAGAAGAATTCTTTTAGAGCAATGTATTCAACATATCAATACTCAGCAAAGGCTTCCCGATGAGGTGCTGGTTATTAATAACGGGAGCACCGATGAAACAGAAAATTATTTAATAGCAAACAAGATCAAGCATATAACTCAGGAAAATCTTGGATCTGCGGGTGGGTGGTCTACTGGGATAGAGTATGCGCTAAGAAAAAATTTTGATGCATGTTGGTTGATGGATGATGATGGTTACCCTCACAAAAATTCATTGGAAATCCTTGAACAGAATTTAGATAGCAGGGTTAGTTGCGTTTCTTCTGTTGTGCTCAAAGAAGATAAAAAAAATGAATTTGTATTTCCAATGCCATATTTGAATAAACATGGCAATCCTACCCTGAAACCATTTAAAAGAAAGATTCATACACTTGATGAAATGGAATCAATCAATAACAAACCAAGCTATCCTTTTGCCCATTTATTTAATGGGGCGTTAATTAATATGAGTTTCATTGAAAAGGTAGGAAACATAAACAAAAACTTTTTTATGTTTGGAGATGAAGTTGATTACTTTTATAGATTACGAAAAGTTGGCGATGTTAAATCTATGCTTAATGCTTATCACTATCATCCCGATGTTACCAAACGTCCTTACTCTGACATTAAAGTGTATTACCTGATTAAGAACACCATTATCCTTCACAAAAGGTATTTTGATAAATCTTTACTAAGAAATCTTATATTAATTCCAGTAGTTCTAGTGAGAGTGTTGTTTAGAAATGGTATTGTTTATTTCCTCAAATATATATTTAGTAAAAAGTTATTAATGCCAAAATCGGTGCTAAGAGGTTTTCAGGGAAAGATAGGCAAAGATCATGCATACTAAAGAAGATCTTCTTGTAATGCAGAATGAAGCCACTTTTATAACAGTTATGATTCCTTGTTATAACCAATCTGAGTTTCTGATAAGAGCTCTAGACTCGGTTATGGCCCAAACATATAAAAACTTTGAAGTAGTCATTTCAGATGATTGCTCATCTGATAACACCAGTAAAGTCGTGGAGGAATATATCAATACGTTTTCTTTGCAGAACAAAATTAAATATTATAGAAATCAAAATAATTTAGGATATTTAAGAAATTATCATACAACTCTCAATAAAAGAGCTACAGGTAATTGGATAATTAATTTAGACGGAGATGATTTTTTCATAGATGAAGATTTCTTTCAAAGAAGCGCCAAGGAAATTAATGAAACCCCAGAAGCAGTCTTGCTTCTATCAAACTATAAAGAATTTCATTCATACAAAGATCTTTGGATCAATATTCAAAGTAACTTACCGGCTAAAATGACGACAGATGAGTTCCTCAATCACTATGCTCTTGGCAGAGTGCGTTGGAACCATAACGCCATACTTTATAAAAGAGAGGTTGCAAAAAGTATTGGTTTCTATTGGGATCCTGAAATCCCAATGAATGACTGGGAGTCTTTCCTGAGGCTAAGTTGTCACGGGACCATTCTTTATGATAGCAAGCATGTTGCAGCATGGGTCCAGCACACAAATAACCTTACTCAGATTACAGATATCAAAAAATACAAAAATAATTTTTTACTAATTGATGGGCTGATCAATTACTTTTCTCAGAGGAATATCCATACAGACATTAAAAAAAGAATCATCAGTCACTTAATTAATACCCATATCTCTGAACCTATTATTAATATGTTTAAGCACAGGAACTTCTCTGGAGGTATTCAGTTTATTTCTTTTTGTCTTAAGAAATATCCTTTTAAGACTTTATGTGCTCTTCTAAATCCAAAGAATATAATCAAAATTTTACTTTCTTTTTTCCCAAATATTTATAATTCTCTAAAGAAGGTCATAAATAAAGCCTAGTAAATTTTTTCCACTATAATAGCTCTTTTAATATTGCATTATGAGAGTTTTAATTACGGGTGGCTCAGGTTTTATAGGATCTGCATTAATTAGGTCTTTAATAGCAGATTCACCAAAATATGATGTTCTTAATATAGATAGTCTTACATACGCATCTAATGAAAGTGCTCTTGATTCTGTTTTAGATCAGCCAAACTACCAATTCGAAAAAATAAATATATGTAATTATGAAGATCTTAGCCAAGCAATCAAAGATTTTTTACCTGAGCGAATTATTCATTTAGCAGCAGAGAGCCATGTTGATAACTCCATTAATAATCCTTTTTCTTTCTTGGAAACAAATATCCTAGGGACTTATAATTTATTACAAGCTTCGCGAGACTTGATTAGTAAGGAAAAACTTAACAAACCCTTTGTCTTTCATCATGTATCAACCGATGAAGTTTTTGGAGATCTTGAAATAAATGATAAGACCTTCACAGAGGAGAGCAATTATTTACCAAGCTCACCATATTCAGCTTCTAAAGCTTCTTCTGATCACTTGGTAAGAGCTTGGAGCAGAACTTATGGACTGAATTATGTCATCACAAATTGCTCCAATAATTTTGGACCATTTCAGCATGCCGAGAAGCTTATTCCTAAAACTATCCACAATGCAATCATGGAGAAACCCATACCACTCTACGGTAATGGAAAACAGATAAGAGATTGGCTTTATGTAGAAGATCATGTTGACGCGATAAAACTCATAACAACAAAACAGATAAAAAATGATACCTTTAATATAGGTGCTAACAATGAGATGACAAACATTGAAATTGTTAGAACTATTTTAAATAAAATGATTGAAAAATTTGCTTTCCCAAGAGATATCTTAGATCTTATTTCGTTTGTTAAAGATCGTCCTGGCCATGATGAAAGATATGGAATTGATCCTTCTAAAATTATTTCCAAGCTAGGATGGAAACCGAGATATAGTTTTAATGATGCCATAGAAAAAACTATCAGCTGGTATATTAGTTATTATTCGAAATGAGTGATTTAGGCTGCAAAGGCATTATTTTAGCTGGTGGAACAGGTTCAAGGCTGTACCCAAATACAATAGCAACTTCTAAACAGCTTCTCCCCATCTATGATAAGCCCATGATTTATTACTCTCTGTCAGTTTTGATGCTAGCTAATATTAGAGATATCTTATTGATAGCTAATGAGGACGATATTTCGAGGTTTGAGAAACTTTTGGGAAATGGAGATGATTTTGGAATTAACATTTCCTACGAAATTCAAAAACAACCCCGGGGTATAGCTGAAGCTTTAATTATTGGAGAAAGATTTATTGATAATCATAAAGTAGGACTCGTTCTTGGCGATAATTTATTTTATGGACAAGATTTTTCATCAAAGCTTATAGCTGCTAAGAATAGCTCTGCTGGAGCAAATATTTTTGCAAAAGTTGTATCCAATCCATCTGATTTTGGAATAGTAGAATTAGACAATGAAAATAAAGTACTTTCCATTGAAGAAAAACCGCCCAAACCAAAATCTGATTTAGCTATTACCGGTCTATATTTTTATGATAATAATGCATCTCGTTTAGCAAATAGTTTAAGACCCTCCAAAAGAGGTGAACTTGAAATTTCAGATTTAAATGCACTCTACTTAGAAAATAAATCTCTTGAAGTAAGTATCCTAGGAAGGGGATTCACTTGGCTTGATACTGGCAATCAAGACGCACTATTAAGTGCCAGCAATTTTGTTCAAAATATAGAGCATCAGCAGGGATTTAAGATTGCATGTCTTGAAGAAATAGCTTTTAAGAAGAACTGGATTTCTGAGATTGATTTGGAAAGAAGGATATCTATTTTAGGGAGCTCAGCCTACACTAGATACCTATCAGCATTACTGATTGGCTCATAGTCATTCAAAAATGCTTGAGATATAATATGTTTTTTTAAGGCACTAACTTATGAAACTTAACCTTCTTTTTACCGTAATTGTATCAATATTTACCATTAATACTCTTACCGCACAATTTTTGCCAAATGCTGCTGGCGCAGATGATCTTGAGGAGCAATTTATGTCGAGTCTCCCTTCTGATATCCAGGGGGCCGTCAAAGAAAGGAATGAGCAAGAAGAAGAACAGCTCGCAATTGATAATCTATTAAGTTCAGAAACTTCTCTTGAAAAAACAAAAGTATTGCTTAGAAAAATTAATCAACAACTAAAAAGGGTTGAGCAAGAAATAAATAAACAAGACCCTTCTATTATCCCAGATAATGATAAATTGGAATTTTTTGGATCCAATTTTTTTAGAACCACCCAATCAACATTTGCGCCTATAAATGAACCAAATATGGACGGATCGTATCTTGTAGATGTAGGAGATAGGTTTACTATTACGGTGGTTGGAGCAGAGGATGCAGATTTTCAATCACAAGTTGGAAGAGATGGATTTCTAAAACTTGGTAAATTTGGAAGATTGCAGATTGCAGGCCTTCAATTATCAGAGGTTGAAGAAAAGTTAAAGGATTACCTAGCTACCAGATCAATTACTTCAGAAATATATATCCAATTAGATACTATTAGAGACATTGATGTGATGATTTTAGGTCATGTTGAAAATCCAGGAATTTATACGCTATCTGGTGGAAGTAATTTACTTTCTGCTATTAATACTGCTGGTGGAATTTCAGAAAAAGGCTCCTATAGAGCAATAAAAGTAACGAGGAATTCAAACCTGCATGCTGTAGTTGATTTATATGATCTTTTTGTATCAGGCAGCACAGAAGTTATTTCACTAAAACTAAGATCTGGCGATGTGGTATATGTAGAACCAGCAGATTTTCATGTTCCAGTATCAGGTGGGGTAAACGTAAGTGCAATTTTTGAATTAAAAGAAGGAGAAACTATCACAGATATCCTTAGTTTTGCTGGTGGATTTTCTCAGGATTATACCGGTTTCAATTATTTAACTGTTTATAGAAGTGGATTATTGGGTTCTAGATACTTAGAAATTACAAAGGATGAGTATGCTGATTTAAGATTGTTACCAAGAGATTCCTTAATCGTTCCTTCATTTGGTAATGATATGAGACAGGCAAAATATGTACATATCAGCGGTAGAGTTAAACGACCTGGAACTTATTTTATTAATGATGGAGAAAAATTATCTGACCTACTTGAAAGAGCGGGTGGCTATGAAGACGACGCATATCTTTATGGCGCCGCATTGTTTAGATCTGAGAACATACAAAAAGAAAAAGATTTTTCTCAAATTAGCTATCAAGATACCATTAATTATGTTGTTTCAAGCATTGGTCGTCCCGAAGTATACGTCGATGATAAAGTACTACCAATTCTCTCTGAAGAGCTAAGATCAAAGGCCTATGAGGGAAGGATTGTTACTAGTTTTGACGTGGAAGAATTGAAACGTAACCCAGCAAAAGATGTTTCCTTGTACCATAAGGATAGAATTATTATTCCTGCTATGCAAAAAGTGGTCTACATGTTTGGAGAATTTAATAAACCCACTTCTGTAATTTTTAACTCTGAGCTAGATGTAGTTTCGTATATAAAAGCAGCTGGAGGTACTAAGGAAACAGCAGAAGGTGAATTACTGGTAATTAATCCTGATGGAACGACAGAAATTTATAAACCTGGTTTGCTTGCATTTAACGCACCAGATATTTATCCAGGGTCAATTATATATGCACCTAAAGACTTTGGAAGGCTGGATGGAATCCAGTTTTCATCCACTTTGGCTCCTATTGTTAGCAGCTTAGCAATTTCTCTGGCTTCACTTAATAGTATTAGTGATTAATTGCTTGCTTTGTCAGATCCTGCTAAAAAGATAATATTATTCTTTGCATCAATAGCTATAACTGCTTCACCAAAAGTATTTGCATCAATTAATGATTATATTTTTAAGCATTATGAAGTTCCTTCGTTTTCTAATTACAGCACAATTGGTTTAATTCAGAATCCCACAGCAAGATTTAATTTAGCTGGGACAGTTGCTTTTTCATTTGCTGATATGGACCCATACTACAGAGGTTCCATAATGGCATATCCATTTGATTGGTTGGAAGCAGCTTATCAATATACTGATGTTAATAATGCACTTTACAGCTTATCTCAAGATTTCTCTGGTAATCAAACATATAAGGACAAAGGTTTCGATTTAAAATTTAGAATCTTCAGAGAATCAGAATTGATACCTCAGGTTGCTGTTGGTTTCAGAGATATTGCAGGCTCTGGAACATTTGGTGCCGAATACATTGTAGGTTCAAAGCAGTTCATGCTCTTTAATTCAATTATAGACTTCTCTGCTGGGTTGGGTTGGGGAGGTTTAAATAATAACGATATGTCAAATCCATTATCAAAGCTGAGCGATAGGTTTGATGAAAGAACAGAGCTTTCAGATACCCAAGGAGGAGAAATCAACTTTGATAAATTCTTTAGCGGTAATATGGGAACATTTGGAGGAGTTGAAGTTTTCTTACCCAATTTATGGGGAAGTAGATTGAAAGTTGAATACGATGGCACCAACTATAAAGAAGAGGGATTCCCATTTGGAAGAGAGTCATCCAAGTTTGCATTTGAATCAGTTAAACAAAGCCAATCTAGAATTAACTATGGAATTGTTTTACCTATCAATAAATCAATTCAATTGAGAGCATCTTTTGTGAAGGGCAATACCTTTAGTTTAGGTTTTTCAATGACTGGATTTTGGGGAAATAGAGAGCCCATTGTTAAGAAAAGAGATCCCTATAAAAAAATACAAAATAAAGAAATCATTCAGCAAATAACAGCCAATGATGAATTATTGTATTACAGAGCAACATTAGCCGAACTAAGAAAGCAAAACTTTTTTTTACAGAATGCAACTAAAGATAGTGACACACTCGAATTGACATTTTCGCAGTCTAAATTTAAAGATCCCTCTAGAGTTATTGGAAGGGTTGCAAGAACACTGGATGATATATCTCCTAAAGAGATTAAGAAGTTTAAAATTACTGATGTAAATGCTGGTTTAAATCTATATGAAATCACTATAGATAGAGCAGAGTTTGCTAAATATAAAAATGAAAATCTCTACACACTTGCCGAGGAGTCTTTTGATTACAAGCCCTACAGCAATGAAAAAAAAGAGTATAAATATAATCCTACAGGAGGCTTTCCTGCACATTTTTTTAATGTAGCTCCAGTAGTACGTTCTCAAATCGGAGGTCCTGATGGATTCTATTTTGGAGAGGTTAGTATTGGAATTAGTTCTGAGCTTAAGATTGCTTCTAATATCTCAATAGTATCTCAAGGACAAATTGGATTGGGTAGTAACTTCCAAGAGCTCAAACTTGCATCTGACAGTATCTTGCCAAGAGTAAGATCAGATATTGTCCAATATCTCAAGGAAAGCCAGGACTACAACATTAGAAGAATGCAATTCAATATGTTTAACCAACCCTTTAAAGAAATCTATACTAAATTTACTGCCGGAATTCTTGAGGATATGTTTGTAGGTATTGGTGGTGAAATTATGTACAAGCCTTTTTACAGAAATTTTGCAATTGGCTTAGAGGCGTGGAGTGTCCAGCAAAGGGATTATAATATGATGTTTGATCTCCTGGATTATAAAACAGTTACTGGGCATATGAATTTTTATTATTTTGAACCCAATACTAATATCTTGTTCTCAATGAAAGGTGGCAAGTATCTAGCAAAAGACTCTGGATTTACTTTTGATTTCTCTAGGGTATACAGGAGCGGTCTCAGGATAGGCGCCTTTTTTTCATTGACTGATATTAGTGAAGCAGAATTTGGAGAGGGAAGTTTTGATAAAGGTTTTTACTTTCATATTCCAGTAGATATTTTTCTGGACAGGCATGTAAATGGCCAGGCAGGATTTGGCCTTAAACCTTTAACGAGGGACGGTGCAGCAATTTTAAATCCCTCATTTAATCTCTATGGCGTTACTTATGAAAGTCAGGAGGTTAACTTACATCAAGATTGGTCCGTACTTTATGATTAGCTTCGTGAAAAAAATTATTCCTATACTTTTCATTGCTTCATGTGCCCACATAGATTATGCAAGCCTTCCTAAAGCTGCTACAACCCTGATCAGAGGGGCAGAAGATATAACTATTACTAATGAATATTTTAACCAACAGGATTATTCATTCCTAAAATTAAGACGTGGACGAAGTGGAACAAGTATTTTTGTACTTTCAACGATTACTCCTAATGGTGATTATGTTTGGGTTTCATCTGATCTAGAAAAATTAATTACACGTAATGGTAAGGTCATTAAATTATATTCTGACAGTACAATTAACTTTAGAGTTGTTGATTTTAAGAATCATGTTCTTATGAATGGTTCGTCTAGCTATTTTTTAGAGCTTGAAAAACCACATGCCTTGCTATCTCAGTCTGTAGTCATCACTCATATCTCTGAAGATAGTGTCTCTTGGCTTGGCCAATCCATAAAAGCAGATCTATTTGGAGAATCTACAGAAACTCAAAAACTTACTTGGAAATTTACTAACTTATATTGGGTTGTTGAGGGTAAAGTTATTAAAACAGAGCAAAGAGTTCACCCGAATCTCCCAAAACTAACAATTGAATATTATTACAAGTAAAAGTCTTAGACAAAAAAAAGAGAGCTAAAAGCTCTCTTTTTTTATTTTTATTACTTTATTGTACTTCTCGAGTTGCAGTTGAAGTCACTTCAGATGTTTGTTCAACCTCGATAGTAATTGGAACAGAAACGGTGGTATCTTCCATTTCAGTATACTCTTCTGTTACCTGTTCTGTAACGGTAGTAGTGTACTCATAAACTTCTTCACCAGTAACATCATATTCCTCTTCAGCGGTAATTTGATACTCTTCTTCAGCGGTAATTTGATACTCTTCTTCAGCGGTAATTTGATACTCTTCTTCAGCAGTGATTTGATACTCTTCTTCACCGACGATATCGTATTCTTCTTCAGATATAACTTGGTAGTCTTCAACAACCTCTCTCTGCAATTGAACTTCATATACTTGATCGCCGTCTGCTTGTAGTGGTTGACCTTGATCATTTGAAAGAGCTATAGCGTACTCTGCACCTCTATAGTCGTCAGCTGCATTAGTAGAGGTGGCAGTATAGGTTTCAGTTGCTGTTCTAGTTGCTGCTGTCACAACTTGTCTGGTGGCTGTACCAGTAGTTACATCTCTAGTTGCAGTTCCTGTGACAACATCTCTAGTTGCAGTTCCTGTGACAACTTCTCTAGTTGCAGTTCCTGTGACAACTTCTCTAGTTGCAGTTCCTGTGACAACTTCTCTGGTTGCGGTTGCTACAGTTCCGACGAGTGTATCAACTTGTCTTTCCCTGGTAACTTCTTGTTGCTGAACTTCATCAGTCATTGTCGTTGTAGAGATAGTTTCAGTAACTTCTTCCGTATACTCATAAACCTCAGTTGGCGCTGGTGTAGGCGCTGGTGTAGGAGCTGGTGTAGGCGCTGGTGTAGGCGCTGGTGTAGGAGCTGGTGTAGGAGCTGGTGTAGGAGCTGGTGTAGGCGCTGGTGTAGGCGCTGGTGTAGGCGCTGGTACAGGTGAAGAACTGGAATCGTTATCAGCTGCTGCTGCAATAGCTGCAGCCGCTGCAATAGCTGCTGCAATAGCTCCAGCACTTAGAGATCCACTTGCACTTCCTGCTGCAGTTGCATCATCGCCTGCAGATTTTGGTTGATCAGTTTTATTTTCAGCATCTGATTCTTGTGCTAACAATGTGGAGGAACCAAAAAAACTTGCAACAAATGCAAATAAATAATTAAGTTTGTTTTTTAATTTAGCCATATTAAAGCCCCGTATTTCTCCTGAATAAGTAAGTATTATTACAATATATAAATAAAAAGCAACGATTTATTAAAATCATAACTTTATCACTTTCTAAGAAGCGACTAATTATGCTCCGCATTTTATAATATATTCGTCAAAAGTGTAATAATTAAACAGAATATTTTTTAACTCAGGTTTTAATTGTAATGTTATAAAATGTTATGTTAAACGGGATGTAGCGCAGCCTGGTAGCGCACCACACTGGGGGTGTGGTGGTCGTCGGTTCAAATCCGGCCATCCCGACCAATCACCGTGTTTTATTAATTACTTCTTCAGCATACCAGTTTATCTCAGCAATCATTCCTTCCAGCGTTCTATTATCAGGACCTCCTTCGTATGCATTTCTGAAAGCAACAATGACTTCAGTTGCTCCAAGATCTTCAAGTTTTTTTACTCCATCAGGTGAATAAGCAGCTTCACCCATTACTTGGAATTGATAATTTGGATGATTTGTTGTCCCAAACTCATCACGATAGCTATTAATTTTAGAAATTAAGGCTTCAGTGTCTTCTAGACTGAGTCCTGCACTAATCCATCCATCACCCAATTTAGCTGCTCTTTTTAATGCTAGATTGGAATGGCCTCCAATTAAGATGGGAACAGGCTTTGATGGAACTGGGCATAACTTGATCTCAGGGATATTATAAAACTCACCCTCAAAGCCAAAATAATTACCATTCATTAGCCCTCTAAGGATTTTTATTTGCTCATCCATTCTTTTTCCACGATTCTCCCAGCGTTCCCCAGTTGCGAGGAAGTCTTCATACCACGGACTAACGCCAATCCCAAAATGAAATCTATTATTAGTCATCACTCCTAGAGTTGTGACAAATTTTGCGGTAGTTACTGCTTGACGAGGAGCAAGTTTGTAGACTGAAGTTGAAAATTCTAACTTTGAGGTTACAGCCGCAATTGCTGGTATAACACTGAAGGGTTCTAAAAAGGGAACCCCATCAAGAAATTCTCTGCTCCCATCATCATTATATGGGTAAGTTGAATCACATTCTTTTGGGTAACAAATGCTGTCAGGGAAGGTAATTACATCAAAACCTGCATTTTCAGCAGCTTTTCCTAGCTCAGTATAAAAGGATGGGTCGCACATTGATGGGTGATAAGCAAATCTCATATTTCTGTTCCTTAATTAGTTAAATTTATTCAGCAAATAAGTATAATACGCCCGGAGGATGGTCGGAGATAAATTTTGGATAATCAAGATGGCTTTTACGATGACGAAACTAGAGAATGGTTAGAGGCGCTTGATGATATTGTTCAGTCTGAGGGCCCAGAGAAGGCTTCCTATATATTAAGCAAGCTTGCCGAGCGCCTAACACAAAAGGGCACCATTCCATCTTTTAATCTAACTACACCCTTTAGAAACACTATACCCCTTAGCGAAGAGGCCCGCATGCCAGGCGAGCTTTTTATGGAACGCAAGATTCGCTCCTACATACGTTGGAATGCATTGGCAATGGTACTGCGGGCTAATAAAAACGATGATGAGCTAGGCGGGCATATTGCTACTTTCTCCTCTGCAGCAACGCTTTACGATATTGGGTTTAATTACTTTTTTAAGGGTTATGATGAAGCGCTTGGAGATATGATCTATTTTCAGGGTCATAGCTCCCCTGGTATTTATGCAAGAAGCTTCCTAGAGGGGAGATTAACTGAAGAAGATCTAGACAATTTTAGACGAGAGGTAGATAAACCAGGAATATCCTCATACCCACATCCCTGGTTGATGCCGGATTATTGGCAATTTCCAACAGTATCTATGGGGCTTGGTCCCATTATGGGTATATATCAGGCTCATGTAATGCGATATCTTTCTGCTAGAGGACTGGTTCCGAGAGAAGAGAGAAAGGTATGGGTTTTTTGTGGTGATGGAGAGATGGACGAGCCCGAATCAAAGGGTGCGATTGGATTAGCTGGAAGGGAGGGTTTAGAAAATCTTATTTTTGTTATTAATTGTAATCTGCAACGTCTTGATGGTCCCGTAAGGGGAAATCATAAAATCATTCAAGAATTAGAGAGAGAGTTTAGAGGCTCAGGTTGGAATGTAATTAAAGTTGTATGGGGAAGGCACTGGGATCCAATTTTAGCAAGAGACTCAAAGGGGTTGTTGCAGCAGCTCATGAATGAAGTGGTTGATGGAGAGCTTCAGAATTTTAAAGCTAAGGGCGGTGCTTATACTAGAGAGAAGTTTTTTGCAAAACACCCTGAAGTTCTTGAGATGGTCAGTGATCTTACTAACGAAGATATTTATAAACTTAATAGAGGTGGCCATGACCCCTATAAAGTATATGCAGCTTATCACAAAGCTGTTAACACAAAGGGTGCTCCAACAGTGGTATTAGCTTTAACAACCAAAGGTTATGGTACTGGTTCAAGAGAAGCAGATAATACCACTCATCAAGTTAAAAAACTTACGGCTGAAAATATCCAAGCTTTCAGAGATAGATTTGACATTCCTTTAGATAATGATGAGCTTGAAGATTTACCATATATCAAATTTGAAAAGGATTCTCCTGAATACAAGTATTTAATAGAGACCAGAGAAAGGCTGGGTGGGTTTTTACCAGTTAGAAAGTTTGATGATCAGCCTTTAGTGGAACCTAATGCTGAAATTTTTAGTAAATACCAAAAAGGATCTGAGGATAAGAAGCTATCTACAACCATGGTTTTTGTGAGAATGATGACAGATTTGATCAAAGATAATTCTATTGGTAATCGTTTAGTTCCCATAGTGCCTGATGAAGCGAGAACATTCGGCATGGAAGCACTTTTCCGTCAAATAGGAATCTATTCTGCCGAAGGCCAAAAATATGAACCAGAAGATGCTGATCAAGTTATGTGGTACAAGGAAAGCAAAGAAGGGGTCATGTTAGAAGAAGGAATAACTGAAGCTGGAGCTTTCTCAGCTTGGATTGCTTTAGCTACTTCTTATTACAACTACAATTTTCCCATGATTCCAATTTACCTTTTTTACTCTATGTTTGGATTTCAGCGCATTATGGATCTTGCATGGGCAGCTGGTGATGCTCAAGCAAAAGGGTTCCTAATTGGTGCTACCTCTGGAAGGACTACCCTGAACGGGGAGGGATTACAGCATCAAGATGGTCACTCTCATTTGATGTCTGCTCTTATTCCGAATTGTATTTCTTATGACCCGGCTTTTGGATCTGAACTCTCAGTAATTTTTAAGCATGGCATCAATGAAATGTTTGTTAATAACAAGAATTGTTTTTATTACATTACAGTTATGAATGAAAATTATACTCATCCTGCTATATCTGAAGATAAAGAGGGCGATGTAATCAGAGGCATGTATCTTTTTAGATCTGCAAAAAAACCACAAGTTCGTCTATTAGGATCTGGTTCTATAATAAATGAAGTTATTCAAGCAAGAGACTTATTGCAGGATTTTAAAATAGATGCGGAGATTTGGAGTGTAACAAGCTTCAACCTATTAAGAAAAGATGGCATGGAGACAGATAGGAAAAATCTTCTAAATCCCTCAGATGAACCAAGGCCAGCATTTGTTGAAGAAAAATTTATAGATAATCCTTTGCCTGTAGTTGCAGCTACTGATTACGTAAGAGCTTACGCTGAACAAATTAGACCATGGGTAAAGAATCAATATTTAACTCTGGGGACTGATGGTTATGGCAGAAGTGATTCTAGAGAGAAGCTAAGGGAATTTTTTGAGGTAAATGCCGCTTCTGTTGCTAAGTCTGCAGTATTTGGTTTATACAAAGAAGGCAGCCTATCAAAAGCTGAATTAGAAAATATTTATAAAAAACTCGGAAATGATAGCTCCAAACCCAATCCCTGGGAAGTTTAATAAATGCCTAAAAAGATTATAGCAATTCCAAGTCTGGGAGAGAGTACAGAAGTTGAAGTAATTGAGGTCTGTGTCAAACCTGGTGACAGTGTTGCTGCTGAGGATCCAATTATTGTGTTGGAGTCTGATAAGGCTGCCATGGAACTCCCAGCGAATTTTGAAGGTGTTGTAGATAAAGTACTTGTTAAGGTTGGAGATGGTGTTAGTGAAGGAATGAGTTTTTTAGAGCTTGAAGTTGAAGAGCTCACTGAACCCAAAGAAAAGAATTTAGCTTTATCTGCAGAGGAATTAGAAGTTGATCAAGAATCCAGCGCTCTCAAAGAAAAAAATACTGCCTCTAAAAGCATTATCTCTGTTGAAATACCAAATCTTGGAGATGAGGCCGAGGTTGAAGTTATAGAGGTCTGCATCAAAGAAGGAGATTTTATCGACATTGATGACCCCTTGGTTGTGCTCGAATCAGATAAGGCTGCCATGGAAGTTCCTTCTCCAAAAAAAGGGATTGTTTTAAAGATTCATCAAACCCTAGGAGCTCAAGTTTCAGAAGGGATGCAGCTGATAGATTTGGAGGTAGATGAAGAAGAAATTATTCATCATTCTAATGAGATGCAATCTGAGGTTGATGAATCTCCAAAAAATTCATTAATTGCTGAAAATTCTACTTTCAAACCAATTGACCTAAATGTTCCTGCAAACGATAAAATTTATGCTGGCCCTGCTGTAAGAAAGCTTGCAAGGGAATTTGGTATCAATCTCAATGCAGTTTCTCCAAGTGGTCCTAAAGGCAGAATTGTAAAAGAAGATCTTCACAAATTTGTTAAAGAGAGGTTAAGCAGCCCTAGTCAACCAAAAGAAGTCTTTAATTTTGAAAGTTATGATATAGATTATTCTCAATGGGGAGAGACCAAAGATGAGGCTTTAACCAAATTTCAAAAATCAGCTTTTAAAAACTTACATACTTCATGGATCAATATTCCTCATGTCACTCAACACGATGAAGCTGATATCACTGACTTACTTGAAATGCGTCTCCAGGTCCAAAAGGAACGTTATACAAAAATTACCCCTCTAGCCTTTTTTATAAAAGCTATTTGCGTTACTTTAAAAAACTATCCTTTGCTAAACAGCTCACTATCTAAAACTCTTGATAGCATCGTTTACAAAAAATTTATTAATATTGGAATTGCTGTAGATACTCCTTATGGTCTAATTGTTCCAAACATTAAAAGCGCTGATAAGCTCGGCATTATTGCAATTGCTGATGAAATTAAGCGTTTGAGTCAACTTGCTAAAGATAGAAAGCTATCATCTAAAGAGCTACAAGGCGGAACTTTTAGCGTTTCTTCGCTTGGAGGAATCGGAGGTAAGTTTTTTACTCCAATTATCAATCCACCAGAAGTTGCTATCCTTGGTATATCTAAAGTATTTGATCAAGTGAAACTTATTAACAATAAACCTGCAGAAAGAACTATATTGCCTCTTTCTCTTTCTTATGATCATAGAGTTATCAATGGTGCTTATGCTGCAGAATATATTGCAAACTTGAGCAAAATACTTTCAGATGTATCTTGGATTAAAAATAATTTAGATCATGGATAAACATTTTAAAAGTGGTTGCGTACTTATCATTGGGGGCAGCGGAGGAGTTGGAAGCGCTTGTGTAAAGAGATTCCATGAAGAAGGAGCCAAAGTAGCTTTTACTTACAATCAGAATGATGCTGCAGCTAAGCAGCTAAAAGAAGATCTCAATAACCAAGTTAATTACTTTAAGCTTGCTAATCAAGATGCTGATCAAGTAAAAGCGCTTATGGAAAAGCTTGCAGAACAATACGAAGGAATTAATACCATTGTGAATGCAGCAGGATTTAACATTCCTCAGAAATTTATTTCTGAAATTACCCTAGATCTTTGGAAAAGAGTTATCAATGAGGATGTAAATGGATTTTTTAATATAGTTTCGGCTTCACTTCCTTATATGCGTATTTCTCATGGATCTTATGTGTTTATAAGCTCTGCTGGACTTTTTAAATATCCTCCTGGAGATGTTCTTTCAGTGGCTCCCAAGGCAACAATTGAGCACACCATTAAAGGAATAGCTAAAGAGGAGGGCATCAATGGCATAAGAGCTAATTCCATTGCACTCGGAGTTATTGATACGGGAATTTTTCATAGATTGCTTAATGAAGACAACTCTTTTTTTGATGAAAAGTGGCATGAGGCGGTAATGAATAATTTAGCTCAGAAAAGATTTGGAACAGCTGATGAAGTTGCAAGCACAGCATATTTCTTAGCATCCAGCCAATCCAGTTACATTACGGGACACTGTATCCCTGTTGACGGTGGATATCATATTTGATGCACTCCATTTTATCTAGAAAGGATTCCTCCCAGTGAAGTTAATATTTGAATTAAATGAATTTAATTTAGGCTTAATGCAATCTATGTCAGAAGGCAGGCCTAATTTAGAAAAAGTGCTTAAGTTTTATAAAACTCAAGCCTCCATTCCGGATAATTATTCTTCTGGGTTTCTTGAGCCATGGAGTCAATGGGTTTCTATCCACTCAGGCATTCCTTCACGAATCCATGAAGTAATGCATCTTGGAATAACTGAATCACATAAATTTGAGAATATATGGGACCAAGAACCAGAAAAATTTAATTTAATTTGGGGATCTATGAATGTTAAAAGACCTAAAAGTCCCAAGTTACTATTTTTTCCGGATCCATGGAATACATCCGTAACAACAAATATCAAGCAAGCAAGAATCCTTGAATCTTTTTTAAAAGAGGCGGTTAAGAATCGTGGAAACACCTTTTCTAGGAAAATTATTTATTTTCTTAAAATCCTATTTCTCGGTCTCTTGGTTTTACCAAAGGCTCTAAGCAATCTATCCTTCCCTGTTTTCAAGCTGCTATTTAGAGAAATTTTAAGCTTTAATATCAACAGCAGCACAATCTATGCAATTGTAGAATTCATTTCTTTAAGAGAATTTTTGGCACTGGCCAAGAAAACCAATAACCCTTCAAAGAATCTGACTGATATTTTTTTTGCTAACTTTATTGCTCATTTTCAGCACTACTATTGGAATGAATCTGATAATTCAAAACTAGTATTCGCCTATGATTTGTTAAATGAGTTTTTAAGAGAAATACTTAATCAATATGACAAAATTGTAATTATTAATGGGTTGTCTCAAGAGCTTTCTATAGATAAGGAGACTTGGCATGCTTATTATCCAAAGTTAGGCTGGGAGGCTTTCATAGCAAGTCTCAAGCTGCCTATTAAAAAAACTTATCCGTTGATGTCCTATGATGCCATTTTGGAGATGGAATCCAATGAAGATTTAAACATAGTAAAAGAATCTATTGATGACATAACAACAGAATTTAAAACAAAACTATTTTTTACAAAGAAAATGGACGCAAAAAGTAATAAATTATTTATAAGGTTTAATTATTTTTCTGATTCTAATATTAAAATTTTTTTGAATGAAAGAATTTTAAATTTCAAAGATTTATTTTTAAGCCTTGGAATCAGGACTGCTAAGCATGTTCAGTATTGTGATGTGCTGAGCTCAGTCAAAATTAATTCCCCATTTGAAAACAATTGGGAGCTTTCCAGGCTTTATTTAGGCAATCCATAGGCGAAATCATTCAATGAGGACAATTAGCCACAGCTTGAAAATAAATAGGTATCTCTTTGCAGCCTTTTCTATATTTATTATAGGATTCAACTTTTTTCAGGGTTTAGTGCTTTCATCTGATTCATATACATATATCTCGTGGGCCGAACAATTAATTGCTAATAATCTTTCATTTAGTGAATTTCACAAAAGCAAAGAAAGTTCCTTCATTTATTTTTTCTATGATTTCTTTTTACTCTATATTGCATTGCTAAAAATAATATTTAATGAATCTTGGCAGATGATATTCTTCTACCTAAATCTGTTATATCTAGGAATTTCGTTGAAAGTCTTTTACGAGCTTTCTAATTTTTCTAGTAATCAATTAAAAATTAATGTTACCTTAATTGCCTTATTAATTTTATCTCTTGATTTTTTTATATGGCCTCATTTTCTTCTCACTGAGTCAATTTTTATTATGTTATTCATGAGTTCTATTTTTTTCTATAGAGAATACTTCATTGAATCTAATGCAAGAAATACGTTTTACTTACTTGGTTTTATTATATTTTCTATTCTTTCTCTCTTTATAAAACCTGGGTCTATTGGGTTGCTTTCAGGCTTATTATTTTTTCATGTAATGAAAAATCTTAGCTGGTTCAAAAATGAGTTTTTAATAAAGATTTTTTTTGTAGGATTAATTTTTTTTATACCATTTCTATTTGAGTTTGTTTTAAATGCCTTCAATGACACAAAAAACTTTAAGATCTCTCAACTAATAAGTTATGCTCAATCTGGATTTATCATTGATGATAGAGTATCCACTTATATTATTTCAGATAATATCAACTTAAGAGACGTGTTTTTTATGCGGCTAATCTATTTTTTTATTCCTGTGGTTCCTGAGATGAGCAAGCTTCATATCTTTGCTGACTCCATATTTGCTTTAGCTTTTCTTCTAAGTCTTGTGACTTGGGCTCTGTTTTCAAATCGTTATTCAAATCGAAGTAAACTGCTATGCAAGCTGATGTTATGTATCTTTATGTTTTCAGCTTTTTATCATTCTGCAACTCTCATTGACTATGATTGGAGGTATAGGTTTCCTTCTCTAATGCCAATGGTATTATTTGTTTTCTATAACCTTAAAGAAATTTTTTTACTATATGATCGCAGCAGTAATTCCAGCCTATAAAACAAAAGCACAAATTGACAATGTGTTGAGAGGTATTGGTGAAGAAATCCATAAAATTTATGTTGTTGATGATGGGTGTCCAGAAGAAACTGGCAGATTTGTGAATGAAAATTTTTCTGACCAGAGAATAGAGCTCATCTTTCTTGAGGTTAATCAAGGTGTTGGCGCAGCTGTAATGGCAGGCTACAAGAGAGCTGTTAAGGAGGGATATGAGATTATTGTAAAGATTGATTCTGATGGACAAATGAACCCGCATCTTATAAAGGATTTTATAGATCCAATTTTAAATAAAGAGGCAGACTATACTAAGGGTAATAGATTTTCATCTTATCGACATCTTAAAGATATGCCAATCTTAAGAATTTTTGGAAACATGGCGTTATCAATAATTACAAAATTTTCTAGTGGGTATTGGAATATTTTTGATCCTACCAATGGATTTACTGCCATCCATAGAGATATTGCAAAAGATATCTTAGATGAAAGGGTGGCCAAAGGTTATTTTTTTGAATCCGATATGCTTTATTGGCTTTACATAATGAGAGCTAAGGTAGTTGATATTCCCATGAAGGCTTTATATGGAAATGAAAAAAGCTCAATGAATGTTATAAAAGAAATAATCCCATTTTTATATTTTAATGCTCGAAATTTCTTTAAAAGGATCGGATATACTTATTTTGTCAGAGACTTTTCAATATATAGCCTAGCTTTAGTTGCAGGTTTTCTTCTCATCATTTTTGGAACCTCCTATGGAGCATATCACTGGAAACTCTCGATATTAACAGGGTCTTATGCAAGTGCTGGAACAGTAATGATATCTGCTTTGCCCATTATTTTAGGACTCCAGCTACTAATATATTTTTTTACATTTGATTTTAATAATTGCCCAAAAACTATTATGCATGACAAGTGATAGGGTGAAAATTGATGCACAACAATCTATCTGAAAAATATATTCCCAACATTAGCATAATACTTCCTAGTATGAACGACTCTCATTTGTTGAAGAGGCAATTGAGTGCATTATGCGAGCAATCCTTGCAACCATCGGAGGTAATTGTTGTAGATTCGAGCTCTGATCAATTAACTGAGAAAGCTTGTAGGGATTTTAAGGGTAATTTTCCGTTAGTTTATTTAAGGTCTGGTAGAGCTTATAGATTTGATAGGTATATTTTAGCAGTTTTAAGGTTTTTTAAGTTTTACAAATTGTCATCTAAGCTTGGTTCGGGAAAATTATACCCATCCGAATCAACAAATTTTGGTGCAAAGCATGCAACAGGGACATGGCTTGCCTTGTTGGATATGTCTACGATTCCCTCTAAAGGTTGGTTAGAACAATATTGGACAGAAATTAAGTCAGGAGCTGATGTAGTTTTTGGATCTACTGTTTATACCTCTTCTCCAGGCACCCAAAGACGAATCCATTATTCAACTTTTGGAAATTTACCTCATGAAACTAATCCAGGCACCTTAATTAGCAAAGAATTATTTTTAGCTAATAGAATGATAGAAGGCTTTAGAGCAGGTGTTGATTTAGAATGGAGAGAAAGGCTTAAATCTAAGAGTATAGTTTTTGTAACTCCTAGAAATAGTTTTTTAAAATACTCATCACTACCAAATTCTTTCAGAAGATTTTTATGGAAAATGTTTGTTTATCAAATGCATTCAGTGCCATTGGAAATACAACAAAATACTAAAACAGCTTTTGGGTTAATTATTTTATTAATAATGAGTCTTGTAATAACGCGATGGAATTATTTAGTTGGCTTTGAAAGTGATTACTACCTACCGCACATAACTAAACTTAGCCTTATTACATTTAATCTATTCTTCTTCATGTTATTAATTTCCAAAAGGTTAGGAGCTGGAATTAAAAGCATTAGTACTCCATTTATAAATAATATCTTTACTATATTTTTATCTGTTTCAATATTACTTTTAGCCTATAGATGGAATGCAGTAGTTGCTGGATGGATAGAGGGATCCCGGTTCTATATCCCTCATTTAACGAAACTAGCAATTTTTTTATTTTTATCTTTTTTACTAATATACAGGGGCCTTTATTTCCCAATTAGACACGGTGTAGAAAAAAAAGAACTATTTCCCCTTTCTTTCATAAGTATTGGAATTTATGGTGCATTGGCAGATGTCGCAAAGATTCCAGGATTTTTGATGGGTGCACTTTTTTATCCTTTCCTTGGATTTAAAAAAAATGAAGAACAATAGTCCAAATTTTCTTTTTGTATCGGGCAGTGGCGATACCTTTGTTTGGTTTAGGCTAGACCTCATGAAGGAGATTCAAAATAGGGGCTTCAACATTTATGCAGCTGCACCAACTATTTCCAAAGAAAATCTTCAGATCTTAAAGAATCATAATATTTGTTTTCTTGCATTGGATTTACAAAGAAAATCTCTAAATCCTTTAAACTTTATCTTTTCAATTTTCTCACTTAGAAAAGTAATTCAGTCTCTTAAGCCTTCTCATATTTTCTCATATATGCATAAGTCTATTCTGGCAACAGGACTCGCAACATTATTCTTTTCAGATGTAAAGAAATATTACATGGTCACAGGCCTTGGCCATTTGTTTGAAAGGAATACGTTCTTAATGAATTTAATTCAAAAGCCCGCTTTAATTTTATTTAAAATTACTTTTAATGGCGCAAAAAGAGTTTTTTTTCAAAATATTGATGATTTTCAACACTTCCTCTCTTTGAGTTTATTTGCTGAAACAAAAGGGAAGATAGTTAATGGTTCTGGAGTAAACTTAGATAAGTTTCAATATTCTAAGCTACCATCTCAGCCAATTTTCATGACTATGGGCAGATTGCTTGAATCCAAAGGACTAAGGGAATTTGCTAGAGCTGCAAAAATAGTGAAAAGAAGCAATCCTAATGCAAGATTTTTGCTATATGGTTACTCAGATAACCATGAAGACTCTATTGAAGAATCTGAAATTACGGAACATTGGAAAGATAATTACGGCGTTGAGTTTTTAGGTTTTAGCAAAGACCCTGCTATGGCATACTTAAAATGCAGCACTTTTGTTCTATTATCATACCGAGAAGGCACGCCTCGGAGCTCTCTAGAGGCAATGGCCATGGGAAGGCCAATCATTACAACAAATGTCCCAGGTTGCAGAGAAACTGTTATTAACAACAAGAATGGCTATTTAGTAGCAGTTAAAGACCATGAGGAAGCTGCTCAGGCAATGATTAAATTATGCGATAAAGATATAAGAGAAGAGATGGGCTTGCAATCCTTTAATTTAGCCAAAGATAAATTTGATGTTAAAAAAGTTAATGCCTCTATCATTGAATGTTTGGAGCTAAACTGAATCTATCATTGAAATAAATTTTTCAGATATCTTATCAATACTAAAATCTTTTGATCTCTCTATAAGTCTCTCCTGTGAGACTCCTTGATTTTCAAAAATATTTTGCATTGCATTAAGTAATGCATCCTGATTGCCTGGTTGAATTAGTGTCCCTAATTTCCCATCTAATAAAACCTCTCTGGGACCAAATTCACAATCTGTGGCAATAATTTTTTTCCCCTGAGAGAGAGCATGCACGATATTGTTATTGAGTCCCTCATATGATGAGTTGCTTACAAATACATCTGAGCTCTGAATAAACCTTACAAAGGAGTTATTAAAGGGAATGATTTCAACTGAATCTTCTATATTCAAACTCTCTATAAGTTGATTAAGTTGATCTAGTAAAGGACCTATTCCGACAATAAGTAATTTTGCATCTTGATCTTCCTTAATGGAGATGTATTTTTTAAAGGTTTTTATTAGTTCGCTAAACCCTTTTGACTCAACCAATCTGCCAATAGAAATAAAAACTTTTCTGTCAGGATTTAACTCATTAAAAAATCTATGCTCTGCACTCTTATAGTTTGAATTTAGATGCTCATTTTTGACCACTGGGTTATAGATAGTCTTTAATTTATGGGGTTCAATTTTTACGGTTCTTAAGAATGATTGTTGCAGAGAATTACATGAGCAAACTACCAGATCGCAGAGTTTCAATGAAAAATTTTTGAATAACTTAAATAGAATGAGATCAATAACAGACTGATTTCTTAAATCCCTTTCTAGATTTGTCTCTACTTTAAAAATAATTTTTAAATCAAAATAAAAGAACTTCTTAAGTAATGTTAAGTGAATTAAGTTTATGAAAGAAGATATAACTATGATTTCAGGCTTTTCTCTTTTTATCATTTCCTTAAAAGATAAAAATAGAAAAATAGACCTTCTATCTTTCATTTTGACCAAGGCCATTGTTTCAGAAAATTCTCTTTTTAACTCAGTATTTTTCTCTCTAAGGTAAATAAGTAATGGTTTGCCAAATTGATTTTTGATGGAATAAGAGAGGTTTAGAGTATTAATTTCTACTCCCCCAATATCAATCGTAGGTATAAAAAAAGCTATTTTTTTCTTTTCCACTTAACTTTTTAAAAGGTTGTGATATTCAGCTGCAATCTTATTAAGCTCAAATTTTTCAGTTACTAAATTTCTTGAGCGTTTTCCAATCTCTTCTAGTTTTGAAGAGTTCTCAATTGCATGCATCATGCAATTCATTAGGGATTTTATATTTGCATATTCAAAGATCCACCCACTTATATTATTTTGCACAGTCTCTTTAGTTCCAGTAGTATTTGCAGCGATAATTGGCATTCCTGTGGATGCTGCTTCTAAGGCTGCTTTTGGAAGACCCTCCCTTTCAGAAGGCATTACAAAAACCTTGCACCTATGAAGTTCAGTAATCAGGTTGGTTTGATTTAAATCGTAGCAAACTGAAATATTTTTATCTTTTAGGAAATCGAAATCATTTTCATTTTTGCCAGACAGGAGAAACATTTTTAAGAATATTTTTTTAGAGGGGAATTCTTCTTGTAGCAATTTAAAGGCTTCAATTAGGGTATCTATTCTTTTAGGCTTAGATGCTCTCCCTGAGTAACAAAATGTAACTTCATCACCAGTTCTTTTAGAGAAAGAAAATTTGCTAGTATCTATCCCATTTCCAAAAATAACTGCATGAGAATAGTTCTTTAGAATGCCTTTATTATAAAATAACTCTAAATCATCATTATTTTGAAATACAAAATAATTTCCTGATTTTCTTGCAGCAGATATCCTAAAGACTATTTTTTCTAGCTTCCTTAATAAACGTTGTTTCATTGTTTTTAAAAAATAGTGATGGCCTATTCCAGAAATTATAAATATTCTTTTATGTTTTCTATTTAAAATTCCCAAGATTGCTCCCAAGAATGATAATTCAAGGGTAACAAAAATAAGCTGCTCGAATTGATTATGTTTTAAGACTCTGTGAAGATTGATTAAGTACTTAAGCACGGCTCCGCCTTCGGATCTTTGTCTTAAATGGATAACTTTAATTGCATTTTCTTCGCAAATTTTAATATCTTCTAATGAGGCATTGCCTATTGAGCAAATAACGCTAACCGAATAATTGTATTTTTCTATAAGGGTTTTTGCTAAATCATATCTATGACTATAAAAAAAATTAAAATCATTAACTATGAAGCAAATATTCTTCATATTATGAGAAAGTAGAGATTAAAAGCTGCATTTATATGCACCTTATAATAATAGCTATTATTTTGCTACATTAGGGATAAGCTAGAGCTGCTTAAACAAAGAAATC